>OLQM01000062.1_pt1 | contig 93448 bp, 78 predicted proteins | sample 1673161 | NCBI WGS metagenome assembly OLQM01 (sample SAMEA3136761, study PRJEB25190) | human gut metagenome | reverse complement strand
AGTGGTTCCAGTGTCAGCAGGACCGGATAATTCCATGGACTCATAATGAGAACATTTCCGTATGGGGAAGGAGAGCGGAAGCTTTTGGCTGCAAACTGTGCCAGCGGTGTCGGAACGATCGTTTCTTTTGTCAGTTTTTTTATGTGCTTCAGCATCCAGCTAAGTTCTGAAAGTGTGAGTCCTATCTCACACATATAACTTTCCGTCTCGCTTTTTCCAAGGTCGGCTTTTAAGGCAAGATTCAGATCCGGTTCGTGGCGGGTGATAGAATCTTTTAATTTCTGAAGTTGTTCTATTCGATAAGCTGCAGGCAGAGTCTGGCCTGTCTGGAAAAATTTATGCTGCTTTTCCAGGATGTTCTGAATTTCTGCTTCTGTCATTTTCATTTACCTCCTGTACAAGATGATACATCTGTTCCAGTTTTGAAGGTCCCCATAAAACAGGTACCGGATAGAGAGGGTTCGCTTCTTTATCTGCATAACGGGCCAGTTTCGGAATATCCTCATTGCGGATACCATCCAGTGTCTCAGGGATATTCATGGAAAGATTCATGTTTCGGATATGCCGGATGAATTCTCCGGCAGCAACTGCGTCAAGGTCCGAATCAGAGATGCCGGTAAGACGCGCAAGTCTGGCTAGCTTTTTGTGTGCGGCAGTTCCATACGCTTCCAGTGTGATCGGAAGGAGTACAGAATTGGCAAGTCCATGAGGAATTCCGTAACATCCACCGAGACTGTGGGCTACAGCGTGCACATATCCGACATAACTTTTGGTAAAGGCAGTTCCGGCAAGATAAGAGGCACGGAGCATATGATGTCTTGCAGTTTTGTCATTTCCATTATTATAAGCGTTTTGCAGATTGTCGAAGATCAGTTGGATGGCTTCGACAGCTGCGCTGCGTGTCTGTCTGGTAGTAGAGCGTCCGATATAAGCTTCAATGGCATGGGTCAGTGCGTCCATACCGGTAGTTGCCGTAAGATGCGGCGGAAGTCCGTAAGTGACGGATGGCTCCAGTACCGCATAGTCTGGAATCAGATTAAAATCGTTGATTGCATATTTGTGATGCGTATCTGCATCAGTGATCACAGCTGCAAGAGTGGTCTCACTTCCGGTTCCGGCAGTTGTCGGAACTGCGATCAGGAGCGGAAGTCTGTGCCAGATCTTTAAGATGCCTTCCATCTTAGAAAGAGACTTATGCGGGCGGGCAAGTCTTGCACCGACTGCTTTTGCACAGTCCATGGAAGAACCGCCGCCGAATGCAAGAAGTGCCTGACATTCATGGTCAAGATAAAGATCCTTCGCATCTTCTACGTTGGCAGAAGTTGGATTTGCAACTGTATCTTTATATATTGTACATGAAATCTGAGATTTTGAAAGCTGTTTTTCCAAAGGTTTTGTAAGTCCAAGCTTGTAGACACCCGGATCTGTGACGAGCAGGATGTGGGAAATGTGATGCTTTTTCAGTACGGCAGGGACATTTTTGAATCCATCGATTAATTCCGGTTCCCGGTAAGGAAGAAACGGAAGAGCAATTCTAAAACAAGTCTGAAAAATGCGACAGTATATTTTCTTAAAAGTATTCATGAGAAACCTCCATATAATATAAAAAATTGTGTGTTCAAAAGAATCAATTCTTTGTGACAGCTCAGTTAGAATATCACGTTCCAACCGGGCTGTCAACACTTTTTTCAAGTTTTTTCCAGAAACCTTCTCCAGTCTCGCCAAAACGTTGTCCCGGTCAGTTCTGCTCTTTCCTGTAAAGAATATAAGAATAAAGCACAGGCACTGTTATCGTCACTGTAATAATAACTCCCAGAGCTGCTGTTGATTTGAAATATCCATTGATGCACATTGCAATTCCTGCGACAATAAATACCCACGCTCCAAACCGATGTGTACGGTTCCAGTTGTCTGAATCATTCAGTGTCCACGGAAACCTCAGTCCAATACTGTGATTCTGTTTTACTTTAGGAAGATAGTTTCCAAGAACAATAAATACAATCCCAACCAGCACATTCATCTGCATTCCGATATCAAACTTTTTCCCAAAGACAGTTCCATAAATGCAGACAGCAACAACAACAGAAATCACAGGAATGATCCACAGGATAATTCGGATCATCTTGTCACTGATATTCTTTTTCTTCGGATCAATTGCCGTAACCAGCAGGCAGAACCATTCCATCCCAAGAAGAAACGCCGGAAGCCCAAATACTGCAACCGGCCTGGAACTCCATCCATCCGGAGTATTACCTGCCCCGCTGAAATGTGTTGGTATCTCCTGCGGAAGCTGATTCCAGAAAAGGACTCCAAAAAGAATCGGGCTCAGTGTCACGATTCCGGTCAGAATCAGTGTCCATTTATACTTCTTTATCATACTCATCATTGTCGTTTCCCCCTTTCAGATCCTTCAGCCAGAGAAGGATCTCATCCACAACAGATGTATTAAGCTCATAGTAAACAAAGTTCTTTACTTTCGTCTCCCAGACCAGGTCCGCTTTCTTCAAAATATTCAGATGATAGGAGATCGTTGCCCCGGTCATATCAAAATGACCTCCAATCTCACCGGCCGACATCCTGCCATTTTTGAGAAGCTGTAAAATTTCTCTCCTGACCGGATCAGACAGTGCCTTGAACGTATCTGCAAAAGCCATCCTCTGCCCTCTTTCGAAAACTATTTAGAAATATTTCTAAATACAATATATGTCTTCTTCGCTCTTTTGTCAACAGGTATTTAGAATTTTATCTAAATACTTATCTGACAAAAACTTTTCCAGTCCCGGTTTCTCATTTTACAATGCAAAAAGACCACCAGAGTTTCCTCCGATGGTCTTTCACATTTTCATATATCCATTTATGCATACATATATTTCTGCAGTGCATGTATGATCTTAGGTTCAACGTTTTTACGCTATTTTCTGCTCAAATATCTGTCATTTCGCGGTATTCTTTTGGCGTGACACCATATCTGCTTTTGAACTGGCGGTTAAAATTTGAAAGATTGGTAAAACCGGCCTCCTGAGAGATACTCAGAATCTTATCATTCGATTTTTTCAGCGCTTCTGCTGCCACTGCCAGTCTCCGTTCATTTACATACGAAATAAAGCTCAGACCCGTCATTTTTTTGAACCACCGCATAAAGTGGCTGTCACTCCAGCCACAGAACTCTGCGATCTCTCTGACTGTAAGGTTTTCACTGATATTTTTTTCAATTTCCTGTAGAACCACCTTCAAACGTTCTCTGTCCGGCGAAGACACCTCTTTGACACATGGATATTTTCTTATAAGAAGAAAGAGCATTTGAAGAACCGCTGCTTTTACTCCCAGTTCATAGCCTTTTTCTCTGGATTCGCACAGATCTTCCATCTGGCTTAAACATTGTTTCAGTTCTTCGTAATCTTCTTCCTCTTTGTGCACACAGACAGGAGGAAGCAGTTTTCCCGCCGCAAGAGGCACGAGAAATTCTCCTGCACACAGATCCGCTGCTCCGGCTCCCAGGAAATCCATCTCAAAAATAATATTTTCATATTCCATCGAAAATCCTTTTGCCTTGCGAAGTGCATGGAGTGTTCCCGGAGGCACCACAAAAATATCACCCGGTTTTCCCAGAAACAACGTAGTTTCTATCTGAATTTCTCCAGCTCCTTTTTTGACATAGATCAGCTCCATATCTTTGTGCCAGTGAAGAGAAACTGACGGAAAATCCAACGGGATCGTACATGGATAGATATTAAAAGGAAACAGTCTGCTCCCATGCTGTTTCTTCTCCTGGTATTTCTGCGTGTTTTCTTTTTCCATAATGTATTTTTCTCCTCTGATGATAGGATAGTATCAGTATTTGCAAGATTTTTACAAGAAACGACAAACTATATGTGATATAAATATAACCATAACATGGTACAAGATGTTTTCTGACAACCACTAAAAGCTTCTAAAGCAATGTATCTATGAAAGGAGTGGCTCACATGAGTGAAACCATGACAAACAAACTTATCGAACTTTGCGGCAAAGATATCAGAACCGCTTCCAACGCGGAACTTTATCACGCACTTCTGAAACTGGTCGATGAAAAAAGCCAGGAACAGGTTCAGAACGTAACCGGAAGAAAGCTTTATTATATTTCAGCAGAATTCCTGATTGGAAAACTGCTGTCCAATAACCTTATCAATCTCGGCCTTTATGATGATGTAAAGGAAGCTCTTAAAGAAGCCGGTAAGTCTCTGGCTGATATTGAAGAGCAGGAGCCGGAACCAAGCCTTGGAAACGGCGGTCTCGGACGACTGGCCGCATGTTTTCTCGACAGCCTTGCTACCTTGAATCTGCCAGGAGACGGTGTGGGACTCCGTTATCACTGTGGTCTTTTCCGCCAGAATTTCAAAAATAACGTCCAGAACGAGACTCCTGATTTCTGGCTGACTGACAGCTGCGCTGCCAAAGCTACAGATACGGTCTTCCCAGTGTCTCTGGCGGGAAAAGAATATTCTGCAAGACTTTATAAACTTCCGGTCACAGGATATGAAGGCCGTACCAACACCCTGAACCTCTTTGACCTTGACAGTGTTGATGAATCTGTGATCGGTGATGGAATCTCCTTTGACAAAAAGGATATCGCCAGAAACCTGACCCTTTTCCTTTATCCGGATGATTCTGATGAGGACGGTCGTCTGCTCCGTATCTATCAGCAGTATTTCATGGTTTCTGCCGGCGCACAGCTTGTCCTTGAGGAATGTGCCGCAAGAGGCTGCAATTACCATAACCTTGCCGACTATGCTGCGATCCAGATCAATGATACACACCCAAGCATGGTGATCCCGGAACTGATCCGTCTCCTGATGCTCCATGACATTGATTTTGAGGAGGCTGTACAGATCGTTACCGACACCTGCGCTTACACAAACCACACGATCCTTGCAGAAGCCCTGGAAAAATGGCCGAGACATTATCTGGACACCGTTGTTCCACAGCTCATGCCGATCATCGAGAAACTGGACGCCCTGGCAAAAAGCCGCACGGAGGATGGCTCCCTTGCGATCATCGACCAGAATCAGGTCGTTCATATGGCTCATATGGATATCCATTTCTCACATTCTACAAATGGTGTCGCAACCCTGCACACACAGATCCTCAAAGAAAGCGAACTGGCAGGATTCTACCATCTGTATCCTGAGAAATTCAACAATAAGACAAACGGCATCACCTTCCGCCGCTGGCTTCTGAAATGCAACCCATCTCTGACCAACGAGATCGAAAGCCTGATCGGAAACGGATTCAAAAAAGATGCTTCCGAGCTGAAAAAACTTCTTGCTTATACGAATGATCAGAATGTCCTCAGGAAACTTTCTGAGATCAAAAAGCAGAATAAGGAAGCACTTGCCGCATGGCTCCTTCACAAACAGGGTATAAAAGTCAACACAGATGCCATGTTCACCATCCAGTCCAAGCGGCTTCATGAGTACAAGCGCCAGCAGTTAAATCTTCTGTTCCTGATCCATCAGTATCTGGAGATCAAAGCCGGCCATATACCAAGCGTTCCGCTGGTCAGCATCTTCGGTGCCAAGGCAGCTCCTGCGTACATTATCGCCAAAGACATCATCCACGGACTGCTCACACTTTCTCAGGTGATCGAGAATGACCCGGAAGTTTCCAAATGGATGCAGCTCGTCTTTGTAGAAAACTACAACGTCTCTGCTGCTGAAATGATGATCCCTGCCTGCGATCTCTCTGAGCAGATCAGCCTTGCTTCCAAAGAGGCATCCGGAACAGGAAACATGAAATTCATGCTGAACGGTGCCCTGACTCTCGGAACCATGGACGGTGCAAACGTGGAGATCTCCGAAGCAGTCGGAAACGACAACATCTATATCTTTGGTCAGAGCAGCAAACAGGTCATCCACCGCTATGCAGTCGGTGATTACTGTGCAAAAGACTGGTACGAGGCAGACCCGAACCTTCGTCGTGCGATTGACTTCCTCACCAGCGAAAAAATGCTCTCCTTCGGCGATGAGGAACATCTGAAACGTCTCCAGAATGAACTGATCTGGAAAGACTGGTTCCAGACTCTTCCGGATTTCAACGCCTATGTGGTACGTAAACAGCAGGCAATGGCTGACTACGCCGCAGATCAGGAAAACTGGAGCCGCAGAACTCTGATCAATATCGCACAGGCCGGATTCTTCTCTTCTGACAGGACTATTAAAGAATATGATAATGATATCTGGCATCTTGGGAAATAAAAAAACACCAAAACTTAATCTTTAGCAAAAGCAGAGAGGAAATCCTGAAACTTCCTCTCTGCTTTTTTATTCTCCTGGATTAGACTTTCGGAGCTGTTCTGTCAGCTCTTCACCACCCTGTTCATACCATTCTTTTACAAACTCGTCAAAATAATCAACTGGCTGTACGCCCATGATGATCTGGATAAAACTGTCTTTTTCTAACTGCTGAAGTGATTTCGGGATCTCGCCGTCACTGTCATCCAGATACCGCTTCGCAGTCGTCCGGTAATTTCCCTCGATCAGCCGCCCGACTGCTGCAAGTCTGGACTCGTATGCCGCCCAGTCCTCTGCTGTCTCTGATCTTCCCTGGATAAATTTTTCTGCTGCATCATAGTAGGATTTCTCGATCGCACTTAAATCTGTTTCTTTTCGCATGCCACTCATCACGCTCTGGATATCCTTGGTGATCTGGAACGTCGCCTCATTATAATCAATGTTGATGACCAGCGGTCTTGCCGTCGGATCGACATTCAGGGCAAAATATGCATTCACCTCGTCTGCATCCTGCGCTCCATATCTGGTGTAGTCAAACAGCACACTGATGATCTTCATCACGATCTCCGGATGCTCATAACCCTTACGTACAACAACATATTTATTATCGCGGAAGCTATCATACACATTCTGCCAGTCTGCTTCCTGCAGATAATATGGCTGCCAGTCCGCTTCCGGGTCTGTCTCATAGACATCCATCAGAGGATTGTTCGGCGTCCACCAGAGTCCAAAAAAAGCTCCGCAGTTTCCATTTACCACCAGATCTCTGAGATTGTTCTGCGCACGCAGGGCAAAGTTCTGATCCAGTACACCACGTTCGTAGAGTTCATGCAGATAGCTGAGGGCGTTTTTTGTTTCTTCTGTCAGAGAGCCATAAACGATCTCTCCATTCTGGTTGATCCACCTCTGCGGGCTTGCATGGAATTTATCAAAAACAGGATCGACAGAATAACTGGAACTGGTACTTCCCACCAGATCAGTGTCACAGACAAGGCCGATCGGGTCTTCTCCGTCTTCTGTTCCCATCCGGTTTTCTGTAAATGCCTCCACGATATCAAATGCATCTTCCAGCGTTTTGGGTTCTTCTAGCCCCAGTTCTTCGATCCAGTCCTTGCGCAGCCACATCAGACGCGGTCCATGGTCTGTGACAGTCTCCGGGATCGCCATCAGTTTTCCGTTAAATCTCACAGAATCCAGAAGGTCGCTTCCGTAGCTCTCAAACATTTCTTTGATTCGTTTGGAAGTGCAATTTTCGTAAACCTCACTCAAATCTGCCACCAGATCATTATCGACCAGTTCTTTGAGTGTTTCTCTGTCCGACACCACCAGAACATCCGGGAGCGTCTGGTCTTTGACCAGGATATTTACAAATTCATCGTAACGGTCTTCTCTCTCCATGTAGACGTTTTTGTTCTGGATGTTCAGCATCTTTCGGAGATAACGGGTGTAGGCATTGTCTTCGTAAGTATTTCCATCCGGGAGGTTCGAATTGTTTGTACCGCTCATCTGTCCCAGAGTATAGGTCACAAGCTCCGGATATGCTCCATAAGGTGTCTGCGCGGCTGTTTCCCAGGTACCGGTGCGGACAGTTTCTTTTGCGGAAGCTGTGTTTTCTGTTTCTGTCGATGTTTCACTCTTATCTGTCTCTCTGGAGACACTGCTGCATCCGCTTAACATCATGCTTACGATACATCCCAGGATCACGGGCAGTTTCCATTTAGTCTTCATGTTTCTTGCCCTCCTTCGGGAATCTCATCACAACATTTGTTCCCTCACCGGGTGCGCTGAAGATCCGGATCCCGTATCCCTCCCCGTAGAGCAGTCGGATACGGTCATTGACATTCTTAAGCCCATACCCCTTCGCCTGATAAGCGACAAGTGTCTCTGCTTTTTCCTGTTCCATTCCCATTCCGTTGTCACGGACGGTAATCACGACATCATCTCCTACGCCTTTGAACGACAGGGAAATCTTTTTGTCTCCCTCTTCTTTTTCGTCAATGCCGTGTTCGATCGCGTTTTCTACAACTGGCTGGAGAAGAAGTTTCGGCATTTTTTCATTCTTGATCTCCGGGTCTGTCTCCCATTCTACGGTGAAGTTGTTGTCATGCATGGTAAGCTGGATCTCCAGATATGCCTCCATATTCCGGATACAGTTTTCGACCGTGACCATGTCCTCGCCTTTACTGAGTGCCGTCCTGTAAAACGTCGACAATGCAAGTGTAACCTTGCTGATATCCATCTGATTGCTCCGGATCGCCATCCAGTTCATCATGGAAAGGGTGTTATAGAGAAAATGCGGGTTGATCTGCGCCTGCAGTGCCTTCAGTTCGTATTCCTTCAATGCGATCTTGTTGACATAGACCTCATCGATCAGACGGTTGATCTCATCCATCATGCTGTGGAAACTGTTGATCAGGATTCCTACTTCATCCTCAGAATCACTGCTTACGGTAACTTCCCTGCTTCCGTGGTTTACCCGGTCCATATTTCTGGTAAGCTCTTCGATCTTACGTGTAAACAGTCGGGAAAAAGCCATCCCCAGAAACAGGATGATCAGGCCACATGCCGCGATCAGGGGGATTTCTTCCAGAAGAAGCCTGCGGACAGAACCGGAGATCGCTTTCTGGCTTTTGTAGAGATAAAAAGTCCAGCTGTTTTCTTCGCTTTCTGCACTGGTATATGCACAGGTTTCACTGAGTTTCTTGATAGCGGTACCTGCTTTGTCTGTTTTCTGGATACCTGTTCCTTCCAGGCTGCTTCTGTTGTAAAGGACTGTGCCATTTTCATCCGCGATCATTCCTCCATTCTCATCCGTGAGGATATTGGTCAGCGGCTGAAAGATCTTGTCATAATCCAGCGAAATGCAGATTGCGGCATCCAGTTTCTGTCCACTATAGATCATACGGACAGCGGTAACTTCTTTGCGGTCTGCATCTACCATCCACTGAATCCGCACATCGTTCTTGAGTTCACTGCTCCACCACTCTTCCTGCATTTTGGCAAGCGGGACCAGGGTATACTCGTGTTCTACCTGAATGCTCTCGGCAAAAAGCTGAATGCGGTTGATCGCATCGTGATAGGATTTCGGCACGGACAGAAGAGGATCTGCGATCTCGGTGTATTTCTCATATGCCGTGTAATTATCGATGTTTTTTTCCTTGATGATCTCCTCAATATCCGGCGAATAAGTAAGATAATTCAAAAGACTGCTGTAAACGGCAGTCTGACTGTCAATACTCTCCTTCGTCTGGTCGATGATCGACTGCATATCCTCCAGATCACTGCTTCGGACCATCGTACTCTGTCTGCTGTGGGCATAAAGGGCAAGAACTGTCATCGGCACCAAGGCAGTCACGACCAGAAGAATCGTCAGCTTGTGCCGGTATTTCATGTTTTTGATCCATTTACGAAGTCTGTTCATCCTCTCCTGTTCCTTTCCGGTAAGATTCCGGGCTGCTTCCATAATATTCCCGGAAACTCCGGCAGAAATAGGAAACGTTGGCAAATCCTACTTTTTCACTGATCTGTGCTACCTTCATGTTGGTACTGCAGAGAAGTTCTTTGGCTTTTTTCATACGGAAGACACGGATGTAGCGATTGAGATTCATGCCGGTCTCTTTTTTGAAGATAAAGCTTAGGTAGCCGGAAGACAGATATACTTTTTCCGCCAGCATTTCCAGATTCAGGTCTTCTTCATAATGCTGATAGATATAATTCTTGACGGCAGTCACTTCATTCCTTGAACTGTTCATGGAACGCTCCAGAAAAGCCTCGTACTCTTTGATATTGTCCTCTGTCACAGAAAGGATCTCCATAATATTCCTGCAGTTATAGAGGCGTTCGATCTCGTGTTCCAGTTTGTGCTCACCGGAAAACTGGTTTTCCTGAAAAAGCTCCTGGATCACGTTAGAAAATACAAATTTGATATACATCGCAGAATACTGGGTGTTATCATGGTATTTTTCCTTAAGGCATTCAAAATGTCTCCAGAGCTGTTCTATATCCTTGCGGGTGATATCCTCGGAAATCGCCTGCATAAGCTGAGAATCCTGCACTTCTCCGACTGCCATGCCAAGCACTTCATCCTCATTGGTAAACACATGCTTGTCCGGATGATAGAATTTCTCCTCCATCTGCTGTTCCAGCTGCTCCAGAACAGATGGAAGACTTTCACATCCGTCAAACTTCCTGCTCACGGCAAGATAAAACCGCTCCATGTACTCACGTTTCAGGAAATTATAGATATGATTTGCCACAAGCTGATAATCGCAGTACACATCCTGGAACAGAATGAGTGACTGTCTTGCATTCAGGTTCATGTAGAAAAACATCCTGTGGAGTTCTTTCTGCAGTTCCTGTTCCAGATTTTCTTCTGCTGTATCAAAAAGTGCCACATCTGACTCGATCAGGATCGCGCAGTGCCAGCTGTTCCACTTGTCCAGATCAATGAGTTCGCCGGCTTTTTGCAGGATCTCTTTTTTGCCGGAGTAGAGATAGCTCTGGAGAAAATACTGCTGAAGGAAGTTTTTCTCTTTGATCTCGCGGCTTTCTTTTTTTCTTCGTTTGCTGATCTCGCTCTCTGCGCGCTCCAACACTTTGTGGAAATCATCCGGATTTACCGGTTTGAGGATGTATTCGGTCACACCGTAGCGGATCGCCTCCTGCGCAAAGGTGAAGTCGCTGAAGCCGCTGAAGATGATCTGGAGGTTGGGATTTTCTTCTTTGGCTTTCTTTGAAAGCTCCAGGCCGGTCATGTGCGGCATCTTGATATCTGTCAGAAGAAGCTGGATATCCTCGGAGCGCAGAACCTGTAGCGCCTGTTTGCCGTTGGCCGCTTCAAAGACGGTACGCTCTCCTTCCTCTCTGGAAAGCAGATATTTCAGCCCCTCTCGTTCGATTTTTTCGTCATCTACAATTAAAACGTTTGTCATGCATTCTCCTGTCTGTGTCTTATATTTATCTTTTTCATTATACCACAAAGTCCCCGGAAAGAATATTTCTTCCCGGAGACTGAATTTTCGTTATGTAATTATCAGCCTTTGACTGCGCCGGCTACAACACCTTCGATAATGTGTTTCTGGCATACCAGATAGACAACAATGATCGGAATGATATCGATCATGATACTTGCCATCATCGGTCCCATCTGCACATGTCCGAAGCTTCCGCGGAAATACTGGACTGCCATCGGAATGGTACGGTATTTCTTGATATCCAGTACCAGTGTCGGCAGAAGATAGTCATTCCATACCCACATCAGTTCCAGGATCGCGGTAGAGATAATTGTTGGTTTCAGGATCGGGATCAGAACCTTGAAGTATACCTGAAGAGGAGTACATCCATCGATCAGAGCCGCTTCCTCAATTTCAAGCGGGATACCCTTTACAAATCCTGTAAACATAAAGACCGCCAGACCTGCACCAAATCCAAGATAGATAATACAAATGTTGTATGGATTGTTCAGATGTAAGGTGTCGGCTGTTTTTGCCAGTGTGAACATAACCATCTGGAACGGTACTACCATACTGAATACACAGAGGTAATAGAAAACCTTGGATAATGTTCCGTTTACACGAACAATGTACCAGGCTGCCATAGAGCAGCACAGCATGATCAGAACAACGGACATCACTGAGATCACAAGACTGTACCAGAAGGATTTGAGGAAATCCATCTGTGTAACACTTGCCACAAAGTTTGCAACACCATTCCATGTCTCAGCTGTAGGAAGACTGAATACACCTGAAGTTGTAATCGCAACTTCTTTCTTTAAAGAGTTGACTAAGATCAGTACGATCGGATACATCCAGAGGATGCAGATCAGCGTCAAAATAATTGACGCAACCGGATTTTTTTTCTTATTTTCCATTACTGCTGCACCTCCTTAGATGATGTTGCACGAAGCTGTATCAGTGCGATCGCTACAACCAGCAGGAAGAATACAACTGCTTTTGCCTGGCCGATACCCTTCCACTGAGCGCCGCTTCTTGCATAAAATGTATCATAAATATTCAAAGCCAGTAACTGTGACTGTTTACCCGGATCTCCTCCTGTAAGAGAAAGGTTCTGGTCAAACATCTTGAATCCGTTTGTCAGAGTCAGGAAAGTACAGATTGTAACAGACGGCATGATCATCGGGATCTTGATCTTGAACAGGATCTGTCTGTTTGTCGCACCGTCGATCTGTGCTGCTTCGACCAGATCAGGAGAAACGTTGTTCAGACCTGCTATGTAGATGATCATCATATATCCGATCTGCTGCCACATCAGAAGAATCAGCATACCGATGAATCCGTTTCTTGCAGAAAGTGAAAGCAAAGGCTGTCCCCATTTGGAGAGCAGTCCGTTTAACAGTGTCTGCCAGATATATCCAAGTACGATACCACCGATCAGGTTAGGCATAAAGAATACGGTACGGAATGCATTGGTTCCTCTGTATCCCTTGGTGAGTACCAGTGCGATGGAAAATGCCAGCACATTGATCAGAATACTGGAAACAAAAGCAAACACAACAGTCAGCCAGAATGAATGACTGAAGGTGTTATCCAGTAAGATCTTGGAATAGTTCGAAAATCCGACAAAGGTTACATCATTTACGGTTGTAAATTTACAAAATGAAAGATAAATGCCCCAGATAAAAGGCCAAAGGAAACCGATAACAAATGCCGCAAAAGTCGGCAGTACAAAAATCGGCCACCATTTTTTGATCGTTCTTCCTACCATTATAATTCTCCTCTTTCCCTCTCATAGAACCCACAGGAGGAGGCAAGAACCTCGCCTCCTCTTGATGATTGATCACATATTATTTTGATTACTCGGAGAGAGCTTTCTCTGTAGCCCATCCGTCAACGAATGCACTTACAACATCATCCCATGAACCTGTGCCTGCTGCATATGCGGTAAGAGCTGTTCCAAGTCCGTTTTTCCACTCTTCAGACGGCATTGTTGTGAAGTTCCATGAAACAGGTGTTTTTCCAGCTTCTGTGTATTCAGCATCCTGTTTTACAAATACGTTTGTAGACTCCTGTGCTGTTTTGAAAGGAAGTGTGAATCCCATATCGTTTGCCATGGATTTTGTTCCTGTTTCAGATGTTACACACCAGTTCATGAAGTCCAGAGTTGCCTGAACGTCTTCATCAGATGCATTCTTGTTTACACACCAGTAGTTCTCTGTACCTGTTGCAAGTCCCTCGTTCTCATCATCTACACCAAAGTAGATCGGGATCATTGCAAGCTCGTCATCTCCGTATGTCTTGGACAGTTCTGCATATTCCCAGGTACCATTCTGATAGAATACTGCTTCGCCGTTTACAAATTCGTTTCTGGAGTCATCTGCTGTTTTTGCAGAGAGTTCAGCTCCGTCACAGGTAGAATCTGTGATGTACAGGTCAAACAGGTTCTTGTAGTTGTCAAGATATGTTCCTTTGATTGCCTCTGTATCATCGATTCCGTCTTCTTTGTACTCATAGTAGATCGGAAGGTTTGCAAGATGTGTTTTGAATCTCCAGTCAGAGGATCCGTCCATACCTGCAGATGTGAAAGCACCTTTGATTCCAAGCTCGTCCTTTCTTGCCTGAATATCATCTGCTACTTTCTTCAGATCATCGTAGCTCTTGATATCATCCAGAGAATATCCTGCTTTTTCAAGTAAGGTTTTGTTTGTGATCAGGCCATAGGATTCGATTACATATGCGATACCATCTACAGCATCTCCGTCTTTGAGCTCGTAAGTATCAGAGGTAAGTCCTTTTGTGATCTCTGCATCTGTCAGATCATAGCAGTAATCTTTCCAGTTCTTAAGTCCAACCGGTCCGTTTACCTGGAACAGTGTCGGAGCATCGCTCTTTGCCATTTCAGACTGAAGTGTTGTCTCATACTGTCCGGATGCTGCTGTTACAACTGTTACTTCTGTTCCTGTTTCTTCAGTGTAAGCTTTTGCCAGGTTCTGCCAAGCTTCATCTGCTTCTGGTTTGAAGTTCAGATAGTAAACCTTTCCACCGTCTGCTGCCATAACCGGTACGGACGGGATCATGGTTGCTGCTGTTAATGCTGCCATTGCCATTGCTGTGAGTTTTTTCATTTTCATAGTACTTGTCTCTCCTTTTTTTGTAGATTTTGTTCTCTTTCAACCTGTCTTTATTATAGATTTGTTAGTATTTTTATACTATGATAAAAAATCAAGAAATATGTTGTTTTTTCAAGATATAAAAATATAAAAAAATTGATGTACATTTTACAATTCATGCACATCAACTTCATCTTTTTGTTGAATTTCATTCAACACCCATCTTCCGTCTTCACGTATAAATGTCCAGTATTCATAATGATATGTTCCACCGGAACTTCCGCCGCCGGCCCTCGCATAACATGTAATTGAAAAGCACAGACAGCAGATACATGCGAGCAGTATACAACAGATTCGTCTATGTCTCGTCATCTTTTTATTCGCTCTTATTTTTCTTTCGTTTACGGGAGATCAGACCAAGAAGGTTCTCATCTTTGGTATCGGAAAGATCATCATCGGTTACGGTTGGCTTGGATACTACGTACGCTCCTCTGGCGGCCGGCGGATCATTCTCCTGCTCAGTCATCTCTTCTGTCGACTCGTTCAACGGAACCTCTTCTTCTCTCACCTGCACAACATCGAGGGATTCTTCCATCTCGGAAACTTCCCTATCATAAGCATTGCTGTCGAAAGGTTCTTTATCAGAAGTTTCTTCCTCACTGTCAGATAAATCGTCTGCTGGCTCTGCCTTCCTGCGTGAGTTCCACGGTGCGTATTCCGGTACGACCGGTTCTTCTGGCTGTGCAGAACTTTCTGCATCATCAGATATGATCTCGCTGTCTGCATCGACTGCTTCTGCTTCCTGTTTGAGTTCTTTCAGACCGCGACGGAGGAGGATCAGGTAGATGAGGTCTACCACTCCGTTACAGAGGAAGATCCATCCTGCAAAGATTACCGTGTATTTTACCATTGTGAACGGATTGAGTACAAGGAAAACACCGAGCCCGATGAAGATCAGGCTTCCGATCAGAAGGATCTTCCAGAATCCGCTTCCGTTTTTCTTAAGTTTCAGGCTTCCTTTGAGGCTCCAGATGCTGTCTACCAGGATAAAGGTTCCAAGCAGGATCGGCAGAAGCTTAACTACGATCTGAGGATTCATGAAGAGGAAAATTCCGATAACCATCAGAACACCGCCGGAAAAAAGATCCAGAATCGTGGAATTCAGTTTCTCCAGAATATAGATCAGGATATGATAAAATCCTACAAGAATCAGCAGAATTCCAAATATAAATTTACAGATTACATTGATCGTGTTCACAGGCATAAACGCCAGGCACGCTCCCAGGGCGATATATATGATCGAGGTTACAATCTGCCCTTTCAAAAAGTTATTGATTTTTTCCCACATGAGACTTTCCATGCTCCTTTCATCCCGATAATAAGACTTCTACAGACAGTATACCGTTTTTTGAAAGACTCGTCTATAGACATCTCTGGATGAATGTCCATTTTATAATGGCAAACCTGCAGCGGACAGTCAGACAAAAACAGACCGGAGTCTGTGGAAGGCTCCGGTCTGAATGCTGCATATATTATTTTACGGTTACTTTGATCACATAGGATTTCTTTCCTGATCTTACTGTGATCTTTGCGGTTCCTTTCTTTTTGGCTGTGATAATGCCAGTGGAAGAAACTGCTGCAATGTTTTTATTTGATGTTGCATAGGTTACTTTGTCTGTGGAGGTCAGCGGGCTGATCACTGGTTTCAGTGTTGTCTTCTGGCCTTTTTTGAGAGTCATGGAGGATTTCAGACCACTGATTTTTGTGGTTGTGACTTTATCGGACTGAACTTTGACATTCAGGGTTGCTCTCTTTCCACTCTTTAAAGTTACGATGATCTTCGCACTTCCATTACGGTTCTGTGCTCTGATCAGACCGTTTCTGTCTACAGTCACGATCTTTGTATTAGTGGAAGCCCAGGATTTGACAGAGTCTCCGTTTGCCATACTTACTCTGACCATTCTGGTTGCCTGTTTTCTCTGCAGAGTGATAGCGGTTGTATTCAGTTTAATGGTTGCCTTGAGTTTGCTTCCATGGTATCTGGTCTGTGTGTGTTTGCAGTATACGCAGTATCCGACCTGTTTCTCCGGCTGGAATACCGTTGCTTTTGAAACAGCCTTCCATACATATTTCGGTGTGTGTTTCAGTTTCGGAATTGTTTCTGTCTTTGTCGCACCGCAGACTGTACAGGTATAAGTCTTCACACCTGTTGCTGTATAAGTTGCTTTCTTTGTCACTACACCTTTGTCATAGGTATGTTTATTTGTCTTTGCGATCTCTTCTGTCTTTGTTGTTCCGCAGACTGTACAGGTGTAAGTCTTTTCTCCTGCTTCTGCGCAGGTTGGCTCTTTTGTTACTTTTCCTTTATCGAAGACATGTTCTTTTGCTTCAAACTGGGCAAGTGGAGCAACAAAATATTTGTATGGTGTTTTTGTTACTGTGAGCTGGTAGTTTCCGGCTTTGTCTGCTTTGATGGAAGCTACACCATCTGCGTCTGTTACAAATTCTGCTGTCTCATTTGTATCAAGATTTTTCAGTTCCACAGTACAGCCTGCTTCTGCAGACGCACCTGCTGACATCATATTTCTTCCATAGAGTACTGCCTGGAATTCTTTTCCGGCACAGATTTCGGTCGGAACCTCCTTAAAGTACAGGTACTCATCACTCCAGCTTGTTGTGTCTGCAAGCAGATAAATACTGAATTCATCACCTGAATGCAGTACGGTTGTATTTGCGACAGTTCCCATACCTGTTTCATCTACCGGATATTCGTTATTTACATAATAGCCGACATTTCCTGTTGTATCTTCAAAAACGGTATTGATCCATCCGTTTGTTCCCACGTTGAGATATCTGGACGGATCTGCATCAAATGCTTCTCCATACATTGCTTTGTGCAGTGTATATAACGCATCTACTACAGTTACCTGATTCTTCATTGCTTCTGGTTTTTCGTATCCATAAGCAGCTGCGTCTTTTGCTGTGACAGTAAGATCCCGAAGGCTTGCTGGCTGGTTTGCCATATTGACTCTGATCTTAACCTCGGCAACGGCTGTATTTTGTGCATCTTTTGCTGCATCAACAGCTTTCTGAAGTGCCTGTGTGGCCTCACTCAGTTCCTCTTCTGTTACATTTTCTTTGTTCAGAACTGCTGTTGCTGTGTCAATAGCTTCCTTAAGTGTGGCCTTTGTTCCTTCCGGATATTGACCTGCTTCTGTTCCCTCTGTCATTCCATCCAGAAGTGTCTGTGCCTCACTGATCAGTTTCTGAAGACCTTCTGCTGCGGATTTGGTACCTTTGATGGTAACGGTTACAGAAACCGGCTGTTTGTAAAGTTTCTGAAGGACTGCATTATCCGGATGTTTTGCAGCAGCTTCTCTGTAAAGTTCACTGCTGAGTACAGAAGAAATCGTAATCTGTGTGTCGGTTTCTCTTCTTGTTACAACAAGGTTCTCATGGCCTACTACGGCATTGTTGGAAGATTTGAATTTGTTGTATCCTGCACCTTCCATTTCCCATGGATCTGTAAACTGATCGTCCGGAATAATACCCTTGCCGGTCTTGTCATCAAAATTATAGATCCATTTCGGATTTCCGTCTTCTCCAAGAATCATTTCCTGGAATGGATGTAGATTTCCTGTGATGGAATCTTTGTCTGCATACTGTCCGTCATTGATTCCGTCAAAATAATGAGCCTTTGCCAGTTCCATCAGATTTAACTGATCCTGAACTTCTGCCTCTGTGATTGCTTTGACTGTAACCGGAATCTTCTTGATCGCAGTTACTCCATCGCGGGTAAAGGTCAAGATCAGATTTGCATTAATATCATCATTTGAAGCAAAACGATCTACAGCAGCTCTGTAACCATTGACTGTAATGGCAGCATTATCTGATGTTACTTTAATTTCATTCCTGTCGAATACATATTCGCCAGCTTCATCTTTAATCCTTGTATATATTGGAAGTTGAAGATCTGAGGTACAGTTTTTAAGATCCACTGCCCCTTTTGTGTTAAAATCAGTAATCCTGTCTTCTGTATAATATTTGTCAAGAATTGCCTGAAGTTCTTTTTCGGTAGGTTTGGATATGCCGGTTCCTTTGACGGTTACTTTGAACTCTTTTGTCAGAGTTGCAAAATCAGATACTTTTTCTACATATCCGTTCAACAGTCTGTCATTTGCATTAAAGGTAGCTGTCAGGGTCACTTCTTTATCTTCCTGCTGCGGAGTAACCACACCTTCTTTTGCATCAATCAGAGAACCCCAGCCGGTGTCTTTGAAGCTGATTACGCTTTCATCAGAGGATGTCCATGTAATCTTGGACCATGCAGTGTTTACACTGCTGCTCATGCACTGTGGAAATGTCAGATTTGAAGTTACTTCTGCCGCATCTGTATTGGAACCTTTGATCTTGTCCCAGGTAAGATTCTCCTGATCTGCTGCCATCTGTGTATTAAAGTAGTCACGATCCCAGCCGATGGTTGCTCTGCTCTCAGCTGTTTCTGCCTTTGCACCATTCTTCTCGAATACAAAAACAAGGTTTATATTTTTGGAATTGACTGCTGTAAATGAATTCGGTGCCTGTGCATAGTAATGAATAGTTCCATCTGTTGCAACGGTGTCTGAGTCATCACTGGATTTGACAGAAACCGTCACACCTGTTGTATCCATGCCAAGTGCCTCGATTTTGGTCTTAACAAGATCACAGATATTCTTGCAGGATGCAAAATCCGGACGGAGTGTTCCCACTTCTTTGTCAAACTTCTCTTTGATGGCATTTACGGTTTCTACATCTGCCGGGTCAATGCTTGATACCATTTTGACATCAATGGATACATTCTCGTCATCACCGGATGGTGTATAAGTAGCTGTTACATCTTTGTAGTCCGAAGCTTTGACAGTATAGGTGTAGGTCACGCCTTTTTTCATGGTGTAGCTTCCATCTTCGTTTGCTTTCAGCTCTGTTGTTTCTGTTTCGTCCTCATCCCACGGATCTTCCTCTTCATAGGTTACCTTGATGGATGCATTCTCGATGGCTTTGCCGTCATTGTCTACCGGATTGAATTTTACATTATAATCTATAATATTTTTTTCCAGCTGAATATCAATGGTCTGGTCCCCGGACGGTGTGAAGGAGCTGCTTGCAGTTTTGTAATTTGGCGCTTCTACGGTATAGTTGTAGGAAGTTCCATCTATGAGATTGTAGCTTCCGTCTGCTTCCGGATTTACCGTACTATAGTATCCTTTTTTGACACTCACTTTGGCACCATTGACCGGATTGCCGGATTTGTCGGTCACATTGAATCTGATGTTTCTTGTAACGATTTTCTTCAGTGTAACGGTTTTTACTGTATTTACCTCTGTTGGATTGAAGGTAAAATAGCTTTCTGTGTAGTCGTTGTATCCGTCTTTCTTGACAGTCAGGCTGTATCCTGCACCCTTTTCCATGTCATAGGAGCCGTCAGCTTTCGGAGCAACTGCATTCCAGTTTTTCTCCAGTGTTACGATTGCATCCGGAATCAGATTACCTTCCTCATCGACTACATTTATACGCATAGTATAGTTCGGTTCTGCTGCTTCTATGATAATGGTAAATTCCTGGGTTGCAAGAGCGGCTGAAGCTGCCTGTGTTTCATCGTTGATCACATCAGCGGATGTATCAGCGGAAAACAGTCGCAGCGTTGCTTGGAAGCTCTGTGCTCCCTGCTCTGCTGTTGGCCGGTTAATACGCAGACTTCCAAGATTGGCAGGTTTTTTTGTTCCGATATTCACCCATGGACAGTCACTGTTAATATACCATCCCACTCTGTAATTTGAAGAAGAGCTCTCTGTTTTAAAACGCAGGCTACTAATTTTACTACCACTAGTCGGTATTTTAAGTCCCACTGAATAAGAAAGACCATCCTGGCTTTTAACAACACCGGCGCCACCACTTGTGATAATCTTATTATTATCTACATAATTGTTTTTAAGATACTCATCTGCTGCAACTTTCGCATCATCAACGGCATCTCCCACTGCCTCTGCGCCATCGCTGAATAAAGCATCCTCCGCATCTGCTGAGAAGTCCGCATTCTCCTCATTAACAGTTACTGCTTCCTCAGAAGGTTCTTCTGCCTGGAAGTCCTCTGTCTGCGCTTCTGCACTGCCAGTATCCTCTTCAACAGAAATATCTGCACTGTCCTCCTGTGCTTCTGCTGTTTCTGCTTCTCCATCAGAGAATTCGATATCGGCAGCAAAGGTATTCGCCGGTACCGCTGTTACTGTCATCATCGCTGCCATGGAGATGGCCGACAATCTCTTTAAAAGTTCTTTTTTCTTCACTTTGCTCCTCCTTTTGTGAATTATTTTTGGCAACAAAAAACAGAGTCTCATAATATAGATGAGTCTCTGTCCTATACAACGCGCTGGTAATGCCGACTTAAAATATTTCCGCGTCAATATCTCACACAGCAAAAACAGTTCCGGAATCGCACCGGATTTCCACAAACTGACCGTCTCCGGTCAGACCACGCCTGGTTATGTCGTTGAGCCTATTATAGCATTTCTGTCTGAAAGCGTCAATTTTTTCTATATTAATTCTTGCTTTTTTCGAAAAAAGGGACGATACTTTCATGTATTTTCGTTTTATTTATTACGTTTTTCTGTATCTGACCGGGGGAGTTTTGGCGAATCAGGTACAATATCGAAAGGTTCTGTCGGTCAGGATCCTTGCGAAGATGAGTCCCAGGGGGAGAGCCGCTATGATCAGAATCGCGGCGGCGAACCAGGAAGCGGCTGTGGCAAGTGACATTATCCCAAGATTATAAAAGCCTCTGTAGAGATACAGCCCCGGTACCATGATAACAATCGAGGGAACCGTCAGGGAGATTCGCGGATAACCCACTTTGTTTTTTATCATGGATGCCAGAAGGCCGGCTGTCAGCGCACCGATGAATGCGGCAGCGGCAGGCGGCATTCCTGCCAGATCTGCAAGTTCCAGACGGAGCGTATTGGCAGCCGCTCCGATCACTCCTGCTGATGCTGCCAGCCGGACCGGACTGTTGAACATGATCGAGAAACCGAACACTCCACAGAAACTGGTTACAAGCCTGCATAAGATCCACATCTCTGCCGGCAGGGAGAATTTAATAAAATCAACCGGCTTCAGATGCAGAAGCAGTGCCATGATCCATGCGGACATTGCTGCAACCAGAATAATGATCAGCGCATACATCAGTCTCTCGGTTCCAGAGCGCATATCCAGCTTGGCAAGGTCAATTCCGCTTGTGATAAACGGAAATCCCGGAATAATAAACAGCATGGCACAAATGTATCCCGCCTCATGCTGAATGGAAATACTGAACAATATCTCACCGATCTTCAGAAATCCGGCATAGACCAGACAGGCCATAGAGACAGAAGAAACGATGCAGAGAAACAGAGTAAAATGATGCTTTGTCAGTTTGCATCTCAGGAAATTCCCGATCCCGGCTCCTGCAAAAGCGCAGAACATCTCAATCGGACCGCCACCCAGCAGGAACGTAAATCCACAGCATGCAAGCGCCGCCGCAAATCCAAGTACGACCGGTGAATACAGTCCGTGTATTCTTTCGATATCATCCAGAAGAGAATGCAGTTTCTCTCCAGACATGTCTTTTCCCTCGATTTCAAATTCCCGGATAAAATGCTCCAGCCGGTTCAGCTTGGAAGTGTTTACTCCGGTATTGGTAAGACACAGTGACTGTGTAAAGCCGTTTTCGCCGTCAAAACAGGTGTACTCGATCGACATCAGGCCGATATCTGCCGTACAGGTGATCCCCATGGTTTCTGCCAGCGTATTCATGGAGCTTCTGACTCTCCATGCGCCGGTTCCGCATGACAGAAGCATGATTCCCACACGGCCGATGATGGATGCTTTTTCTGTAAGACTCGCCTCTGTTACCGGAACATCTGCCCCGTTTTCATCTGTGTATTCATGCCAGGCGATATCCATATGATTTTTTCTGATGATCTGCTGCATCGTTTTCACTTCCCCGCCTGTCTGTTTATTTCAGCCAGAATGTGTTCCCGGCATCCCAATCCGATACCGTTTGCAATCTCGATATTTTTTTCCATTTTTGTCTCAAAATGATGAAACGGGAGAAAAATTCCCAACGTGGCTGTATTTTTTTCTCTGCCTTCCTCATCTCTGACTCCATAGTACATCAGAGCACGCGGCAGTTCCTCCTGAAGACGCATCAGGAAATCCCACACAACTGCATAGATTCTGTCCTCGTTGATGTCCAGCTTTACGGACTCCGGAAAACGGAACATCAGGAGAATTCCTGTGTGTTTTGAAATCTTTTCGGTTACGATTTCACCACTGTCTGTATAACTGTGATTTTCCCGGAATCCATCTGCCATATACATCTGATAATCCGGTATTTCATCCTGCTCTTCATAAAGTTTGTGGAACATTTTGTATTTTTTCTCGTAAAGATGATTTTTGAATTCATTCAGAAGATTTCCTTTATCATCTGTGAGAAGAACCGGATTCTCCACACCTTTGTCATTGAACCGTATCGGAATCAGAAAAGAATTCCTCAGAAGGTCAAAAACGCTGTTGTTACAGACTGCCATGAGAAAAGCGGAAAGATCCTTATTCTCATAGGCATTGAACAAAGCCGCCGCAAAAACCGTTCCCGGAATGTCTGTCCCGGCACCTTCGCTTTCTTCTGCGGATGGTATCGCCTCAAAGAAGGTGTTTTTTAACCGCTCGCAGGCATTTGGGTTTGTAAGAATTCTGTCAAAAATCTGCTCTGCTTTTTCTTCTCTTGGAAATATGGTACTCATAATACCGCCCCTTTCGAGCATTATTATAGAACCGCAGAAATCAAATGTAAATTTCATCTCTTCTATATTTAATATAACCTTCTGGGCAGATCAAAACACATCCTATTGCGATCGCCTTTATGATTTTGAACTGATCCATTCCTGTATTACAGCTTCGTCAGTCTGAAGTGCTTCTGCAATCTTCTCCAGTGGAAATTTCATTTTATTCAACGCCATAGCTGTTTCTTTTGCTTTTTGCAATTCCCCCTCTTTCAATCCGGCTTCGTATTCTGCCTTTCGCAGTTTTCGTTCTTCCTCTTCTTTGTCGTATTCGAATATACTCATTGCGATCACCTCCGATTTGTTTTTTCGAAGGAATTCTGCAAGGATTCCGTTCTGGATACAGTCGTTGACTGCCTGTTCTACGGCTGTGTCCAGGTCGGTGCTTCCTGCGTATTCCCGCACTTTTGCTACATATTGGGCATATTCTCTCAGGATCTGGCACTGCTCCAGTAACTGGCTGTTGTGGCCTTCGTTGATATTCAGGGTAATCACCTTTAATTCCAGGTTCGGCTCACCGGTCAGGTTTTCGTAGGATTCTGACAGGTAACTGACCCAGCTGTCTTCTTCTCTTTCGGTTCCGTTGTAGAATACAAGGAAGTTCGGTGCCGGGATCTTCTGGATGCTGGATGAATACAGGGATCTGTGGTCTACGAGCTTCTGGTATTCCCCTGCTATGTAAAAGAGATCCCTCAGCGGCATATTTGGGTTGTAGGTTGACTGGTGTTCATACAGAAACAGTCCCGTGTCCACAATAAATGCCAGATCATTCTTCATTCCCATATAGACTGCATTTTCCAGCGTCACGATCTCCAGTGCGTCCGGGTCTTCGTAGCTGCTTCCGTTTACTGCATTGTAAAGGGAAAGCAGATTTTTGCGATCAGAGAACAGCATTCGGAAAAGTTTCAGAACGTGATGTACTGTCTTTCTTTTCACTTCGAACCCCTGCTTTTTTTGTTTTGACTGGAATTTAAAAGCATGGATTTCTGAAATGATTTTAGAAAAAAATAATTAGACGGCAAAAATGCCCTGAACTTCTAAGAAATATGCTTTGTTTTATACTAGCATTCTTTCTCTTTTGGTTCAAGGCATTTTGAGGTTATTTTATAATTTTAAGTATCTGTTTATTTGCCGGTCACAATTTTATTTAACAGTTACTTTGATCACATAAGATTTCTTTCCGGATCTTACTGTGATCCTTGCGGTTCCTTTCTTTCTGGCGGTGATCACACCTCTGGAAGAAACGACTGCCACGTTTTTGTTTGAAGAACTATAGGTGATCTTCTCCTGGGAAGTGAGTGGTGTCAGAACCGGTTTCAGGGTCAGCTTCGCTCCTCGTTTCATGGTCTGGGAAGAGCGAAGACCTGTGATCTTTTCGGTTCTGACTATGGACTTCTGCACTGTGACATTGATGTACGCTTTTTTTCCGCTTCTCAGTGTCACTGTGATTCTGGTCCTGCCTGCACGTTTTCCGGTAATCCTGCCTCTGGAATCTACCGTTGCAATATTCCGGTTGGAGGAAGTCCAGGAACGGATGGAATCTCCTCTCGCAAGCCCGCTGACTTTTACCAGGGCTGTCGTCTGTTTTACCCGTAATTTAATATTCGTAGTATTGAGCCGGATCGTCGGGGTCAGCTTCCTTCCGACGGTTCTGGTCTGAACAGTTCCCTTTGTTCCTTTTCGCTGCTGTTTCTCCGGTGCAAATACCGTTGCTTTTGATACTGTTTTCCATGCCCCGAATTTCTCCGGCACAGGGGTCGGCTTTGGTGTGGGAGTTACCGTCGGCGTCGGTGTCGGTGTGGAAATCGTCTCTTTTCTCTGAATGGTCAGCGTGTATTCTGTTTTCTTTCCTGTCTTTGCTGTGACAACGATTTTTACCTGCGCTTCTTCTATCGAAGCATCACTGTCAAAGTAAGCATCAAGCCGGACTGCAGGACCACTTCCTGTCACCTTTCCTTTGTATATTACCTTACTGATGCCTTTTCCTGCTTCTATGGTCACGTCTGCAGACGGATCTACCGGTTCTGCATAGATGCGCAGGAAAGAACTGCCCAGATAGGTGACGCGGTAACTGGTTTTGTCTGTGCTGAATGCCGGTGTCAGTGCCAGCCATTTCGTACTGTCCGAATAGGTATTGCTGATGCTGGCGGTCAGGTTCGCAAGGTTTGTATTTCCCTGGTCTTTTGTCAGATGGAGCGTATAGGTTCTGCTCTTTCCTGCCAGAGCTGCCACGACCGTAACTTCCGCGCTTCCGGAGCTTACATCTGCGGTATATGTATTTCCGACAGTTTTTCCATTGACCGTCAGGGTGCATCCTGCCGGGGTTTTGAAATTCAGTGTTACTTTTGAAGCATTTTCTGCGGTTCTTATGGTGTACTCTGTCACAGAACGCTGGAAAGCTTTGTCCCAGGTTACTTTTCCATTGTCTGCCTGTGCAGTCACACTGTCCAGATATGCACCGTTTGTCTCGACTGCCATCAGGTAGTTGGAGTCATTTTTGTAGTACAATGTTCCGTCTCTGTCAGTGCAGATCGTACTGATGCAGTACTGCTGCTGGTCACTTCCCGGACGGAACAGTTCTTCTGCTTTTCCGGAGGTCTGTCCCGGCTCGTCTGCCAGCATATAGAGTCCGCCCGGTCTGGCATTGTAGGTAAAATACAGGTAAACACGTCCGTCTGCCTGTCCGTCCCCGTTGAAATCCTGATTCTCGTATGCAGTAGAAAGAAGCGGTGCCGCCTGCGGATATCCCGGAATTGAAACTTCATATGCCAGAGAAAGTCCTGCAGCGGATTCATTCAAAACATCGAAATGATGTCCCGCATCGGCGTCAAACCGATGGCTTTCCTGTCCGCAGACGCCGACATAGATTCTTCCTTTGTATACTACCGGGGCTGCTGTTGCCATGCCACCGAGGTTGTAACTGTCTGCTCTGCCAAAGGTTCCGTCCGCATTCATCGCCACACGGTAAAGGTAGCCGCCTTTTGTCGTAAAATAGACGTATCCGTTGTTATAAACTACGGTGGAACGGATGTCTCCGTTAAGTCCTGTCAGTTTATCCAGAAGGAGACCTGTATGGGTGTTGACAGAATAGAGGATCGCCGTGCTGGTATAGTTTTTTTCTCCGGAACCATCATCGGAGCCGAATACGAGATAATCGCCGGACGCATAGGAGCCTGCCCAGTAAAAACCGCCTTTGTGGTTGTATTTCCAGGTACAGTACTTGGTCTCATCGCCTTTTGACGGATCCTCATCGGTCACGGAAAGGCAGAAATAAGAGCCTGCCGTGGTCTCGGAATTCCAGGTTCCTGTGTAGATATATCCATCTTTGTATGTGATCGGAGAGAGGGTCTGTCCACCCAGCGATTCACTGATCCAGACGGATCTGAGAGTGGAAGCACTGACTGCCTGGATCTGACCGCCGCCGATCTGGGCGAACAGCATTCCCTCTGCATAGGTAAGCGGATTCAGCGCATAGATCATATTTCCGTTGAGCGGTTCACTGGCTGCTACGATATCTCCTGTATTTTTGTCGAGTTTGTAGATAAACTGTCCGGATGCCACATACAGATAGCCTCCCAGGATCAGCGGTGGTGTGACAGATGCCTCCTGGCCGATGCCAATGCGCATCGCCCATTTCTGCACGGTCGAAGATGCATCGGTCGGTGTGGATGTGCCTGTAATTCCGTTATTGTTCTCGCTGTTCCGGAAATTGATCCAGTCATTGTCGGTGATCTCCGGCTGGGTGGCATCCTGTTTCTTAAGTTCTACAGTGATCTCAGCCTGTTCTCCTGCCTTAAAGGTATTTCTCCGGGAAATATAGCCATAACAGGAAACATTCCAGATATACTCCTGGCCTTTGATCAGGGAAGCAAATGTGCTGGCAGAATCCTGTGACGGTTCCATGCGTTCTCCGTTTTTGTCATAAACGCTGATGACTGCATTCTGCGGTGTCACCTGAAACTTCACAGAATCGCTGAGCTGTTTCTGAACGGTGACTTTGTAGCTTCCTGTGGAGGTATAGGTTTTTCCCTGACAGTCCGGATCCGCATAGGTTCCATCCTCTTTCATCTCAAAGGCGATCTCCGTCGAATCTCCGGTCAGAGGGATCTCGATCGGATCTCCGGATGAAATGCTCTTTCCGTTTATGGTGAGACCATACCAGTTTTCCCCGAAAGGTACTGCCTTGATCTTCACCTTGTCCGTTCCGGTCACAGACACTTCGTAATCTCTTGTCACTCCGGAGGTGTCAAAATCTGTGATCAGGTTTTTTGCCATGTCGGTATCGGTCGGCAGGTAGCATCTGATCGAAGAAAGGTCCAGTCTTCGAAGCACTACGAGTTTATAAGTTACGCTGTCGCTTTCGGTTCCTGCCTTGATGGTGTAGATGGCTCTTTTTCCATTGCCGGAAGCAAAAATATCCGAAAATGAATATCTCTGTCCGTCTGTGTATGCAGTGGCGGACATCTCTTTTGTTTCCTGTGTTCCTGACAGATTCCATGCGGAGAGTGTCACAGTGGAGCCTTCCGGTGCGTCTTTCGCAAGATCGGCACTGATCCAGAGTGCGGAAGAGTTATAGTTGGAACCATATTCTACGGTGTAGACTCTGCCGCCGAATTCTTCGTCCATGTCTTCTCTTCTGTCGAGTTTCAGAGCGTCTTTTACCCCGTTTCCGGTATAGACGTTTAAATCTGTCAGATATTCTTTCTGGTCTTCGGTCTCATCTGTAATCTGTACTTCCGGCACTTCGCTGTCATCGGAAATCAGATCATCGGAGCTGAAGTCATCGGAAGGTGCATCCGAATCCGGGGTTTCCGCAGGATCCTGACCGTCCTGTGAACTGAAATCATCCGGCTGTTCCAGATCAACCTCTGCCGGAGCTTCCGGTTCAGACGGTGTTTCCGGCTCTGTCTGGTCTTCTTCCTGCGTTTCTTCTACGAAGATTTCCGAAGAAAAGTCAGCTTCTGCACTGAAATCTGCTCCATAGACCGGCGCGCTTCCTGCCAGAAGTGATGCACACAGAAGACCTGTCAGCCATTTTTTCATGATCGGCTTCATAAAATAAATTCCCTCCTTATCTTTGTTTCTGTCATATCATCGGATCACTCAGTTTTTGTTTCTTGTAATGTCGTCTGGCTCCGGCAAAGAATCCGAGATACAGAATTCCTGCCAGTGCGAACACCAGAAGTGTCCTTGTCAGAAGACGCATGTGCTTCCAGGTGTGGGAGATTTTTCCCACGGTGCCGGTGGCGCTTCCTGCCTGTTTCCCGCCGGCCGATGAACTGTCTCCCGTGCCGCCTTTCCCGCCACCCTTTGGCGCAGAAGCTGTGGCTGCGGCTGCTTTTTGGACCGTTTTGTCTGTTTTTGCGGTTTTGCTCTGTTTGTCTGAACTTCCGGTGTTTTTTGTGCTGTTGTTTTTGGATGCTGGTTTCTCATGGACAGTCAGTTTCTTTTTGCCGCTCTGCTCTGTGTCCTCTCCGTCCTTCTGCGTTTTGGATCCGGAAGACTTTTCTTTTGCCTGAACTGTTTTGAGTTTGTCCAGCGAGCCCTCTCCATTGTTCCGGCCTCCCGGAAGAACCGCTTCGGATTTGTTGCCGCCGTATCCCGGTCTCTGTGCGACATTTGTACCGTTACCGTTATTCCGCTGGGTCTGCCCCTTTTTCTTAATATCCGGGATCCGGATCACCAGACGGTCACTGACGTTTCCTGCTGTGTCTTTGACTACGATCACCAGGTCTTTCTGACCCTGGGTAAGTCCGGTCAGTATGATGGTATTGGTTCCAGCGGAAACTTCCTCGCCTGCCCCTTTGGTATCGGGTGTGGGGATTTTTGCTCCGGCCTCCCCTGCCTGGTAGTAACACATTCCTCTTTCGCTGGTCTTGTATACCACAGAGGCCTTATCTTCGGAAATCCTGCTGGCGCTGACTTTTTTGAGTACCGGAGCTGTTTTGTCCGTCAGGCTCAGGGTAAGATAATAATCTCTGGATGTCCCGTTCTGTGCAGTCACATGAATGCGGACCTTTGCTTCTTTTTCCTGGGAAGCAAAATAAATCTTCCAGTATGGATGTTTTTCTTTGTCCTGTGTACCTTTGATGGTCTCATCTTTCTGCACGGTCGAGGCTTTGATCCCGCTGAGCGCATAGACCTTTACTGTGGCACCGGAGGCAGATTCCAGCCAGAGGTTCAGGCTCTGCCGTTCCCCGTCGTAGGTGGCGCTGTATCGGTCATGGTCTTTTTTTAATGCCGGATCCAGCTTCAGGATTCCTTTGCCATAGGTGTCTGAGCTGGAAACATACAGATGCTTAAGCTCTGCATCATTACCGGTCAGGGAGATCCTGTACTGTGTTGTCTTTGTATCTGCTGTTATGGTTTCTGTTTTTGTCTCATAGCCGTCCTTTGAAACGGTGATCGTATACTTCTCACCTTTGTAAAGCGCATAGATCCCACGGGAGCCTTTGATCTCCTGTCCCAGTTCATTGCGGACGGCAACGGTGGCATCTGCCGGTTCTGTATGAACTGCCGCATGTACCTTTCTGGCTGCTGCCAAAGAAAGTTTCACCGCTTCTGTCATTCTGTTGCCGTTCTGATCCTGTACAAGCAGGTAAATTTCGCAGGCGGCATCTGCCGGAACGTTTACAGACTGCTGATTGTCTCCGGTCTCAACCGGACGGGCAGTGCTTTCAAAATCAAATACCGGCTGCTGGCCTTCACGGACTGCCGAAATACAGACCTTGCCTTCCCCGTCTGCCTGATACAGAAGAACCACCTGATTGTCCGCTGTCCGGATAGCTCTGACCCCGGTAAGATGCAGCGCACATTCTTCCTGTGGCGGTGTCTCTGTCGGAGACGGAGCCTCGGTCGGGGACGGAGCCTCAGTCGGCTCCGGACTTTCGGTCGGCTGTGGTGCTTCGGTCGGGAGCGGGCTTTCGGTTGGCTGCGGTGCTTCCGTTGGCTGTGGTTCTTCCGTTGGCTGCGGCTCTTCTGTCGGTTCGGGTTCCGGTGTTTCCAGAGGTTCCTGAGTCGGTACCACTTCTTCTGTATTTCCCGGATTTATATCATCGGAAAGTTCAGAAAATTCCGCGACCTGGCTGCCGGAAGTTTCCTCCGCCGCACCTGCCTCACAGACCGGCACTGTTCCTGCCAGAAGCACTGCCGAAAGTGTTCCCATTACAAATCTTTTGTTCATTTACCAGTCCCCCCATGTCTCGCCATTTGTTCCGGCTCCTACGTCTGCACCTGAGTACAGAGAGAAACGGATCCGGATCTCATCTCCGTCTGCCGGAAAATATGCCGACATTCCGACATTCATATATTCTCCGTTGACAAAATACAGCCATCCGGAATCCATTGTAAAGTCAAACTCACCGAGCCAGTTGGCATCGTGTCCTGACAGCTGACAGTTGACCGCTTCAAGATGCGCCATCAGATCATCCGGGATCGCCGCGCCTGCTGTGATCCCGCCACGTCCGATCGCCTTGAGGTAAAAGCCTCCTGTCGCATCTCCGTCATTTCTCCAGTCCAGTCCACTGTTCTGTAACAGTCTCAGTACCACGAAAGAAAGCTGTTCTCCCTGATAAAAGTCAACAGAAGTCGAGGGAAGGATTGTTCCAAGTCCTACGCTTCCGGCCTCAATGCTGATGCTGACGGAGCCTGCCGGTTCTGCACCGCCTTCCTCGCCTTTGTAGATGGTAAACGTCGGCAGTGTGGTACTCCAGCCTTCTGTATCGGTTGCCTTGATATCTATGGTATTCGCATCTTCTTCCAGATCCAGACGGTACGCGAGCACGCCCTGAGAAGGCTCGCCGCTGACCGAAAGTCTCTGTCCGTTGCCATAAACTTCAAGAGAAGTAGAGCCAAGGCTGTTTCCATACCAGTCTTTCGCCTGTACATAAAAGGTACGATAAGCGGCGTTGACAGTCTCTCCGTCTGTCAGATCTGTCGCGATCGTCGGATAACGGTCTTCGTCCTCATCCTCTGACGGCGGCTGCGGAGTCGGGGTGACAGGTACTTCCGCACCTTCCTGGTTCCGGTTGTCATCTCTCTCCGGTTCGCCCTCGTCGGATTCATCGGAATCCTCCTGGTCACCGTCATACTGAATCGTATTTTCCTCTACATCGCTCTGTATGCCGTCATCTCCCGAAGAGGTTTCCGGTGTCTCCGTTACATCTGGTTCCTGCTGGCTCTGTTCATTCTGGTTCTGTTCGCTCTCTCCGTCTGTCAGGTCTGCTTCCTCAGTCTCCCCGGCTTCTTCCGTCTCGGAATCTTCCTGCTGTTCTTCTTCATCGAAAAGCTGTGCCTGTTCTCCCTGGGCTTCGTCCCCGTTCTGTGAATTTTCCTGCTGCCCGGCATAGGCATAACCGGTTCCCAGATAGCCTTTGAAGGAGCTTCCGGCACTGATCCCCTGTATCGGATTTTCCTGTATTTCTCTGTGATAGTTTCCAAGTCCGGCAAAAAGAACTCCTGCGAAGATCAAAAGGCAGGCAAGTCCCCAGAGTGCCGGGATGATCCTGGAAAATCTTTTTTTATTTTTTTTACTGTTTCTTTTCATGCTTACCCTTTAATACAGCCTTTCGATATACTTCATGATCCATTTCTCATACCAGCCTGTCGCTGCCTTAAGTTCTTTCTGCATGGTTCTGATGCAGGCTGCGGTTTCCCGGCGTTCTTCTCCTGATACCGGATGCGGACTGAATGCCGCCCGCTGTCCGATCACGGATATCTTTTGATACGTCTCTCTTGTCTTCTGTGAATAAAGTTTCGGTCCATGGCGGTAGAGAAGTTCTGCATATCCTGCCATGGCACGGACTGCACTTCGGTCGTCTCCGCTCTGGAATCTGCGCTTCCGGATCTGTCCTGCCCGGAATCTCAGGATCCAGACTGTCAGAATAAAGATCAGACAGAATATGTCAAATACCGACAGAAGCAGGATCAGGAATTTCTCGATCCCGAACAGTGCCAGTCTGAGACTCCAGTGTGTCTGGATATTTTCTTCCATCGGCGGTTCTTCCTCTGTCTCAGGAATTGCTGCCGCCTTTGCGCCCTGCGCCTCCAGGCCTGTCTTCAGATCTGCTTCTTTCATGACGTTGTAATATTCCGGTGTCATTTCAACCGGAACCCAGCCGAGACCGTCAATGTAGATCTCTGTCCATGCGTGGCCGTTTTTGCCCGGAATCTCTATGGTGTCCCCGGATTTTTTGTCTCTGACATCTTCCGGTGTGACAAGATAACCTTCTACATAACGAGACGGGATTCCATAGTAGCGGAACATCAGTGCCGCCGCAGATGCATAATGGACACTGTGTCCGATCTTTGTGTCTGTCAGAAAGTGTTCCACAAAGTCTCCATCCTTCGTATCCGGATCTGAAGCTGTGCTGTAGGTCATGTTTTTTTCGAGGTATGCGCGGATCCTTGTGATCGCGGTATAGTAATCGGTGTGTCCCTGCTCACGGTTTCCTCCGTCTCCCAGTTCTGCCCGGAAAAGAGTTTCCAGAGAAGCCGGGAGATCTGTGTCCTGACTGTATACAAAGGTATTATAGTAGCTTTCCGCATCCCGGTAATCGGTTCCCTCGCCTGATGCAAGGGTCTGGTAAACTCTCGCGCCCAGCGCCGTGAAATTTCCGACCAGGTTTCTGTCGGTCCGGAGTGTATAGGCTCTCTGTCCAAACAGTCCTTTTGCTCCCAGAGTGCTGTCGGTAAGCGGGGTTTCCCCGTCATATCCCTCCGGGATCTCTGCCAGTTCATAAGGTGTATAGAGGTATCTGCTGTCTGCCTTCTGATTCTCAACCGTCAGTGCAGATATCTTCCCTGAAAGCGTATCATCTCCGACCAGATTTCCGCCCTGCGCCAGCTGTGTTTCTGCATAAAATCCACCCTGATGCAGCCAGTAAAAAAGATTTTTCTGTTTATAGGCATCCCCGGTGGAAATACTTTTCCATTCGGAGCCGTTATAGGTGCTTCCCACAAATCCGCGCAGATACAGAGAATCCGGATTTTCCATCGTCACGCGCAGTGCGGTATCGTCCGAAGCCGTCCAGGCTGCACATTCTTTGAGCCTGCCGTTCGGGAGTGAATTGATCTCACCTTTCTTATAGCGCAGATTCTCTATGCCGGTGTGAACTTCTTCTTTTGCCTTTGCCACGATCTCCATGGAAGAATAGTCTGCTTCCGGAAGTATCTGTGCAGCCAGAAGTCCTGCCACAAGCATCACGCCCAGTGCCAGAATGCCGCCCTCCCAGAAAGCCCGGGAGCTTTGCGCCCTCCCATCTGACTTCGTGGAATGTGTCAGCATAAAGTTCAGTTTCAGAAGAAGTCCCAGATAAAAAAGGAAACAGACCTTATGATCCGGTACGCCCTCTGTAAGAAGAAGGAGCGCCGGGTACAGAGCCGCACAGAGCAGGGTAAGGATACACCATCTGTACTTCAGAATGATGAGTCCCAGAACCGCCGCCATTATTCCGGGGACGATCAGAAACATTATCCGGGAGCTGTTTCCCGAGGTAATTGCTGTCGTGTCGTACCGGTTCAGGTAGATTCCCGCTCTGCTGCCAAGGATATCTGCCGCGTCATTCCAGTAGAGTGCCGCTCCGTCCAGGATATTTCTGCGGAACAGCAGGAGCAGGAGCACAGCGGCCAGTGCGCTTCCGCACCGGACTGCCAGTCCCGTTTTGGGAATTCTGGCTGTGACAAGTGCCAGCAGAGTGACCACAAAAACACTTAAAAGAACCGGCACTCTGTACACCTGCTCCGAAAAAAGCTCCAGAAACAGGATCAGCCCAAAGCCTGCCACAAGCCAGATCAGCGCAGTCTGCAGAAGGATACCTGACAGTTGTTTTCTGTATTCTCTTTTTGGGTGCTGTCCGGATTCTGTGATCCATATTTCCATGTTATGTGTTCTCCTCCGTTGTCCGGGCTGCCGGTTCCGCAGCCTATGACTGTTACCTGTCCTTTTTGTCTCAGGGTCTCCGCTTCTCTGTCATCCGGATCCCCGGTTATGTAAATATAGTTTGCAAAGCTCTGTGTGCCGGAGTTCTCAAGATAGCCCTGTACAGCCATTCGTTTTTGTCCGCTGCTGCGAAGAAAAAGATACAGGACGTTTTCGTAATCCTCCCGTGTCCGGACTTTCTGTATCCGAAACCTGCCTGTCTGATGGTCGTAGATTCCTGCCTGGCAGGGAATCTTCTTATCTATAAAGTCCAGAAGAACTGAGGCAAAAACTTCTGCCACAGTCTCTGCCCTTCCCGGGTCTTTGTGTTCCTGCCAGCTTTCGGCCAGGATCAGAACGGTATCATCGACCGGGTAGCTTTTTTCCCGGATCATAATGTCATCCAGCTTGCCTGTAAGTTTCCAGTGGATCTGACGGATGGAATCTCCCGGCTGATATTCGCGGATATCGTAGGTCTCGCCCGGATCATCTCCCGGACGGCTGCCGGAATAGCGAAAACTTTCCATATCAAAGCCCTCTCTGGCAAGGAAAGAAAAATCCTGCCTGTGTTCCCCCGGCATCACTACGGTACAGCCGCTCACTTCTGCCACACGTTTCACAGCCGCCACACCAAAGAAATCTCTGCATTTCCACTGTGAAAATCCAAACTCAATACAGCCGCACCAGTTACTCTTCGCCTGAAATCCCACAGTTCCGGTTTCTCTGGTCCCGAGGGAAAACGGAAGCGGGATCTCTCCCTTCTCTCCGGTAAACTGATTCTGCCAGTGCAGTGTACAGCTTCCGGATACCGGCCATATGGAATTGTTCTGCATCTTAAGGTTTCCATTAAAACATTGTGTCCTCTGGGCCGCTCTTGGAAGTTTCAGTTTCCATTCCATCTTTTTTCCGCAGAACAGAGCTGTGACTGCTGAAAAGACAAGAAGAATGCCCGAGATCATAAGAAGTACGGTAAAGATCCAGGAACCGGTATATACGGTAGCTCCTGCCATCAGAACGATCCACAGAAACCACATGATCCTGCTTTTCATCATCCTTCTACCTTCGGCTGCGGTACTTCTGCAAGAATCTCATCAAGGATCTCACGGGCGGATTTTTCCTGATATCTTGCCCTTGAATCCAGGACCATACGGTGAGCTGCCACGTCTTTGAATACCGTCTGTACGTCCTTCGGTATTACATAGTCTCTTGCGCTCATGTAGGCTGCTGCTTTTGCCATGCGGCACAGTGCCAGTGTTCCACGAGGGCTTAAGCCGAGGACGATCATTTCATGTTCTCGGGTCGCTTCCGCGAGTTTTGCTATATAATCCAGGACTTCGTCTGCCACATACACATCCTGCACTTCGCTCTGAAGTTTCAGGACTTCCTCTCTGGTGATGACAGTCCGCGCAAGTTCCAGCGGATTGACTTTCTGACGGTCGCGGAGAAGCTCTACCAGGCTCTGGTGATCCGGGTATCCCATGCTGAGACTGACCATAAAACGGTCAAGCTGGGATTCCGGTAACATCTGAGTACCGGAAGAACCAACCGGGTTCTCTGTCGCAAGAACCACAAACGGCTGCGGCACTTCATGGGTCTCTCCGTCCACGGTCACTCTTCCCTCTTCCATTACTTCCAGAAGTGCAGCCTGTGTCTTGCTGGAAGTACGGTTGATCTCATCTGCAAGAAGGAGGTTGCACATTACCGCACCCGGACGGTACATGAACTGGCCGGTCTGTTTCTCATACATGGTAAATCCGGTGACATCAGACGGAACAACATCCGGTGTAAACTGGATACGGTTAAATTCCATTCCCATCAGGCGGCTCAGGGCAAGCGCTGTCGTTGTCTTTCCGACACCCGGCACGTCTTCCAGAAGAATGTGGCCTCTGGCCAGCACTGCCATGATGATCTTGTCTGTAACTGCTTTTTTTCCTTTGATGATCGTCTCGAGTTCCTTCTGGAGCTGTGTTATTTTTTCCGGCAATGTCTTTTCCTCCGTTTATCTGTGATCTGTCATGTTGTAGAAACTGTTTTCTTTGTTCTGGCAGCGCTCATATGCCACCATCGCACAGAATGCCTGGTCCGTCGCCATCGGATCGCTGTCTCCGTCCTCTGTGTGGGAGAAGCTTCCGTCTTTCTGGTAATAGGTCATAAGAGTATCGTAGAGTCCCTTTCCGTCTTTCTGGAAACGCTCATCTTCATTGCAGTCAATGCCATAGGTACTCAGGGCAATGATCGTCTGGGAAACGGACTCGGAGCTCTTGTCTTCATAGGCGGTATAACCTCCGTCTGCATCCTGTGCATCTGCCAGGAACTCTACGCCCCTGTCTATGGTGTCTTTTACATTTTCCTCTTCCTGATACGGTTCCAGACACTGCAGCGTCATGGCCGTCAGATCCACATCTCCCTCTGTGGCATTGTCATCCAGAGAAAAACCGCCATCAGATTTTTCCTGTTCCAGAATATAGTCGAGATATTTCTTCTGAACCTCACTGTCTTTATTCGCCTGCGGATCCTGTGCATTCAGGGCAAGGAGGGCAAAAACAGCTCCGTTCAGTCCCTGAGAGACAACGGTCTCATAATCTTCCAGCGGCTTCTGGATATCATAGCCGCCGATCTCTGACGGATCTTCCCCGATCGCACAAAGTGCCAGTACTGCACGGGAATATTCTGTATATTTGTTTTCGCTTAAGATACCGTCCTGCTCTTTCAGTTTCTTTTCCAGATTTGCACGGTATTTCTCGAAGTAATTGTCCTCTGCCTTTTCACCGGAACGCGCCAGTGCGATCACTGTCCACTCACCGCCCAGGGAATCTGATGCGGGAGACGTCACTGTCTTCTGTTCATATTCTGCGGTTTTTGCAAGTGCCTTCTCCAGATCCGGTGTACTGCTGCCACCGCATCCTGTCATCATTCCTGCTGTTGTCAGCAGTACCAGAAATGTAAGTCCTCTTTGTTTTAATCTGTTCATACTCTGCCCTCTCGTATTCTGTGCCAGCAGAGAAGAACATCCTCTCTGCGTGAACATTCGATCGTCCAGCTTCTCTCTTTGGTAAGTGGAAGCAGGTTCTGTAGTTTCTGCCAGGGAATGGTACCCTTTCCAAGCCCCAGATGTGCATCCCGGTCACCGCAGTTATCATGGACATGAACATGCGTGACGTAAGGTGCAAGTTCTTCTGCCCAGGTGAGAACCGGGATTTCTGAATAACAGTGCGCATGCCCGATATCCAGACACAGATGGAAATCCGGATGATCTACTTTCCTGTATACATCCAGAAGAAGTTCCCAGTCCTCGTCCAGAACGTTCTCCATCACGATTTCCAGTCCTTCTCTGTGTTCCAGAAATTCACAGAAAAACCGGCTTACCTGATCTGCCCATCCTTCCCTGAAATAAACGCAGGGGATCATTCCGGAATGGTAAATGATCTTTCTGGCTCCAAGTTCCTTCCCCGCCTGATAGCACTGTGCAAACCGGGTCATCGTTACTTCACGGATCAGGCTGTCAAACGCAGCCGGGTTCAGATCCAGGAAAGGCCCGTGAAGTGTCAGCGGCGGATTCCCAAATGTATTTAATTTTTTCCTGTATGTCTGTATCGTCTCTTCCAGATGATCCAGATTGTCGGAGATGGAAAAATCAATGCTCTCCACTCCCATTCCTGTTTCCCGGATCAGTTCTTTCATTTCCTCATCCGGAAGCAGATGACTGATATTGATCACTTTCTGCCTCTTTTCAGGGCTCGACCAGCCCGTATTTTTTCTTGATGCGTTCCAGTTTCTCAAGCATCGGACGGCTTAAGAACCACAGAAAAATCACTGTTGAGATGGCATGTACCAGATCGACCGGTGCTCCTGAAATATAAAAAGCCAGAAGACTTGCCCAGGTAACCTGTCCATATGACATCAACGCACTTGCCGGATTCATGATTCCACCATAAATCAGAAACACGCTCAAAAATCCATAAATACAGAGATCCCGCTTCCGTGCTTTGAGAATTCCTTTCTGAAAAAGGATTCCCGCAAGAAAACCGATCATGCCAAATGCAAACATCTGCCACGGAGTCCACGGTCCCTGTCCCATGAACATGTTGGAAAGCATCATGATCAGACACCCGACCAGAAAACCTGCTTCCCCTCCAAAGGAAATACCGCTCAAAATCACGATCGCCGCAACCGGTTTGAAACTCGGCACCATAAAAAATGCCGCTCTTCCTGCCACTCCGATCGCCGCCAGGACTGCGATCACCATGATCTCACGCGCCTTCGGCTTTCTTCCCTCAAACATCATAAAAAAGGGAAGCATCGCCGCAACGATCACGATCAGACTGCAGACCAGATATTTTCGTCCGTGGAAAACCCTGACTGACAGATACAGAAGTAACGGTACGACCAGGAGCATCACACCCAGCGCAAACCATGTCCGCCTGCTGACTCTGCCTTCCTTCGTCATCTGCCGGATGATCAGTCCGTCTGTGGGAAGTCTGTATTCTTCTGGTTCCTCTGGCTGCTCTTCCTTCGTATCTGCTGCATGCTCCGGATGCCGGTCCTCCCAGAATTCTTCCATAAATGTATCTAATTGCTGTTCCGTAAGCATGTGATCACATCCTTTCCGGTGACAGCATCCGGAAAGAGCTGCCTTGCCATACGGTTTGCCGCTGTTGTATAGAAGTTATTTCCTGCAAAAAATTCCCTTGTATTCTGGCTTGTCACAACATTTCCCTCAAAGAACAGACCCACGCGGTCTGCATACTCTGCGACAAATTCCACATCATGGGAAATCATAAAGATCGTCAGTCCATGCTGTTTCAGTTTATTCAGAATTCTGCCGATTTCTTCCTTATATTCTGCGTCCATGCCCTTGGTGGGTTCATCCATCAGGAGGATCCTCGGACGCAGGAGAAGTACTTTGGCAAGAGCAAGTCTCTGCTGTTCTCCGCCGCTTAAGTCATAGGGATGTCGGTCCAGAAGCCCTTCAAGCCGTGTCAGGCTTACTATTCCCTCGATGGCTTTTTCCTTCTTCATGTGAACCTGATATTCCGGAGAAAGCTTCTCTTTCTTTCCACCAATGACGGAATAAAGGTCTTCCAGTACTGTTTTTTTGAGAAAAATACTCTGTGGATTCTGTGGCATCACACCAAGACAGCCACAGTATAATTCTCTGTCCTTATAGGTACGGATATCACGGCCCTCCAGACGGATCCTGCCACGGTAAGGCTGGCGCACCCGGCTTAAGAGTGACAATGTCGTACTCTTGCCGGTTCCGTTGCCGCCCACCAGTGCATAAAATTCGCCTTTTCCTACCTGAAGTGACAGATCCCGCACAACGTCCGGGCTGTCCTTCTCATACCGGAACCAGACATCCTTCATTTCTATTGCCGGTTCTCTGCCGGAAGATGGCTGCTGTTCTTTCTGCTGTGCTGTCTTCTCGGCCAGGAACCGGTCGTTTGCTTTTTGCTGAAGTTCCCTTGAAATTCCTTTTGTATGAAAGTATTCCGCCAGCCACTGCCGTCCCTCGCTGACGGTCAGGGGACAGGCCGCACTGCTGTCGGTCTCTCCGTAGATCTGCATGGGAACCGGCATGGACAAAAACATCCCGTGCTTCTGCTCCCGCAGTTTCTGACCGATCTCTGACGGTCTTCCCTCCAGAAAAACGGTTCCCTTATCCAGTACAAACACTTTGTCCGCATAAGGAATGATATCCTGCAGACGGTGTTCTGTAATGATCACAGTTGTTCCGATGTCGCGGTTGATCTTTTTGACCGTTTCCAGAAAGTCTGATGCCGCGATCGGGTCAAGCTGAGAAGTCGGCTCATCCAGAATCAGAAGCGACGGATGCATTGCCATGATCGCCGCCAGGTTCAGAAGCTGCTTCTGTCCTCCGGAGAGTTCCTCCACACCCTTGTAGAACCACTGATGAATTCCAAAATAGCTCGCCATCTCCGCAACCCGGAGCTGGATTGTTTCGTTGTCATATCCAAGGCTCTCCAGCCCAAAAGCCAGTTCATGCCAGACTTTGTCTGTTACGATCTGATTATCCGGATTCTGCATGACAAAACCGATCTCCTGACTCTGCGTCCTGTGATCGACTTCTGCAAGTTTCTCTCCCTTGAACAGAACGGTTCCGCTCGAAACTCCATGAGGCATAAGTACGCTCTTGAAATGACGGAGCAGAGTGCTTTTGCCACAGCCGCTCCTTCCACAGATCACATTCAGGGTTCCCTCCTGAATCTCCATATTTACCTGATCGAGCACCTTACTGGAACAATCCGGGTATGCAAAACAAAAGTCATGTATCTCTACTATATTCATAAGATTTTTCCTTCCTGTTCCAGTTCTTCATAAATCTGACGGTAAGTCATTCCGATATCGGTTCCTGTTTTTTTCCTGCTCTGTTTCAGTTTCCGACTCTCGTAGAGTTCCAGCATCACCGGAAGGAAACAGAAAATCCCGAAACAGAGATAAGTTGCTCCGGCAAGCCATGGCGTAACGCTTACCGGTGCTGTACTGCCCTGCACGGTAAAGCCGGCCAGTACGATCCTCGGATCATATACCGCATAGGCAGCTCCACTGGCACAGCCTGCTGTAAACACAGTAAAAAGGCCTGCCATGAGGGTTCCAAGGCAACAGTCTCTCTTTGTAAAGCGATAGACGGAAAACGCCGTTCTTCCCCGCAATCCATAGCCACGGCTTCGCATGGAATCCGAAGTCTCGATCGCATTTTCCAGCGACCAGGTCACAAGGATCGAAAGCATCTGAAGGCCATATTTTATCCTGTCCAGAAGTCTTCCCTCTGAAACATCTCGCCCCATTGCCTTCTGTCCGTTCCGGATAACTCCAAGCTGATTCAAAAAACGCGGCACAAACCGAAGTGCCATCGAAAGCACGAGTGAAAGTGCCGGTATGATCCGTCCGAAAAGGTAAACAAATTTGTCCGTTGTCATGACCTGATTGTAACAGCTGAACCACTGGATCACGACAAACATGACGGCACCAAGCACAACGCCGTATACCAGAGCCTCCAGTGTGATCCAGTTTCCGCTGCTCTCAACATAATAAAGCATTGTTACACCATAATGGTTGAACATCGGATTCAGAAGTGCCACGACCAGAAGCCCCGGCAGGGTCAGAAGCAGACTCTGCCTGAGTGTCCTGCGCCAGCCATTCAGCAGCGCGGCATAAAAGACAGCCCCGGCATAAGATATGCCCAGGAATACCGGATGCTGATTAAACATGGTAAATAAAAGCACCACTCCGAAATAAAAAAAGTTCAGCAGGGGGTGGCACCGGGAAAAACTGTCACTTTCCATCTTCTGCATACTGATCTCCTACATCGGAGCCAAGATTGCAGGTGTATCTCCATTCAATCTTATCTCCGTCCTCAAGCTTGTAGCTGGAACAGCCATAATTCGGATACTTGCCGTTTACGCTGTACATCCAGCCGGAGTTTTTGCCACAGTCAAACTCATAAAGCTGGTTGATTCCCTCAACATAATAGCTCTTGTACAGCGGTGTATAACGGGATGCCATATGGATTCCCTGCTCTCCGCAAATCTGCTTCAGAATGTCAAAAACGGTTTCGCCGCTCTTAAATGATACCTGCGTTTCCTTAAGGATCCATCCGTCCTGCGGAACAAATTCCTTCTTGGTCTCCTTAAGATCCTCCATATGGTCAAGAATCGTGGAACATTCTATCGAGATCGTGCAGTTTCCGCCTTTTGATGAAGCACCGCCTACACAGCCCGATAACAGAAAACTGCACAGAAACAGCACCATACAGACTGCTGCTGTAATTCTGGTTTTACTTTTTGCAAAGAACATCTTATTATCCTTCCATTTCTTTCCGTTCCTATCCATCAAGTTCCTCTGAAAGTTCTGCATATTCTGTAGTAAAGCCGAATTCCTGTGCATATTCGTCTACTTTGCTGCCCTTCTGACAGACGATCGTGCAGCTTCTGTTGATGATCCATGGTCCGATCTCATCCGGATCATGCAGGATCTCGATCCGCTCCAGTCTGCTGCAGCCGTGAAATGCCCACCGGCCGATCTCTCTGACACTCTCCGGGACATATACGGTTCTTAAATTCTTGCAGCGAAAAAAGGCACTGTCTCCGATCACCCGAAGGTTCGAAGGAAGTGTCAGCTCCTCTATTCCACAGAAATAAAATGCTTCTTCTCCGATCTCCCGGACAGAATCCGGCAGTGCAATGCTGTGAAGTTCCTTGCAGCGGTAAAAAGCTCTCTTCTCAATCTGCTGTGTATGTGGCGGAAGACAGACTTCCTCCAGATTCAGGCAGGAATCAAAAATCCCCTCCGGGATCACCCTGCATCTGCTCCCGGAAGAAAATTCCACTCTTTTCAGTTTGCTGCACTCCCGGTAACACTGTGCACCGATCTTCTCAAGACTGTCCGGCAGTACTGCTGCCCTCAGACGCCGGTTCCCTGCGAATGCTCTTTTTTTGATCTCTATCAGTGTATCCGGAAATCTGACCTGTTTCTGAAACTGGCATCCCTCAAATGCCTGCTTGCCGATCACGCGACAGGCAGCGGGAAGCGATACACTGTGTACCTTGCCATTATTAAGGAAGCATTTGTCCCCTATGTATCTGTACTGATCCGGAATCTCCCCCGGTGCGCCTACTCTCCTGTTTCGCTCATTCTGTATCGTGTATACCCGTGCATCATACCTCAGCTGATTCCAGCCTTTTTCCGCATTTTGTCTTTCCATGGTTTCTCCGCTCTTTCCTTTTCTCTTTAAGACAACAAAAACAGAGCCCCATAATTGCCATGATGGGTCTCTGTCCTCTGCACAACGCGTTCTATATGCTGACTCTGTATGCGGATGCACACTTACAGCAGTTTCTTATAAACTGTTCCGGATTCCCGCCGGATTACATTAAATTGACTTTTCTGGTCAAACCACGCCTGGTTATTCTTTTTCAGAAAAGTATAACAGTTTTACACATTTCTGTCAATGTTCATATCTTTTTCGACAATTTTCTTGTATTTTTTTCTACCATTTTGCGCGGCACCATGATCTGGTGTCCGCAGCCCATGCATTTCAGCCGGAAATCTGCTCCTACACGAAGGATCTCCCACTCCTTGCTTCCACATGGATGACCTTTCTTGAGGGTTACAACATCCCCCACTTCATAAACAAGTTCCATGCCCTGTCTGCTCCCTTATCTTACTTTAATCTGAGAAAATACCTGACCGATCGGCTCCTTGATCAGAAGATCTGCATTGCGGTCACGCGGAGTCGATGATTTGTTGATGACCACCAGTGCATCTCCCCGGAAATAATCAATCAGACCTGCCGCAGGATAGACGGCAAGAGAGGTTCCTCCTATGATCAGAACCTGCGCCTCGGAGATCGCACGGACAGAATCCTGTATCGTCTGATTATCCAGTCCTTCTTCATAAAGAACCACATCCGGCTTAATCATTCCGCCGCATTCGCATCTCGGAACTCCCTCACTGTGCTTCACATAATCAAAATCATAAAATTTCCCGCATCTCATGCAGTGATTGCGGTATACGCTTCCGTGAAGCTCCAGCACCTTGTGGCTGCCTGCCATCTGGTGAAGGTTGTCGATATTCTGTGTGATCACAACCTTGAGTTTGCCTGCCTCTTCGAGCTCTGCGAGTTTCAGATGTGCGGCATTCGGTCTGGCAGTATCACAGAGCATCTTGTCACGGTAGAATTTATAAAATTCATCCGGATGACTCAGGAAAAAGGTATGGCTTAAGATAGTCTCCGGAGGATAATCATATTTCTGATGATATAATCCGTCCTGGGAACGGAAATCAGGAATTCCACTCTCCGTGGACACTCCCGCCCCGCCAAAAAACACAATGTTATCGTGCTGATCGATCAGCTCCTGTAATTTCATGATCTTTTCATCCATGTAAAATCCCCCTTTGCTCTTTTGATTTCTGTCTGCCGCAGGCTGCTCCCTAATGGGCATCCTCAGAAATGTCCCTCTTTCCCTGTACTACGAACCTTGTGGATTCGTTTCCTGTGCAGGTAGACAATGTTACAATCTTGTCTTTGATCGTCAGCTCGCCCGGATCTGTCTGGATTTCTGAATAACCCTTGATCGTTTCCAGATAGCTCTGGAATTCATCGCCCGGTCCCTTGAATAAAGTGTAGGTATCACTGTTGACCCCTGTCGTGTAGGCAGAAATAATCTCATAACGATAATTCTTATCTGGTGTCAGGATCCAGAAATATTTACTCTTATTATAAGTCTCCTGATCCTCTGCAAATTTCTTGAGGTGGCCGAACATGGAACCATTCTTCATATTGTGTCCGTAAACCAGAGTATTGCAGTCGCTGAAATCAGGACTGTTTTCATAATCCACAAAAATAGTTCCTGCAAAATTATAGTTCTTCTCGTATGTCTGGTGCAGGTATGTTTCATTATCCTTGCCCTGCACGATCGGATAGCTGATGCCATCCAGTGCTTCTACATAAATCCAGCCTACTACATCTGAGTTCACGCTCTTAAGTGCTGCAAAATCCACGTCGATCGGGGCCTTTGGCTGTGCATTCGGCCCTGCCACTTCCTGCGAATCCGGTGCACGGTCTGTCACTGCCATCTGTTCAATGTGGTTATATTCATCTGTTCCTTTCTTGTATTCTGTGTAAATATGAAAAAGATTCACGGCTGCATAACAGAAAACTGCTATCGCCACAATAAGAACCAGGGTCAGAAGGATATCTCCTTTTTTCTTCTGCTTGGACTGATTCTCTGTGTTTTTCCCACTCATAATACACTCCTTTCGTCCAGACTTATTTCCTGCATTTTATCAGATTTAACTGTCTGTTCTGTAAAATCTTAGCACAGGACACATTTTACGTCAATGGAACCGGATGTGAATTTATAGTTATTTCATACTTATAAGAATGAGTATCTTGTAGAGAAGAAGTCAGGATGCTATAATTCATTGTATAATTTTTTACAAAGGAGACTTCAAAAATGCAGATTACATTTCCTGCTTTTTATAAAGAATTTTCCTGTATCGCAGGAGCCTGTCCGGACACCTGCTGTGCGGGATGGCAGATCATGATCGATGACAGGAGTCTTAAGAAATACCGCCACTTTAAGGGTGCTTTCCGCAACCGGCTCTATAATGATATTGACTGGAAGGAACAGGCTTTTCGCCAGTATGACCATCGATGTGCTTTCTTAAATGAAGAAAATCTCTGCGATATCTACAGCGAAGCTGACCCTGACATGCTCTGCGATACCTGCCGGAAATATCCCCGCCACATCGAAGAATTCGAGGGACTGCGCGAATATTCCCTCTCTTTATCCTGCCCGGAGGCCGCGAGGATCTTTCTCTCCCGGAAGGAAAAAACTACTTTTGTCACAATAGAAAAAGAAACTCTTGAAGAGACGTATGATGATTTTGACTATCTGCTTTTTACTGCGTTGATGGATACCAGGGACTACCTCATTTCCATCGTTCAGGACAGAAACCTCCCCATGGAACTGCGCCGCCGCAAACTGCTTGCCTGTACACATGATTTCCAGCTGGCTCTTGACAAAAATGAGCTGTACCAGTGGGAAGATATCCGCGCACGCCACCAGAGCTCCGGCGTTGGAGATACTTTTCTTGCAAAGATCCAGAAGTGGACAACTTCCAGGACAGATCCTGTCACTTACCGTAAACAGGTCTGGAAAGCTGTCATTCCCGAGATGGAAGTCCTGCGCAAAAGATGGCGGAAATATCTCCACGAAACCTTACTCCCGCTCTACACGGCATGTGACTCCGAAGAAAAATTTACCAGCTGCTGTCAGGAATTCCTCGCAGCCTGCCCGGACTGGACGATCCAGGAAGAACAGCTTCTCGTTTATTGGATCTACACTTACTTCTGCGGAGCCGTCTACGATGACCAGATCTTCGCCAAAATAAAAATGGCAGTCGTCTGCACAGCCATGATCCACGACCTCGCCGTGGGTACTTACCTCGCAAATGACCACCATTTCACCTTTGATGACCTCGTATCCATCTGCTACCGCTTTTCACGAGAGCTCGAACACTCTGATCTCAATCTGAATGAAATGGAACGGCTGATGGATGAGGATGAGATTTTTGCGTTCAGGAACCTTTTGCTGATCTGAAACGCCATGCCCCTGAATCTTCATTTGTCAATTTCTCCCCCGTATGCTACAATGAATTCATTATTAACCTAATCGGAGGTATACAAATGTCAAAGAAAAATCTTATCGTCGGACAGTCCGGCGGACCTACTGCCGTGATCAACAGCAGCCTTTATGGAGTTGTTTCTGAGGGACTTGCCCATTCTGATGAAATCGGACATGTTTACGGCATGGTCAATGGGATCGAAGGATTCCTGGCTGGTCGTGTGCTTGATTTTGAGGAAGCTCTTCCGGGCGAGAAGCTTGCGTATCTTACTCACACGCCTGGCGCATATCTTGGTTCCTGCCGTTACAAACTGCCGGAATCTCTCGAAGATCCGGTCTATCCGAAGCTTTTCCGCAAGTTTGAAGAGATGAATATCGGCTGGTTTTTCTATATCGGTGGAAATGATTCCATGGATACTGTCAGCAAGCTTTCCCGCTATGCAGCCAAAATTGGAAGCTCCATCCGTGTGATCGGCGAGCCAAAGACGATCGATAATGACCTGATCCATACCGATCATACACCGGGATTCGGAAGTGCTGCCAAATACGTTGCATCTACTGTCCGTGAGATCACTCTTGATGCCAATGTCTATGAGAAAAAATCCGTGACGATCATCGAGATCATGGGACGTCATGCGGGATGGCTGACTGCTGCCAGTGCCCTTGCACGTAAATATGATGGCGACAACCCGTTATTTATCTATCTTCCGGAGACAGATTTTGACCAGGAAGCTTTTCTGAAAGATCTGGAAAAAGCATTCGAGACAAACTGCAACCTTATCGTCTGTGTTTCTGAGGGAATCCACGACGCTGAGGGAACTTTTATCTGCGAATACGACAGCTCTGTAGGAACCGACACTTTCGGTCACAAGATGCTTGCAGGATGCGGCAAATATCTTGAAAATCTTGTCCGTAGCCGTCTCGGTGTCAAAGCCCGTTCTGTAGAACTGAACGTCAGCCAGCGATGCAGTGCAGCCATGATCTCTGCCACCGACCAGCAGGAAGCTGTTGCTGCAGGTAAGTTTGGCGTGCAGGCTGCCCTTAACGGTGAGACTGGAAAGATGGTTTCCTTCATCCGCGAGGCCGATGCTGATGGTAATTACCAAATGGTCTGTGGACTTGAGGATGTCAATGAGATCTGTAACCAGGAAAAGGTCGTTCCGGCAGAGTGGATCACACCTGACGGTCACGATGTCACCGAAGATTTTGTCCGCTATGCCCGACCGCTGATCCAGGGAAATGTAAATGTTCCTCTTGGTGAGGACGGACTTCCGGCATTTGTATACCGTAAATAATTTTTTCCATAAATAAAAAAGATCCCTTTCCCATCACTGCGGCCGCCAGAAGCGGTTCCAGATAAGAAAGGGATCTTTTTATGTATTCAGTTTTTACTGCTGATCAAACTCTTCGTGATCCTGTTTGATCTTTTCTTTTACTTCTTTTTTGAGTTTTTCTTCTTCCTTGCGCTCTACGCGGCTCTTTGGAAGAATGACGTTCAGCACTACTGCGATCAGTGTTGCCAGAACTACAGGGGATTTACCAAAAATCGTAGTTACCCAGTCCGGGAAGCTTGCAAGTGCTGCGGATGCCTGAGAAACGCCGACACCGATCGCTGCTGCAAGGCCTACGATGGAAGAGTTTCTGTAATCCATCTCTGCGGAAGCTACAAGTTTCATACCTGTCATTGCGATGGAAGCAAATACGGATACGGTCGCACCACCGAGAACACACTGTGGGATCGTTGTCAGAAGTGCGGAGAATTTCGGCACGATACCTGCAACGCCGAGGATGACTGCTGCAAGGCCAAGGACGCAGCGGTTGATGACCTTGGTGGTTGTAACGATACCTACGTTCTGGCTGTAGGTTGCTGTCGGAAGTCCGCCGAACAGTGCGCCGATCACATTGCTGATACCATATGCCATGATACCGTTCTGGAGTTCACGATCCTCCGGCACACGGTCCATTGCTCCGATGGTCGTTGCGGAATAGTCTCCGATCGCCTGTACGGAGTTGATCGCGAACAGAAGTCCGATGGCAACGCAGGCTGAGATCTCAAAGTGGATGCCAAAATGCATGAACTGCGGGAGCTGGAACATCTTCGCCTGACCTACACTTGAGAGATTCACCATGCCAAATGGAATGGATACGATATAACCAACGATGATACCAATCAGAATGGATGCCAGTTTCAGGATTCCTTTGCCGAAATGGTTCAGTGCAGTTACAACTGCCAGTGTGATGAATGCTACCAGCCAGTTCTGCCAGGAACCGTAATCCGGATTGCTTGTGCCGCCCGCCATGTAATTGATCGCTGTCGGGTACAGGGACAGACCAATGGTAAATACAACGGTACCTGTGATCAGCGGCGGGAAGAAAACTCTGATCTTCTTGACCAGAATACCCATGATAAATGCTACGACACCACCGACGATCTGCGCGCCCAGGATCGTCGAGATCCCATAACCTTCTGCGATCGCCTGCATACTTGGAACGTAGGCAAAGCTGACGCCCATGATCATCGGGAGTCCGGATCCCAGGGTGAAGCCGCCTTTCTTGCCGAGCGGGAATAACTGGATCAGGGTTGACAGTGCTGAGATGACCAGTGATGCCTGGATCAGAATAACTCGATCCTTAGCACTTAAGCCGCCTCCTCCTACTGCTCCGGCTACGATGATCGCCGGGGTAACACATCCCACGATCATGGCGACTACATGCTGCAGGGCCAGCGGAATGGCTTCCTGGAATTTCGGGACGCCATTCAGTTCAAAAATACTTCCTCGTTTCATTGTTTCCTCCTGTTTCCGTTCCGGCCGCCTCTCCCCTGTTTCTAATTGTCTGCCCTCTTGTGCGCCGGAATCATTTGTTTTTGAGATCATTCGTCCTAACCGCTCCGAATAATCGTCATTGTGCCTATATTATAGCAAATCATTATCAAAAAAACAATTAGATTCACTAAATTTTTTTGTATATTCAACAAGATTTTACGTCAAAAGTTCAAACGTATGATACAGATCCACACGTCCATACCCCCAGTTCGGATTTGGGTACTGTATTATATCGTCACGGACTGCGCCGCGGCTTAAGTAGTTTTTGACGCTGTTGCCGGTGAAGTAGGGTTCGTTGCCGCGGATCAGGGCCCATTCGAACAGTAGGGCGGCGATCCCGGCGGTCTGGGCGGCTGCAAGGCTGGTTCCTGTTGCCTGTTCGAAGGTCCGGCCGGCTCCGATCGAGGCAGTCAGGATTCCGACACCCGGGGCTGCGAAGTCTGGTTTTACGACATTTTCAGTGTTGTAGCCGCGGCTTGCCTGGACATAAAGACTGTTGTCGCGGTACTGGTATGCGGTTACTGTCATTCCGTCACGGGCATCTCCGGGGGAAGTGATCGTGAATTCTGGAGAGGATTCCAGAAAATAGGTCTCATCGGAGATCAGTCCCCTCGTCGGAAGCCAGATATGAAATCCGCCATTGGCCGGCATCCGTTCCTCCACCAGAAGTTTCCAGATCCCCGGTGCCGGATGCAGAAAACGGAAAAAAGCCAGTGTTTTTCCCGTCCTTCGCTCGATCGGTATGTAGTTGACCAGGATCCTCGTTTCCACAAATACAAACGAAAGTTCCTGGGTTCTATATTTGAGGGCGGTGCTCACCGGAAGTCTCTCACCTGTCGGTGACTGGATCACGATATTATAAAAATTAGGAGAGTCACCCCAGAATTCCATCGAAAATCCTCTGGTACTCTCCTGCTCTCCTACTTTGAGTTCTACCGTATCTGTTTTTTCCTGCCGATCCGCCCCACTTAAATAATGATGTCTGGCTGTTCCTTCATTTCCCGCCGCGATCGAAATGGAGTTCTGGCTGAAACTTGCCGTGCTGTTGATAAACTCACTCAAAGGTCCGTCTCCGCGGTGCGCCCCCATATTCGTCCCAAGCCCTATGCAGATAGAAAGCGGCATCTGATTTTCTACCGCGCACTGTAACACATAAGCAATCGCCAGCATGATATCATCTTCCTGAAAAACCTCCGCTTCCCGTGGAAAAAGGTAAAAATCCCGCAGATATTTTTTGGCAGGCTTAAGCTTGACGATCACCAGCTCTGCTTCCGGTGCCGCCCCGGAAAAATTTTCTTCCGGAATCCGATTTCCTGCTGCTGTCGCAGCGAGCCTGGTTCCGTGTCCGTTTCTGTCGATTAAGGGCACGATCTCCAGCGGATTTTCGGCAGCAAGTGCCTCGTTGATCTGTGCTCTGGTAAATTCTCTTCCATATGGGATCCGACCGGAACGCCCTCCCGGAAGGGACTGGTCCCAGATACTCAGGATCTTGCTCTGGTCACCATTACGAAAAGCCGGATGCTGATAGGCGATTCCTGAATCAATGACCGCCACCAGTGTTCCGGCTCCTTTTAATCTGAGGTATGGATGATCGTGAAGCTTGAGTACGCCAGATGCGCTCAACGCTCCAAGATCCATATAAGTGTAACATTTGGGAATAGAAGAATAAGAATAACTGTTGAATTCCAGTGCCGGAACATCCTGCTCCGGGACATAGAGGATCCCGAACAGGTCATTCACGATCTGAAACGTATCATCAGACTCATAATCAAAATCTCCATGAAGATTCTGATTATATCGGACGATAAAGTTCTGATACTGCTGATCCTGTGCCGGCACGATAATGCCTTCCTGTATGCGCATAGTCATCGGTCTCCTGCACATATTTCTGTACAGGCTATGCAGACATCAACCTCTTTATTCCTGTTATTTCCATATCTACGTTTTCCTCAAATCTGAATCCAATTTCCATCTGTAAGTCCAGTCTGCTCAGGCATTGCTTTTCTTGCTTCGGAGGATCAATATGATAATTCCCGCCGCCCCGGTAAACAGACTGATAAACTGAGAAGTCGACAGCACGCCCACGCTTCCACGGATCAGATCCCCGCGGAAAAATTCCAGGATAAACCTTCCGATACTGTAAAAGATCAGATAGCACGCCGCCACCTGTCCGTCCTTCTTTTTACGGCTGGCAATAAACAAAAGCAGCGCAAAATGTGCAAAATCAAGCACGCTGGAATAAATCTCTGTCGGGATCAGCGGCACATTGTTTGGTGCAAACTCTGACTCATGAAAGGTGATCGCAAAGATACTGTCCGTTTCTTTTCCATAACAGCAGCCTGCAAGCAGGCAGCCGATCCGTCCAAATCCCTGTGCCAGCGCAACAGACGGCATCACGAGGTCAAAATATTTCCAGAAATCGACTTTTTTGCTCTTGCAGTAGATCCAGCCTGCAAGGATTCCTCCAAGGATCCCTCCATAGACCACAAATCCGTCCGACAGTGTGTCCAGAATAAAACCCGGATCTGCTATAATAGACTTCCATTCTGTGATCCAGTACAGAAGTTTTGCACAGAGCAGGCCGCCCAGAAGTCCCCAGAGGACAAGGGCAAATATATGGTCACTGCTGAGACGGAGCTTTTTTGCCCGGAGTTCTGTCACTACCCAGGCTGCGATCACGCCAAGTGCGATCATTGCGCCATATCCGTAGACCGTCAAAGGTCCGATCGTCAGAAGTTCATTTTTCATAAATCTGTCGCTCCTTTCTCCATATTTCCAGAAGTTTCCGGTTCGCCAGATCATTCAGATGGTCGCCCTCACAGGCATCCGGATCGCACTCCCCGCAGACATCCATCCCCAGGATATCCTGTTTTTCCAAAAGGATCTTTACAAACTGGCACAATTCTTCCAGTGTCATCTCTCCCTGACTCCAGGTCGTTGAGGCCTCCTCCGGACAGAGTACATCCTTATCAACCGAGAGATACGTCGGAAATTCTGCTGTCAGCTCCTCAAAAAACGAAATTTTCTCCTCCAGCGTCATCTCTCCCAGCTTCTCCCTCGACAAAAAACGTACTTTTTCCCGAAGGACCGGTTCTGTCTGGTCAAAAGCCTCCTGATCCGGTCCGACCAGGAGCACTTCTTTAAGCAGCGGAAGTTCCTCAAGGGACGCCGCCACCCATCCTCCACAGGAAAGCAATCCGCCAAATGCCGGCGGCTGCATATCGGTATGGTTGTCAAAAACGACCAGTCTGAATGGTGTGTTCAGTTTCTCAAGCCAGATACGGCTCATATAATGATAATTGCCGGAATCAATGAAATGGATCCCATCTGCATCAAATTCCTCCAGCTTTTGCCGCAAAGTCTCCATTGCATCTCCATCGCAGTAGCAGTTGCTTCCCGGAAGTTCCTGTACCTCCACCCAGGAAATTTCTTCTCTCTGTATTTCTCCGTTCTGCCAGAACTGCTGCTCCTTGTAGATTCCCGAAAAATTCATAATGATGATATCTTCTTTTTTTGTCATAGCGCTATCTTACCACGAAGAGAAATATCCCGCAACCTCTGCGTGACAGGAACCCTGCTGAACAGCTTTTCAGAACACAAAAGACCTGGAAAAGATTCCGAAAAATCCTCTCCAGGTCTCTCTCTTTACAAATTACTCAAGCTGAATAAATCTCAGGCTTTGTTAACAGAACCAAACAGTTCCATTTTTTCTTTAACAGTAGCCTTGATTGCTTCGAATCCAGGAGCAAGAAGTTTACGTGGGTCATATCCTTTGCCCTGCTCATCCTTGCCTTCTTCGATGTATTTACGTGTAGCTGCAGCAAATGCAAGCTGGCACTCTGTATTTACGTTGATCTTGGATACGCCAAGGTCGATAGCTTTCTTGATCATATCAGCCGGGATTCCTGTACCACCGTGAAGTACGAGCGGCATATCTCCTGTCAGCTGCTGGATAGCGTCCAGAGTCTCAAAGCTCAGGCCTTTCCAGTTTGCCGGATATTTACCATGGATGTTACCAATACCTGCTGCCAGGAAGTCGATACCAAGATCAGCGATCATCTTGCATTCCTTAGGATCTGCACATTCACCCATACCTACAACACCGTCTTCTTCACCGCCGATGGAACCAACTTCTGCTTCCAGGGACATTCCGTGATCTGCAACGATCTTAACCAGTTCTTTTGTTTTTGCTACGTTCTCTTCAATCGGATAATGGGAACCATCAAACATGATAGATGTGAATCCGGCTTCAACACATTTCAGGCATCCTTCGTAGCTGCCGTGGTCAAGGTGAAGTGCAACCGGAACAGTGATGTTCAGTTCTTCCAGCATTCCTTTCACCATACCAACAACTGTCTTGTAGCCTGTCATATACTTTCCTGCGCCTTCGGATACACCGAGGATAACCGGAGAGTTGAGTTCCTGTGCTGTAAGCAGGATTGCTTTTGTCCACTCAAGGTTGTTAATGTTGAACTGACCAACTGCATAGTGACCAGCTTTTGCTTTTTTCAACATTTCTGAAGCGTTTACTAACATGATAAATTCCTCCTAATCTTATCGGAAGTTGGTCTTACCACTTCCAATTTATATGTCTAGTTTAACAGATTCCATCCATTTCGTCCAGTCTATTTGGACAAATTCCTGACTTAATCTGGTAAATTTCTGACAATCTCCGTAAACCGGTTCAGGAACCGGTGCTCCTGTGGTAGTCTCTGGTGAGGTTTTCGAGCATTTTGTCTACGTTTTCGGAGTCCGCCGGAATCTCCGGTTTCTTCCCGAATTCTGTAAGTTTTGCCTTGATTTCTTTAAGAATCTCCTTTTCGACGCCAAGTCTTCTTACCAGATTCTGGTACTCTTCCGGTGTTTTTGTAACGCCAAACGCCAGAAGATACGCGATCAGTGACTCTCTGCTTCTGCTGCCTTCATAGGCTTTCTGGAAACATTCGACCGCTTTTTCCATCTGGAAGAGATAACTGTAGGCACAGCCCAGATTGTGGCAGACACTTTCTGTAAATCCCTCTCTTACTGTCTCCAGGTCATCTTCCTTCAGAAGTTTCTGATAAACCTGGATCGCATGGACGTACATGCCGCTTTCAACCAGGGCATCACCTTTGCACTTTTCTCTCAGAAGTGGGGATTCCTCCGAAAGTTTCTGAATCTGCATGTTCAGATTTTTCATTTCCTCATAAGTGAGGTAATTGATCTCCTTGAATACCGGATACAGAAATTCCTCTATACTGAAATTCCGCACAAACAGAGTCCGAAGCTTCGCTGCCAGTTTCGGAAGATCCAGTTCTTCCTGAAACCATACGCACAGACGCTCATTCAGGATCGTCTCATCGACCAGGTACAGATTGTGATAAAAATAATAACAGAGTTCTTCCAGGGAATAAACATTCGTGCTGATATTCTCGATATAATACGGAATCTCTGCTTTTTTTGTCTGGCATAAAATATATCCGCTCATGTCATTCCCTCCTTACCATTTTGTGATCTCTGTCCATACTTTGCCGCTTGACGGGAACATTTCTCCAAATCCAAGATCTGTCACTGTGATCTCACACTCTTTCTGTGAAATATACTGAAGTTTCACATGCAGGCGGGTGGTCTTGTTCGGACGTTTCGGAAGACCCGGAAGGCGCATGCCGATCCGCCTCTTTTCGGTTTCACCCATTGCTGTGGCATTAAATACCAGTTCTTCCGTGCCATCCAGGATCAGCTCGCATTCTGCGCTGCATTCATACCAGTTGCGCCCTGCCTCGATCAGCGGATAGCTGGCCTGTGCCCCCATGACACGCATATCCATTCCGACATCTGTCATGACGAGAGAATTTCCCAGATAGCGGTAATCTTTAAGTTTATGCGTGATAAAGCGTTCTGCACCGGCCGCACAGGCACCCCTGGCAAAAAGATTGTTTCCGTAGAAAACCTTTCTTTTCTGATAGCAGAGAAGTTTTACGGATTTCTGTGCCCATTCCTGGTCAAAACCGCTGCCATCGATCTGAATACTTGAATATAATTCGCTTCCAAGAGTATTCTTGATAAAAGTATAAAAATCCGCGTCTCTCTGTTCATCATCTGTATCATTGAGATCTGTCTCCACCGCTTCTTCCAGCTTTACCAGAACCGGCTTCGCTCCGGAATTCATGACCAGCTTGCGGAAAGTTACATGATTTTTGTCAAAATTGTACCAGCCCACGCTCCGGTTCCAGGTTTCTGCTTTCTGTGCCATGATATAATAATAGAAGCTTTCTTCATGATCCATAATGATGAAACTGCTTCGTGGAATCTCCAGCAGTTCTCCTGCCTTCTGAAGGTTTTCGACCTGTATGTCGTCCAGCGATTCCATGGTGACTGTAAGACAGCGGATGTTTCTGTTAATATCTGCCACACCCGTCAGTTTCAGCATACCTTCCAGAAAATATGCCAGAATCTCCCATGGCTGTTTTTCTTCTCCTGCTACCTGAACGGTCTTGCGGCTTCTGGAGATCCCGCAAAGATCTTCTACCAGAAAACCGCCCTTTTCTCTTGCAAAATATTCTGCTTCAATGCCGATGCAGTAATCCTTCTGTTCGACTCTCCTGCACAGACAGGTCGGCACTTCATACTGGCTGCTGCCTACTTTTACCGGAAGGGAACGCGGCTCTTCTGCTTTTCGGTCATAGTAGCAAAGCTGAGAATATTCATTTCTCAGATCGATCCCGATAATTAAATCTCTTGTTTCGTTCATTTTGCATTTTCCCTATCTATTGTAAACATCTCTTTTACATATTGTTCCTGGCGGAGATAACTCTTGAGTTCCTCTTTTACTTCTTTCTTCTTGTCCAGTCTTCTGTCAGAAAGCATCTGGTTGAGAAGCTGGTACTTGCTTCCGGAAGTTCCCTCGATCTTTTTCATGTTGAGTACACGCTCTGCCGTTGTTCTGGTACTGCGCTCTCTGTCGATCTGGAAATAATAATGAAGATTTTCACCATAAAACAGAGTAAAGGTTCTTCCGAAAATTCCCTCATAGATTTCTCTTAAAGGTTCGCATTTGTATTCCAGTTCTGTTCCAAGTCCCGTATCCAGCGCATAAAACAGGGTGACTCTAGCTCCCGGATGTGCATGGCATTCTACGAACGTCTTGTCATCCAGCTGATATGGACTCAAAAGCTCCGGAGAAAGTCTGCGGAAAAATCCAAATACAAGATTCCGTTTCGCACATTCTTCCAGAATCTTCTGCTCCATTCCGATATATTCCGGTTTCGGATTCTTTTCTCTGGAAATTTCCTGCAGAAGTGCCAGACGGCATATCAGGTTCAGCGGCCAGTTATTTGCATATGCGTATTCCAGTCTGCTCCGTACAAACGGGCTCATGGTATATTCTTTCACAAAAACGCCATAGGATACCTGCGTCAGATAAGCTCCGATCAGATTTTCCTTTCCGGACTGGTTCACATAGGATTCCAGCACAGCTTCGCCTTCCTTGCGGTAATCTGACGTAAAGATCAGAAACTCCAGGATTCTTTCTTCCAGATCATAAGTGTCCATCTCAAATCCACGCGCACTTTTCCAGATAGAGATCAGCTCTCCGACCGGTCCAAAGCGGTACAGCATCAGATAGTGAAGAATAACTTCATCGTATTTGCCTTCGCGGTATACTTCTGACGCGAGTGCCAGAAGCTCATCGTCCTCTGCCATGTCACTCTTGAGGATCATCCTGCTGGTAAGTTTGAGCAGACTGCTGAGCTCGATACCTTCATAGCCATATTCCTCTACAAGGCTCATCGCCTGGCGGAACATTCTTCGGGAGATCAGCACTTCCAGAAGGACTTTACGGTCTGCCTCCATATATCTGCGGTAATCCAGTTTGTACAAATAACGGTCCATATCCTCTCCGTCCACATGTGCCGCATAAAAATCCAGGATCTGCTTCCTGAGAGAATTTCTGTATTCCTCTGTGCATGCTTCTGTCTCTGCGAGTTTCTGGAAATATTCAAGATTATCTGCGTTCAGTTCATGTCTCTCGCAGTAGTGCAGGAGCGCACCGGTATCTTCCGCTCCACGTTTCAGGATTCCATCGAGTGCATCGCATTCATCCAGAAGTTTTTTGAGATTGTAGTGTACCGTAGATGCATAACAACGCTGTTTTTCATCACGGAACAGAAGAACTGCATCTTCCGTATAAATTCTCGGATAGGCAACGCCCTTCACACAGGGGTAGATCTCCTGCTCTGCCAGCTGACTGTGGCAGACGATCACCTCGCGCACCTTTGGATCATCGCAGTAAAGACGGCTGGTAAACAGTTTTTCTGCGATTTTTTCCGCATCTTCTCTACCCATTGGTTCCAGAAGGAATTCCTGATACAGAACTGCATAATTCTCATCGATCTGGCCATCCTCCACCTTGCGTTTTGCAAAACGTTTCATGGTGTCTTTGTAGCTTTCGTAGGTCTGAGGGTCTCTGTCCTTATAAGTGATCACGCTGGCATAGACATACGCCTTGCGTGCATCTCCCAGAGAATTGTCATTATAGGCAAAATACATCAGAAGCTGCTTTGGAAGCTGTCTCCGATAGGAAATGTCCATTGTTTCCATATAATATTCGTAAAGTCTTGTGATGCGCAGGCCTCTCTGAACAGCAAGAGAAAACCAGCGGAAATACTGCGGTTTGCGCGGATCTCCCTTCATCACATATTTGCAGATCGCTTCCAGTACATCATCGGACGGAAATCTGTCATATCCTGCGGCCAGCGCCTTATAAAGACAGCCGTAGAATTTTTTCTCATAGCCGGACAGGTATGCCAGGCGCATCACCAGTTCCTCGGTAAGGAAGCCTCTCCTGCCGGCATAGTGGAATACCTGCATCCAGAACGGAGAAAGTCTGTGCAGGTTGGAAATATCCCTGCTGATCCAGTTCCATGCTTCCAGGTAAAGAATCGGGCTGGTACATCCCTTCTCATACAGTTCCTCCATCATAAAAAGTGCCATGGAAGGAGAATTCTGATAAGTCGGATCCATCTGCAGAAGAATCCAGAGAAGCTGGAAACTGTCAGACTTCTGCCGGAAAAAGTTCTGAATCTTCTGGAGCGCCTGCCCCTTGTCTCTGTAAAGCCCTACCAGGGTACACAGATACAGATAGGTTCCTGCTTCCTCCAGTTCATCCCTTGTAAATTCCTTGCTCTGGCAGTTTTTGAGAATTTCCTTTGCAAGACTCTGGTTGTCCTCAAGATAAGCAAGATATGCCTCAAACAGACGGTACTCCGGATATTCATTTCCGGATTCATGAAGTCTTTCCAGAATTCTGTGAGATTTCTCCGCCCAGGTCTTGAAGTCGGTTTTTTCTTCGCAGTAATCAATATAGGCATGAACCAGTCCTGCCTTGCGGCGTTTCTCTTCTGTATTCAGATCAATGCGGATACGCGCACCCCTGGATGCTGTCACATGATAAACAAGCTCCTGATACGGGCTTTTTACGATGATCTCTCCGAACTGATTTCCTTTTTTGAGTTTTTCTGCGTGTATTACATAATTGATGCGGCAGCTGCTTCCGATGAATTCATCCTGAGTGATCACATGACGCTCAGGCTCCATGAAATCTACGGTCGATTCGATCTCCAGACGGAGATATCCCCACCCTGTCTTGTGAATATCAAAAGATTCCTGTATGGATTCTCTGAGTCCGAAAAAGTCTGCTGCTGTTGTTTTGAGAGAAACAGAGACCGGATCTTTTTCTCCGAGACCGATCAGAAATTCCTCCAGGTTCTGATAGTTGGAGGATGTCGCAGAAAGGCCTGCATACAGTGCCTTCTGTTTCTTGTCTGCCTTTGCCATGACTGCTGCAAAAGACGGTTTCTTAAACAAATGATAGGCTGTTTTGAAATCCTCTGCAGCGGTCTTTTTGAATGTTTCGATGTCCTTTATTTCTTCGAGAAAGTTCTGTTCTTCGTTCTGTCTGGCTTCAATAGAGAATGGAATCTTGTATTCTCCTATGCTTGAAGTAACACAAAGCCAGCCTGTACATACCTCGCCCGGCTGCATTCCTGTCCCGTCGGCACCATACGGAAGGCAGACGGTCGTTCCCGAAAAGCGGCTGCTTCCCGGAACAAGTCTGCGGTTGGAAGAAGTTATGTATCCCTTTATCTTGTCATTGTCCTCTGTTCCAAGATAAAGCTCTCCCCGTGCTGTCTTTCCTGCCTCCAGGGTGATGGACAGCTTATCCTTTGAAAAAAGAAGCCGGGGCTGATCGTACTTGAATTTTCCACTGAGTAATTGTTCAATCTGTTTTTTCAATATGGTTCACCTTGATTTATCCCTAAAAATTGTATTTTTGGCTCACATATTCAATATTATACACTACATCTGTTTGATACGCAAGAAAAGACAGCCCGTTATCTTTACGATAACGACTGTCTTTTTCTGTGTTCTGAATATGATGCTGTTACTGAAGAACCTGCGCAACAGCCTTTTTCCATCCCTGATACTTCTGATCTCGTTCTGCGGCATCCATCTTCGGTGAAAATCTGGTACGGCTCATCTGACTGAAAACTTCTTCACGGTCATAGATTCCCACTGCAATACCGGCCGCATAAGCTGCACCGATACCAGATAATTCCTCTGCAGACGGAACTTGCACTGTCACATCTGCAATGTCACTCTGGAACTGCATCAGATATTTGTTTTTGGTCGGACCACCATCCACACGGAGTTCTCCGATCGCGATACCGGATTCTTCGCTCATGGCTTTAACTACATCTGTGATCTGGTATACAATGCAGTCCAGACCGGCGCGGACGATCTCAGCTCTTTTTGTCGTTCTGGTCATTCCTGTGAGAATTCCCTCTGCCTCGCTGTCCCAATAAGGTGCTCCAAGTCCGGTAAACGCCGGAACCAGATATGCATGGTCTTTTGGATTCGCCTCAAACGCCAGTGCTTCTGTCTCACCCGGAGAGGCGATCAGCTTCAGATCATCCTTGAGCCAGGTAATCACAGCCCCTGTATAATTGATATTTCCTTCCAGAACATAGTTCACTTCTCCATTCAGTTTCCACGCAAGAGAAGTTACCACGCGGTTACTGTAGACCGGTTTCTTACCGATGTTCATCATAATGGAGGAACCTGTTCCGTAAGTGGTCTTGATCATTCCTATCTCGATACATCCCTGTCCAAACAGTGCTCCATGGGAATCTCCAAGAACACCGCGGATTGGAATCGGTGCATCCAGATAACCGTCAAAATCTGTTGTGCCGTATTCGCCATCGGAATCTGTCACTTCTGCAAGGCAGGATACCGGGATCCCAAACAGTCCGCAGACTTCCGGATCCCAGGCAAGCTCTCCGATATGGAACATCTGAGTACGGGAAGCATTGGAATAATCGGTACGGAATTCTCTTCCACCAGTCAGCTTATAGACCAGCCAGCTGTCGATCGTTCCACAGCAGAGTTCGCCTCTGTCTGCCTTTTCCTGTGCTCCCGGCACATTCTGGAGGACCCAGGCGATCTTTGCCGCTGAAAAATATGGAGATAACTGAAGCCCTGTATGTGAACGAACCAGTTCTTCTGCATTTTCATGCTCTGCAGCGATCTTTTTGCAGATCTCGCTTCCTCTTGCACACTGCCACACAACAGCATTGTACACCGGCTTTCCGGTTTTGCGGTCCCAGACAAGAGCGGTTTCTCTCTGATTGCTGATTCCAAGTACAGAGATTTCTTTTTTGTTGATTCCTGCTTTTTCGATGAGATTTTTTACAACCTGAAGGGTATTCGCATAAATCTCCTCCGGATCATGCTCTACCCATCCACGTTCATCGATATATTGTTTATGTGGAAGATCAGCTCTGCAGACAAGGGCTCCTTTTTCATCAAAAAGGAGTCCCTTTGTTCCCTGTGTACTCTGATCGATCCCAAGTACATATTTATTCATATTATTTCACCAGTTCCGCTGCTTTTTTTGCAATGCCTTCTGCATTTAATCCATAATAATCAAACACTTCTCTGGATGTTCCTGTGATGACCGGTGCATCCGGAAGAGACATATTTACTACCTTACGCCGACACTCGCTTCCTACTACCTGGCTTACCATGGAGCCAAGTCCGCCGAACGGTGCATGTTCCTCTACAGTAAGAACTGCTTTTGCATTGGAAGCAACCTTTACGATCGCTGCTGTATCAAGCGGCTTGATACAGTACATATCTACTACAGCTGCACTGATTCCCTGCTCTTTTAAAAGCTCTGCTGCTGCCTTTGCAGGTCCTACCATCTCGCCGCAGGCAATGATCGCAACATCACTTCCTTCACAGATCACTGTTGCCTTATCCATCTCAAATGGTACATTTCCTTCTTCGTAAACAGGGTCTACTGCGTTACGTCCAACACGTATATAAGCTGGCTTTTCATCCTTGAGAAGTGCTTTAGTCAGTTCTTTTGTCTGAAGATGATCACTTGGGATATAAACTCTCATGTTCGGGATTGCAGACATTGCTGCGATATCCTGTGCGGAATGATGGCTCATTCCCAGTGCACCGTAGCTTACACCACCGCTGATTCCGATGAGTTTTACGTTGGTATTGGAGTAGGCAACATCTACCTTTGCCTGTTCATAGCTTCTTGTAGAAAGGAAGCAGGCCGGTGATACTGCATAGGATTTTTTGCCGCATTTTGCAAGTCCGGCAGAGATACTTACAAGGTTCTGCTCTGCGATACCTGTCTCTACAAACTGATCCGGATAAGTTTCTGCAAAAGGGGTAAAGGATCCGCTTCCTCTGGAATCGCTGCACAGTGCAACGATATCTTTATCGGTTTTTGCTGCTTCCATCAGCACTTCACAAATCATCTGTTTATTGGCAATTTTACTCATTAAGAGCAGCCTCCTTTCTTGCTTCCAGGTCTTTCATGATCTGATCATATTCTTCTGCATTCGGTACATGATGATGCCATGCTGCCTTGTCTTCCATGACAGAAGATCCACATCCCTTGATAGTGTTTGCGATCAGTACGGTTGGTTTTCCTTTTACTGTTTTTGCTTCCTCAAATGCTGCATTTAACTGTTCGATATTGTTGCCGTCTTTTACATCGATCACGTTCCATCCGAAACTTCTGAATCTTTCGTGAAGATCATCCTGATGCATAACGTCCTCTGTATTTCCGGAGATCTGAAGACGGTTTCTGTCGACTACTGCACACAGATTGTCGAGTTTGTACTGGCTGGCTGCCATTGCACCTTCCCAGACAGAACCTTCTGCCAGCTCGCCATCACCCATAACAGTATAAACACGATAGGTGAGACCATTCATTTTTCCTGCAAGTGCCATACCAACACTTACCGGAAGTCCATGTCCCAGAGAACCGGAGTTCATTTCGATTCCCGGAAGCTTATTGTTCGGATGGCCGATAAATTTGGAGCCGAATTTACTGAAGGTATCGATTACTTCCTGAATCGGGAAGAATCCCTTCTTTGCAAGTACTGCATACAAAGCTTCCACAGAATGTCCTTTACTCATAACAAAACGGTCATGATTCGGATCATCCATATTGTCCGGTGTTACATTCATCTGATTAAAGTACAGTGCTACCAGAGTATCCATAACACTCATATCACCGCCGATGTGTCCGGCTTTTCCGGCACAGATCATATCAATTACATCTTTTCGTAAATCATAGGATAACGCTGTCAGATTTTCCATATTCATCTCATTCTCCTCTTAAATAAGCTTTTACATCTTCTTCGATCGGGTCGTAGAGATCCGGTTTTACGCCGATATATTTACATGCCTCATACAGTACCGGAACAACATCCTTGTGGATTCCCACACAGTGATGGATGTAAGGTCCTTCTACGATCTTGGCTTCCAGTCGTTTGATATTTTCTACTTCTACCCAGAGGTAAGTTCCCATTCCCTTTGGTCCGTCCACACCTTTGGCTTTTCCAAGGAGGAGGGAATATTCTCCATTGTCTCCGTCGAAACGTGCCAGGGTAACTTCTCCGTGTTTTGCCTCAGCTGTGATCGCACCCGGATGGCTGAATGCCAGCGGATAGGTAATCTTTGGTGTTTCTCTTGCCACAGAAATCGGCCATGGCCCGCAGTGCTGCAGAAGCTCACCATTTTCAATATCCGGATGGCGGATGGTCCAGTCTGCAAAGAAGCTTCTGGTGTCTCCCATTCCTGCTGCCTCTACCATCAATGCGGTGATCGCACCATGAATGTCAGTCTCGCAGACAACCGGGATTCCTTCTTCGTTCAGAAGTGAATTCGCTGCACACGGCATGATTCCAAGTTCGCACTGCAGCTGGTTCCAGCACTGGATCGCGCCTGCCTGACATCCGTATTTTGTGATCAGGTTCTTCATTGCTACCTTGAGGGCTGCCACGTTTTCAAGTTCATTGTCTTTGATGTCAATGATCATGTTCTGGCGGCAGTATTCCATTACTTTGGCAACTTCCGTTCCTTCTTCTTTTGCTTTCTTTACTTCATCAGTAAGTTCCGGCATCGGGATCGGAGTAAGCTGGATATTGAATTTCTCCAGAAGTTCTCCTTCGTTGCACATGGTGGTCCAGAATTCATATGGTCTTGTGGAAATCTGAAGGATTCTGATGTTTTTGAATTTCTTTACTACGTTGCAGACTGCCATGAAGTCTCTCAGGCCACGTTCAAAAACAGGATCGTTCAGACGACAGTTTGTCATGTAAGTAAACGGTACCCGGAATCTTCTGAGTACTTTACCTGTTGCAAAAAGTCCACACTGGGTATCTCTTAAACGGACACCGTTTTCATCCGGACGCTCATCCAGCGGCCCCCAGAGAAGAACCGGAACTCCCAGTTCCTTTGCAAGTCTTGCGCATTCAAATTCTGTACCAAAGTTGCAGTGCGGAAGAAACAGACCGTCAATTTTTTCTCTTTTGAACTTCTCTGCGATCTTGTACATTCCTTCATCATCATAGAGAAGTCCTTCCTCGTTGATGTCTGTGATATCTACAAAATCGATTCCAAGCTCTCTCAGTCTGTCTGCAGTCAGTCCACGATACTTTACTGCATCTGGTGCACTGAAAATACTTCTTCTTGTCGGTGCATATCCAAGTTTAATATGGTCCATGGTATTTCCCCCTTAATGTGTTTTTGCGTTTCTCTTTCTGTAAACATTATTATAAACTGTTCATATTATTTTTCAATAAAATATTATATTTTTTTACTCAAAACGGGAAGTTATACAATTTTTGTTTCCTGTTTTTGGATGTTTTTCACAGTTATTCTGCTGTTTTTGGTATTTTCTCCTCAAATATGCTATAAACGTTTATATAAACATTTATAAAAATTCGCATAAAAAAAGAACCAGAATGTATATTTTTATTTACACATCCTGATTCTGCTACTCCACAATCATCTGCTGATCATTTGATATTTTTTACGGTATTTCTATATATTATTTTCGGACACACCTGTATTTTGGTGACTGTGCTGGTACCGATCCCATCGATCAGTTCTACCAGACGGCGAACCGCCATCTTACCCATTTCACGCTTCTCTACACGCAGGGTCGTCAGCGGAGGAGAAGAGATTTCACTGAATGTAAGATCATCAAATCCAACAATGGAAATATCCTCCGGGATCCGATAACCCATCTCCTGCAGAGCTTTCATCGCACCAAGCGCGATAATATCATTATCCGCAAAAAACGCGGTCGGAAGCTTGGGTTTTTTCTTAAGATATTCAAGCATATCCTGGCAGGCAGTACTCATATAAGTACCTACTGTTACCGTGTATTCCTCTTTATACGGAACCTTATATTTCTTAAGTGCTGTCTGAAAGCCGATAAATCGTGACCGGAATGCCTTGATCCTGTAATTTCCCCTCAGATATCCAACTTCCCTGTGTCCGTTATCCAGAAGATGCTCTGTAATCGCTCTCGCAGCATCCGCATTATTGATCAGGACAGAGTTAAAATCCATGCTCTCCGTCCAGTGATCCAGTAGAAGGACCGGGCACGAGGCATTCCTGTATAGACTCAGATCACCATCCATCATCTCTGTTCCAAGCAGGATAATTCCAACCCCCTGTTCTTCCAGAAGATCTCGCACCTGCTTCTGATAATTTGGATTTCTCTGGTCAACGTGAGAAATAACCATCTCGTACCCCAGACGATGGCATTCTTCCTCAATCCCCTCTATCATCTGCTGAAAAAACGGAGTCTCCTCCAAAATCTGTCCATTCTTCTTAAAAATCACAAGCCGGATTTTGGTCACAGCATTTGCACTGAGATATCCCGTCTCTCTTGCCACACGAAAAATCTCCTCCGCAGTCTCTCTGTTGACACCTTTTTTATGATTCAGTGCATTTGAAATTGTTGCCGGAGAAAATCCGGTCATTTTACTTAGATCCCGAATACTTACCTTCATATATCGCGTTACCACTCCTGTCTGTCCAAAGTTTTACTGCCGATTTCCGTACAGCACTTATGCAGGCAGAAGCGCCTTACAGTCTGCTGTCCAGAACTTCCCGTTTCATCGGTATGGATGCTGTCGCACCAGGCCGGGAAACTGCGATCGCAGATGCTTTCGCCGCCATTTCAAGTCCTTCCTTAACCGGCATTCCATCTATGATAGAAGAAATAAAATATCCAGTAAATGTATCACCTGCTGCCGTCGTATCTACTGCCTTCACCTTAAAGATTCCCTGATGATAAATCCCGGTTTCATCCTGATACACAGAGCCATCGCCTCCAAGTGTCAGAACAATCTTTGCAGACGGATATTTCTCTTTGACCGCTGCAAGGATCCTCTCCGGTTCCCTCTCTCCTGTAATCTGATATCCTTCTATCTCATTTACAAGAAACAGGCTTACCTTTGACATATCACAGTTTTTCAGTTTATCATCGTATGGGGATGGATTCAGAATGATCATCATTCCCTTTTCATATGCACGATCGATAATATAATCCAACTCATTTATCTCGTTCTGAAGCAGGATAATATCGCCCTTATCAAAAGCGCTCAGGACTTCATCCACAAATTCGCGGGTAATGCTGCGGTTTGCTCCGCCATACAGAAGAATGCAGTTCTGCCCATCCTTATCCACCTGAATCACCGTATGGCCGCATGGCCCTGCTATTTTGCGGATAAATTCTGTATTCACGCCATTTTCCCTGCATGTTTCCAGAAGCATCTCTCCGTCATCCCCGATCATTCCGGCATGATAAACCGGAATTCCTGCCTTCGCAAGAGCAATCGACTGATTCAGGCCCTTGCCTCCGCAGAAAGTCTGACGATTTCTGGAAGCCTGTGTTTCTCCCGGAATCAGGATACTTTCTACCTGATATACATAATCAAGGTTCAATGAACCAAAATTCAATACTTTCATATCTGTACTCCTTATTTCTTATGCCGGAAAAGCAACTCCCGCTCTCAGAATAATATTTGGATATGGTGTGAATTCACCTGTACGCACGGCAAACTTCACATTTCGAGACATTTCCTTTAATTCCGTGTGAGGAACCATATTCCACTCTGCATTCGGAAGCTTTTCTCTGATATAAGCAAGAAGTTCCGGATTTTTCTCTTCAATCTCGTTAGCTATAGTATACTGCTCAATTTCTGCTTCGTCAAGAATCGCGTCCATCACCTGGCGAAATGTCGGCACACCGCCGCACAGTGCAAGATCAACAATCTCCACGCCTTTGGGGATTGGCATTCCGCCGTCCCCGATCATAAAGGTATCCTTATGTCCCAGTCCTGCGATCAGACCCGCAAGCTGTGCATTGATAATTCCTCTTTTTTTCATAAAAATCACCCTGTTTTCAGATATTATTTGTTTTCGTTACGTGCCTGAAGTGCCATCTTAGCCTGAAGATTTCTCTGGAACTGGTCAATGATAACTGCGATAATGATTACAAGACCACGGATGATCTTCTGCCAGAACTCTGTAACACCGCACATAGTCATACCATCATTGATAACACCGATTACAAACGCACCGACAATGGTTCCTCCGATGCTTCCGACACCACCTGCCATGGAGGTTCCCCCAAGAACAGAAGCTGCGATCGCATTCATTTCCCAGGATTCACCTGTTTTTGGTGTTGCAGAAACAAGCTGGGATGTCGCGATAATACCAACGATCGCTGAGCAGAGGCCTGAGAATGCATATACCCAGATTTTTACGCGGTCAACCTTGATACCGGAAAGCTTAGATGCCCTTTCATTACCACCGATCGCCTGTACGTGCCAGCCAAACGGAGTTTTCTTAAGAATCAGCCCGGCAATCACTGCCACGATAATCAGGATAATAACGCCTGTCGGAATCATAGTTCCTGCAAAGTTACGTCCAAACACTTCAAACCCTGTATTTCCAAGTCCTTCATATCCTGCAAGGTCAGAGAATGTCGCACCATTGGAACGGATATTTGCAAGACCACGACAGATGTACATAGAACCGAGGGTTGCAATAAATGGTGCTACATTAAATTTGGTGATCACAACACCGTTGAGAGCTCCAATAAATGCTCCCAGAAGAACTGTGATCAGAACTACCAGTGGAATACTGAAATAAATAGTCACACCTGCAAACTCCAGAGTCAGACCTTCCTGGATCAGACCACCGGCAATCATTCCTGCAAGACCTGCCACAGAACCAACAGAAAGGTCGATTCCACCGGTAATGATAACATAAGTCATACCAATTGCCAGGATCCCATAGAGAGCAACGTGTTTTGCTACCGTCAGAAGAGATCCTACTGTAAGGAAGTTATTTGCTGTAATGCTGAAGAAAATCATCAGGATGATCAGAACAATGAAGGTTCTGCCCTTCAGCAATGTCATTGCCAAAGCGTTGTTTGATTTTTTATTATCTGCTGCCATATCAAAAATTCTCCTTTTCACTATTTCTGTGCATGATGTCCTTTATAGGATGCCAGTACAAGAGTATCCTCCTGAATCTCATCACCGCTGAACTCACCTGTCTTCAGTCCATTTGACAGAACCAGAACGCGGTCTGCAATGGATACGATCTCCTGAAGTTCCGAGGAGACAACAATGATAGACAATCCTCTCTCTGCATACTGATTAATAATATCAAATACTTCTGTTTTTGCTCCGATATCAATACCACGGCTCGGCTCATCCATCAGAAGGATCTTAGGCTCTGTAAGAATGCCTTTTCCGATAACAACCTTCTGCTGATTACCGCCTGACAGTGACAGGATCGGCAGATGTTTATCCGCTACTTTGATATGGATATCCTTGATCTGTTCGTCTACTTTCTGTCCTTCTTTTGTCTTATCAAGGAAAATTCCAGCCTTCTTATAACGCTTCATCGCAGAAAGGGAACAGTTTTTCTCGATGTCCATCGTCTGCACAAGTCCCTGTGCCTGTCTGTCCTCCGGAATCAGTGCAAATCCCTTGTCAATCTGTCCGGAAATAGACTTGATATCCAGCTTCTCTCCCTCCAGGAACACTTCTCCGGTATGTTCCGGATGCATTCCCATCAGGCACTCAAAAATTTCACTTCGGCCCGCACCCATCAGACCATAGATTCCAAGAATTTCACCTTTGTGAAGATCAAAATTCACATGATCCACCAGATATCCGCCGCCGGCTTTTGGAAGGCAGAGATCCTTTACTTCCAGAACCTTTTCTGTCTTTGACCAGTCTATCTTGGATTCTCTCTTCGGATAAGATTTCGCGCCACCCGTCATTTCATGAACGATCCAGGGCACATCAATATCTTTTACTTCTGCATCAGAAACATATTTTCCATCTCGAAGAATTGTAATATGGTCTCCGATCTGCATAATCTCCTCCAGACGATGAGAGATATATACAATAGAAATACCCTGAGCTGTCAGCTCTCTCATAATCTTAAAAAGGACCTGTACCTCCTGCTGGCTCAGAGAAGACGTCGGCTCATCCATAATAAGAACCTTAAGATCATCTGCAACCAGGTTTCTGGCAATCTCGATCATCTGCTGCTGGCCTACACGAAGTTCTCCTACCTGTGTATTCGGATCTATTTCATGCTCCAGTCTTTTGAGAATTTTTTGGGTTGCCTCAACATGTGATTTATTATCGAGTTTAATCTTTCCAACTGTTTTTTCTCTCGCCATGAAGATGTTCTGATAAACATTCAGGTTCGGAAAAAGACTCAGTTCCTGATGAATAATACCAATTCCATGTTTTCTTGCTTCCGTCGTATCCTTAAAAGAAACTTCCTGATCACCAATATACATTTTTCCCTCACTGGGATGCTCGATCCCGGCGATCATTTTCATCAATGTGGATTTACCTGCACCATTCTCACCGATCAGAACGTTTACCTTTCCCCTGAGCAGGTCAAAAGAAACGTCATCCAGGGCTTTTGTTCCAGGATAAATTTTGCTGATATGGTCCGCATGCAGAAACACATGCTCCGGACATGTATAACCCATAACCGTCCCTCCTATTTTGCTTCCAGTTCAACCGGAGTGATCAATATTTTTTCATTGTCATTTGCCGTGAAACAGCCTGTGAATGAAATGGTTTTGCCATCCAATGATGCCGGATCTGCTTTCTGTACCACTTCTTCATCAATCAATTTATTGATACTCTGAGAAACAGCTGCCCAATCCTGCTGGTTGGTGTAATCGCCAAACTTGATCACATCCAGCGAATCACGGATAGAAGATCCCTTATAAACAGAACCGATCTGGATAGAAATTTCTTCCGGTCCATCATAGCCATCCAGTTTAACATTCATATATCCTGCTTTCTTTTCCTGATTTACTTCTGTAACTGTGCCGGTTCCCTTTACAACATAATTAATCTCACCGCTGGTTCCCATAGAATATTTTCCATATTTATCAACCAGAGATTTTACATCTCCATTTGCTTCTGTAAGAAATTCTGCAAGATCCACTGCTTTTCCTTCAAGATCCGGGAGAGCTTTTGATTCCCAGATTCCTGCCACATCGTCACCTGCATTAAACTCTGTCTTTCCTGTATATTCCGCTTCCTGACCAATCTTTATTACTTTCACGCATCCAGTCATGGCTGTAGACATCATAACTGCTGCCAGTCCCACTGCTAACACTCGTTTTCTCATAACCGCGCTCCTTTAAACATTCCTTTACTGAAAGACAGGAAAGCAAGCCTCGCTTTCCTGTCCCCTTTTTACTAAATCAGACTTTTCATTCCAGCGGATTATTCTGCTGCTTCTTCTGTTGTTTCCTCTGTTGTCTCTTCTGTTGTCTCTGCATCAGCTGTGTCTGCTCCGTCCTCTGTATATACGAAGGTTTTCAGATTTGCGACATTGTCTTTTGTGATCGCAACACAGTCAACAAGCTGTTTCTCATCAAGTCCAGTGCTTCCATCTTTCAGGTAAGTATCTGCCTGCTCAACTGCCATCTGTGCCATCAGAGCAAACTGCTGAAGCGCTGTACCGGTTGCCTTGCCATCTCTGATCAGAGCAGCTGCTTCATCAGAGCCATCCACACCGATGATCGGAATGCTCAAGCCAGCTGCCTCACATGCTGCCGCTGCACCTTCCAGCATGGTGTCGTTGCCGCAGATGATTCCATCAAGATCCGGGTTTGCCTGAAGGATTGCTTCTGTCTTATCGAAGGCTTCTGTCTTCTCCCAGTTTGCTGTCTGCTGTGCTACCATTTCGAGATCCGGGTACTGATCGATCACTTCATGGAATGCTGAGGAACGAACACCTGCGTTTGTATCAGATTCTTTTCCAAGAAGCTCTGCATATTTTCCTTCTTCTCCCATAGCCTCAACCCATACTTCTGCGATTGCTTTTGCACCCTGATAGTTGTTAGCTACGATCTGAGAGATTGCTGCACCATCTTCATTGATCTCACGGTCGATCAGGAATGTCGGGATTCCTGCATCTTTTGCTTTCTTTACCGCTTCGATGGTTGCATCTGCACCAGCATTGTCACAGATGATCGCTGCTGCTTTATCAGCAATTGCACTGTCAAATAATTCTGTCTGCTTTGTCGGGTCGTCATCGTGTGATGCAGCTTTTACTTCATAGCCGAGATCTTCTGCTGTCTTTGTTGCGATGTCTGCTTCTGTTTTGAATGCCGGGTTGGAAACGGATGGTGTGATAACATAAATAATATTGGAGCCGCCGCCTGGAAGCGCCTCTTCACTCTCTGCAGCCATAACGCTTACACTTCCCATTGCAGAAACTGCCATTGCTGCTCCTAATAATGCCACCAGTAATCTTTTTTTCATTTTAAAACCCTCCTGTTTTTTAATTGTTCTGACAGACACATTCGCTTCTGTCGTTGGGATTCTGTGTCCCTGTTGATGTTTTATATTTTAAACGATAATGTAAATATTTCAATAGTATTTTTATATTTTCTTTAGTAAAGTTCTCTTTTTCGTCAAAATCAACGAGTTATTTTCTAGTTTTTTGTATATTATGCATATAGTTTTTGACGTTCAAATTGAATTTCAGCATCTTTTTTGTTGTTTTGTATATAAACGTTTATGTAAACATTCATAATATTTTTACAGGACATTTTTCTTTTTACCCTGCCTTCAAATCTTCTATATTATTTTTTTGGAAAAGCACGCAGAACCTGTCTCAGACATAAACTATAAGGAACACCCCTTTCGAGGTGGATATTTGAAGACTTTTTCGAAACCTTTGACTTCCGCTCAGGAAAAAATATATCTTCACCGCTGTCAGGAGGGGGATCTGGATGCAAAAAACATTCTTATCGAACGAAATCTCCGCCTGGTCGCCCACATTGCAAAAAAATATCAGAACTCCGGGGAAGACCTCGAAGATCTGATCTCTATAGGAACTATTGGACTTATCAAAGCAATTTCCACGTTCGACCATACACGCTGCGCAAGGCTTTCCACCTATGCTGCGCGCTGTATTGATAATGAACTTCTGATGATGTTCCGCTCCAAGAAAAAACATTCCAGGGAAATTTCGCTGTATGAACCGATCGGGACGGATAAAGAAGGGAATGAGATCAGCCTGCTGGATATTATCGAAAGCCCGCCGGTAGATATCGTGGAGGAATATTCTACGCAGGAGGATATCCGGTTTCTGATCTCTGTTCTGAAAGATGCGCTTTCTGAGAAGGAATATCAGGTTATTTGTTTAAGATATGGGTTGTTTGGGATTGAGGAGCAGACGCAGAGGGAGATTGCCACACAGCTCGGGATCAGCCGGTCGTATGTGTCTAGAATTGAGAAGAATGCGTTGGAGAAGCTAAAGAAATTGTTCAACTACAGATAATAACACAAAGCTCATTCACAGCCGCTCAGATAAACGAAGCACAAAACAACATTCATAACAGATTTCCACATCGGAAAATATGCTAACTTCCATTTCCGATGCATCGACGCATAATTCAGAACATAGAATAAGCCCACAGCATTTGCCATGGGCTTACTCTACAGTTTGAAAGCTTCAAAATCTCCTATGCTTCAGATCTTCTCAAGAGATCATATTTCTCAATTTCAACTCCAAGATCCACCGCGAGTTTCTGTTGCGGATGCGGTGCGCTCTCGACGGAATTTCCATCTTCATCATAGATCGCCTTCACCGTAGCTTCGATATTTCTGCCATCTGGTTTCATGATCTCGATGGTCTCACCTACAGTAAATTTATTTCTCTGGGTGATATGTGCGAAGCCGTTTTCATCAACTTCCTCTGCATATCCAAGATAAGTATATTCCTTAACATAGGTATTATTATCATAGATCTGCGTATTCTCATCTGGCTTGCCGTAGAAGAATCCTGTCGTAAACTGACGGTAGGTGCAGTTTGAGATCTGCTCCTGATACCAGGACATGTTTGCCTTGTATTTCTCCGGTGATTCCAGATAATCGTCAATCGCCTTGCGGTAGGTTCTTGCAACAGTCGCTACGTAGAGGGCTGTTTTCATACGTCCCTCGATCTTGAGGCTGTCGATACCGCTGTTCAGGACATCACCCATGTGTTCTACCATGCACAGATCCTTGGAGTTAAAGATGTAGGTTCCTCTCTCGTTCTCAAAGACTGGCATGTACTCGCCTGGGCGTTTCTCCTCAACGATGGAATATTTCCATCGGCATGGATGTGTACAGGCTCCCTGGTTGGCATCTCTTCCTACCAGATAGTTGCTGAGCAGGCAGCGTCCGGAATAGGAAATGCACATGGCACCGTGAACAAAAGTTTCAATCTCCATGTCATCCGGGATATTTGCACGGATCTCCTTGATCTCCTTGAGGGAAAGCTCACGCGCTGTTACAACACGCTTCGCTCCAAGGCGGTACCAGAATCTGTAGGTTTCATAGTTTGTATTGTTTGCCTGTGTACTGATATGGCACTCGATCTCCGGGCAGATCTCACGCGCATAGGTAAAGATTCCCGGGTCTGCGATGATAAGTGCATCCGGTTTTAATTCCTTGAGTTCCTGAAGATATTCTCTGACTCCCGGAAGGTCTCCATTGTGTGCAAGAATATTCACTGTGACATAAACTTTCACTCCATGCTCATGGGCAAAAGCGATCCCCTCTGCCATATCTTCATGGGAAAAGTTCTTGGCTTTGGCGCGGAGACCGAAGGCTTCACCGCCGATATATACTGCATCTGCGCCGAAGATGACTGCGATCTTGAGGACCTCAAGGCTGCTCGCCGGCACCAGTAATTCAATTTTTCTCATAATTTCCTCTTTCCTGTTTTACACTAAGTGAAATCCCGTCCCCCAGCGGCACGATGCTGGTAAGAAGCTGTGGATGGTGTTTCAGTTCATAGAGATATTCCCGCATCCTTTTGTAGATCGTGCGGTTTCTACGCTCTACCAGATAATGGGATTCGATCAGTTCGCCCTCCTGAAGCACGTTATCCGACAGAAGGATCCCTCCCGGTGCAAGCAGACGTACCACATCTGGAAGCCAGTGAATATACTGTCCCTTGGCTGCGTCCATAAAAATCAGGTCATATCGTCCCAAAAGTGTCGGAAGGATCTCACCTGCATCTCCTGTCAGAAAAGTGATCCTGTGTTCCTTTCCGGCTTTGCGGAAATTTTCTCTTGCGATGGGAATTCTCTTTTCATAGTTTTCTATCGTTGTGATATGCATATCCGGCTGTCCGTACTCACACATAAGAAGTGTGGAGAAGCCAACGGCTGTCCCCACCTCCAAAACCTGCATCGGCCGTTTGACCGCAAGCAGTACCTTCATGAAACTCTGCATTTCTTTACGTATGATCGGAACTTCATTCTCCAGGGCAAAACGTTCCAGTTCTTCAAGAAATGGTGTATTGCCCGTATCGAGAGAATTGATATATGCACGCATTCTCTCCTCTACGATCACGAAGTAACTCCCTCCTGCTCTGCATCCCCTGCCAGGATTCCCATGATCCTGTTCGGTGTATAGGCAGTGCTGAGAAGGTAGGTTCCCGGTCTCATCTTGCCACTGTAGTTAGACAGTTTCTCCTGGACCACAAACACCAGCGCATTATCGATCAGGCCCTTGCTCTTGAGAGTCTTCGCAATGTCATAACTGGTCGCATCTTCCTTGATGACAACCGTTACTTCCTGCCCTTCTCCTGGGCTCATCGCATGCTGGTTAAAAATGTCATAGCCGAACTGATATGTGACCTTACCGATCCAGATGATCAGAACTGCCACGCAGACATACAGTGCGATCTTAAAAAATCCTCCTGCCACTGCTACGCCGGCCGCCCCCATCCGGTCTCTCGTGTCTCCCATATTGGTTCTCCTTTCTTAGATCCGGGGAATATTCATCTCTATGCCGTCTGTCAGTGTCCTGCAGATTTTCTGCATCATCCTGCACAGAGCAAGCTCTGCATCCAGATAGGCATTTACTTCCGGAAAGCTGCGGAGTTCCTCGGATTCTCTGGCAAGCTGTTCTGCTTTTGCCAGGATATTCTCCGGATCTCCCTCATTCTGAAGTTTGAAGTTCTCAGCACGAAAATGCTGTACTCTCTGCGCCAGTTCCGGATTTTTGTTCAGAATTGCTTCCTGTTTCTTGAAATCTTTGTATACCTGGCACTTCTGGATCGAATTCAGAAGCGCATGAATATTCCTGTTTACTGTTTCCATCTGTATTGTTTATGCCTCCATGATGATCGGAAGAATCATCGGGCTTCTCTTGGTACGTTTCCAGAGGAACTCGCTGAGTGCATCCTTTACTACATTCTTGATCTTGCCCCAGTCGGTGATATTTCGTTCCAGGCAGGAATCCAGTGCGGATTCCACAACTTCCTTGGCATGTTCCATAAGATCCTCGGATTCCCTTACATAAACAAATCCTCTAGACACGATATCCGGTCCTGCAAGGACCACATTGCTGTGACGTTCCAGTGTCATGACTACGATCATGATTCCATCCTCAGCCAGATGCTGGCGGTCACGGAGTACGATGTTTCCGACATCACCAACACCAAGTCCGTCGACAAGGATCGCTCCTGTGTGTACGGAACCTGTCACCTCTGCGCTGTATTCATCCATCTCCAGAACATTCCCGGATGCCAGGATAAAGATATTTTCTTTCGGGATCCCAAGATCCTCTACAACATGCTTCTGCGCTGTCAGATGACGATATTCTCCATGGACCGGGATCGCATATCTCGGTTTGACAAGGGAATAGATCAGTTTGATCTCTTCCTGGCAGGCATGTCCGGAAACGTGGACATCCTGGAAGATAACCTTCGCACCCTTCATGGAGAGCTCGTTGATAACCTTGGATACTGCCTTCTCATTTCCAGGGATCGGGTTGGAACTGAAAATGATCGTATCATTTGGCTTGATCGTGATCTTCTTGTGGATATTTGCAGCCATACGGGAAAGAGCCGCCATGGACTCACCCTGGCTTCCTGTCGTGATCAGGACTACCTTATCATCCGGGTAATTCTTGACCTGGTCGATCTCGATCAGTGTATTCTCCGGGATACGTAAATAGCCAAGTTCAGACGCCACTGAAATGATATTGACCATACTGCGTCCCTCTACGGCTACCTTACGTCCGAAGCGGTATGCTGTATTGATGATCTGCTGTACACGGTCTACATTGGATGCAAATGTCGCAATGATGATCCTTGCGCTTCTGTGTTCGTTAAAAAGGCTGTCAAACACTTTACCAACGGTACGCTCAGACATTGTGAAGCCCGGACGTTCTGCATTGGTACTGTCGCACATCAGGGCAAGGACACCCTTCTTGCCGATCTCAGCAAAACGCTGCAGGTCGATCGCATCTCCGAATACCGGTGTATAGTCAACCTTGAAGTCTCCTGTATGGACTACAATTCCTGCCGGAGAATAGATTGCCAGGGCAGATGCATCCTGGATACTGTGGTTTGTCTTGATAAATTCGATCGCAAAATCACCGAGGTTGATGACCTGTCCGTGTTTTACTTCCTTGAGCTTGGTGGAACGCACCAGATTGTGTTCTTTGAGTTTGTTTGTGATCAGTCCCAGTGTCAGTTTGGTGGAATAGATCGGGACATTAACTTCCTTGAGTACATAAGGAAGGGCTCCGATATGGTCCTCATGTCCATGTGTGATCACAAATCCCTTGACCTTGGAAATATTTTCTTTAAGGTAGGTCACATCCGGGATAACAAGGTCGATTCCGAGCATGTCATCCTCCGGGAAGGAAAGACCACAGTCTACGACCACAATGCTGTCACCGTACTCAAAAGCGGTGATGTTCATTCCGATCTGCTCCAATCCGCCTAACGGAATGATCTTGAGTTTGGAAGCACTCTTGCGTCCTCGCTTGCCTGTATTTCTGTTCTGGACTTTGGCAGGTGCCTTGAGAGCAGCTTTTGCCGGTGCTTTGGACTGGCCGCTTCTGAAATTAGATCTGCTGTTCCGCTCGCTTCTGTCTGTCTTGTCATTTCTGTTGTCGTTTCTGTCGCTGTTTTTGTCGTTGTGTCTGTTATTTCTCTGCTGCTTATTGTAACGATAATTGTTTTTTCTGTTTGTCGGTCTTTTGTTATCGTTTGGTCTTCTGTCGTAACTACTGTATTTTCGTTGAGTTTCTTTTGCTTCGGCTGTATTTTCAGTTACATTATTTTCACTCTTCAATCAAGCACCTCCATATTATTCCGTGCATTTTGTGCACACTAATGCAGGAATACCGTGGGCATTCCTTCCAAATTTGCCTTGCAGATTATATTTTTGATTTTGCTTACATTTCAAGATCTACGTCATCAAGCATCTGCTCAAAAACTTTATAAACTGCCTGCAGTTCTTCGTCGTCTTCTACCATCTCATAGCAGGCTTCCGGCTCTGTGCCTGCGGAAACATCCTTAAGGATATATGCAGTTGCTTCCTCATCCATAGAGTCTGATACCAGAAGATAGGATACTCCTCCTATCATCGTCTGCTCTTCGATATAAAATTCTTCTACTGTTCCGTCCGGAGACTGAAATTTGATTTTTTCCATTTTGTCACCCTTATTTCATCACCAGAGAATCAAGATATCCCTGTAAAATAAAAACTGCTGCAAGTCCATCCAGATACTGCTTACGGTTTTCTCTCCGCACGCCCGCCTCCATGAGAGTTCGATCTGCTTCTACAGTTGTCAGTCTTTCGTCCCACATGACAACCTCAAGCCCGGTACGTCTCTTCAGCATCTCGCCAAACTCCAGCGCTTTCTCTGCACGTTCCCCCACGGTGTTATTCATGTTCTTCGGATAACCGACCACGATCCGCTCTACACCGTATTCTTCTATCAGAGCTTCAATGCTCGCAAGGGTCTTACGCAGCTTGTTTTCCTGTTTTCTCCAGATCGTATCCAGTCTTTGGGCAGTCAGTCCCAAAGGGTCACTGACTGCCACGCCGACTGTCTTAGATCCATAATCCAGTCCAAGAATCCGCATACTAACGTTCCCAGGATTTGTTCTTGATATACTCGTTTAACAGTTCCTCTACCAGTTCATCTCTCTCAACTTTCATGATCATGCTTCTGGCGCCTTTGTGGCTGGTGATGTAAGTCGGATCACCGGACATAATATAACCTACGATCTGATTGACCGGATTATATCCCTTCTCATCCATTGCGTTGTAAACCAGGTCCAGGACTTCCTTTACTTCCAGTTCCTGATCCGGTTTGGTTTTGAAATATTGTGTATTTCCTAAATTGTTTTCTGCCATTTTCTCTCACGTCCTTAATAAGATTTCTTTTTTATTTTAATATAAATCTTCACAAATTGCAAGAAGCACATGCTCATCTGCAAAATCAACTGCTTTTGCCTTTACGAGATCGTTGACTTTGTGTGCATCTGTCTTCTCGATGACTGCACGTACATATTCTTTGCTGTGCGCCATAAAATAGGTTTTACCGCCGATCTCCACTTCTTCTTCAAGGAGCAGCTCCAGAGTCCTGCCGATCATGGAGGTCTCGTATTCTTTTGCACGGATCTCATGCAGTTTCAGCATTTTTTCACTTCGCTGTGCCTTGACTGCTTCTGTAAGCTGTCCGTCCATGGCTGCAGCTTTGGTTCCCTGTCTTCTGGAATATTTGAAGATATGTGTCTCATAGAAATGAATATTTTTTACAAATTCATAAGAATCTTCGAAATCTTCTTCTGTCTCCATCGGGAAGCCTACGATCACATCTGTTGTCAGTGCCGGTGCCGGGTAAAATCTGCGGATCAGCTCACATTTCTCTGCATATTCCGGTGCGCTGTATCTGCGGTTCATGTTCTTGAGGGTCTTGTCACAGCCGCTCTGCAGGGAAAGGTGGAAATGCGGGCATACCTTCGGAAGAGCGGAGATCCCCTCCATGAATTCTTCCGTGATGATACGTGGTTCCAGTGATCCCAGACGGATCCGGGCAATCCCATCCACTTCATGCACTGCCTGGATCAGTGACAGGAGACTTTCTCTTTCTTCCTTCGGGAAATCCAGTCCATAGGAGCTCAAATGGATCCCGGTAAGGACAACTTCTTTGTAACCTTTTGCCGCAAGGGTACGTACTTCCTCAAGGACCTCTGCGATCTTTCTGCTGCGCACACGGCCTCTTGCATACGGGATGATACAGTAAGTACAGAACTGGTTGCATCCATCCTGGACTTTGATATAGGCACGTACATGTTCTGCGGTGTAACCGATGGAAAGCTCCTCGTATTCCTTTGTCTTGTTGATCTCGATGACTTTTACCTTCTTGGCATGTTCTTTTTCGTATTCCTCGAGAGCTTCTACGATCTGTTTTTTCTGGTTGTTTCCAAGGATCAGGTCCACAGCACTGTCCGCCTCCAGTTTCTGTGTATCTGTCTGGACATAACATCCTGTTGCCACGACAATGGCATCCGGATTCATTTTTTTTGCTTTGTGGAGCATCTGTCTGGATTTACGGTCTGCGATATTGGTGACTGTGCAGGTATTGATCAGATAAATATCCGCCCCTTCTTCAAAAGGAACGATCTCATATCCTGCTTTTTCCAGAAGCTGCTGCATGGCCTCTACTTCGTATGCATTTACTTTGCAGCCCAGGTTGTGAAGGGCAACTTTTTTACTCATATTTTACCTCGATCATTCTTTTAGTTGTTTTATTTTTTCAGACTTTGTTATGTTTTTCATTGAAATTTCATTATATTTTCCCTTGACTTTTTCAGGGGGTACAGGTAAGATTACTCTTGAAAGAGTTACTGTTCACTTTGTTCACAGTAACTTGGTCAAAATGCATTCCACATCACCTTCGGTGATAGCATTTTGCCCTGTATGTCTCGGGATTTTGCCATATCCATGGCAAAACACCTCGCGGGATACTACCGGTGAGCAGTTACTTTACTAATAATAAAGGAGGATTTATCATAATGAAAACATTAAAGATTTCTCTGAACTCAATCGATAAAGTGAAGGCATTTGTGAACGAGATCAGCAAATTCGACTGCGATTTTGATCTGGTTTCCGGAAGATATGTGATCGATGCCAAATCTATCATGGGTATCTTCAGTCTGGATCTTTCCAAACCGATCAACCTGAACATCCACGCAGAGGGAAGTACTCTCGATACAATCCTGGCTGTTGTTGAGCCATATGTTATTGAGTGATCCTGCATCGTGCCGGTTTCTGACCGGACATACCAGATTTTAAAACAGCTTCATTGTGTGACCACATATGAAGCTGTTTTTATTTTGCTTTTTTACTGGATTTCGATGATTTCTGTTGTGGCCAGTGCTTCTTCCATCAGCTGGTCGATCTTCTCGTTCAGTTTCTCCTCGGATCTGCGGATCACTTTGAGGTTTGGTTTTGTTACAGGATGTTTTGCAACAAAAATCGTACAGCAGTCTTCAAACGGCTGGATAGAAGTCTCGAATGTGTTGATCTTTCTGGAAATCTGAACGATCTCCTCCTTGTCAAATCCGATAACCGGGCGGTATACAGGAAGCTCGCATGCCTCATCTGTTGCAGCAAGACTCTGTAAAGTCTGGCTCGCTACCTGTCCGATGCTCTCTCCTGTGATCAGACCAAGGCATTTATCCTTGCGTGCAAAATGCTCTGCGATACGCATCATGTAACGGCGCATGATGATCGTCAGTTCTTCATGCGGGCACTGATCGTAAATATAAAGCTGGATATCTGTAAAATTGACCACGTGCAGACGGATCGGTCCGCTGTAGCGTGCTACCAGTTTTGCAAGATCTACAACTTTCTGTTTTGCACGCTCGCTGGTGTACGGCGGAGCGTGAAAATAAACGGCTTCGATCTTGACACCACGTTTTGCGATCATGTAGCCGGCAACAGGGCTGTCGATACCGCCGGAAAGAAGGAGCATTGCCTTGCCGTTTGTTCCGATCGGCATTCCTCCCGGTCCTGGAAGAGTCTCGGAATATACATAGATCTTGTCACGGATCTCTACGGACAGTGTCATTTCCGGATGATGTACATCTACAGATGCCTCCGGGAATGCATCCAGGATCTTTTCTCCGATTCCTGCGCTGACTTCCATGGAAGTGATCGGGTAGGATTTCTTGGCTCTTCTTGTGTAGACTTTGAAGCTTCCGGCATATCCCGGGTATCTTGCTTCCATATAAGATACGACATCTTTTGCCATCTGGTCAAATCCCTGATCTTCGTAGATCACGACCGGGCTGATACCTACGATACCAAATACTCGCTGCAGAGCCTCCACAGCCTCGTCAAAATCATATTTCTCCGGACAGAACACGTATACACGGCCCTGTTCCTTGGTTACTGTAAATTCGCCTTCTACCGGCTCCAGAGCCAGTTTCATCTGCTTTACAAGGGCATCTTCAAAAAGATATCTGTTTTTTCCCTTGATGGCGATCTCTGCATATTTGATCAAAAATGCATGAAATATCATACTGTTCCTCCTGATTATTTTCTTGAATATCGTCTGAGCATCGGAACCAGAGTTTTCATGGTTTCCAGGAAATAGTCTGCTTCTTCGATGGTATTTTCTTCACAGAAACTTAAGCGGACGGTGCTTTCGATCTGGTCCTTGGACATTCCCATGGCACTTAAAGTTGCGCTTGGTTTTCTCTTGTGGCTGGAGCATGCGCTTCCTGCGGAAATGTAGATTCCCTTATCTTCCAGGGAATGAAGCAGGACTTCGCTTCGAACGCCCATCACGCTGATACTTAAGATCTGCGGTGCGCCCTCACGGAGCGGCATTCCGTTGATGCGGATGTCTTCGATCTGGGAAAGTCCCTCGGCAATGTACTCTTTGAGCTGATACATATGCTCTACATTCTCATCCAGATTCTTGTAAATCTGTCCGGCTGCCACACCAAGTCCGGCGATCCCAGGTACGTTGTCGGTTCCTGAACGCATGCCGCTCTGCTGACCGCCGCCAAGGATCTGCGGGATGATCTTGACTTTCTCATTGATGTACAGGAAACCGATTCCTTTCGGCCCGTGGATCTTGTGTCCACTGACTGCGAGAAGGTCGATCCCCATTTTTTTCGGATAGATACGGTATTTGCCGAATCCCTGGATCGCATCCACGTGATAGAGTGCCCTCGGGCTCTTTTCATGGACCATCCTGGCGATCTCCTCGACCGGCATCACTGCACCGACTTCGTTATTTACAAGCATGGTAGATACCATGATCGTGTCTGGTCTCAGAACGGCTTCCAGTGCTTCCATCTTCACTCTGCCCTGTGCGTCTACCGGGAGGTAGGTGATCTCAAATCCCTGCTCCTGAAGGTACAGTGCCGGCTGGCTAACCGCCGCATGCTCTACAGATGTGATGATGATGTGGTTTCCGTTTCGTTTGTTTGCCATTGCACCACCAATGAGTGCAAGGTTGTCAGACTCTGTACCACCGGAAGTAAACAGAATCTCTTTTTCCTGTACTTTCAGGATTCCGGCGATCGTCTTTGTTGCTTCTTTTACATATTTCTCCGCATCTACACCCTTAAGATGCATGGCAGATGGATTTCCGAAGTCCTCTGTCATGGTCTTTACTACGATGTCTTTGACGGAATCGTAGCATCTGGTGGTGGCGGAATTATCAAAATAAACTTCCATAATTTCCTCTTTATTATTGTATCCGTATTAATTTTCAAGCTGGAACATGAGGACAGACAGAATCGCAAGTCCTGCTGTCTCTGTGCGGAGGATCCGTCGTCCGAGGGTGATCGGCTTCGCTCCTCCTTCGATCGCAGCTTTTACTTCTTTTTCTTCGAAACCGCCCTCCGGTCCGATGAAGATCCCGATGGACTGTCCCGGTTCTATCGCCGCAAGGATTTCCTTTGTCTCTGGCATTCCCTTTGCAAGTTCGTAAGGGATCAGACGGATATCCATGGATTCTGCATATTTCAGGGCTTCTTTAAAGGTGATAACCTCATGTACATGCGGGATCAGCATTCGCTTGGACTGCTTCGCCGCGCTCTCTGCAATCTGCTGCCAGCGGTCGACTTTTTTGGCGGCCTTTTTGCCATCCAGTTTGACGACACAGCGTCTGGTCTCCACCGGAATGACTTCGTATGCGCCAAGCTCGACTGCTTTCTGTATGATCAGTTCCATCTTATCCGCTTTCGGCAGGCCCTGGAACAGATAAATCCTGCTTGGGAGCTCATAATCCGGCTCCTGAGAATAAATGATGTGAAGGAGCACCTCGTCCGGCTCAAAAGCCTCGATCGTACAGCGGTATTCACATTTGCCGCCGTCGCTGATCCACAGTTCCTCTCCCTGTTTCATACGAAGGACATTGGCGATATGGTTCACATCGGTCCCTGTGATATGGATCTGGTGCGCTTCCTCATCAATCTGATGCGGTTCTACAAAAAACCTCTGCATGAAATCAGTCCTTTCTTGCAGTTACGCAGACCCATTCGCCCTGCTTTGTAACTTCTACCAGAGTAAGACCGGCCTTCTCTACTGCTTCTCTGACAACTTCTTCCTTGACATCAAGGATTCCGGAAGTGATGTAGTATGCACCTTTTTTCATCTGATGAACGATGACCGGTGTCAGCGGAACGAGAACATCTGCAAGGATGTTTGCAGCTACGATATCGTATCTCTCATATCCGACTTCATTCTGTACTTCAACGTCATCGATGATGTTTCCGATCATCATATCAAAAGAATCATCTTCGATCTGGTTTGCTTCTTTGTTATCCTGTACAGCAGAAACTGCACATGGATCAAGGTCTGTTCCGACAACATGTCCTGCACCGAGTTTAAGTGCTGTGATTCCAAGGATTCCGCTTCCTGTTCCTACATCGAGGATCTCTGCGCCGCGGGTCACATATTTCTTGAGCTGACGGATCACGAGCTGTGTTGTCTCGTGCATACCGGTTCCAAATGCTGTACCCGGGTCAATGTGAAGGATCATTTTGTCCTTATCTTCTTCTTTGACTTCTTCCCAGGATGGAACGATCAGGATATCATCTACATAGAACTGATGGAAAAATTCTTTCCAGTTGTTGATCCAGTCCTTATCTTCTGTCTCGGATTCTTCGATCGTGCCTTCTCCGATGTCCATGAAAGTACGCAGTTCTTCCAGTGCGTTTCTTACATCACGAAGAATGCTCTCCTTGTCGGCATCTTCTTCCAGATAAAAATTCAGATATGCGATCCCGTCATCTGCCGGTCCTTCCGGCATGATATCAACGAACATCTGAGCTTTATCTTCTTCTGTGAGCGGCTGATGGTCCTGGATCTCAGCACCCTCTACGCCGATCTCTGCCAGTGTGCAGATGATCATGTCCTCTGCTTCTGTTTTTGTTTTAATGGTAAAACGATTCCACTTCATATATTTTAATCTCCTGTCTATTATATGCGACAATTTTACGATACTTACGGATTGTTCCGCAGCAAGCTTTTGTTCTTTTAACCCTGGTATCTAATATACATGAAACCACAAAAAAAGAAAAGAGGGAAACCCTCTTTTCCTTAAACTTTTTAGTCCTCAAAAGTTTCTTTGAGTTTATCCATAAAACTCTTTTTCTTCTTTTCGGATTTCTCAGAACCGCCTTTTTTCTCATCGAGGTTGACGTTTCCGCAGGCTTCGTCGAACTTGCGGAGTGCTTCTTTGGCTTCCTCGTTGAGTTTGGTCGGAACCTGAACGATCAGGGTAACGTAGTGGTCACCACGGACATTCTTGTTTCTCAGGGATGGAACACCCTTACCCTTGAGACGGATACGTGTGTCGGTCTGTGTTCCTGGTTTTACTTCGTATACAACGTCACCATCAACAGTATTTATATGGATCTCACCACCCAGTGCTGCCTGTGCATAAGTCAGCGGTGCGGTAGAGAAGATATTCATATCCTGTCTCTGGAAGATCGGGTGACGTGCTACATTTACTTCTACGAGAAGGTCGCCTCTCGGTCCGCCATTGGTTCCTGGTTCACCCTTATCACGGATACGGATGCTCTGTCCGTTGTCGATACCGGCCGGGATGGAAACCTGGATCTTCTTACGTGCGGAAGTATATCCTGTTCCATGGCAGGCACTGCATTTATCCTTGATGATCTTACCAGATCCGTTACAGTCCGGACAGGTCTGTACATTACGGACCATACCAAACATGGACTGCTGTGTATAGACGATCTGACCTTCTCCTTTACATTTCGGACAGGTAGTTGGCTGTGTTCCTGGTTTTGCTCCTGTTCCATGACAGGTGGCACATTCGTCCTTAAGCACGATCTCCAGTTCTTTGTCACAGCCGAATACAGCTTCTTCAAAAGTAATATTTACACGGGCACGTAAATTGGCACCTTTCATCGGTCCGTTGTTGGCACGGCGTCTTCCGCCGCCTCCAAACAGATCTCCGAAAATGTCTCCAAAAATATCTCCCATATCTGCGCCATCGAAACCGCCAAATCCACCGTAGCCGCCGGCTCCACCGCCGCCCTGCTCAAATGCAGCGTGACCAAACTGGTCGTACTGTCTACGTTTGTCTGCATCACTTAAGACACTGTATGCTTCTGTTGCTTCTTTGAATTTGGCCTCTGCTTCTTTATCTCCCGGGTTTACGTCCGGGTGATATTTCTTGGCTAATTTTCGGTATGCGCTCTTCAGTTCTGATTCACTGGCAGTCTTGCTGACACCCAGGACCTCATAGTAATCTCTTTTATCAGCCATCTTTTCTCTTTCCTATATGTGTTATTAGTTTTATTTTTCTTATATCCAAGATGCCTCCCGCGCAGACGGAATGTGTGCGCCGGAGGCTTATTGTTTTTACTTTACTGTCTGGTTCTCAGTAACTTTTATTTAGACTTCTTTGTAGTCAGCGTCTACAACATCATCGCCATAGCCTGCTTCATTTCCACCCTGAGCTGCGCCTGCTCCCGGGTTCGGACCAGCCTGGCCGCCTGCCTGCTGTGTCTGCTCATACATTTTAGCGAAAAGCTTCTGAGCACTTTCCATCATCTTTTCCTGAGCTGCTTTGATGTCTGCGATCTGAGCATCTGTCAGTTCTGCGTTTGCTGTCTGAGCAAGCAGATCTTTGAGTGCGTTCAGGTCTGTCTCAACTGCTGCTTTGTCGTTAGCGTCGATCTTGTCGCCAGCTTCTTTGAGTGCATTCTCAACCTGGAATACCATGGAGTCTGCGTTGTTTCTTGTGTCGATTCCCTCTTTACGTTTCTTATCCTGAGCTTCGAACTCAGCAGCTTCTTTGACTGCTTTGTCGATCTCGGAATCAGACATGTTGGAACCTGCTGTGATTGTGATGTGCTGCTCTTTACCTGTTCCAAGGTCCTTAGCAGATACATTTACGATACCGTTGGCATCGATATCAAATGTAACCTCGATCTGCGGAACACCACGACGTGCTGGCGGGATTCCATCCAGACGGAACTGTCCGAGGGATTTGTTGTCTTTTGCGAACTGACGCTCACCCTGTACAACGTTGATATCTACAGCTGTCTGGTTGTCTGCTGCTGTGGAGAAGATCTGGCTCTTCTTGGTCGGGATTGTTGTATTTCTCTCGATCAGACGAGTTGCGATACCACCCATTGTCTCGATGGACAGTGACAGCGGAGTAACATCCAGAAGAAGGATATCACCGGCACCTGCATCACCTGCAAGTTTACCACCCTGTACGGAAGCACCAAGTGCAACACATTCATCCGGGTTCAGGGATTTGCTTGGCTCTTTGCCTGTGAGCTGTTTTACTTTGTCCTGTACAGCCGGGATACGTGTAGATCCACCTACCAGAAGTACCTGACCAAGTTCGGAAGCTGTGATTCCTGCATCAGACAGTGCACGGCGAACCGGCTCTGCTGTCTTCTCTACCAGGTCATGTGTCAGCTCATCGAATTTAGCTCTTGTAAGGTTCATATCGAAATGCTTCGGTCCCTCTGCTGTTGCAGTGATGAACGGAAGGTTGATGTTTGTTGTTGTTGCGGAAGAAAGTTCTTTTTTAGCTTTCTCTGCTGCTTCTTTCAGTCTCTGAAGAGCCATCTTGTCTGCGCTTAAGTCTACGCCTTCTGCTTTCTTGAATTCCTCGATCATCCAGTCTGTAACTTTCTGGTCAAAGTCATCACCACCAAGACGGTTGTTACCAGCTGTGGAAAGAACTTCGATAACACCATCACCAATCTCGATAACAGATACGTCGAATGTACCACCACCTAAGTCGTAAACCATGATCTTCTGCTCTTTCTCGTTGTCAAGACCATATGCAAGAGCTGCTGCTGTAGGCTCGTTGATGATACGTTTTACATCAAGACCTGCGATCTTACCAGCATCTTTGGTTGCCTGACGCTGAGCATCGTTGAAGTAGGCCGGAACTGTGATAACTGCTTCTGAAACAGTTTCTCCAAGATATCCTTCTGCGTCTTTTTTCAGTTTCTGAAGGATCATAGCGGAGATTTCCTGCGGAGAATATTTCTTCTCGTCGATGGTTACACGATAGTCTGTACCCATCTCTCTCTTGATTGAGGAGATTGTTCTGTCAGCGTTTGTTACTGCCTGACGTTTTGCAGGCTCACCTACAAGACGTTCTCCTGTTTTTGTGAAAGCAACTACGGATGGTGTTGTTCTTGCACCTTCTGTATTAGCGATAACGGTTGGCTGTCCACCTTCCATTACGGCTACACAACTGTTTGTTGTACCTAAGTCAATACCAATGATTTTTCCCATGATAAAATTCCTCCTGATAAATATCTAAATATATGAAATATTAATTAGCCACTTTAACCATGCTGTGACGAACTACGAATCCTTTATAGGTGTAACCTTTCTGAAGTTCCTCTACAACAATGTTCTCTCCGACAGATTCATCCTCCACATGCATGACTGCGTTGTGGAAATCTGGATTGAATTCCTTGCCGACTGCTTCGATCGGTTCTACTCCCATGCCTTCCATTGTAGTGGTAAGCTGTTTGTAGATCTTCTCCATTCCATCAGCAAACGGATCATCCTGTGGTGCCTGTGCAAGTCCTCTCTCAAAATTATCCACAACCGGAAGGATCTTCTCGATGATGTCCTTTGCTCCGATCACATACATGCTGGATTTCTCTTTCTCTGTACGTTTACGGAAGTTATCGAACTCAGCCATGTTACGTTTCAGTCTGTCTGTCAGTTCTTCGATCTGCTGTTCTAATTTATTGTCTTTTTTCTTCTTGCCGAAGAAAGATGTTTTGGATTTGGTTTCTTTATCGTCGTCTGCCTCAGGGGCTTTCTCCGCTTCTGCGTCCTGTCCTGCCGTTGCTTCCGGCGATTCTTCTGTCGGCTCGTTCACAGTTTCTGTTTCCGGAATGTCTTTCTCTGTTTCTTCCTGCTCATTTGCCGTGTTTTTATTTTCTTCTGACACCTTTGTTTTACCGCCTTTCTGCCTGGCTGCTAGCCGTCTTCATTGCTTTTATTTTTTATGAAAACCTGATCAAGTTCGACCTTGAGGGTCTTCAAGCTGTTTACTACATTCTCGTAATCCATTCGCTTCGGTCCTACAATACCGATCGTTCCATGCATTCCCTCTCCCAGTTCATAGGTTGCGGTTACAACGCTGCAATCCTTCATGGTCGAGATCGGAAGTTCGTCTCCGATGTACACCTGAACTCCGGTATTGTCATCTGCCATCCGCTCCTTGACCAGATCTACCAGCTGCTGCTTCTCCTCGAAAGTGGAGATCAGTCCGGTTGCTCTCGTCGTATCCGATAACTCCGGATACTTGAAGAAGTTCGTGGCTCCTGACGTATAGATTTCCATGTCGTCCTCATCCACATGAATTGTAGCTGCCACTGCATCCAGCACCTTGGCCACCAGCTTACTGTGAATACCTGCCTGTTCCTTAAGTCTGGCGATCATTCCAAGATTGATATCCTGGATCGGCAGTCCGTTCAGATTGGTATTCAGAAGCAGGTTCAGCTTCAGGATCGTCTCATCGTCCATCTCTTCATCCAGATCGATGATCTGATTTCGGATGACGTTGCCTTCGCATACAACAACTGCTACCAGCTGCAATTCATTGACACGGGATAACTGAATAAATTTCAGTTTGCTTCCGCTGTACTGAGGAACCGAAACCATCGTTGCGTAATTGGTGTTCGAGGCGAGGACACGTGCTACATTCTTAAGCACTTTCTCCATCTTATCTGTCTTCTCGATCATCAGATTACGGATCTCTGCAATCTCGTCTTCCTTCTCCTGCATCAGTTCATCCACATAAAGCCTGTAGCCCTTATCAGAAGGTATTCTTCCTGCCGATGTATGTGGCTGAACGATATATCCCATGTCTGTCAGATCAGACATCTCGTTCCGGATTGTTGCTGAGCTGACATTCAGATCCTTGTCCTTGGAAATCGTCCTGGATCCTACCGGTTCGCCTGTCTCCATGTATGTCCTGATGATCGCCTTGAGAATCCGTTTCTTACGATCTGTCAGTTGTTCATCCATGTTCCCAGCTCCTTTCCGTTTAGTCTGTTAGCACTCATCATTAAGGAGTGCTAACATCTATAGTGTTAAGATAGCACTGTCGTTATTATTTGTCAACAGATAATTACGAATTTTTTGAAAAAAACATAAAAATCACAGTTCCGACACAGATAGGGAAACTCCGACAATTCTGGCAGGACCTTCTCTGTGTTCGACACTGTGATTCTCTTAATCTTCCTGTATTATGATATATCTGTTTTACTTTACAGACCGCTTCTGCGGATCGCTTCTACTACTTTTTTGATCTTCTCCGGAGGGAGTACCAGTGCGAAACGTACATATCCTTCTCCGTGCGGGCCAAAGCTTGCTCCTGGTGTCACGATGACGCCGGCTTTTTCCATCAGTTCCATACAGAATGCCATGCTGTCTGTACGTCCTCCCGGGATCCTTGCCCAGACGAACATCGTTCCCTTGCCATTTGGAAGGTCCCAGCCGATCTCGCGGAGACCATTGCAGAGTGCATCCCTTCTCTCCTGATACATCTGGCACTGCTCCTGAACGCTTTCAAGAGGTCCTTTGAGTGCCGCGATCGCTGCTTTCTGGATCGGAAGGAACATTCCGAAATCAATCTGGCTTCTGAGTTTGCGGAGTGCCGCGATCACATCCGGGCGGCCTACGAGAAAACTGATCCTTGCGCCTGTTACATTAAAGGACTTGGAAAGGCTGAAGAATTCTACACCGATCTCCTTTGCTCCTTCTGTTGCGAGGAAACTTCCACCATGTGCTCCGTCAAAGATGATATCGCTGTATGCATTATCATGGATAATCAGGATATCATATTTCTTCGCAAATGCTACGATCTCTTCGTAAAGTCCTGGTGTGGCAATGCTTCCTACCGGGTTGGATGGCAGAGAAACTACCATGTATTTGGCTTTGCGTGCTACTTCCTCCGGGATATCCTTTACATATGGAAGAAAATCGTGCTCTGCGACAAGCGGGTAGTAGTATGGCTCTGCCCCTGCCATCAGGCTTCCTGCTGCAAACACCGGATAGCATGGATCCGGAAGAAGGACAACATCTCCCTCATCGCAGAGTGCCATTCCAAGATGTCCCATTCCTTCCTGGCTGCCGTAAACGGTCATGACCATGTCCGGTGTCAGCTCTACGTCAAAACGTTTCTTATAATAGTCACAGACTGCTTCCAGAAGTTCCGGGAGATCCCTGAGACTGTATTTCCAGTTATTGTCATCCATGGCCGCCTCTGCCAGAGCTTTCTTGATGTGTTCCGGTGTCTTGAAGTCCGGCGTTCCCACACTCATATTATAAATTTTCATACCCTGTGCTTCCAGTTCCATACGTCTGTTATTCAGGGCTGCAAAGATTTCTTCTCCAAATCTGTCTAATCTCTTGGAAAACTGCATATCGATTTACCTCTTTCGTTTCTGTTCAAGCATCATACCTGCCGTTCGTTCTATTGTAGCACTCTCTCCATTACTGTACAAGAGTAAAGTACACTAGTCATCCAATTCTTCCAGATTTTTCTTAAGTTCGATCATCTTGTCACGGAGTTCTGCTGCCTGTTCGAAGTTCAGGCTTGCTGCTGCTTCGCGCATCTGCTTCTCGACTTTGGTAATCAGCTTGGTAAGTTCTTTGCGGTTCATGGACTCCGGATCTTTCTTGAGTTTCGCTTCGGTCTCAGCAACTGCCTTGGAAACTGTGATCAGGTCGCGGACTGCTTTCTTAATTGTGGTCGGCGTGATTCCATTTTCTTTGTTGTAGGCTTCCTGGATGCTTCTTCTTCGCTCGGTCTCCTGGATGGCTTTTCGCATGGAATCGGTCATGACATCTGCGTACATGATAACGTGACCTTCGCTGTTTCGGGCGGCTCGGCCGATCGTCTGGATCAGGGAAACTTCTGAACGGAGGAAACCTTCTTTGTCTGCATCGAGGATTGCAACCAGTGTGATCTCCGGGATGTCAAGGCCCTCTCGGAGAAGGTTGATTCCGACAAGTACGTCAAAGACATCCAGTCGCATATCGCGGATGATCTCCGCACGTTCCAGCGTGTCAATGTCGGAATGAAGGTAACGCACACGGATACCTACATCCTTCATATATTCTGTCAGGTCTTCTGCCATTCGTTTGGTCAGGGTCGTGATCAGGATCTTGTGGCCCTTGTCCACTTCTTTGTTTACTTCGCTGATCAGATCGTCGATCTGTCCTTCGACCGGGCGGACTTCTACCTTCGGATCGAGAAGTCCTGTCGGACGGATGATCTGTTCTGCACGGAGAAGTTCGTGCTCTGCCTCATACTGTCCCGGTGTTGCAGAGACAAACAGGACCTGGTCGAGTTTGTTTTCGAACTCATCGAAGCTTAACGGGCGGTTGTCCTTGGCAGATGGCAGGCGGAAACCGTAGTCGACAAGCGTCTGCTTACGGCTTTGGTCTCCGGCGTACATTCCACCGACCTGAGAGACTGTTTTGTGGGACTCATCTATAATAAGAAGAAAATCATCCTTAAAGTAGTCCATCAGGGTATATGGCGGCTGGCCCGGTGCAAGCCCGGTAAGGTGTCTCGAGTAGTTCTCGATTCCGGAACAGAAGCCGGTTTCTTTCATCATTTCTACATCGAAGTTGGTACGCTCGGCGATACGCTGCGCTTCAATCAGCTTATCCTCGCTCTTGAAATAGGAAACCTGTTCTTTCATTTCTTCCAGGATCGCATCGGCTGCTTTCTGGATTTTTTCCTGTGGAACAACGTAATGGGATGCAGGGAAAATCGCAGCATGCTTCAGTTCATTGTGGATCTCACCTGTCAGAACATCTACTTCTGTGATGCGGTCAATCTCATCTCCGAAGAATTCTACGCGGATCGCGCGGTCTGAGTAGTTGGCAGGAAAAATCTCCAGCACATCGCCCCGCACGCGAAAAGTACCTCGATGGAAATCCATCTCGTTGCGGTTATACTGGATATCGATCAGTTCTTTGATCACATCATCCCTGTCCTTCTCCATCCCCGGGCGCAGAGAGATCATCATATCAAAAAATTCTTCCGGTGCACCCAGACCGTAGATGCAGGATACAGAGGAAACCACTATGACGTCTTTGCGCTCGCAGAGTGCCGCCGTTGCAGAGAGGCGGAGCTTATCGATCTCGTCGTTAGTGGAAGCGTCCTTTGCTATATAGGTGTCGGTAGATGGGACGTATGCTTCTGGCTGGTAGTAATCATAATAGGAGACAAAGTATTCTACTGCGTTCTCAGGGAAGAATTCCTTCATCTCGCCGTAAAGCTGCGCTGCCAGTGTTTTATTGTGCGCAAGTACCAGGGTTGGTTTGTTGAGCTGGGCGATGACATTCGCCATCGTGAAGGTCTTACCGGAGCCGGTGACACCAAGCAAAGTCTCGAACTGGTTACCTTCCTTGAAGCCCTTGACTAGCTGCTCGATTGCCTGCGGCTGATCGCCGGTGGGGTGATATTCGGAGTGTAGTTTGAAGATTTGTTGTGAATTTTGCACAAAAGCACCTCCTGGTTGTATGTTGAAAAAGTTCAATGCTATTCTTTTTGCAATTCTATTGCATTTGTGTTTCCAAATATTTCTCACATAAATGATTATTTAGAGGAGATGGCAAAGACCATCTACGACTATTGGTTTGTACAATTTGAGTTTCCTGATGGAAACGGAAATCCATATAAAACTTCAGGTGGAGCCTTATTATACAATGAAGTTCTCAAAAAAGAGATTCCATTTGGATGGACTATTGATACTTTACTCCTTCTTTGTGAATATTGGAATAAAATGGATAATTCACAATCCATTTGTCGAAATGTGCTTCACTTTTTGCAATAGGTTTGATATCCAGATCATTGTCCATATTGAAATCATACGTCATATAGGATAGCTGCTGCGCATATGCCTTTAATTCCAGGTCAGACATATCCACCAGAATCATAATATCCACATCAGAATCCGGACGGAAGTCACCCCTTGCATAAGAACCATAAAGGATTATCTGGCGTACATGAGAGCCATAAATCTTTTTGATAGCCTCCACATATTCTTCAAGTGACATGCTCCCACCACTTAAATCTCTGATTTTGAAGTGGGGGCTTCTTGCTCAATGGCTCTACTGAGCCAAGTATCTAC
>OLQM01000061.1_pt1 | contig 93465 bp, 82 predicted proteins | sample 1673161 | NCBI WGS metagenome assembly OLQM01 (sample SAMEA3136761, study PRJEB25190) | human gut metagenome | reverse complement strand
AGAGGGGTTCATTCATCTGGTCCGAGTAGAGCGATTCGAACGCTCGGCCTCTTGAACCCAAATCAAGCGCGCTACCAACTGCGCTATACCCGGATATTTGATTTTGAACCATTATAGCACAAAATTTGTGCGATTGAAAGATTTTTCTGTCTGTGGTCATTCCTGTGGTCAAAGCCGCTTTTGTGCCGTTTTCGGCAATCGGGTGAAATCCCGTAAACGCAGGTGTTGCAAGGCTTTGCGGCATTTCGCCATGCCCTGTCCCGGATAGCGCCACGGCGCTCCCAAAGCAGGCGCGATACCATCTTCGCTATACCCGGTCGTGCGCTTTCGCCGTGACATTATACCAAACACAACCGCTCCATGCAAGGTTTTTCGGATTGATGTTTTTTCGTCGCTATGATATGATGGCGTATGAAAGAAACAGGAGTGTGAACCTTATGAGAATGCGGAAAAAACCGAACCTGATCCCCCGGATGGAGCGCTGTGCCGCGGTGCAGATCCGGACGCCGGAAGACCATAAAGGCCGCTGGGCGGAGGAGTTTTCGCAGTACCGCGAGATCCGTCTGGAGCTCGGCTGCGGCAAGGGCCGCTTCACCTGCGAACAGGCGCTCCGCGAGCCGGACGTGCTGCTGCTCGCGCTCGAAAAGGTGCCGGACGCGATGGTCGTGGCGATGGAGCGCGTTGTGGAGCAGGGCATACCGAACGTCCGCTTTCTCGACCGGGACGCCGAGCTTCTGCCCGAGATGTTCGCCCCGGGTGAGATTTCCCGCCTGTACATCAATTTCCCTGACCCGTGGCCGAAGAAGAAGCAGTTCAAGCGCCGTCTGACCGCGCCGGAGTTCCTCGATAAGTACCGCGCGCTGCTGCCGGAGGGCGGGGCGGTCTGGTTCAAGACCGACAACGGGCCGCTTTTCGACTGGTCGCTCGAATCGTTCCGCGGCTGCGGCTGGGCGCTTGCCGATATGCCGGAGGGCACGCCCATGACCGATTACGAAGCGCGCTTCACCGAGATGGGCCTTCCCATCCACCGCGTTGTGGCGACGCGCCCATAAGACCATATGGTAAAAATCGGAAACGTGGAGCTCGCCGGGCGGCTCTTTCTCGCGCCGATGGCCGGTGTGACGGACGCCTCATTCCGGCTCCTCTGCCGGAAACACGGCGCAGCGCTCGCCACGAGCGAAATGATCTCCTCCAAGGCGCTCATGTATCAGGACGGCAAGACGAAAACGCTGCTCGTCCGGCCCGAGGGGGATACGCCCCTCGCCGTGCAGATCTTCGGGAGCGACCCCTCGTGCATGGCGGAGGCCGCGTGCAAGGTGATAGACCTTTGCCGCCCCGAGATCATCGACATCAACATGGGCTGCCCCGTCGGGAAGGTCGTAAAGTCCGGCGACGGGAGCGCGCTTATGAAAACGCCCGATCTCGCGGCGAAGATCATCGAATCGGTCGTCCATGCTGTGGATGTGCCGGTGACAGTCAAGTTCCGCAAAGGCTTCGATAAGGGCAATATCAACGCCGTGCCGTTTGCCGAAATGTGCGAGAGCGCGGGCGCCGCGGCGATCGCGGTGCATGGCCGCACGAGAGCGCAGATGTATGCCGGGCAGGCCGACTGGGATATCATCCGCGACGTAAAGCGCGCGGTACGCATCCCGGTATTTGCCAACGGCGACGTATGGACCGCGGAGGATGCCGAACATATTTTGCGCTACACCGGCGCGGACGCGGCGCTCATTGGGCGCGGCAGCTTCGGCAACCCGTGGCTCTTTGCGCAGGGCAACGCCCTTCTTGCCGGGGAGAAAGTCCCGCCGCTCCCGCCGCTGCGCGTGCGGATGGAGGAAGCCCTCGGCCAGATCACGACGGCGTGCTCGCTCAAGGGCGAGAAGATCGCCATTCTGGAAGCGCGCAAGCAGCTTTGCTGGTATCTGCGCGGGGTATCCCATGCGGGATATTATAAGCAGCAGATCGTATCGATGAATACGCTCGCCGACGCGGAGAAGATCGTCCGCGGCATACAGCGCGATCTGAGGTGACAGCATGACAAAAGACGAGGAAAAAGGATATATCGAGCGCGTTCTCACCGGAGACGAGAGCGCCTATGAGCCGCTCGTGACGGAAAACCAGACAAAGGTATACCGTCTCGCGCTGCGCATACTGAAAAACGAGGCCGACGCCGAGGACGCCGCGCAGGAGGCGTTTCTCAAGGCGTACACCTCGCTTGCGGATTTTCGCGGCGACAGCCGGTTTTCCGTGTGGCTCTACCGGCTGACGAACAACATATGCATCGATATGCTGCGCAAAAGTAAGCGTGCCGTTATCGTGTCGCTCCAGACGGAAGACGACGACGGCGAAGAGACCGAGATCGCCATTCCCGACGAGCGGTATTCCCCCGAGAGGCTGGCTGAGCGCGCCGCCGACCGGGACGCCGTGCGCACGGCGCTCGCCGCGCTGCCGGATGACTGCCGCGAAATTCTCGCCCTGCGCGAGAGCGCGGGGCTGAGCTACGACGAGATCGCCGCGGCGCTCTCGCTGGAGGTCGGCACGGTCAAATCGCGGCTCAACCGCGCGCGGAAAAAGCTCTGCATAGCGCTTCTCAAAAGCGGGAACTTTTCCGACCGTTTCCCGTCCAAACAAGGGAAGGGGTGTGAAGCGTGAAAAACTGTGAATACTATGAAGAGCTGATCGGCGCAGCGCTCGACGGCGAGATCACCGCCGAAGAGGACAAGGAGCTTCGTGCCCATCTGGAAAGCTGCGAGGCCTGCCGGAGCTTTTATGAGGCGATGCAGGCAATATCCGGCACGGACGATGTGCTCGGCGATGTGCCGGAGAATTTCACGGCGAACGTGATGGCGCGCGTCCACGAGACCGCTGCCCCGGCGGAAAAGCCGGCGAAGAAAAAAGCGAGCATCCAGCGCCTCGTGACGCGCTGCGGCGCGCTTGCCGCGGCGGCTGCCGTGGCGATCTGGGCGGGAGTGACCTTTTCCGGCACTTTCGCCGCGAAGGGCGCGAGCAGCACGGCGAGGGAAGAGTCGGAGATCGCCATGTACAGCGCGGCGGAGGACAGTGCCGAAACGGAAACCCCGGCGGAAGCACCGGTAGCGCCCGCAGGCGGCAGAATGATGGCCGCCGCGCCGGATAGCGCCGCGGCGGACGGCAGCGTTACGGTCACTGTCACCACCGCGGAAAACGGCGCTTCGGACGACGCGGTCACGCTGCCGGACGACGGATTTTTCACCGGGTATCTCCTGCTCGACGAGGGCGAAACGCCCATGCCGGAGCGAGACTGCGACTATACGATCACGCTCGACGCGCCGGACGGCACGGAGAGCGTATACCGGCTCTGGGTTGAAGAGGAGAGCCTCGTCTGGCAGAAAGCGGACGGAGATGCGGCGCATCTCTCCCCCGCGTCGCCGGAGGCATGGAGCGAGATATTGCGTAACGCGTCGAGATAAATCGAACAAAGGAGGGGTTCCATTGAGCATTCGCGGCATTTATTCCACCATTACCGACATTCGCCGTCAGGTATTCACCGAAGTCGCCCGCATAGGCTACGAGGGCGTGGACTATTCCCGCATTGAAGACCTGCCGTATAAGATCGTCCCCGGCGAGGTCGCCGAGCACCGCAGCAGCATCTTTCTGGAAAGAGCCATCGTCGGCGAACGGCTGCGTCTCGCAATGGGCCTGAGCCCCCGTCCGCTCGACCAGCACGCGCCGCTCGCCGCGGGTGTGGAGGAGAGCGCGAGACCGGAGAAATATTACGAGCCGCCGCTGGTGAATATTCTGAAATTCGCCTGCAACGCCTGTCCGGAAAAGCGCTATATCGTTACGAACCTCTGTCAGAACTGCCTGGCGCACCCGTGCCGCGAGATCTGCCCGAAAAAGGCGGTCAAGCTCAGCCACCGCGGCGTGAGCCGCATTCAGGAGGATCTCTGCATCCGCTGCGGCAAGTGCGCGGATGTCTGCCCCTACAATGCGATCATTTTGCAGGAGCGCCCGTGCGCCAAGGCGTGCGGTATGGACGCCATCCGGTCTGACGAGCACGGCCGCGCCGATATCGATTATGATAAGTGCGTCTCGTGCGGCATGTGTCTTGTGAACTGTCCGTTCGGCGCGATCTCCGATAAGAGTCAGCTCTTCCAGCTCACGCAGGCGCTGCGCGGCGGTGAAAAGGTCATTGCGATCGTCGCGCCCGCGTTCGTCGGGCAGCTCGGCCCGAGCATGACGCCGGATAAGCTCAAGGCCGCGATGAAGATGCTCGGCTTCCGGCATGTGGCGGAGGTGGCCGTCGGCGCAGACCTCTGCACGCTCGACGAGGCGAAGGACTTTCTGGAGAAGGTCCCCGCCGAGCAGCCGTTCATGGCGACGTCCTGCTGCCCGAGCTGGGCGGTCATGGCGAAAAAGCTCTTCCCGGAGCAGGCAAACTGCATCTCCATGGCGCTCACGCCCATGGTGCTCACGGCGCGCCTCTGCAAACAGCAGCACCCGGGCGAGAAGGTCGCGTTCATCGGGCCGTGCAGCGCAAAGAAGCTTGAAGCCATGCGCACGACCGTGCGCAGCGAAGTCGATTTTGTCCTGACGTTTGAAGAGGTCATGGGCATGTTCGAGGCCAAGGGCATCAACTTTAACGAGATCACCCAGACCGCGCCGCTGCGCGAAGGCACGGCGGCGGGCCGCGGCTTTGCCGTTTCCGGCGGCGTTGCGGAAGCGGTGCGCGAGGCGATCTCGCACATCGACCCCGACCGCGAGGTGAAAACCGCGTGTGCGCAGGGGCTCAAGGACTGCCGGAAAATGCTCACGCTTGCCAAGGCCGGCAAGTACAATGGGTATCTGCTCGAGGGCATGGCGTGTCCGGGCGGCTGCGTCGCGGGCGCCGGTACGCTCCTGCCGATCGAGAAGGCGGCGGCCATTGTGCGCAATTACACTGCGCAGGCGGAGGAAAAGAGCGCCACCGAAACCAAGTATGAGGCCACGCTCCCGCTCCTGCTTGAGGACGAGGAGGACGCGGAGTGATACCGGCGAAGCTACGCTGAAAGTCTCCGCGAAGGTGCGGGGCGTATAAAATGACCAGCCGCGGCAGAACGATCTGCCGCGGCTGACTTTAAGGAGAGACAAAGGAGAAAATGGTATGATCCGTGATATCTGCAGGGACGAGAGCTTTCTCGCGCAGAAGGCCGAACCTGCCGCGGCGGATGATCTCGGCACGGCGCAGGACCTGCTGGACACGCTGTCCGCCCACAGGGACGGATGCGTGGGCATGGCGGCGAACATGATCGGCGTAAACAAGCGCATCATCGTCTTCGATAACGAGGGGGAATATATGGTCATGCTCAACCCGGTCATCGTCAAAAAGTCCGGCGCATACGAGACGGCGGAGGGCTGCCTTTCTCTTGCCGGCACGCGGAAAACGATGCGTTTCCAAACCATCAAGGTGCAGTGGCAGAATGAGAGATTCCAAACGCGGCTCAAGACCTTTACCGGGTGGACGGCGGAGATCATCCAGCACGAGATCGACCACTGCGACGGCATTTTGATATGACCTTTCCACGCTCAAGGCGCTCCGTCATCTGCGAAACCGCATGGCGCACGAGCTCGATACAGACAGGGTATGCACCGAGGCCAATGCTGCCGAAGCGGGGGGGGCATGCGCGCATCCTTTCCGGAGACGACCCGCTTGCGCGCCTGAACCGGATGGCAGCTCCGGAGAGAAAGCCGCCCATAGCGCGGATGCCGGAGAACGTGCCCTGCTCTGGCTCTCTCAGAACACCACGTCCACCGACAGGGAGGCGGACAGGTGAGCAAGGAGGCAAAGAGGTACATCGAAAATCTCCTCGGCTGGTAAGACCGAAGACCCACTCGTGAAAATTTTTTCACGGATGGGTCATTTTACTGTTGACAGTTATGTAGATTTCGTGTAAACTATAGACAGTAAATAAGAAAGGAGCTACGAGCATGAACGACATGAGCAACAACACGAGCAAAGAATGGGACAAGGAGAACATGAGAACCGTGTCCTGCCGCCTCCGCAAGGATGAAGCGGAGGCGTTCAAGCGCCTCTGCGCAAGCAAGGGGACGACGGTGCATGCCGCCCTCGCGCGGTACATCCGTCTGACTATCCACGGCCTCCCCATCGACGGACCGGAGGAAGAGGGGCAGAAGCTCGTCAACCAGAACATCGCTCTCCGGCAGAAGCTCGCCTATCTGACAAGAGAGGTCGAGCGCTGGAAGGAGATCGCCAAAAGCCATGACGAGATCATCGATCTGTGGCTTCGCAGTGCGGACAGAAAGCTCTGATATGTGCAGCATCCGTGCAGCATGCGGAAAAGCACGATAAAAATAGAAAAACGGCGCATATTTGCTTGACGGCACGGATAAACACGCTTATATTTATGATATCAGCATTCATATTTTGTGCTTTGCGCCCTGTGCGCCGCGTCAAAACCGCCGCAGGCGTCCGGGTTTATTGCCGAAATCGATGACCGGGGAGGAAATGAGAATGAAATACTGTCCCAACTGCGGGACTGCCGTCAACGACGGTTCCGCGTTTTGCCCAAATTGCGGGATGAGCGTCGGGGGCAGCCCGAGTTCGTACAGCACGCCGGTCATGGAGGATGCTCCCGCCGCTCCCGGCTATACCCCTTCGCCGTACGGCGGAGCCGATTCGTACGGCAGCGCAGAGTCTTACGGAAGCGCAGATCCTTACGGCGGATCGGCCCCCTATGGCAGTCCCGCCCCCTACGGCGGCAGTCCGTACGGAGCACCTTCCGCGGGCGCAGCTCCGGTCGGTCAGCTCAAGACGAACCGCAGCCTTTTGAAGCTGATCCTGCTCAATTTCCTTACGCTTGGCATTTACGGTCTCGTGGTGATGTCCAACATCAGTTCGGACATCAATCTCATCGCCGGCCGGTATGACGGACGAAAGACCATGCACTACTGTCTGGTTCTCTTCATCTTCTCGTGGCTGACGCTGGGCATTTATCCCGTCATCTGGACGCACCAGCTCTGCAGCCGCATCGGAAACGAGCTGCGCCGCCGCGGCATCGCCTACGACTTCGACGCAAGCACCTTCTGGCTGTGGGGCGTTCTCGGCAGTCTGATCGTCGTCGGCCCCTTCATTTACACGCACAAGCTTCTCAAGGCAATGAACCTTCTCGCGGCAAACTACAACATCCGCGGCTGATCCGGACGGGAGGAACGCCTCTGTCGGTAGTCCGCCGCCCCGTTCACGAAAAGGCCCCTATAAACCGTTACAGGGGCCTTTTTCCGTATGTCTGTATTATGTTTCTCAGAGCGGTTTTCTGCTGTGACATTCATTCTTTGCAGAGCACCGCCTTTAAAATGTTGATGCCGGGGATGCTTATCAGAAGAGAAAGGATCAAAAGCAGCGCCCCGGTCAGCCGAAACACCGTTTGCTGCGGCTGGCCCGTCAGCAGGAACCGTGCGGCAAGGACTCCGACCGCGCTGCCCGCCGCAGGAAGGATCGCTGTCTGCTTTGCGGTCGGCTCTTTGGAGAACACGCCTTTTTTTATATTGCGAAACGTTATAAACAGAAACGCCAGCACGCAGCCGAACAGCAGAAGCAGAAAACCGACAGCCATCATCCAGCTGTCCCCCGTCTCCAGAGCGAAAAGCCGGTAGGCCGCCAAATTGAAAAGCAGGGAGAGATACAGGGAGAAAACGCCGTCGCAGAGGAATCTTGCGCGCTTCGTCGATGAATGCCGCACGATCAGAACCGCAAAAAACACGCTCACGCAGACCGCACCTGCCGCGAGACCGACGGCCCAAACGTGCCGTTCCCCGATAAAGCACACCCCCGCGCTCAACGCCCAGAGGAAAAGGATCCTTTTGACGCACTGTCCTTTCCGAAAGGGCGTATAGCCGTAGGAAACAAATGCATCCACTTGCTCTTTTTGTTCCAAAACTGATGCCCCCTCCGTCCTCCGAATCTTCCCCGCCCCGCCGTCGGGGCAGCAAACCCCGGAGCAAAAAAAGACACGAAGCCGCGCCTGCGGGAATGACAGTTTTACATTTCCGGATGGCTGGTTCGTGTCTTTCGTTATTATATTGTTTCTGAAAAGAAATTGCAAGCGGCCTGTTTCGCCGCGGCTCTTCCCTCTCAGTCCTTATACGCGATGCACTGATCAAAGAGCGCCGCGGCGGTCTCGCGGCTCTCCGCGCTCGAGCACTTCGAGGCGATGACCGCGGCGAGAAGTCCGGCGGCGAAGCCGGGGACGATCTCGTAAACGCCGGTGCTCTTGAAGAGCACGAGCCACAGCACGTCTACCACCGCGCCCGCGACGATACCCGCCGCCGCGCCGGAGAACGTGAAGTCGCGCCAGAAGAGACTCAGCACGATGACCGGCCCGAACGACGCGCCGAAGATGCCCCACGCGTTCTCAACAAGCGACATGATCGTGCCGCTGCCGGGGTTGGAGGCGATGAGCAGCGCCGCCGCGGCGATCACGAGCACCACGATACGCCCGACCCAGAGCATTTCCTTATCCGTGCTCTGTCCCTTGCGGATCACGGGCTTATACACGTCGCTCGCAAACGCGCTCGAAGCGGCGAGAAGCTGCGAATCGGCGGTGCTCATCGCGCCGGCGAGGATCGCGCTGAGCAGCAGGCCCGAAATAAGTCCCAGCCACGGGCCGGTGAAGATGCGGCGCACGATGGCGATGAAGATGGTGGAGCTCTCCTGCCCGTCGCCGAGGAAGAGGTGCGCCACGACCGACACGAGCACCGCAAACATGAGAATGAAGAACGTCCAGCCGATGCCGACCTTCGCGGCCTTTTTGAGTTCCTTGTCCGATTTCACGGACATGAACCGGATGATGATGTGCGGCATACCGGCGTAGCCGAGACCCCAGCCGAGACCGGAGAGAATGTCCTGCCATGAGGTCATCATGTTCCAGTAGCCTGCGGGCAGCGTTCCGGCGGTCGTGCCGCTTTTCTGCATCATGCACAGCGCGACGATCGGCGCGGCGAAAAGCGAGCCGAGCATCAGCAGCCCCTGGAAAAAGTCCGTCCAGCACACGGCGTTGAAGCCGCCGAGGAACGTGTATCCCACGATAATGACCGCCGCCGCGTACATTGCGATCTGCGCCGGGACGCCGAGCACCGTTTCAAAGAGCGTGCCGCACGCCTTGATGCTGCTCGCGGAATAAACGGTATACGCCACGAGGAAGATCACCGCGCAGATGATCTGCAGCGCGCGGGAGCTTGCCTTGAACCGGTTCGTCAGATACTGCGGGATCGTGATCGAGTCGCCGCACACGATGGAGAACGAGCGCAGCCGCGGCGCAATGAAGATCCAGCTGAGCGAATAGCCGATGAACAGGCCCACCGGGATCCACGCCTTGCCCATGCCGTAAGCATAGATGGACGCCGGCATGCCCATGAGCACCCATGCGCTCATGTCGCTCGCGCCCGCCGAAAGGCCGGACACCCACGCGCCCATTTCGCGTCCGCCGAGGAAGTAGTCCTTCTCTCCGGCGTTCTTGCTGCGCACAAAAAACCAGATGCCGATACCCAGCATAAATACCAGATACAGGATAAACATTAAAAGCTCCGATAAATTCATGTTTCTTCCCCCTTGACAATCGACGCATTACGTTTTATAATGCAATGCATTACCGATAAAAATGTTATGGGCGTACTATACACCTTAATGCGTTAAATTGCAAGAGGAAATTTTCATGGATACGAAAAAATATGAAGTTTTTGAAAAAACAGTGGAGCTCTCGTCGCTGACGAAGGCGGCGGAGGAGCTGGGGCTGACGCAGTCGGGCGTGAGCCACATCATCGCCGCGCTCGAGGAGGAATTCGGCTTTCCGCTCCTGACGCGCAGCCGCACGGGCGCGCGCCTGACACCGGAGGGAGAAAAGATCATGCCGTTTCTGCGGGACATTCTCCGCTCGCAGGAGCAGCTCGACCAGACGGCGGCGGAGCTGCGCGGCCTTTCGGCGGGCACGGTGCGCATTGCGACGTTCACGAGCGTGGCGGTGCACTGGCTGCCGGGCATGATGCAGGAATTTCAGACGCTCTACCCGCACGTGGAGTTCAAGCTCTTCAACGGCGACTATCACGATGTAGATCGCTGGCTGACGGACGGGAGCGTGGACATCGGGTTCATCACGCTGCCGACGGCGCTACGGTGCGAATGCATTCCCCTGCGGGAGGATCGGCTTCTCGCCATACTGCCGGAGAACCATCCGCTGGCAAAGAAGGACGTCTGCCCGGTAAAAGAGGTTGCGGCGCTGCCGTTCATCTCGCTGCTCGAATCTTCGGACGATGACGCGCGCCGCGCGCTTGACGCCGCCGGGGTAAAGCCGAACGTGCGCTTTACAACGAAGGACGATTACGCCATTCTTGCCATGGTATCGCAGGGGCTCGGCGTGAGCATCGTGCCGGAGCTTCTTCTTCAGGGCCACCGTGACGGCATCGCCGTGCGGGAGATGACGCCGCCCTCGAGCCGGACGATCGCGCTGGCAGTACCGGCCGGCGGGCGCGCCGGCCCTGCCACGCGCCGCTTCGCCCGCTTCGCCGAGGAATGGGTGAAGAAAAACGACCCGCAGAAGCTATAAATAAACGCATCAGGCCGCCGGAGAAACCGGCGGCCTGATGCATTATGAAAAGAGACTTGTTTTCCAATATAAAAACATACCGCTCCGTAAGGAGCGGTATGTTTCTGGTGGAGCGACTTGAGTTAAATCCGAACCGAAGGCCGCCTGAATTTCCGCAAGTGTGATCGTTTCTGTTCCGTCCCTGAAGTTGTAGGTAAAGACCAGCTTATCGTCAAACACATAGATGGAATTGATGAACGTGTCGATGATCTGCTTCTGATACTGCGGGTCGTCTACGTTGCCATACTTGAAGCGGCTGATCCAACTGACTACCTGCTCTTTTGTGTAGCGCGGTCTCGCCATCTGTGCCTGCAATATGGACAGCTTCAAATCTTCCCGCTGCATTTCCAGCTTCTCCAGCCGCTCCTTTGTGGAGGCGGTGAGCACGCCCATCTGAATGGCGTTGAGCATATTGTCAATGGCTTTTTCACATCCAGTCAACTGCTGGCGCATGGCGGGGAGCGAGGTATCTTCCTTTTCCTGCAAGGCTACGATTGCTTCCGCAATGCGGCTGATTTCCTCATCCCGCAATACGCGCTGCACCGTCACAAGGACTGCCGCCCGTTCGATCCAATGCTTTCTGACAGATTTTCGCTTGCAGCCCAGCTTTCGCTTCGCACCGCCGCATTTGTAGTAATAATGTTTGACGCCCTTTGTGCTGCTGGTGCCGCTTTCCCCGGCCATCAGCCGTTCGCAAGTTCCGCAGAACAGCTTCGTTGTCAGCAGATATTCTTCCGTCGCTTTGGCTTTGGCGGGGGCTTTTTTGTTGAACGCCATACGCCGCTGCACCCGGTCAAACAAGTCATCGTCAATGATTGCAGGGATTCCTTTGGGGATGATCACGCTCCCATACTGGTACTCTCCGATGTACTTCCTGTTTTTGAGGATCAGACTGACCCCGCCGATTTTGAACGCCTTGCCCTTTTTCGTTTTCAGCCCACGTCCGTTCAGCGAAGCCGTGATCTCGCTGATGCTCTCGCCGCTGTCATAGAGGGTGAATATCTCCGTTACCAGCGGGGCGGTCAGAGGATCGACGGCAAGCACACCGTCTGCGCCTACCACATACCCCAGCGGCGTATTTCCGCCGTTGTTTTTGCATTTAAGCGCGTTCTCTTTCTGTCCGCGCTGTATCTTCTCGGACAGCTCAGCGGAGTAATATTCGGCGTAGCCCTCCAGCATGGATTCAAGGATGATACCCTCCGGCCCGTCGGAGATATTCTCCTTGACGGATACGACCTTCACGCCGTTCTTTTTCAGAATCCGCTTGTAGTGGGCGCTGTCATAGCGGTCACGGGAAAAACGGTCGAGTTTCCATATCAGCACCACATCGAACAGCTTTTGCTCGCTGTCCTTTATCATATTTTGAAATTCTGGTCTGTCTGCGGTTCTGGCGGACAAGGCTCTGTCGATGTAACTGCGGAGGACGGTGATGCCGTTTCTTTCGGCATACTCCGTACATTCACGGAGCTGCCCTTCAATGCTTTCTTCTCGCTGGCTGTCCGAGGAATAGCGGGCGTAAATCACGGCTTTCATTTCGCATCCACCTCCGAGAGCATCTGCACAAGCGTTGCCTTCAATCGTTCGTTCATAGCCGAGCCGGGGTCGAAGCACATTTCCACGAACCGCGCCATTTCGGGATTGTTCAGGCCGAGCTTCACACAGTTGTTATAGATCATGCCGTGTGGGTCGTCCGTCCTGCCGAAAATGTAGTCCAGCGACACGTCAAAGTAGTCTGCGTATTTCAGAAAAACCTCCGGGGAGGGCGTGGAATCGTCGATCTCATACCGGGCAAGGGCGGATTGGGAAACGTCAAATTCCTTTGCCAGCTTCCCCTGCGAGAGCCTGACGCTTTCGCGCAAGCCCCTGAGCCGTTCACCGATGATTTTCAAGGCTGCGTCACCTCCTTTTCTGTTTCAAGTATACCCGGAAACAGAGAACGTGTCAATGATATATTCACATAACACCGCGATTCTCTGACGCGCCGCAGGCGAAGAAAGCTCCGCAGGAGCGCAGCCGATTTTGCAAAAATCGTTCAAAGGGGCTTGGGGACAAATTTCCCCAACAAGCGCAAAGTGGCTCCAAGCCACCTTGCTTGCCAGGTGTGAAGCTGGCAGGATTCGCACGGCGGCAAGCAGCAAAGTGGGTACCGCTTTGCCCTGCTTGCCAGTTCGTTTCCGGTTCTGCAAATCTTCCTGTTTGAACTTGGCTGTGGGAGGGCATATAATGCGGTGAAGCGTCGCGGCGTTCATAGAAATGTTGCATATTTGAGCGGAGATGGGAATTGAAAAGCTCGCACTTTGCATGGTATAATCGTATTGGATAGTTATAAGTGATTTGAACAATCCTTCTGCCCGCCGACAAAGCAAAAGAAACCGACCTGATTCTTGGAGGTGAACAGTATGAAGAAAAAGAAGTTATGGATTGCGCTCCTCGTAGCTTTTGTAGTGCTTGCGGCATCTGTTGTTTATTTGAACCGGGCTGTAATTTTTCAGCGCGGCAATCCCATTCCTTATCTTACAGCGGCTGCCAGGATTTCTGAAAAGAATCCCTATGTAGCGGTGGATGAAGCAAAGGGCGTCTATATCTCCAAGCGTGGCGAATGCCCGGAGCTGCTTGAGTATTATCAGGAAAAAACAGGGATGGAATTTGTCGAACAGGCTGGGAGCAGCTACCTGTTTACTGATGGGAGCCGAAATGAAGTAGCCTCGTCTGAGGTTTATTGGGGGCGTTATACGGTCTGGGTGTTGCCCACTATGGAAACTGCCGAGAGCTCCGATGCTGAGCAATACGACGCGAAGCCTGTCATTTATCTCTATCCGGAGAAGAAAACCGCGGTCACTGTGAAATTGAACTATGCCGGAGAACTGACCTGCACATATCCTGACTACAATGACGGCTGGAAGGTTTCCGCCAGTCCCGACGGCACATTGACAGACGCCGCCGGGCAAACGTACAACTATCTTTATTGGGAGGGCGTAAACAGCGTTGCTTATGATTTTTCCGAGGGCTTCTGCGTAGCCGGAAGCGACACCGCCGTTTTTCTGGAGAACACCTTGAACCAGTTGGGACTTACCCGGAAGGAAGCAAATGAGTTTATCGTTTACTGGTTGCCGCTGATGAAAGAGAATCCTTACAATCTCATTGCATTTCAGTCCGACAGCTATACGCAAACGGCACAGCTATCCATTGAGCCAGCACCCGATACGCTGCTGCGGGTATTTATGGCGTGGAAGCCGCTTGAGAGCGCCGTGGATATTTCTACACAGAACCTCACCGCCCCGGTGCGCACCGGCTTCACGGCAGTGGAGTGGGGCGGCTGTCAAGTTAGGTGATCGTTGGAGTTAAAGAACGTCAAACTTCATTCTCAGGAGGACTGTTATGAACACAAAAACAAAGCAAGGCGGGCTTGGCATCGTATCCATCCTGACGATTGTATTAATTGTTCTGAAGCTGTCAGGCGTGATTAAGTGGCACTGGATATGGGTGCTTTCGCCAATCTGGATTTCCGCATTGACTGCTGTTGTCCTCTTTGCCGGTATTCTGATTGGCGGAAGGCTGAAAAAGGGCAAGTGGTAATATGCTGTCAGGAATTTCAAACTCCCTTTAGGAACTAAGGGCGCACTTCCACACTCTCCCATCGGGAGTATCGTGCGTCCTGCGGAGTTTTATTCCCGGTCGGCAGAGAAGAACTGTCCGACCGAGAATGTTTCGTCACTTCGTTCCGTCAAGGGAACTGCACTCCCTCGTGGACTTGCCGTCCGCAAACAGTATAAAATGCTGTTCGCCGCCAGCAAGTTTAAAAACGAAAACTGGATTTTTGTAGGAGGTGATTATATGAAAAAATGGATAGCAGCAACCCTCTGTCTTGCGCTCGTATTCCTATTAGTCAGTTGTGGAAATCCGAAAAGCGGCGATTGCCCTGCGACTATAATGGTAAATGGGACAAATTACTATTCGACCGGGAATGCTGTTCCTGTTGAGGTGGATGAAAGTGCCATTCAATACACTACCTCTTATGCAGAGGATGGTGTTCCGAAAAAGGATGGAGAAGCAAATTTCAACAGAGACACTGGAAATCCTTATGCCGTTCTTGAAGGTGGTATGGTAGTTGTACTCATTGATAATGAATGGATAGAGTTCAAATCAAAGTAACCTACTACCCCACAACCGAATACCGAACATCAGACCGTTGGCTCGCGCCCTGTGCGTACAGTCAGAGGTCTTTTTTTTACCCAAAATCAAGAAAGGAGCGACCACTCATGACGAAGAAGAAAACGCCGCAGACCATCGAGGAATGCAACGCCGAGATAGAGAACCTTCCTGTAGAGTGGAACAGTTCTTCGAGAAGCATAATAAAGGGATGTGCCTATGCCTTGAGGAAGGTCGGAAATGTCGCTTTGCGTTGAAGTAAGACTAATATGCAGTGGATAAGCCTTCAGAAAGGCTAACCTCAAGTTTAAGAAAACGCAACAGAAAGAGGAATCAAGGCGCATTTATTCCATGAATATTTCGGGAAATGCGCCTTGTTAATTTTCCTGAAGGAAAACTATAAATATACACAAAACTGAAAACCTATCTTGATTGCAAGATTGTCAGTTGATATAATAATCATATACCGATTTAGAGGAGGACCTTCAGATGGATAACGATACACTTCCCCAATATATACAGATTGCGCTTTCCATTGCCAGGCGGATTGCGGGAGGGGATGTTCCGGAGGGAGCGAAGATTTCCGGGCGATCCAAGCTGTCCTCTGAGTACAATGTCTCACCGGAAACGATTCGGAAAGCCGTTCGGCTGCTTGGAGACATGCGTGTCGTGGATGTGCGGGAGCAAAGCGGCGTATATGTGCTTTCCGCAGACAATGCCAAGCGTTATCTGCATGATTTTGAGCCAAAGTTGGATGTGTTCAATAAGCGGCGGCATCTCACAGAGCTACTGGAGCAGCAGAGCCACATCTCACACCAACTTGCCGATTTGTGCCGCAGTATTCTTGACTATGCCGTGCTTCCTGTTCAGGCGGACGATACCCTGCTAAACTATATTTTCCGCATTCCAGAGGGATGGAATGGCAACGGAAGGAATCTCGGCGAATTGCATTTCTGGCAGGCGACAGGTGCGACAATCGTAGCTATCCGGCGCGGTACCTCCCGCATCGTATCTCCCGGCCCGTATGCAGAGCTGTATGGCGGCGATGAAATTATTTTCGTCGGTTCCGACGAAGCCCGGGAAGCGGTCTCCCGCTTCTTTTTCAACACCGAATAATACCCGGCGCCAGTGCCGGGCAAGAAAGGAAGTTTTATATGATCCATAATCAGTTGCATACGGTCGATCTTGTAATCATCGGCGCATATCTTATCGCGATGGTCATGGTAGGTCTCGTTGTCGTCAGAAAGGTCAAAAATATGGACGACTATTACCTTGGCGGACGCTCCTTCGGCCCTCTGGTGCTCATGGCGACCGTCTGCGCCACTATCATCGGCGGCAGCGGCCTGATGGGTCGCGCCGGCGTTGCCTATTCCAGTGGCTTCAAAGCCATTATGACGGCACTACCCTATCTTCTTGGGATGTTCGTGTTTTCCGCCTTTGCCGGACGCATCTCCGCTGTGGGTACGACCTTTGCCGTTACCTCCATTCCCGATCTTTTTGAACGTCGGTTCGGAAAAGCCGCCAAGGTCATTCTCGGCGCGATGATTGCCTTCACCATGATGGGCACCGTCGCGTCTCAGGTCACGGCAACGGCGACAATCATCAATATGCTCGGCGGAGAGATCGGCATTTCCTACGAGATGGGCGCTTTCATTGCGTGCGCGGTATTCATCATTTACACTGCCACCTCAGGACTGTTCGGCGTGATCTACACGGATGTGTTCCAGTTCATCATGCTGATTCTGTTTGTCTATATCCTGATTCCCGGCGCATCGCTCCTGAAACTCGGCGGACCGGCCGCCTTTTTCCGCAATCTCGCGCCGGAGCTGGCAACTCCCTATGTCGATGGCAATATCATCGGAGACATTATTACATATTTTGTGTTTACGCTGGCGGGTGCGGAAATGTGGCAGCGCGCCTTTGCTGCAAAGAGTCAGAAGGCGGCAAAGAAGGGCCTGTTCCTCGGCACCTTCGTGTACGGTCTCACCATCCCTCTCGTCTGGTTTATGGGAGTGGTCGCGCATCAGCTTGTCAGCGGAGATAAGATTGCCATGTACGGCACTACCGATGCCGTCGTTCCGGCTCTTGCCATTGAGATTCTGCCGATTGGGCTTACGGGGCTTGCTCTTGCAGGCATCCTTTCGGTTATCATGTCCACGGCGGACAGCTATCTGATCGTGTCCGTGCAGAGCTGTGTGCATGATGTTTACAAATCATTCAAGCCGGATGTCCCGGAAAAAAAGGAATTGATTCTGACCCGCGTCTTTGCGGTCATCATGCCGCTGGGCGCATTGCTTATCGCGCTATATATCAAAAACGCCTATAATATTCTCATGTTTGCATGGAGCTTTTACGCTGCGGCAGCCGGACTTCCTGCGTTTGCCGCACTCTATTGGAAGAAAGCTACCACGGCAGGGATCCTCTCCGGAATGGTTGTGGGCTTTACGGTCTGCATCGGCTGGAAACTGGCGGGGCAGCCCCTTGGTCTCGGTGCAACGGTTCCTGGAGCACTTGCCTGTGCTGCGGCGCTGGTCATTGTAAGTCTTGCCACCTATAAGCGTTCACCGACGCCGTTCTTGAATCCGCATGCCGAAGCGGTCAAGTGATTTTCTGTTTACGAAAATCACTTTGGCATCAGGAGATGTGAATGAATTGAGGGCAACGGGAGACTTTCCGTTGCCCTCTGCTTTTTTGGAAAGGACAAAAGGTCTCACGAAATGGCAGACTAAATGGCAGGGTTTGCGCCGATGACACGAAAAAGACGCTGTGGTATAATCGTATCGTCCCCCAATGGGTCGTGAAACCCGGCATGAATGCCGAATACTGCCCAAAGGAGTGCTGAATATGAAATATTGTCCCTATTGCGGCGCCGATTTTGCAGATGGCGCCGCTTCTTTCTGCATGGAGTGCGGGAAGAGTCTGCCGATTGCGGAAGATGGTCAGAAAAAGCCAAAAGAGAAACCCGTAAAGTCGCAAAAGCGTATGGAAAAGAAGCGCAAGCACCCGTCCCCCAAGCCACGGAAAAAGCATGAAAAGCCTGTCGGTGAACACGTGGGAGAAGCTTTTCATCCAAAGGAAGATGGATATGACGGCTACTATGACGATGTTCTGCCTTCAGATGCAGGAAAACTGAAAGAGGGGCCTGACATGGAATTGGTGAAGAAGGTTTCCGCCGTGGCGGGAGTCATGCTGCTGATTGTTATTCTGTGCGTTGTAGCAATGTATTTGCTGTGAGTGCTGTAATTCGCGCCGCCTTGCCGTGTAATATGGGAAAAGGACAGACAAGGAGTGAGCAAAATGAAATATATATCCAAAGGTATGGTAATCAGAGCCTCCACAGAGGATCTTCTGTTCGTGACCCGCTGCGGCGTAGATTTTCAGCTGACCGGGGAACAGGCTGCGCTCTGGCTTAACGGCAGATTTGGGTTTGCAAAAAACCGCGAGAATGTGCCGGAGGTAAAAGCCCTGCAGCAGCTTAAACGTCAGGGGCTTGTTGAAATTACAGAAGGTGATGAGCCCGTTTTTGAGTATCGTGCATTGACGCAGTGCGTTCTGACGCCTGCGAAGCCGCAAGGAGTTCGTGCGATTCTAAGCGCACGTCAAAAAGAACTGCTGCTATGGCTGACAGAAGCCGGACTTCGGCTCACCACGGCAGAACTGGTATTCCTGACAGAACATCATGTAGCACCGCAAATAAACCTGTTGGGGGATAGAAACAGGCAGAACCTGACGGAAACAATCTATACGCAGGAAACCATTTTTGATAACATTCTGGAAGCCCAAATGGAACACGCCGCAGTGCGGGATGAGGTTGTTTCCGCATTGCTCAGGCTGCTGAAGAAAAAGAGAATCCTTCTGCTGTGAGGTGCGTAATGAGAGAAAAATTCGAAAAAATCCCACCGCCGCTGCAAAAACAGATTATAATGAGATGTGGAGCCGCGCTGGTAAGCCTTTTATTGATGGTGGTGTCTCTGTTGTTGGAGGGCAACCTTTATCTGTCTCTTTCCGTCCTGCTCTTTTTCGCCTTTTATGGGTTCAGTGCATTGCAACTGCTGTATAGAGCAGTCACCGATCAAATAGTGGTAATTCGTGGTCACTGTACCGGGCTGGAAAAAACTCCGATGCGCCGCCGCATCAAAACGCTCTATCTGTGGTCAGACCCACATACAGTGAAAATACAGATCGCCGGAAGACTTCGAAATGTTGATGAGGGCGACATCATCACGGTATATACGGCAACCGGCACACCGGTATATGAAAACGAAGGCTGCCAACAGCTTAGCACATATTTGGCAATCGATATTTTGAAAGGAAGAGGATCAAAATGACAAAAGGCGATGAGATCCGCGGATTAGTCAGGGAAATAGAGAACAGAGTCGAAGCGGGTATCCTGCCGGATGGGAACTGTATATTCGACCCGCTTCGAGTGAGGCTTGCGTTGGAGTTGGTTCTGTCTGTGCTGGAGCAAGGTACCCCGGTGAAAACAGCGAAGTGCCCGGCGAAAACAGCGGAAAGCAATTGACTGTCATATGAGAACCTGCTATAATACAATCATAAGTATCAAGGTTTCCTGCGCGGAACACCAGAGTATTCAAGTTATAAAGTGTCAATTAACACATTTGTGTTGGTTGGCACTTTTTTTGTTTCTTGGTTTCTTCCCGAAATGGGTTGAAATAAATCATGTTATAGCAGGCAGCACCTGCAAGAAAGGAGCATCTTATGTTCAAGGTAATCGCAACTGATGTCGTCATCTCCAAGGGATATGACGGCGCACCGGCTCTCAAATTCTCCGAAAACGGGGAGAGCGTCCGATTCCGCATCGGCAAAAAGGTGTATGACACCCGCGCCGAAAACAACACCCGATGGGTAAACCTCTCTGTAAAAGCCTTTGGCCCGGTATGTGAGCGCATCAAAAAGATGCAGCTTAAAGAGAGCTCGTTCATCAATATTCTCGGCCGCCTGGACGAGGATGTTTGGGAGGACAGCACGACGCATGAAAAAAGGAGCGCCATGGTGGTCATTCTGGATGAGATTGAGTATTGCTCCTCCGGCGGCGGAAAGCAGAAGACCGAGGAAGCTGGAGAACAGCCCAGAGCGGCTGCCGCACCCGCAAAGTCTGCCTCCAACGGAGAGATGCCCGGTAATTTCACCGGCTTTGAACCCTTCGGCGGCGTAAATTCGTTCTTCGACGAATAATTAATCGAAGAACTACAAATGGATCGGGCGCATTAAAACGCACATGAGTATCTATGTGGACTCATGTGCGTTTTTTGCGTTCAGAAAGGACAATATATGCAAAACAAAGAATTCAAGCGCCACATCGCCTATGAGGTTTTGACCATACTGGGGACATTGGCTCTGCTGCTGTTTGTTTGCAGGCTTTGGCCGATTCTCTTATTGGTGATACTCGGTATTTTTATCGCCGCCATGCGACTGCTCTTTCTCTCTGCCAGAAAAGTGGAGAATATCCCGCCTCTGCTTCCGGCTGCTCGCCCAGAACCTACGGATCAGGATATCCGGGACATGGCGTTCGGCTCAATGCAGCGGCGGATTACAGAGCTGGTCACGGCCGATTTCCCCAACGCCAGATGGGTATGGAAGACGCCTAATGCCATGCACAATATTGCGACAGGCAACGAGGTGCGAATCCTGCTCAACCATGCCGGCGGATACCGTGAAGCGATCGTTGTGATTCGCGGCCTTCAAGTGTGCAGCCTGACCTACCCGCACGCGGAAGAAGTCAAGATGCCGGAAACGGAAAATGATGAGACGGGCGCAGAGGAAAACGAGGATGACACTCCGCAGAAGGTCGATCCCCCGGAGAATTATGAGTATCTGGCTTTTGAATGGGTGGACGCCCATGTTATGGAACTCAATGAGCGGTGCAACGAGAGCATCGCGCAAGGGCTATCCATGCTGGAAATAACGGCGGCAGAACTGCCTGCACGAGAAAGCTGGCCGGACATCTGCCGGGAGCTGGAACGAAACGGCATGGAGAACTGCTGCTGTACAGATACCGGTATTACCATTGATTTCACGCAGTGACACTGCAGAAAGGAATGACGCGATATGAGCGTATCAATCAACAATCTGTTCAACTACTCCCGTTCGCTGCCCGTCCCCTTTGATACCATGACAAATAAGAAGGTCAAGGTGGCATCCATGTACGGGGCAAAGACGGAATCAACGCTATGTGGTTCTGTGATCAAGGCAGTCCACGCCATGTGCCGGTGCATGAACGGCACCGGAGAAGGTGCGGTCGGCCAGATCGATACAAACAAAAGCGTGGCGGAGTATAAATCCTCCGTCGGTCCGGATGCCTATCATCTTGTGGTGTTCGATGCAGCCTCCGGCAGCGCTTTGGCAAGCGTTTATGACAAAAACACCGAGCTCATCGAGCAGTACGTGGCGCATCCGAGCCAGCGAGACGGCGCGGCAATCTTCTTTGCCCTAATGCCGTTCCTGATGTCAGATGCGGAGTTCGATGAAACCTTTCAGGAGTACTACGACCAGTTCATTGCCGGATACCCGGATATGGCAAAGGCGACCGAAAGCATGGCAATCCTCTGCGACAATGCCTACCGCAGAATCAAGGACGATACCTGCCCGGCGCATATCAATATCACAGTGGACAAGTCCGGAAACCTGATGCGGGTCTCTCAAGGTCAGCTGGATTCCGGATCCTTTGTGCCCACCAGCGTCACAGCCGGGGAATTCACGATCTTTGCCAAGACCGGACCGGCCGTTATCAAAAAAGCCGGCGTCGTGGTGGAGCATACGGATTTCGTCGGCAAGTATCCCCTGACGCCGGGACGCACCTTGAGCGCGTTGGAGCTGAGCCTGATTCCGAAACTCCCGGAATGGTATATCATTCCGCCGGAAGTGGTGGATATTTGCAAGCATGCGCAGAAAACCACCGGTCGCCCCATGCAGATGCGAAACTTCCTGTTGCGCGGGCCTGCCGGTACTGGCAAGACCATGGGCGCAAAAGCCATTGCCGCCGGACTGGGGCTGCCATACATGAAGTATACCTGCTCTGCCAACACAGAAATATTTGATTTCACCGGCATGATCTTCCCTGAAACGGACGCAGTGTCCACCGGTAGCCCGGAGCTTGACCGTGAGCGCGAGATCCTCAAGTCCATGGGAGGTATCAGCTATGCCAATGTAGCTAAGCTTATGCGCCTTCCGGACTTGGATGATATGGACTACGATCCTGCCGGCGTCTATCAGGCTCTGACAGGCGTGGAAAATCTGGCGGCTACCGTGCAGGACTGCATGAGCGTTGTGCTGGAAAAGGTCACGGAAAAGGTACAGGCTCTTAGCAAGCGTGCTGAAAACCGTCAAAGCTCCGGCCAGAACTATACTTATGTGGAGACGGATTTTGTGAAAGCGTTAAAACACGGGTATTTAGTCGAGGTTCAGGAGCCATCCACGATCATTCAGCCGGGTGTGCTGGTGGGCCTTAACTCTCTTCTGGAGCAGGAGGGGTCTATCACTCTTCCGACCGGCGAGATCATTCGCAGGCATCCTGATACGGTCGTCATTGTGACGACCAATGTCAGTTACGAAGGTTGTCGGCAGATGAACCAGTCGGTGGTGGACAGAATGAGTCTGGTCAAGGACATTGAACTGCCGGAGCCCGAGGTTATGGTACAGCGAGCCATGGCCGTGACCGGATGTGCCGACGAATACCTGGTATCCCAGATGGTGCAGGTGGTCAACGACATGGCCGATTACTGCCGCAAAAACAGTATCACCGACGGTGCCTGCGGAATGCGCAGCCTGATCGATTGGGTCATCAGTGCAGAGATCTCCGGCGACCCTTATCTGTCGGCAAAGTATACGGTCATCAGCAAAGCCACTGCCGACGAGGAAGACCGGGAAGCCTTGATTACAACCATTCTAGACCCTATGTTTGCCCCAAAGCGGAAGCGAACATCGGCATAAGTCCGGAAGAAAGGAGGACGACTCTATATGGCAAGAGTGAATCATAAGCGGGTTAAACAGCTGCTCAATGAAAAACGCAGCAGAATCACAGACCGGCAATTCTTCACGTCCCGCATCCTTGCGGGACATTTTGAAGATATGGCCATGGCACAGACGCGGCGGTATAAATACAACCGCCGCATCCATGTGGCCATCAGCTGGAGTCCGAAGTCCGGTGAAGTGGCATGCACCAATAACCTGTCGGTGCTGATCAATGCGGGGCATAGGATGGTGACCCAAAACAGAGGGCGGGAGAACCGCTATGAGATCGTTTGCGGACTGTTTGCCCACGAACTTGGGCATTGTCTATACACGGACTTTCTTGCGGGCCAGACCTACAACAACTACCTCAGCCGGGAGAAATGGTACCCGGAGCCGCCTGTTTACAAGCTGCCCAAAGACACTGTAAGCGAACGAGCGCTGTGGGAGTATGTAAGGCTGGAGCCGCGGAACAATGAGATGCTTCGCTATGTCGCGCACCATATTTCCAATGTCATTGAGGACGCCTATATCGAAAATCGGATACTCGCTCAATTCCGCGGCACGCTGGGCAACTGCCTGGAAGCGTTACGGGAGCAGCAGTATGAGAGCATTCCGACGGTAACGGAGCTTATCGAGAAAGAGGATGACGGGAACTGCCATATCTTTGAGAGCATCCTGCAGATCATGCTGTCGTATGTGAAGTTCGGTGAAATCAAGTACGGAGATGCTCCCCTCAGCGATGAGCGCATTCAGGTCGTGTTCAAACTGATTCACGATCTGGACGCCGCCATTGTCAATCCCTCCGGAAAAGAACGGCTCAAGGTCGTCAATCTCATACTGGTTCGCTGCTGGGACTATATCGAGGATTTCCTGGAGATCTGCAAAAAGCGCCAGGAGGAGGCCAAGGCGTCCGGTTCCACAGAGTCGCTGGCCGAGACCATCGCGCAGATTCTGCAGGCAATGGCCGGAAGCTCTGTGTCCGGCGAGGGCAGCAGCACACCGATCCCCGAAGTGGGTGCGGTCTATGTGGCAGCCGGAGCTGGGAAACGGGCGCAGACGGCAGCTCAGGCAGAAAAAAGCGAGTCTGAAGGAAGCAGCGGCTCTGAAGAGCCCGAGCCCCAGACTGACCCCGAATCCGAGCGTTCTTCTGCCGGGATCTCCCAGACCGAAAATCCGGCGGAAGAAGGCGCAATTCCCGGAGATATGGAAGGCGCTTCCGGTGGGAAGCAGGCAGTATCAGCGGAAGAAGACGGACGCATCCCCTATCAGCAGACAGATCGTGTTTCCGAAGGCAGCGGAGGGGCGACCAAGCACAACGATGCATATGAGCGTGAACGCTATGACCATGCAGCGGAGGACATTGAGCGCCTGCTGGACAAGATGGCGGAGAAGGCCGCCTGCGAGCAGCTGGAGAATGAACGGACACGGGAACTCAACGATGTGGCCCAGAGCATCTCCTATGGAGATGTCCATGCCGGTGTTGATATCTGTGTGAACCGGATATCCACCGTTGATGAGGAGCTTGTAGAGCAGTATAACGCCATTTCCGGGCCATTGCTGGATATCTCACGGCAGCTGCAGAAAAGCCTCTTGCAGCAGCTGAAGGATAAACAGCGCGGCGGCAAGCAGACCGGGCTCATGATGGGGCGACGGCTGGATGCCCACGCCCTCTGCCGGAACGATGGGAAGGTTTTTTATAAAAATGCCCTGCCCAATGAAATTCCACAGATGTCCGTAGGGCTTTTGCTGGACGAATCAGGCAGCATGTGCTCCTGCGACCGCTGCACCTACGCCAGGTCTTCGGCTATCATTCTATATGACTTCTGCAAGGCGCTGCATATCCCTGTCACCGTTTACGGTCATTCCACCAGCGGCAGCAGTGTGGAGCTGTATTCCTATGCAGAGTTCGAAAGCATCGATAACGATGATAAATACCGCCTGATGGACATTGCCGCCCGTGGCAGCAATCGCGACGGCGCCGCGCTTCGTTTTGTGGCGGAGCAGCTGGTTAAACGGCCGGAGGAGGTAAAAATCCTGATTCTTGTATCCGATGGTCAACCGGCAGCGCCCGGTTACTACGGCAGTGCCGCCGAGGAAGATCTCCGCGGCATCAAGCAGGAGTACCGGCGCAAGGGAGTATTGTTCATTGCGGCCGCTATCGGGGAGGACAAACAGAACATCGAGCGAATCTATGGTGATTCCTTTATGGACATCACAGATCTGAATCAACTGCCCGTAAAGCTGACCGCAGCGGTCAAGCGCCATATGCGGGTCTAACGGGGATATTTCAATTCACAACGACGGGCAGCGGATTCTTTTCCTGCTGCCCGTCAATCTTACAACAGGAAAGGAATCAAAAAAATGAGTCATTTTGTAACATTGGTCAATTTTTATATGCCCAAGCTGGAGGAAAACTGCGAGGAAAACATGCGTTATGCGGAACAGATCGCAGAAGTCAAAGAAAAGCTGACGCAGGACCCGGAGAGTTTTGCTTTGCGGTTTCTTTTGAAACGACTTCAAAGCAAGGCCAGCACTCTGGAACGTTCGGCTGAGTGCGAGATTGATGAGCTGATGGCCCCATTCTGTGAAGGAACGGATGACCCGGCCTATCTGGAGTTTGAGGATCGAACCGATGACCTGCGGCGGGATTATGAGACCGACAAAATCAACTGTGTCCGTTTTCCGGACGGAACTGTCGTTCCGGAGTACAACCGGCTGGTATGCAAAAAATATCTCATCAAAGATGGCAAGGTGTTCCAGAAAAAGGCCGGGCACCTCGGCCATGAGAAGCGCACGAAGAAAGCGAAAAAGATGCGTGCATTTATGGGATATCCGGTGAAGAAGCTCTATCCCAGTCTGAAGCAGTATGCGGAGGACTACTGCGGTTATACCTATGACAGCAAGACCAATACGTATGGGTATTACTGCAATCCGAATGCCTTCTGGGATTGGTATTCCATTGGTGGCCGCTGGCCGTTCCAATTCCTTGTCCGTGACACAGCAGAACGAATTAACGGTGAGCGCACATGGGGCAACGAAGATGCTGCATGTGAAGCGCCCGAAGGCTATATATGGGTCTGCGGCGCAAGAAAAAGGGATATTGCATGGGAACTCATGAAGGAATGGGAGCTGCAGCACGCCAAAAAGCGATTTGAGCTTCTTGCAGAGACATTTCGCTCCGGCAAGGCTCCGGAAGGCAGCTTCTGGAAGATCACGGAGGATGGAATTATCTCTTTCGTAACGCAGATCTATTTCAAGAATGAAAGCGAGGAGGCTTACCTCCGCCGCAACGGACTCGCACCGGATCAGCGCATGGTGCCCGACGCCTATTCCTTCCTTCAGGACGGAGACTGGCACTCCAAGGGAGAAATGGGCTGGTGGGGCATCAGCAGCAACGACAAGAAGCCGGATGCATGGCGGCAGATGTTGGCAGACTACATAGACAGCATTCCTGACGATCATTTCATTGTCGGGATTGACTGCCATATCTAAGATAGGAGGAGCGAAAAATGATTTTGAACAGAACTGGCGCTGAATTTGAGTATGAAGGCGTCACATACACGATTGGCGGAGCCATTGTCGGAACCGCTGAGAGTGAATACGCAGGGCTTTATGGCCGAATAAACGCCATTCATGATGGCGAGGATAAGGAGACCGAAAACGAAACGCCTGACATCTATTGTGAGTTTGACCCTCCGGTCATGCCGCATGAGGTCAAGGCGCTGGAGGATACCTTCTCTGATCTGTATCACCAGCCAAAGACCATTGCTGATATCGTACTGGACATGGTTATCATGGCGCCCGAAATGATTCGTCCGTTGGATGATCTTCGTTCTATGCGCAAACGCGTCAATGTTTTTCTTGTGATGGAAGACTGGGCTGTGAATGGCGAGCACGGAAATGATTGCGAGGCGTTCTCGGACTATGACGATGCAAAGCGTGTTATGACAAATCGTATTCGAGAAGAATTGGAGGACGGAAGCGTTCCGTCTTGGAGAGAATCAAGCATCTTCGCAGAGAATTCTTCGATGGACTTCTACGAAGCATATCTTGACGGCGAATACATGGAAAATCACTACAAAATCATGATTATCCGACAGCCGCTGATGATGTCCAGTATGTATATTCGGGAGGTTGGAGGAGTGTATAAGGCACAATGCCAGACCGAAGACTTTATATCGCAAATCGAACAATGGGATGAAGTTGCAGCATTGAGTGACGCACAGTATCAGAGACTCATTACAAACCCGATGATTCCTGAGTGCATCGAACGCCATCTCGGGCGCAATGACCACTATTGGGAAGCGTATTGGGAAAGTGTATCTGAGGCTGCTCATGGTTTGGTCAGGCAAGCATCAAAGCAACCGGACTGTTTCACACCAGAAGCAGAAAATCCATACCCGCTTTGCATTGGCTCGGGCAAATCAGAGTGCGATGATTGCTGCCTGTATATGCATATGAAAGGAGAAGGCGGCTATGAGTGCTGAAAACAGGCTCACCTCCATCGTCTCGTATCCAGAGCGCGGAACTGGCGGCAACAATCGCTATCGCGGCAACTGTTCACCCAAGCTGATTGAGGATCTGATCGGTTTTTTCAGGCCGGCCGAGATCTGCGACTACATGTGCGGCAGCGGCACGACGCAGGATGCCGCTCATTCCATGGGAATCATTAGCCATTGCTACGATCTGCACAGCGGATTCGATCTCATCAATTGCGAGATACCGGAGCGCCCTGAATTTGTGTTCTGGCATCCGCCGTATTGGGATTTGATTACATATTCAGACGTGATGTACAAGGCTTCGGAGGTGCAGTCAAAATACGGATATGATCCCCGGCAGTTCGACTTATCACGTATCCCCAAATGGGAGGACTTCGTGCGCGTAATGAACTACGCCATGATGAAACAATTCTGCGCTTTGGAGCGTGGCGGCAGGATGGCCGTGCTGGTCGGCGATATCAAAAAGAAAGGGCAGCTTTACAGCATGCTCTTTGAATTGATCAAGCCGGGCACATTGGAAAATGTCATCATAAAAGCACAGCACAATTGCTTTTCAAATCAAACACAGTACAGTGGGCATTTCATCCCCATACTGCATGAGTATCTACTGATTATCAAGAAGGATGCGTCCTTGGTGTATCCGATCCTGATGACGGAGCCTGTACAAAAGGATATCCGCGATATGAACGGCGCTACCTGGCGGGATGTGGTTGCAGCAGTGCTGGAAACCTGCCAATCTCCTGTTTCGCTTGCATACATTTATGAGCAAGTCGAGCCATATACCAAAGCGCGGAAAAATCAGTGGTGGAAAGAGAAGGTTCGCCAAACCCTACAATGCAATCCGCAGCTCTTCGTGAATACAGGACGCGGGATGTGGGCGTTGAACCGTTCCGCATAGTTTGCCTTTCGAGGGATGCCGCATCTGCGGCATCCCTCTTTCCTTTCAGCTTTTATGGCCTTTTCGTTTGACTATGGATTGACTGTCGGCCGCTGCTCTGGTATAATCATCATGTAAGTATCAGAGTTTAGCCACGGCTAAGCAGAGTTTAACCGAGTTGCGAAGTGTCATTTGTGCATTGCACGAATGGCACTTTTTTTGTTTCCGGCCAATTCCATAGTGGCATAAGCCAGCAGTCCGATCATGGGTTGCTGGTTTTTGTTATATCACGGCGAATACCGCCAAAAAAACGAAAGGAGAACACAAAAATGTTACAACCATGCCAGGACAACTACTCCACAACCTTTGCTTCCTACGATGGGATGCGCCGGTACCATGAGAAGGAATCGCTGGAAAGCCGATGGCACAGATGCAGGGTCAATGAACTGCATATTGAGCCGCTGGATAAGGCGTCGCCTCTTTATGGAACTCCGTCCGCATTCGCTGCGGGAATCAGCGCTGAGTCCGTTGAGGACACGGCGGAAAACCTCGGTCTTGCCATGCGGGTAGATGGTTCTTACTATCCCGTCCGCAGCACGGCCTACAAAAGCCTGTTGGACAGAGCGAAAATCAGCGGATCGGCCTTGCCTAAGTTAAGCCGCCAAAGATTGGCGTCGGTGCTTAACGATTGCCTGGAGCTGTATTCTTCGGAGACGCTCCTGCTTATCCGAGATGAAAAAATCTCGGCAGCACACTCCGGCGATTCCATGGATTATTCCGTGCTGCCGATCGATGAGCTGCTGAAGGTTCTGACCAAAAAGCTGGACGACCGTTTCCCCGGCAGCATGTTTCAGGGCGGTTATCGCGATCATTCGCTCTCCAGCGCCTCATGGACTATGCCCGGGCAAAAGGAAGACCTGCTCGGCGCCTATGCCAAGCTGCTGGCGTCGCAGGGGAAACCCACACTTGCTGCCAAACTTGTTCCCGCCATCCGCTTTGTTACCTCGGATACCGGCATTGCCTCGGCTAAGGTTTCCGCCATGCTGGATGGTACGCAGCATCCGATCCATATTGGGAGCTGTATCGCCGTGGACCACAGGCACCAGAGTAAAGTGGAGGACTTTGAAGCGGCTTTGGACCAGCTGTTTGCGCAGTTCGGTGATTCAGTCGCCAGATTACAAAAGCTGTTGGATATCCATCTGAGCTATCCGGTCAATGCGATGACCAGAATCTGCAAAAAGTTGTCTCTGCCGAAGAAAGCTGCTTTGGAAGCAATCGGCATGTTTGAGATGGCCTATGGAGGAGGATCTGCAACCGCCCATGATGTGTTCATGGCTATGCAGGAGATCCCCTATATTCTCAAATCTGACCATGCACCTGAGAGCAAAATGCTCGTTGTGGAGGAGAACATGGCGCGGGCGCTTACGCTGAGGTGGGGTGATTACGACCTTGCGAAGGCGGTGAGCTACTGATGTCCGCTCCGATTATTCTCTGCGACACTGCAGGCATGACCAACGAGCGATGGCTGGAATGCCGCGCCCACGGGCCTAAGGGCACCATTCCATATACGGTGGGAGGCAGCGATGTGGCTGCTATCTTCGGCGTATCGCCGTGGACAACACCGCTGGAGCTATGGATGATCAAAAAGGGCCGGATGAAGGCGCCTGTGAAATCCAATCAGGAGCAGCTGATGATGGGTCATCTTCTGGAACCTATCGCGGCCTATTGGTATCAGCAAAAAACCGGCAATACGGTTTATGACGATACCTATATGTATCAGCACGCAGATCACCCGTGGGCTCTTGCGGACTTTGACCGCCGCTTTACCCGTAAGGAGGACAATGCTCCCGGCATTTTGGAGTGCAAAAGCTGCACCTATCACAAAGCCGGAGATTGGGCTGACGATGCCTATCCCATCTACTATGAGCTGCAGCTTCGCTTCTATCTGGCTGTGGCGGATGTGGAGATTGGCGCGTTTTCTACTATTTGGGGAAACAATCCGGAACATGATCTGGCAATGCCGGCGCTTACCCGTGACCGAGCCAAGGAGGATATGATCTTCCAGCGGCTTGAGGAATGGATTTGGAGCTTGGAGCATGACAAGCCACCTACGATGGCGGATGTCAAGCCAGCACTGGCACTGGAATCCCTGGCGCGCATTTACGGCGCCAGCCAGCCCGGACTCCCCACGATTGAATTCCCTGCAAAGTATGAGAAGGCGCTGCGCCAGATCGCGCTGCTGCAGGGGAAAATCTCCGACTGCAATGCGGAGATCAAAACCTATGAAAGGGAGATCGCTGCACACAGCGTGCGAATCGCAGAATTGATGCAGGCGCATGAGCATGGCGTGCTGAGCACGACCGGCGACAAGCTCCTCATCGATTTTGTCACCAAAACAACCAAACGTCCCGACTCGAAACTCCTCAAAGAGAAGTATCCCACCGTGTATGCGGATGTACTCAAGACCAGTGAGAGCCGGAAACTAAAAGTATCGGTTACACCGACATAAGAAGGGAGAATCAGTAATGCACGACGCAATGAAAGCCTATCACGAAAGCTGGGAGCGCGAGCTTGACCGGCAGTTCCTGAAAAACGACCGCTACCGGAAACGCGCCTATATCTGCTCACCTTTGAGCGGGAGCACGGCGGAAGAAGAACTCAGCAACATCTGGCGTGCTCGGGCATACATGCTTTATGCCCGCACCATGCTGGGATACCTGGCACGCGCCCCCCACGCCTATCTGCCCATGCTCCTGTGTGACCATGTAGCGGCGGAGCGTGCACTGGCTCTGCAATTTGGGCTTCAGCTTTTGGAACAGAGCGAGGTTTTGCTGATCTGCGGGGATCGCATCAGCCGTGGTATGAAGGGCGAAATCCATCATGCCGCCCAGTTGGGAATCCCCATTATCGTATACTGCGAAGACCTCTATTTGGATGTTCGCAAGCTGGCGACACAGGCCGGAGCGGATAAGAAGTTAGTCACAATAGACGAAACGCATCCGGCACTGGCCTCCAACGAGCCGGGAGCAGACCGGTCCTGGGAGGTGCGATGCCTTGCGTAGATTCTATCAGCCGGTAGATCTCCGGTCCCGACAGGAAATGACGCAGTATCTGACCACACATTTTCGCTATCCAACATTAAACTCCTGGAACAGATCCACATCGTATGCTTGTAACCTAAAAATCACACACCTTGGGCTCTCGCCCGAGGTGGTGGACAAGCTGTTCGATATGATCCAGACCCAGGAGTTTTTTGATGCCATGGACGAGTGTAAATGGGAATTTGCTGCGAAACACAACTATCTCTGGCAGGCAGGGATGAACGGACGAAGCGGCGGGTATCTGGTTCTCTATCAGGGAGAAAAGCGGCCGAGCGGCTACAAGTCCCACTGCACTAACTGCGGACAGGGGAATTACCAGCTTGCTGCAGATGGCAACTGCACCTGCGGTGTCTGCGGAAGGCCCACTCGGGTCAATTTCTCGCAGACCCACATGCAGGTGGTAACTTATCCGGGGCGTGGCACTGACGACGGCGAGGATTTCGAGGACTGGAGCATGCACGCGCTTCGTGAACGTGTAAAACTCGTGCAGGAGCTGGATCAACTGGCAGACCGTATGGTTGAGCTGGCGCTCCGGCTTACAAGAGAAGCACAGGTCATTGAAGAGGAGTATTTCCTTCCGCAGACCCGCAAGGTGCTGGTCACGACCCTATAACAGAAAGGAGCAGATTTATGCTGAATGTTGGAGATAAACTGATCTGCAAAACAGAAGGACAGCCGGAAACAGAATTCTGCATTCGCGGCGAGGTCAAAAAGGTCGAAGGAGACATTGTGACCATCAGCCGTGCGCTTAAATTCGGAACGCTGCCCATGCACAAGGATCTGACGCTGCCGGAGAGCGAGCTGCTGAAATACTACACGCTATTGGACAATCAAGCGACCGATGACTGCCTCGTTAGCGGGTCTATCTATGAGGTCACGATCGTCCGCACAGGTGTCGTGTTCGTAAGAGCAGCTACTTCGGCTGCGGCCATGGATCTTGCAGACCATCTCACAACCGATCATGTCAACTGGTCAGACGACTGGAGCCCTACCAATGCCGAAGAACGCAGTGACTACGACGGCATGGTCTTTGAGGAGCCTGACTTTGACTGATTACCCGATTTCAAAAGGAAAGGAGAATCGATCTTGATATGTCAATTCAAAAGGCTGATCTACCCGAAAGCCGTTACGGCCGGTGATGCCAGCTACATGATCGCCCTGTACCGACCTTGTGAGAAGGTTATGGACGCGGCGGGGAATGTGGTTTCTGAGATCAAGGCGGTGGGTTATTGCCTGCCGACGGCAGATAATCTGCGCTATGATATGCGCGGACGTTGGAGCCGGAGCGCCAAGCATGGCATCCAATTTGAAGTCGAGGGCTTCGATGAAGTGATTGTACCCAGCAAGGAAGGCGTCATCGCTTACCTGTGCTCCGGGCAGATCAAGGGTATCGGCCCTAAAACCGCGGAAAAGATTTATGCCATGTTTGGGCAGAACACGCTGACCGTGCTGGATCATGAGCCGGAACAACTGCTTGCCGTGTCGGGCATCAGCAAAACAAAGCTCAAAAAGATTTGCGACTCCTATCTTGCCTCCCGCGGCGCACGCGATGTGGTTGCCTTTCTGGCGCCACACGGTGTAACGCCTAACAGGGCGGTCAAGCTGTACAAGCAGTACGGAGAGCATACCATGGACATCGTCCGAAATCACCCTTACCGTCTGTGTGAGATGGTGGGCATCGGCTTTAAGACGGCTGACCGTATTGCTGTCAGCATGGGCTTTGACCCTCTTTCGCCGGAACGTGTGGATGAGGGGCTGATATTCACGCTGACCGATGCAGAGCTGAAAGGACATCTGTGTATGGAAAAGCACAGCTTTCTCAAGCAATGTCTAAAACTGCTGGATACCGAAGGGCTGACGGAAGAGATGCTGGCGGTACGGGCTTCAAGAATGCTTGAGTCCGGCCGCTTGGCCTCCTACGACAGGCAGGTATACCGTGCAGTCACAGCGCGAACGGAACAGAGCCTTGCGTGGGCCGTTTACAGAATGCTTACTTATGAGAAAGCGGGGTCTCACGTCAACATTGATACGGAGATCTCCGCAGAAGAAAAAAAGCAGGGTATACAGTTGGCTTCCGAACAGCGGCACGCAGTTACGACAGCCTTGACATCACAGCTCAGTGTGATTACCGGCGGACCCGGTACCGGCAAGACGCTGATCCAGCGATTCCTGCTGGATATCTATCGCAGGAAAAACCGCGGAGCAAAAATTATCTGCTGTGCGCCTACAGGACGCGCAGCCCGCAGGATGGAGCAATCGACCGGGTTCCCGGCCACTACCATTCACAAAGCGCTTGGGCTTCTGGCCGGTGAGGACGGCGACTACTGTGAACCGGAGATGCTGGATGCGGATCTGATTGTAGTGGATGAGGTGTCCATGATGGATATCTATCTTGCCAACCATCTGTTCCGCTCCGTACCGCACGGAAGTCAGCTTGTGCTGATTGGTGATGCGGATCAGCTTCCCTCTGTCGGGCCCGGCGCCGTGCTGAGCGAGATCATCGCCTGCGGCGCTATACCGGTAGTGCGGCTGGATCGCATATTCCGGCAGAGCTATGGTAGCCGTATCGCCGCTAATGCAAAGCTCATCCGACACGGAAATCTTAGCTTGGAATACGGCGAGGATTTCCAGTTCTATGACTCCTGTGATATGAGTGCTTCCGCACAGCAGATCGAGACACTGTACCTACAGGAAACCGCCAGATACGGTGTTGACAATGTGGCACTTCTAACCCCATACCGCCAAAAGACGGAGACGGGCGTGAATGCGCTGAACGAACGGCTTCGGGAAAAGCTCAATCCGCAGGACGGGAAAAAGCCGGAGGTTGCATACAGAAAGCGGATATACCGTTTGGGAGACAAGGTCATGCAGATAAAAAACTGCGAGGACATCAGCAATGGTGATATCGGTTATATCACATCCGTCACCCGCGATGACACCGACAGCGTGCTGACCGTTGATTTCGGCGATGGCCGAATTGCCGAGTATGACGGAAGCGACCTTGAAATGCTGGATCTGGCCTACGCCTCCACCATCCACAAGTCCCAGGGCAGCGAATATAAGTCTGTCATCATCAACCTGCAGTGCGCCCATGCGGTCATGCTGGTGCGTCCGCTTGTTTATACGGCAATTACACGCGCAAAGGAGCGCGTGCTGATCGTAGGAGAGCGGAGAGCGTTATGCATTGCCATCAAGCGTACAGATACGGAACAGCGCGGGACGATGCTCTCGGCGCGAATCAAAGAGCTAATCTCAAATGTGAAAGGAGATCATTACAATGGCAACTTGGCTCAGTGAGTACAAGAACTTGAAAAACGAGATGGAAAAGCAGATCGGTGCAGGACATGCCTCCCTGGAGCAGCTGATGCTGTATCAGGAGCTGCTGTATCGTATTGAGGTGCTTTATGCAAGTCAGGCATTCTGCCAGACGGCACCGGTCACGACGGATGTAGCCGTTCTGTCCGGCCATTACCAGCTGGTAGACGCCTATATCCAGTGCCTGACCAAGGAACGGCGGCTGGGACAGCCTGCAGATCAGAATCTGAAGGCCAAGCGCCAGACGGCGTCCGAGACCCTTGACAAGGTCGTCCTAGACTGCCGGAAGCGGTTTTCCAGCTTCACCCCAACAGATCAGAACCAGTATCGCAAGGGAGTAAGCAGCCTGATCAACACCGTTTTACCGGTTTGGCTGAAGCTGCGCAACACCTACATCAACATCAGTAAATAAGAGGAGGGCTTTATCATGAGTCAGAACAACACGAATGCCAAAACAGCTATGCTGGCAAAGCTGGACAGCATCCACAAGGTGGAGGGCTTTGACCCTTCCCCGTTTGCCGTGGATTATACGGATCTCAATACGCAGGAGACGCGAAAGCGTCTTCCTGTCATGATCCAAATGGCATGGTTCCGCCTGAAATACCCTGAAGGCCGCATCGCCATCCAGGTGTCGCCCGGCAAGGATTGTTTTGTGGCAACGGCGCGCATCTATCCCAGCTACAAGGACCCGGTTGACTGCTATCTCGCAGAGGCTACAGCGTCAAGGGGGCCAGATGCCTCCAAGCCATCTGTGTCACCGCGGGAATGGGCGCAGACGGCAGCGGTAGGCATTGCACTAAGAAATGCAGGCTTTGGGCTTCAGTTCTCAGCGGCCGGCGACGATTTCCACGACATGGCTCCGGACGAACTGCCTGTCGGCGAGATGGACACGAGTCGAGAGTCGCCGGCTATGGAGCAGCCTGTGCAGGCGGAGATTGAGCCGGCATACGAACCGGCGGTTCTAATGGAGGAGCAGAGATTGGAGCAGGCTTTCCAGAAGCCGTGCCCCATCAAAAAGTACAGCGGCAAGACGCTTGGCGAGGTGTTAGCGATGGATCCAAACGCGATTGCATGGGTGGCCAATAAATACAAAGACAATCAGGAGCTGTCTGACGCGGCAAGGCTGATTTGTGAACATGCCATGCAGCAGGCATCCGTGTGATGCGTATATCATCACGGGGGACGGATATTCCGTCCCCCGGAAAGGAGGCTGTATGGACATCTTTCATATGTCAGATATCATTCCGCTGATTGGGCTTCCATACCCGCCATACGGAAGAAGCAACTACAATGTGCCCTGCCCGTGTTGTGATGACGAGCCGCACGCAAAACATCTCAACATCAATCTGCAGAAGGATGTATTTCGCTGTCCGCGCTGTGGGTTCTCCGGCGGCATTTTCGACCTGTATGCATACTATACGGGGATTGCCCGCGAGGAGGTCCGTGATGCTCTGATTGCACGCTTGGATGTGCAGGGCAGTATACCGAAGCCGGAGCACATTCCTGAGCCCGTGGTTGCAGAAGTCCCACCGACAGATATTTTATCACGAAGCGACACCTATACCGGGCTTCTGTCCAAACTGACGCTGGCCTCCGACCATCGGCAGAACCTGCGAAACCGGGGCCTGTCAGATGAGGAAATCGACAGGCTTGGGTACCGTACCACTCCGGTGGTGGGGATGCAAACCATTGCAAGGCAGCTTCAATCCAGCGGATATTATCTGTCCGGTGTTCCCGGCTTTTACCGAAAAGACGGGAAATGGTCCTTTGCCTGTGAGAGCCGCGGTATTCTGATTCCGGTGCGAGACAGTAAAGGCCGTATTCAAGGCATGCAGATTCGCCGGGATAATGCGACGCGGCGCAAATTTCGCTGGGTATCCAGCACTGGCCGCACAGACGGCTGTAAGGCAGAGGGTTGGGTACATATTGCGGGGGAACCGCGCGCTATGGTGCTGCTCACAGAGGGCCCCATGAAAGCGGATGTCATCCATTACCTGACAGGACAGACAGTACTCGCAGTTGCGGGGGTAAATGCATTGACCCAATTGGAGCTTATCCTGCCGCAGCTGCATGAGCAAGGTGTAGAACGTATCATGACTGCATTCGACATGGATTTCATGGAGAACCCCCATGTGCAAGGCGGATACAGGACGCTGGTCTCACTGCTTTCGGATGCAGGTTTTCGCTATGGCACCTATCTGTGGGATCCACGCTACAAAGGTCTTGATGATTATGTTTGGGAGCACTGCTTCCAGCGGCAATTATCTTAGTGAAAAAGGGCGGTTCAGCTTCGGCTGTACCGTCCTTTTCTCGTTCCTGCGTTATCGCATATTTAATGTTCCAACAGAAAGTCAATAATGTTCTTTTGACGGATCCCGCCACGATTGACCCGCAGCAGCGTATCCGTGGACAGGACAAGTTTTTCGTAGTTATCCGAGATCGCCTCCAGCGGCGCAAATTCCCGATCCGTATTTTCCGGCGTAAGAATATAGCAGACTTGGATATAGAGACGGTCGTCAGCCCGGTTTGCGACAAAGTCAACCTCGGCCACATCCTGCTTTCCGATGTTGACGGAGAAACCTCTGCGCAGCAGCTCCAGGAATACAGTGTTCTCCAGAACGCCGGCAATATCATTGTCCCGGTAGCCAATAACGGCGTGGCGCAGACCTAAATCGGAGAGATAGTATTTTTCCTGCGTCTCCAGTATCCGCTTTCCCTTGATGTCAAAGCGGACGACCTTGTGGACCAGGAAGGCACTTTCCAATGCCTTCAGATAATTGTAGACGGTTTCCGTGCTTAGCTTTCGCCCCTGGCTTTTTAAAAAATCAGAGATTGTTTTTGCGGAAAAAGTGTTTCCAATGTTGTCCATGAGATAAAGGACAATACTCTCCAGTAATGCCGTGTCGCGTATCCGGTTTCGTGCAATCACATCCTTCAGCAGAACGGAATTATAGATGTCATGAAGGTATTGCATGACGCGATCCTCATCCCATTTCAGCTGATGGATGCCGGGCAGTCCCCCAAAACGGAGAAAGTTAGCAAACTGTTCCCGCTTCGAGAGATTTGCCTCGTCCTCATTCTCTGCTGCGAATGCCAGATATTCTTCAAAATCCAGCGGATAGACCTGTATCTCCACATACCGCCCAGCCAACAGCGTGGCGAGTTCCCCGGAGAGGAGCTTTGCGTTTGAGCCTGTTACATAGATATCGCAGTCAAGATCTACGCGGAGGGAATTTATGACCTGCTCCCAAGTGTTCACTTCTTGGATTTCATCGAGAAGGACGTAGATCCGTCCTTCTGTCTGTCCAGCGATTTTGATGATCTCTGCGTACAGCGCCTTATAGTCCCTGAGCGCCTCATAGCGCAAGGATTCAAAGTTGATGAAAATGATGTTCTTCCTGTCAACACCGCGGTCGAGCAGCTCCTGACGCGTAAGCTCCAAGAGAGCGCTTTTGCCGCTCCGCCGCATTCCTGTTATGATTTTAATCACAGGCTTATCCATAAAATCACGGATCAGCCGCATATATCGTTCACGCACGATCATGGCAGGTCACCTCCGGAGTTTTCTTTTATCATAGCACAAGCAGCTGGAAATATCAATAGTTTCTTTTATGGAAGAAATAATGTAAATGCGTCGAATTGTGTTCTTCCAAGAGAGAAACAGAGACTTTTCCCCCACGGAGAGCCAGAAGCCTGATCCTTCGTTTCGCGCGTATTTATTGACTCAATGCGTATTTCTGCTGTAAATACGCATGCTAAACCGTGTAATTAGATAAACCAAAATGGGAGGTACTCTTATGTTGATCGCCATTGATCATGGAAATTATGCCGTTAAAACCCCGCATTTCTCTTTCATTTCCGGGCTGACAGAACACACCGTAAAACCGCCTATGGCAGAGGAGGTTTTGGAGTACAACGGGAAATACTGGTCGCTCACCGGGCAGCGCTTGCCCTATATGAGAGACAAGACCAGAGATGATCGATACTTTATCCTGTCGCTCTTTGCCATTGCTAAGGAGCTTTCCGCTGCCGGTGCCAATACGGCGTTTGAGCAGATCGACCTTGCGGTTGGCTTGCCGCCGGAACACTACGGGATGTTGAGAGAACGCTTCGCGCAGTATTTCAGGCGGTTTGGAACAGTGAATTTTGCTTACAACAACCGTCCTATGAGCATTGTGATCCGAAATGTCTTTGTGTATCCGCAGGCGTATGCCGCTGTTGTTCCTCAAAGCGGACAGCTATTGAAAACGCTGCGGATGTTTATCGTGGATATCGGCGGATATACTACCGATGTGCTTCTCCTTCGCAACGGAAAGCCGGATCTGCAATTCTGCCGCAGTTTAGAGAGCGGAGTCATCACCATGAACAATGATATCATTGGCAAAATCAGCGCGCAGCACGACATGCGCATTGAAGACGAGCATATCTGTGCAGTGCTGCAGGGGCAGGAAACGATACTGCCAGATGAGGTAAAAAAGGCGATTCGTGATGCGGCTCAGCTGCACGCAAAAGATATTTTGGGCAAGCTGCGTGAGCTTCAGGTGGATTTGCGTACCAATCCCGCCATCTTTATTGGAGGCGGAAGCGTCCTGTTCAGACCGTTGATTGAGCATACCCCGCTTGTGGCGAAGGCTACCTTCATCGAGGATCCAAAGGCAAACGCGATCGGTTATGAGATGCTTGCGCGAGGACAGATGGCCATGCGCACGGTACAATAATGAGGGTTCCGTTGTGAAGCGGGATGGGAAATACCGTTTTTCGCTGCAGTTCGGTTCGGAAACGCGAGAACAGGTGCAGGCAGGAGAGCTTTTAGAGCGTCTTGGAAACCGAAAAAGCGCAGTTGTCATAGCCGCACTGAATGCATATATTGCTGCACATCCCGAGCTTGCTGAACCTGCGCCGGTAAGTGTTAAAATTGACGGCGGGATAAGGCGTGAGGCGCTTGAGCAAATGATTCGATCCATTATTGACGAGCGAATCGCAAACGGTCAGTTGCTTGCCGGAGGCGTTGAAACACCATCTATACAAATGCAGGAAGATTTGAACGTGGACATTGCGGCAATGATCAGTAATCTGGAGTTGTTTGATGGTTGACTTTTAAGAACTTACAAAACTGTGAATCTACTTTTCTGTTGTTTTGATGAATACAAAACCACTTCAAAGCGTAAATACGCATTATTAAGGTGGATAATGGATTTATAGTAACTTCAACAGCACGCCTCTTTTTTGTAAAATAATAATATAGAAGGAGACGATGCTGGTGGACAAAGTAGCTCTTGGAAGACGCATAAAAGCGATGCGTCAGAACCTTGGAATGACGCAGGAGGAGTTCGCTGAACGGCTGAATTGCACGAACAGCCACCTCGGCAAAATCGAAAATGGCAAGGGCGGGATCAGCATTGAGCTGCTGGTTTCAGTGGCAAACATGCTGCACACCACAGTGGATCAGCTTTTGTTGGATTCCTATGACTATAAGGAACAGGTCATCATGCGCGACCTTTATGAGCGCATTGATAAATTCCCTGTGAAAACAAAGATACTCACCTGCGATCTGCTGAGGCAGTTGGTTGACATCATCGAAAAAGCTCATGACGAGCATTGCGTTGTGAATGCCTTTCCCTGGAGTCAGCGATTCCTGCTTAGCAGGCACTAGGTCAACACAAATGAATATTCTGCACCGTACAGTCTATATCTGCACGGTCAACGAGAGCGAAAGGCTGTCCGGTTCTTACTGGGCAGCTTTGCGTTTTATCTGGGGAGGTATCATCCAAATAGGAGGTGAACACTATGATGAACGGTGATAGAAAGGAAGGAATCTGCAGACTGAATGTAGACGGTAATGGCTGCGATTATTTGCGCATTCTGAGCGATTTGGAAACCAAACTGCGCAACAATACGAACCCAAAGGAAAAAATCGAACTGGCACTGCAGGGAGCACTTATGTTTTACGGCGCTGACAGAGCGTATGTCATTGAAGTGGACGATGAGTTGGGTATCGGAGTCAATACATATGAGTGCTGTGCCCCTGGAATAGCGCCCGAAATTGACAATCTCCAATTTATGCCGTTCGAAATGTTTCCGCGCTGGCTTTGCTCACTAAAGAGCGATACGCCAATCATTATTACGGATTTGGAGCAGATTAAAACTGAATTCCTGGAAGAATACAGATACTTGGAGAAACGGAGTGTGAATTCGCTTCTAGCGGTTCCGTTTCAAAAAAGACTCAATGCCGGTTTTCTCGGCGTGGATAATCCGAAACGCAATGTGGAAGATCCGGGTTTTTTACGACTTGTTATCCTTTGCATCGTTGTGGAGCTAAATGAAATACTGCTGCAGGAGTGGAGAGAACGGCGCTATGCGAGTATAAAACAACCAACAATCATTCAGGCAAATCTGTTTGGGAAACTGGAAATCATTTCTGCAACCGATGTTTTAAAAGATGATTCATTTACAAATGAGTCTGGATATGTGCTCCTGACATTTCTGCTCTTAAACCGCAAAAGAGAACATCCTCTGCGGCTGCTTACAGACGTCATATGGGAAAGTACAGACATGGGAAATCCGTACAATTCGATTAAGAATGTCGTATACCGCCTTCGCAAGACGCTTGCCTGCATAGGGCTCCGCGATTTGATTCAGGCGTCGCACGGGACATTTACGTTAAACCCTAATTACACGATTTTTACTGATGTTGAGCGCTTCGACGATGCATGCAAACGGATCGATAATTCTTCCGACCCGGCGATTTTACAGGCGCTGTATGAGAGCATTATAGGACTCTACCGCGGAAGTCTCCTTCCGCGGTACGACTTTTACCACTGGCTAATGCCCAAAACGCTGTATTACCAAAACAAGTTTCTGCACTACATGAAACGGTATCTCTCTATGCTTTATAGAGAAAAGAACTACCTTCGCGTACAGGAACTATCCATGGATTTGCTGTCCATCGATATGTATGAGTCGGAAGTCCATTACTATCTCATAAAAGCAATGCTTATGTCCGGCAGCAAGGCCCTGTCACAGATTTATTTCAGGCAGGCAGAGCCGTATCTCACAGATGAGCATATGCAGGAAGTGAAGACGCTTTTTACATCATGCAGAACATGAACTGCGGCTTTTATCCGTTTTTGTGACCGTAGTTGAGATTATTTTGAGACTTTTCTGCCTGCAAACAAGCAGGTCCTTTCACCGCAGAAATATGACTTCAGAGGTGGAGCTGTTGAGCCCCGCCAAGTACCCATCCGTTTTGTACAGTTTATAAAAACTGTCAACGGGTGGGTGTTTTTATGGGCAGACAACCCTCGCTTATACAGGGAGGAGGTGGTTTTGATGCGTTGATGCGCTACTATTCCGCTCAAATTCCTGATTTAACCCCATATTTTACAGAACATAGCATGCCATCGTGGCGTGTTTTGATCTCTTTTGCCGGGGTGGCATGCGCCAAAGGAGGCGTAAAAAATGTCACCCATGGACGGAAGGGATGAACTGCGTGGCCGGTTCACAAGATGGATCGTCATAACTGCAGAACATGCACAGAAGAACTATCTGCGTGCTGAAAAAAAGCAATTACAAACCGTACCCCTTGAAGAAGCTGATGTTGCAATTGTGGATACGGCGCTATTATCTGCTGGTGTTACGCCGGATAGCTTTGATTTCGAGGAACAGCGTTTGGCTGAGGCGTTCCGGGAACTTCCGCTGATGCGCAGACGTATACTGGAAATGCTTTTTGTCGAAGAGCTTACACCATCTGAAATTGCAGCAAAGCTCCACTGCTCTGTACAGCATGTATACAACCAGCGCTCCCTTGCAATAAAGCGTTTAAGAGAGCGCCTTATAAAGGAGCGAAAAAATGACCGATAATGAATTTAGACTACTTCTGGAAGCTGCTGTATGCGGAGACCGGGAAGCGTTGGATTCCCTGCTTGCTCTATATATGCCTCTGATTAACCGGCTGAGCAGTTATGCCGGCAATCTCGACGAGGATTGTAGGCAATACATTATGCTGCATATTGTTCTGCATATTTCGGAGTTCAGAATTTAGCCAAAGGCTCCGGTGATTTGCCGGAGCCTTAAATTTTTTCTCAGAGCATTAGATTTTGCGTTTTTCGAGTGTTTTTACTATATGAAGGCAATCCCGTTTTCAATGAACCTTGAAAATCGCATAGCGGCGCCCTCTCGTTCCTCTGGCGGCAAGCGGCTATCCATTTGGTTTGGCAGGCCAAAGCCAAGAGCACATAAATACGGACGGCAACCGTATGCGCGATGATCCGCCAGGGGCAATAATGATACTTCCGTAATTCGCGGCCCGGCCATAATGAAGGCGGGGGGATGAGACTTCCATGGACCCGTTCGCCACGGGCGGAGGTGTGCCGCAAAAAGAATGCTGTAATTAACTCTGGTTGCAAGTGTAATATAGTGAGCTTGTGAGTTGATGGAATGTTAACTTGGCTGGGAGTCATGTATTTGAAACCAGCAGAACGGCGCATTTATTACCAGAGAATCGGAGGGTTGAATATATCATGAAAGGATAAATGCGCATATGGAAAAACTGATTACACGAAAAGAAGCTGCCAAGATTTTGGGGATTAGTATTGCCACGCTGGATGCAGCCAGACAAAACGGCTTGATTTCCTACGTCCAGTATGTTCCAAATGGGTGCGTGTATTTTACAGATGCAGCGCTTCAGGAATATGTTGCCAAATGCACAAAGAGGGCAAAACCTGCCGATAACAACTTGACATACCGCAAGCAGCACCGTCCCAAAAAGAAATAGCTTGCTCATCCTCACAAATTCGGCAGCTGATACCAACATTTAGGGAGGTGAAAGAATGGCAAGAAAGAAAAAAGAGATACCCAAGTATGGCACTGTGGTGCTAAAGGGGGTCGAATATTACAGAACACGAATTGAAGATGCCGATGGCAGACGAGTCGCCCTTTACGCAAGGACTCCGGAAGAACTTCTTGAAAAAGTGGAAGAAGCACAGCGCCAAATTGAGGATGCGGTTTTCCGTAGAACAACACCGACTGTAGCCGAATATTGTGAGCGTTGGCTCACCATGCAATCTGCAAGAATACGGCCAACAACCCTCATAGACTATACTTCAAAGGTCAAAAACTATATCATTGGACCGCTGGGCCATAAATATATGGCAGAAGTCTCTTCAGATGATATCAAGCTTGCGATGGTGAATGTCTCCTCAAAATCATGCTCAGTATATCGCTCGGTTCAGATGCTGTATAAGTGCATTTTCTATTCTGCAGTCGAAAGCAAAATCATCGATTCCTGCCCATGTGAAACTCTTTCTTCCAAAGGAGGAAAGCCGCAGAATGAACGAGAGGCACTTACAGACGAACAGGTTGATAAACTTCTCGTTGCCATCAAGGGGCTTCCTCCGTATGTGTTTGTAATGATTGGTCTGTATGCTGGCTTGCGACGGGAAGAAATCTTGGCGTTAAAATGGGACTGTGTGTTTCTTGATGCCGAAGCACCATACCTTTCCGTGCAAAGAGCATGGCATTCGGAACATAATCGACCCGTTATCTCGTCCGATCTGAAAACAAAATCTGCAAGGCGGGACATTCCGCTACCTTCAGTTCTAACGGAGTGCCTACGGGAAGCAAAAGAGGTTGCAACTTCAGAATATGTTGTTGCCAATCGTGATGGAGGTCCGCTGTCATATACGCAGTTCAAGCGAGTATGGCAGTATATCGTCACAAGATCAACAAAGGAGCGTACCTATGTCCGGTATATCAATGGGCAGAAAATTCAGCGCACGGTAACGCCGAAGTTGGGAGAAAAAGCAGCGCATAATGGAAATGTGGTGTACACCCTTGATTTTCAGGTAACTCCACACCAGTTGCGCCACACATACATCACGAATTTGATTTACTCCGGCGCAGATCCGAAAACGGTTCAGTACCTGGCGGGGCATAAGCATAGCAAAATTACGATGGACATTTATGCTAAGGTGAAGTATAATAAACCTAAAGAATTGTCCTCGGTTGTGAACAAAGCTTTTGCGCCCAAAAAAGGTGCTACACCGAATAAGACGCGGAATGGGTGAACTCATGGGTTAACCGAGGCGCGAAAACCTAAAAAACCCAGTAAAATCAACGGTTTTCGCCCGTAAGACAGAAAGCAGTACGGCCTCAAAGCCGTCCGCCGCGCTCCGCAGTTCAGCAAGCGCAGATTCCCCAGTCTATTGTATGCTCAAAAGGCACCGTTCTTGCGAACGGTGCCTTTTTGCGGCTTTACTGCCGCACTTCTCCATATACGCAAAAGTGCCCAGCATCTCGACATCAGCCGCAGCACGCTCTGGCGGATGCTCAAATAATCTTTCGCATGACAAAAGCCAAAGCCCCGGCGGTCAGGAGGATTCCTGCCCGGCGGGGCTTTTCGCTTTGTGCCTTATTTCTCTTTTTTCTTAAAGATGAAGAACTTGCTCAGAATGTAGTTCAGAATAACGACGATGACGTTCGACGCGAGCTTCATCACCATGTCGTTCCAGCCGAGAAGATCCACGCACAGGTACATGATGAGCATATCCAGAAGCCCCGTGCCGAGGCGCGCGCCGAGAAATGCCGCGAATTCTTTTCCGATCGCCTTGGCGCCCTTCGCCTCGCTGTGGAACACCCAGCGGCGATTCGTCACATACGCGAACAGCACGCTCAATACCCACGCAACGGCGGTGCTGAATACCGTACCGCAGCCGAGCGGGTGCGCAAACAGCCAGTAGGAGACATAGTTTACGATCGTCGTCAGCACGCCGAAGATCACGTAGGGGATAAGGTCCTTGTATTTTTCATAGAGAGCCTTCAGCTTTTCGTTCACTTTCTCACCTCAAAATTCGATCGTGCGCGGGACTTTCTGCGGGCCGTGCCGAAGAGCACGGCAGCACAGAACGCGGATGCGAACGCCATTTCTCATTGCGTTCTGCCGCTGGATTTTTACGTTTTACTTCTTTTCGAGGTGATCCTTGCCGCCCATGTACGGACGAAGGACCTCGGGAATATCGACGCTGCCGTCGGCGTGCAGGTGGTTCTCGAGGAACGCGATGAGCATACGCGGGGGAGCGACGACGGTGTTGTTGAGCGTGTGGGCGAGATAGAGCTTGCCGTCCTCGCCGCGGACGCGGATCTTCAGACGGCGCGCCTGCGCGTCGCCGAGATTCGAGCAGGAGCATACCTCAAAGTACTTCTGCTGGCGCGGGCTCCACGCTTCGATATCGCAGCTCTTGACCTTGAGATCGGCAAGATCGCCCGAGCAGCACTCAAGCTGACGCACCGGAATCTCCAGCGAGCGGAACAGCTCCACGCTGTAGCGCCACATCTTTTCGTACCAGTCCATGCTCTCCTCGGGCTTGCAGACAACGATCATTTCCTGCTTTTCAAACTGGTGGATGCGGTAAACGCCGCGCTCCTCGATGCCGTGCGCGCCCTTCTCCTTGCGGAAGCAGGGGGAATAGCTCGTGTAGGTGATGGGGAGCTCCTTCTCGGGGACGATGCGGTCGATGAACGAGCCGATCATGGAGTGCTCGCTCGTGCCGATGAGATAGAGATCCTCGCCCTCGATCTTGTACATCATGGCGTCCATGTCGGTCTGGGACATGACGCCCTGCACCACGTCGCCGTGGATCATGTAGGGGGGAATGTAGTACACAAAGCCCTTGTCGATCATAAAGTCGCGCGCGTACGCGAGCACCGCGGAGTGCAGGCGGGCGATATCGCCGCGCAGATAGTAGAAGCCGTTGCCGGAGACGCGGCGCGCCGCGTCCAGATCGACGCCGTTGAAGCTCTCCATGATCTCCGTGTGGTAGGGGATCTCGAAATCGGGCACAGTCGCCTCGCCGAAGCGCTGCACCTCAACGTTGCAGCTGTCGTCCGGGCCGATGGGGACGCTCGGGTCGATCATCTGCGGGATGACCATCATGCGCTTGGTGAGTTCGGCTTCGTATTCCGGCTCGAGCTTTTCCAGCTCGGCGAGACGCGCGGCCTCGCGCGCGACCTCGGCTTTGACGCTCTCGGCCTCCTCCAGCTTGGAGGGGTCCTTCTTCGCCTGTCCCATCAGCATGCCGATCTTCTTGGAAAGGGCGTTGCGGTTAGCGCGAAGCTCGTTCGCCTCGGTCTTTGCCGCGCGCAGCTTCTCATCGAGCTCCAGCACCTCGTCCACGAGGGGGAGCTTCTTGTCCTGGAACTTCTTGCGGATGTTCTCTCGCACGAGCTCCGGGTTCTCACGGATAAAACGAATGTCCAGCATGATATATTCTCCTCAATTTTATTTCTTTTTCCAGGGCTTGTCCATGTGTCTGAGCGCTTCCATCAGCGCCTCGCGGTCGTCCGCGGAATAAAACTCCAGCGCGATGCGGCCTTTTTTCTGCCCGCCCTGGAATTTGACGCCGCGGCCCAGTGCGTCGCTGAGCGCCTTTTCCGCCTCACGGACGTAATCCACGACCGGCGGCTTCTTCTCTTCCTTCTCCGGCTGTTCCGCCTGGCGGAGCAGGGAAGCGACGAGCGTTTCCGTCTGCCGGACGCTCAGACCGCGGGATTCGACCTCCGCGGCGGCCTTTTCGCGCAGCGTTTCGGTTTTGAGCGGCAGAAGCGCCCGCGCGTGGCCGGCGGAGAGCTTTCCCGAAGATACTTTTTTCTGCAGCGTCTCGCCGAGAGAGAGAAGCCGCAGCGCGTTCGTCACCGCGGGGCGCGATTTCTGCACACGCGAGGCGACCTGCTCCTGCGTGAGATCGTAATCGTCCATGAGCTTTTTATAGCCCACGGCCTCTTCCATGGGGTTCAAATCCTCGCGCTGGAGGTTTTCCACGAGTGCGAGCTCCATGGCGAGCTTGTCGTCCGCCTCCAAAATGCGCACCGGCACTTCCTTGAGTCCTGCGGCGCGGGACGCGCGCCAGCGGCGCTCGCCGGCGATGATCTGATAGTAACCCTTGTCGAGCGGACGCACCGTGATGGGCTGGATCAGCCCGTATTCGCGGATGGACGCCGCCAGCTCCTCGATCGCCGCGGGGTCAAACTCCCGGCGCGGCTGATCCTTGCGCGGCTCGACCCGCGAGATCGGCAGGGTCTGCACCGTTTCGTTTTCGAGAACGTTTTCCTCCTCGCCGAACAGGGCGGAAAGCCCGGTCCCAAGCCGTGATGTCTTTTCTTTTGCCATCTTCATCCCTGCCTCTGCAAAAATTCTTCGGCGGCGGCGAGATACGCGCGCGCGCCCTTTGATCCGGCGTCGTATTCCGTGATCGGGCGGCCGTGGCTCGGCGCCTCGGCCAGACGGACGTTGCGCGGGATGACCGTGTCGTACACGCGCGCGCCGAAATACCGGCGCAGCTCTTCCGCCACCTGCGTGGAGAAGTTCAGCCGGTTGTCGTACATCGTGAGCAGCATGCCCTCAATGTAGAGATTCTTGTTCAGCCGCCGGTTGGCGATCTTCACCGACGTGGTGAGATCGGCCACGCCCTCCATCGCGTAATACTCGCACTGCAGCGGCACGAGCAGGCTGTCCGCCGCGGTGAAGGCGTTGAGCGTCAGAATGCCCAGCGACGGCGGGCAGTCGATGAATATGTAGTCGAAATCGTCCCGGATCGTGTCGATCGCTTCGCGCAGGCGGTATTCGCGCCGCTCCACGTTGGCGAGCTCGACCTCCGCGCCCGAAAGGTCGGTGTTCGACGGCAGCACCCAGCCGTACGGCAGACGGATGACGGCGTCCTCCGCGCTCGCGCTGCCCATTACGACGTCGTACGCCGTCGGATTGCTGCGCTTGGACACGCCCATGCCGGACGTGCTGTTGCCCTGCGGGTCGAAGTCCACAAGCAGCGTTTTCTTTCCGAGTCTTGCCAGCGCCGCTGTAAGATTCACGCTTGTTGTCGTTTTGCCGACGCCGCCCTTCTGGTTGGCGACGGCGATCACTTTGCCCATATCTTTGCCCCCTTTTCTTCTCTAAGGGGTTAACCCCTCCGCCGGCACAAGCGCCGGCACCTCCCCTAATAGGGGAGGTAAGTTTGTTTCCGCAAAACCCGCTTGGCTCCCCTAACAGGGGAGCTGGCACGGCGCCGCCGTGACTGAGGGGTTCGCTCTCTTTTCGTATCGTTTATTATAATGATGCGTTTTCCATTTTGCAACTGTTTCACGTGAAACATTTTCAGTGGTCGAAAGCTTCGGGAGATGTTTCACGTGAAACGCTGGTTTTTCGTCAAAAAGGCACGGCCTGATGTTTCACGTGAAACATCAGGCGAGGAACATATCAATGTCCTCGATGGTGAGCGCGTCGTGCAGCGCGAGATCGATCGCGTAGCCGACAAGCCGGGCGCTGTCGCGCACGCGGGTGTCGATATCCCGTGGTGTGACGAAAAGCTCCGTATCCTCCGGCAGATCGATCTCCGCGCCGGAGAGGTCGGTGCAGAGCGTGCGCGCATCCACGACCGTCGGCACCCCGACGGCGACGACCGGGACGCCGAGCGTTTCCTCCGTGAGAGCGCTGCGAGCGTTGCCGACGCCGGAGCCGGGGACGATGCCCGCATCCGTTACCTGCACCGCGCGGCAAAGCCGCGCCGCCTCGCGCGCCGAAAGCGCGTCTACGGCGATCACACGATCCGGCCGGACGAGCGATACAACGCCGCGGACGAGCGCCGCGCTTTCGATGCCGGTCGTGCCGAGAACGCCGGTACGGAAAACGCTCACCGGGCGAAACGCCGCGAACTCTTCCGGGAGCCGTGTTTTCAAATGGCGCGTGACGAGAACGCACTCGGCGGCGAGCGGCCCGACGGCGTCCGGCGTAATATCAGGATTCCCCAGACCGACAACAAGAACACTCTCCTCCGGCTCCATGGCAAGCTGCGTGCGGATCTCGCGCGCGAGTACGCCGCAGGCGCGGCGGAAGGCGTCCTCCTCGCGCCGGACGAGCGCGTCGAGCGAGATCGTGACATAGCGCCCCATCGGTTTACATAACTCTTCGGCGGCGCCCTCGTCCAGTATCTCCACGGTCTCAACGCCGAGACCGTCGCGTGTCTCCTGCCGGGCCGAGACGCCCGCAAGAGCGGCGCCGCGCGTTCGGAGCCATACGTCGCGCGACTCGCACGCGAGATCGGTTCGGAAAGAATTTTTCAAGAGATTTTCCTCCTGTGCCATATCTTGTGGTCAGTATTTGAAGGAGACACAAAAGTATGCAAAATTTTTCGGGAGAAAACGAAAAAAGTGCTTGCAAATTCAGGAATCCTCCTTTATAATATCAAAACGCGGGTTCGTCAATCCGCAGGAGTATTGAATGGAGGAGGTGGCTAAAGAATGGCCAACATCAAGTCTTCGGCCAAGAGGGTTCTCGTCTCCCGTGTTCGCGCCGAGCGCAACAAGGCGGACAAGTCTGAGCTCAAGACCACGATCAAAAAGTTTGACGCCGCTGCGACGGAAGGAAATAAGGAGAACGCCGAGGCTGCCTACAAAGCCGCTGTCAAGACGGTTGACCGCGCGGTATCCAAGGGTCTGCTCCACAAGAACAACGCAGCTCGCAAGAAGTCCAGCATGGCTTCCAAAATGAACGCGCTGAGCGAATAATCCTCAAAACCGGACAGTGCGGCAGATATCTGCCGCACTGTTTTTTTATATAGTATAAAGATTTTGCAAATTTGCAAAAAAGACATAAATTTTAAGAGAAGATACATTATAATATCAATCTAGGCAGGGCAGCGCCTCTGCATAAACGAAACGACAACTTTTGCGAGGTATATACAATGGCCAAGTCCCTAATGATGCTGGTGAACCCCGCCGCCGGGCGGTCAATGTCCGATCTCAATCTCGGCACGGCAGTTTCGACGTTCGCTCTGAACGGGTATTGCCCGACCGTCTTTTATACGACCGCGCCGGGCACGGCCTCGAAGATCGTTGAAGAGAACGCCGCGAACTACGAGCGGCTCGTCTGTCTCGGCGGTGACGGCACGCTCTCCGACACGATCGCGGGCCTGATGACGCTGCCGCAGGAGAAGCGCCCCAAGCTCGGGTACATCCCGATGGGCACGGCGAACGACGTGGCAAACACGCTCGGCCTGCCGATGCGCCAGCCGGGGCGCGCCGCGGAAATGATCCTCGCCGGAACGCCGCTGCACTACGACGTCGGCGAGATGGACGGCGTTGGCTTCTTTACCTATATCGCCGCATTCGGCGCGTTCACCGAGGTGAGCTACAAGACCGACCAGGAGCTCAAACGTACGCTCGGCCATCTGGCGTATGTGCTCGGCGGGCTGAACGCTCTTTCCACCATCAAGAGCTACAGGGCCGTCATTGAGCACGAAAACGGCGTCGTCGAAGGTGAATTCATTTACGGCGCGATGTCCAACTCCCTGAGCGTCGCGGGCATGGTGCGCCTGAACGACGATCTCGTCGATCTCTCAGACGGCAAGTTTGAGATTTTGCTCGTCCGCCGCCCGAAGGACGTGATGGAGGTCAACAGCATCCTCACGGGCGTGCTGAACAAGACCTACGACAGCCCGTGCCTCACCGTAGCGCAGTCGAGCTTCGTGAAAGTCACGTTTGAAGAGCCCGTGCCCTGGACGCGCGACGGCGAGGACGGCGGCGCACACCGGACGCTTACTCTGCGTTCCCACCGCCACGCCGTGGATATCTACTGCTGAAAGACAAAATATAGTGGTTCGCCGCCGCTCTTCCGGCGGCGAACATCCATATATGCCCCCGTGCCGTATCCTTTCCGAAGACCGGCGCGGGGGCATTTCGCCGTTCTGCACAGTTTCCGGATTTACTCTGCTAAATTTTTTGCATAATAATTTCTTGCAAAATTCAAATTTGTTCTTGCAATCGCCGTTTTCAGCGTTTATAATGCGTTCATACGAAAGTTATTTCCTGCGGCTTGCAAATTTCGCGGTTTTGCGGGAAGTGCATCCGTCAGAATGAAAAGGAGGAAATGAAAATGAAAAAAATTCTGGCTCTGGTTTTGGCTCTGTGCATGGTGTTCGCGCTGTGCGCCTGCGGCAGCAGCTCGGGTGATTCCGACACCCCGGCGGCAAGCACCGTTTCGCTGAACGTCGGCACCGGCGGTGAAAGCGGCACCTATTACGGCTACACCGGCATCCTCGGCACCGTGATCGGACAGAAGACCGATGTTAAGCTCACGGTCGTTGCGACCGGCGGCTCCAAGGATAACCTTGTGAGCATGCAGGACGGCATGTACGATCTTGCGACCGTCCAGTCCGACGTTATGACCTACGCCTACAACGGCACGAACTCCTTTGCCGACTCCGGCAAGATCGACGGCTTCCGCGTTCTGTGCGCTCTGTATCCCGAAACGGTGCAGATCGTCACGACCGATCCCTCGCTCAAGACCGTGGAAGACCTGCGCGGCAAGCGCGTGTGCGTCGGCGACGTCGGCAGCGGCACGTACTTCAACGCCATCGATGTGTTCGCCGCCTACGACATGACCATCGACGATGTTTCCCCCGTGTACCAGTCCTTCGGCGACAGCACCGAGAGCCTCAAGGACGGCAAGATCGACGCCGCGTTCCTCTGCGCCGGCGCTCCGACCCCGGCCGTTACCGAGCTCGCCGCCTCCAAGACCGTGTACATGATCGGCTTTGACGACGCGCACATGGAAAAGCTGCTCGCTTCCTGCCCGTGGTACGCCAAGCTCGTTCTGCCCGCCGGTACCTACACCGGGTTTGACGAGGACTGCGCCACCATCACCGTGAAGGCTACGCTCGTCTGCCGCGCCGATCTTGACGACGACACCGCTTACACCATCGTCAAGACCATCATGGAGAGCAAGGACGACATCGCCGCCCTGCACGAGAAAGGCAACAGCATCGATCTGACCTTCGCCACCGAGGGCATCGCCGTTCCGTTCGCCGCGGGCGCCGCGAAGTACTTTGCCGAAAACGGCATCACCGTTGAGACCGCCGGCTGATCCTCCCGGCTGTCTCCTCTCACCGGGGGCGCAAGCCCCCCCGGGCGGAGCAGATCCCGCCCCTACAGGATAACCTGGATTTCCCGTAGGGGAGGGGCTCTGCTCCTCCCCTTTGCGTATGTAAAAGATTCTTTTTTTCGGGAGGTAGCCCCATGTCTCACGACGCGACAAAAAATCTCAACGATGTCATGCGCAAGTATGACCGCGAATCGAATACCCGTGCCTGGGAGGGCAAGCCGAAGATCGCTGTGCAGGCGTATCTCGCGGCATTCGCCATTTTCGAGGTGTATGTCACGCTGTTTGGCACGATGCTCGACGAGGTGCGGCTCACTTCGTTCGTCGGCGGGCTGCTGATCGCAGGCTTTCTCATTTTCCCCAGCCACAAGCACGAGTTCCGCGTGAACTATGTCCCCTGGTACGACTGGGTCATCATGGCGCTCGGCGCGGTATCGTTCTTCTATTTCTGCTTCAACGCCAACACCATCGTGCAGCAGCTCCCGGCGCTCAAGACGTACGAGGTCGTGCTCGGCGTGATCGGCATTCTCGCGCTCTTTGAGCTCTGCCGCCGGAGCACCGGCGTGCCCATCATGATCGTGGCGGGCGTCTTCATTGCGTACGCGCTCTACTACTACGGCGTCAAGCGCGGGCTCGGCGCAGGGGCGTTCAAATCGCTCGTCTGCTCGCTCTTCTATAAAAAGACGGGCATTCTCTCCACGCCGATCAACGTCTGCTCCAAGTACATCGCCGTATTCATCATCTTCGGCGCGTTTCTTGAGCGTACCGGCATTTCCGATTTCTTCATCCAGCTCGCAAACTCGCTGGCCGGCTCGTCCGCCGGCGGCCCGGCGAAGGTCGCCGTTATCTCGAGCGCGCTGTGCGGCATGGTGTCCGGTTCGTCCGTCGGAAACACCGTAACGACCGGCAGCGTCACGATCCCGATGATGAAAAAGACCGGGTATAAAGGCGAATTCGCCGGCGCGGTCGAAGCGGCGGCGTCCACCGGCGGGCAGATCATGCCCCCGATCATGGGCGCGGCGGCGTTCCTGATGGTAGACTACGTAAGTCTCCCGTATTCAAACATCGTCGTCCGGGCGATCCTCCCGGCGGTGCTGTATTTTACCGGCATTTTCATCTGCGTGCATCTTGAGGCGAAGAAATCCGGGCTGCAGGGTGTGCCCCGCCGCGAGCTGCCTCCCGTGATGCCGCTTCTGAAAAAGACGTATCTGCTGCTGCCGCTCGTGATCCTTGTGTATCTCGTCTCGTCCGGCAGCCGGACAATGGCCTTTGCCGCCGCGGTAGCAACCGTCACCGCGATCGTCGTAAGCATGTTTTCCAAAGAAACACGCATGACTCCGAAGAAATTCTTTGAAGCTTTGGCCGGCGGTACGCAGGGGTGCATCTCGGTCGGCGTCGCCTGCTGCGTGGCGGGCATCGTCGCGGGCTGTCTCACGATGACCGGTCTCGCCAACCAGATCCTGCACGCCATCATCGGCGTTAGCGGCAACGCGAAGCTCCTCGCGCTCTTCCTCACAATGCTCTGCTGCATCGTGCTCGGCATGGGCGTTCCGACGACCGCCAACTACTGCATCATGGCCACGACCTGCGCGCCCATTCTCGTACAGATGGGCATCCCGACGGTCGCGGCGCACTTCTTTGTGTTCTACTTCGGCATCGTCGCCGACCTCACGCCGCCGGTCGCTCTCGCGGCCTACGCCGGCGCCGCCATTGCGGGCGCAAATCCGATGAAGACCGCCTTCAACGCAACAAAGCTCGCTATCGCAGCGTTCATCATCCCGTATATCCTCGCCTACAATCCCGCGATGGTGCTCGTCGATACGACCGTCGTGGAGGTCGTTATGATTGCTATCACGTCGCTCATCGGCATGTTCGGTCTCGGGATGGCGCTCGAGGGCTACTACCGTGGGAGCATCCCCTGGTATCTGAGGATCCTCTCCGCCGCCGGCGGACTGTGCCTTGTGGATCCCGGCACGGTGACGGACGTGATCGGCATCGTCGTTGTCGGCGCGATCGTCGTCATGCAGATCCTCCGGGCGAAGAAGACGCTCAAAGCCGCATGAAACATCCGGGCAAAGCAGCGCCCCTGCGATACCCCTTGAAAAACCCCGCAGGAGAGGGGCTCTGCCTCTCCCGCAAATAAAGGCCCTGTCAAGACGCAGCCAAGATCCGGCTGCGTCTTGTTTTTTCGTTAAAATTCAATGAAAATTCACGATTTTGCGGCGGCGCGGTGCTATCATGGAAAGAATGAATTCGATTCCCGAAAGGATCCTGCCCGATGACTTCCTTCAGCGTAAAAAAGCCGTTTACCGTGTTCGTGGCGGTGGTAGCCATTTTGGTGTTCGGCGTGATGTCGTATGTCAAGATGACCCCCGACCTGATGCCGAACATGGACTACCCCTACGTCGTCGTGGTGACGACGTATCCGGGCGCCGCGCCGGAGGAGGTCGAGGCCGTCGTCACCAAGCCGATGGAGCAGAGCCTGGCGACGCTCAATGATATCAAGACCGTGACCTCCACCTCGGCGGAGAACTATTCGATGCTTGTACTGGAGTTTGAGCAGAGCACCAATATGGACAGCGCCGTGGTGGACATTCTGCAGAAAACGCAGATGCTCACCGGCCGCTGGGACGATTCCATCGGCACGCCGAGCATCATCCGCATCAACCCGAACATGATCCCCGTGATGGTCGCGGCGGTCGATTCGTCCGAAATGGACCGCTACGAGCTCTCTCGCTTTGCCAAGGACACCGTCATCCCCGCGCTGGAAGGCACGACGGGCGTGGCGAGCATCACGACCGGCGGCATGATCGAGCGGACGATGACCATCGAGGTCAACGAGGCCAAGCTCGACAAAATGAACGCAAAGATCGCCGAAGCCATCGACAAGGCGATGGAAGACGCCAGAAAGCAGCTCGAGGACGCGCAGAAGGAGCTGGACGAGAACCGCGAGAAGGTCGAGGCCGGCACGAACCAGCTTCTCAGCGCATCGAGCGGCATCTCCGATTCCATCAAGCAGGGCGAGGACGATCTCGCCGACACGCTCACCGCCGCCGGAGAGACCGCGGCGAAGCTCGCCTCCGCGCGCGCCGCCATCGACGCGCTCAACGCCCAGCTCGAGCAGGCGGAGGCCGCGCTCGCGGAGGCCGAGGCGCGTCTGGCCGAAACCGACGCGCGCATCGCCTCGCTGGAAGCGGACAGCGCGCTTTATGCCAAAGCGCTCGGCGAGCCCTACGACTCCATGGACGCCTCCACGACGCTGGAGGCCGCCGGACTGGACGCGGACACCGTTGCCGCGCTCAACGCCAAGGGCTGTACCGATCTCGGCAGCGTCCGCACGATGAACAACTTAAACGACGTGAATCTCTCCGCGCAGCGTACCGCGCGCGCAGCGCAGGCCGTCGCGGTGGAGACCGCGCGCGTGCAGGCCGAGGAGCTGCGCACGCAGATCGCCGCAGCGGAGGAGCGCTGCGCCCAGCTTGAAGAGGAATCCAAAAAGCAGATGGAATCGCTCGAAAACATGCAGAAGCAGCTCGAGGAGCTGCCGGGCGAGCTCATGGGCGGCGTAACGAAGATCTCCCTCGCGGGCGGTCAGCTCGCCGCGGCGCAGACCGCGCTCACCAGCGCGCAGACGCAGCTCGACGCGGCGGTGAAAACGCTTGAGGAGCAGCTCGCCTCCGCGCTCGACGCGGCCGACCTCCACGGCGTCATCACGCTGGAAACGCTGAGCAGCCTCATTGCCGCGCAGAATCTCGACATGCCCGCCGGGTATGTGTATGACGAGAACGGCAACGGCATCATCGTCACCGTCGGCGACGCCATCGCGGACGGCGAGGATCTCGAAAACCTTGTGCTGCTCGATCTCGGCATCGAGGGCCTTGACCCCATCCGCGTGTGCGATGTGGCGGACGTTGTCCGCGCCGACAACGCGGGGGAGATCTATGCCTCGCTCAACGGCAACAACGGTCTCATCCTCATGTTCTCCAAGCAGTCGAACTACGCGACGGCGAAGGTGTCTGACAACATCAACGCCGCGTTTGAAGAGCTGAGCGCGCAGTATCCGGGGCTGACGTTCACCGCGCTCATGGATCAGGGCGACTACATTTATCTCCTGCGCGACTCGATCCTCTCGAGCCTTCTCTGGGGCGCGCTCTTCTCGGTCGTCATTCTCTTCCTCTTCCTGCGCGATTGGCGGCCCACGGTCATCACACTCTGCTCGATCCCGATCAGCCTGCTCTTCGCGCTCACGCTCATGTACTTCACCGGCGTTTCCATCAACATCATGTCGCTCTCCGGTCTTTCGATATCGGTCGGCATGCTGGTGGATAACTCCGTCGTTGTGATCGAAAACACCTACCGCCTGCGCGCGCTCGGCGAATCAACGGTCAAGTCCGCCGTGTCCGGCGCGCGGCAGGTCGGCGGCGCAATCGCGGCCTCCACGCTCACGACCATCTGCGTCTTTGTCCCGATCGCGTTCGTCGAGGGCCTTACGCGCGAGCTCTTCACCGATATGGTGCTCACGCTCAGCTACGCGCTCATCGCCAGTCTCATCGTAGCGCTCACGCTCGTCCCGGCGCTCGCGGGCAAGCTGCTCGCGCACGCCAGGCCCCAGAGCGAAACGGCGTTCACGCGCTTCATGCCGAAATACAAAAAGTCCGTCCTCTGGGCGGTGAACCACAAGGCCGTCACGCTCCTCACCGCGGTGGCGCTGCTCATCGCAAGCGGCGCGGCAGTGATCGCCAAGGGCTTCACGTTCCTCCCCGATATGGAGATGGAGCAGATGATGGTAACGCTCACGATGCCGGAGGGCAGCTCCTTTGCCGACACGACCGCCGCGGCGGACGAGGCGGCGGCGCGAATGCTCACCGTGCCGGGCGTGGAGACCGTCGGCGGCGCCATCGGCGACAGCGCCGGCTCCAGCCTTTCCATGATGACCACTGAGGGCGACGTTTCGTTCTATATCCTGCTCGAGAGCGGATATAAGGCGAGCCGCGTTGCGAAAGAGATCAACGAAAAGTGCGCCGATATGGAGGCCGCCGTGAACGCCGACGCAAACTCGCTCATGTCCTCCATGACGCAGATGCTCACGAGCAGCGGCATCACGGTGCGCGTATACTCCAACGATCTCGACGATCTGCGCGAGACCGCCGACGCCGTGGCCGATGTGCTGCGCGGCGTGGACGGCACGGAAAACGTCGCCGCCGGGGAAGAGGAGCCCACCGCCGAGCTGCACTTCACCGTGGACAAGAAAAAGGCGGCAAAGGAGCAGCTCACCGTGGCGCAGGTGTATATGCAGGTGGCAAAGGCGCTCACCGGCTCGGCCGATCTCATCGAGCTTTCGGACGGCGGCGACACCTATGCCGTCAGCGTACAGACCGCCGGGAAGGACAAGATCACGCCCGAATACGTCCGCTCTCTTACGTTTGACGTGACGGGGAAGGACGGCACGGTGCATTCCGTCGCGCTCAGGGACATTGCCACGGTCGAGGAGACCGAGAGCCTTTCGAGCATCCGCCGTCTCAACCAGCGCCGGTACATCGACGTGACCGCCGACATCGCCGAGGGCTACAACGTCACGCTCGTGACGGACGCCGCCGAGGAAGCGCTCGCATCGTTCTCTCCCTCGGACGGCACGACCATCGGCTTCACCGGCGAGCGCGAATCCATCGTCGAGGCGCTCAGACAGCTCGTTTTGATGCTCGCGGTCGGTATCCTGCTCGTATATCTCGTGATGGTCGCGCAGTTCCAGGATCTCAAATCGCCGTTCATCGTCATGTTCACGATCCCGCTCGCGTTCACCGGCGGCTTCCTCGCGCTGCTCATTGCGGGGCTGGAGATCAACCTGCTCTCGATGCTCGGCATGATCATGCTCGTCGGCATCATCGTGAATAACGGCATCGTGCTCGTGGACTACATCAACCAGCTGCGCATCGGCGGCATGGACCGGCGCGAGGCCATTGCGGACGCCGCCGTCACCCGTCTGCGCCCGATTCTGATGACGAGCATCACGACCATCCTCGGTCTCATCGTCATGGCGCTCGGCCAGAGCGAGGCAACGTCGCTCATCCAGCCGCTCGCCGTAACGTGCATCGGCGGACTGCTGTACGCCACGCTCATGACGCTTTACGTCGTGCCCGTCATGTACGACGCGCTCTCCAAAAAGGCGCTCTACCACGTGGACGAGGCCGATCTTCAACTCAGCGAAAAATAAATCCCTGTCTTAGAACCCCCTGCTCTTGAAAGAGCAGGGGGTTTCGGTTACAATGAGATGATATAATGAGATAATATCTTATGATACTAAAAGGAGGTCGTATTTATGAACGTTCTCGTTACCGGCGGCGCCGGATACATCGGCAGCCACGCCTGCGTGGAGCTTCTGAACGCCGGACATTCGGTCGTTGTGGTGGACAATCTCGTCAACGCCAACGCGGAGTGCCTGCGGCGCGTCGAGCGCATCACCGGAAAGACGCTCGAATACCACGAAATGGATCTTTTGAACCGCGCAGCTCTCAATGAGCTTTTCGATACGCACCGGTTTGACTGCGTGCTCCACTTTGCCGGTCTCAAGGCGGTAGGGGAGTCGGTGCAGCAGCCGCTGCGGTACTACAACAACAACCTCGGCACGACCATCCATCTCTGCCAGACGATGGCGGCGCACGGCGTGAAGAAGATCCTCTTCTCCTCGTCCGCGACGGTGTATTCGCCGGACAATACGATGCCCGTGGACGAGAGCGCCCGCACCGGCGGCTGCACGAATCCCTACGGCTGGACGAAGTACATGAGCGAGCAGATCCTCTCCGATACGGCAAAGGCCGACGGCGAATGGACCGTTATGCTGCTGCGGTACTTCAACCCCGTCGGCGCGCATCCGAGCGGACTCATCGGCGAGGATCCGCGCGGCATCCCGAACAATCTGATGCCGTACATCGCCCAGACCGCCGCCGGACGGCGCGAGTATCTGAGCATATTCGGCAACGACTATCCCACGCCGGACGGCACGGGCGTGCGCGACTATCTGCACGTCGTCGATCTCGCGCGCGGCCATGTCGCGGCGATGGACTATATGGCGGAGCGGAAGGGTGTTTTCGTGTTCAATCTCGGCACCGGCCACGGCTACAGCGTGCTCGACATGGTGCATGCCTTTGAAAAGGCGACGGGGAAGAAGGTCCCCTACAAGATCGCCCCGCGCCGCGCCGGAGACGTCGCCGAGGTGTACTGCGACCCGGGCAAGGCCGAGCGGGAACTTGGCTGGAAGGCGGAACACTCTCTCGAGGATATGTGCCGCGACAGCTGGAACTGGCAGAGCAAAAATCCGAACGGGTTCGCGGCGGACTGAGCAAATAAGCAAACCCCTCAGTCAGCCTGACGGCTGCCAGCTCCCCTAATAGGGGAGCCAAGGGGATTTGCGGAATATTGGCTTGCCTCCCTTAACAGGGGAGGTGGCAAAAACGAAGTTTTTGACGGAGGGGTTTCTGTGCGCTGTATTCCGTACAAAGCAAAACTGATAACACGCGCAAAAACTCTCCGGCAAAATATGACACCGCAGGAGCGGAAGCTGTGGTATTTGTTCCTTCGTTCGTACACACCGCGGGTTTACCGGCAGCGCGCCATTGGCGAATATATCGCGGATTTTTACTGTCCGGCAGCACATCTCGTCATAGAGCTTGACGGAAGCCAGCACTATGAAGTAGATACGCTGCGGCGGGACGCCGAGCGTACCAGCGCGCTCAGGATACTGGGCATTTCAGTCCTGCGTTTTACGAATGCAGAGATTAACGAACACTTTCAAGCCATATGTGAGTGCATTGACCGGGAGATACGCGCACAGGCATGAGGATAAAACCCTCAGTCTCGCCTATGGCGAGCCAGCTCCCTTTTTAGGGGAGCCAAGAGAGTTTGCAGCAAACAATCTCGATCCCTGCGCATGCACATGTGCGGCGCGGGGGTTTTTATAAGGAGAAAAAAGTATGGAATCCAAAGTATTTGATTATATCGCCCGCGAGCAGGCGCGGCAGGACGCTACCGTTGAGCTGATCGCGAGCGAAAATTTTGTGAGCGAGAATGTCCTTCGCGCCGTCGGCTCGTGTCTCACGAACAAGTACGCCGAGGGCTATCCCGCCGAGCGCGTTTCCGGAAACCGCGGCCGCTACTACGGCGGCTGCGAGATCGTGAACGACCTCGAGGAATACTGCTGCGCCATGTGGAAAAAGGTGTTCCATACCGACTACCATGTGAACGTCCAGCCGCACAGCGGCGCGAACGCGAATCTCGCGGCGTATATGAGCGTATTGCAGCCGGGCGACACGGTCCTCGCCATGTCGCTCAATAACGGCGGCCACCTGACGCACGGCTCGTCCGTCAATTTCAGCGGCAAGCTCTTCGATATGAAATTCTACGACGTGGACGCGCAGGGCTTCATCGACTTTGCGGACGTGGAGCAAAAGGCCGCCGAATATAAGCCGAAGCTCATTCTCGCGGGCGCTTCGGCGTACAGCCGCGTCATCGATTTCGCGCGCTTCGCAGACATCGCCAAAAGCGTGGGCGCATACTTTATGGTGGATATGGCGCACATCGCGGGTCTCGTCGCGGCAGGGGACCACCCGTCGCCATTCGGTCTCGCCGACATCATCACGACCACGACGCACAAAACGCTGCGCGGGCCGCGCGGCGGCATGATCTTCTGTAAGCCGGAGCTTGCGAAGAAGGTGGACAGCGCCGTGTTCCCCGGCACGCAGGGCGGGCCGCTCGAGCACGTGATCGCGGGCAAGGCCGTCGCCGCCGAGGAAGCCTGCACGGACGAATACCGCGAATACATCCACGCCGTTGTGCGAAACTGCCGCGCGATGTGCGAGGAGTTCCGGAAAATGGGCTACGACGTTGTGACCGGCGGCACGGACAACCACCTGTTCCTGCTCGATCTCACGAAAACGGGGCTCACCGGCAAGGCGGTACAGGATGAGCTCGACCGCCATGGCATCACGCTCAACAAAAACTGCGTTCCCAACGAAACGAGAAGCCCCCAGCAGACCTCCGGCGTGCGCATCGGCACCGCCGCGATGACGACAAAGGGGTACACCGAGGCGGACTTTCTCGCCGCCGCGCATCGGATCGACGAGGTGCTGCGCGCGATGCAGGCAAAAACCATGTAAAGTTTTGGCGAAATGCCATAACAGGTCTTGCGTTGGAAACGGTTTTATGGTACGTTAAATACAATACCGAACGGCTTCCGCTCTCCACCTTACGAGCGGTACGCGGTTCGATGAAAGGAGTTTGTTTTCCCCGCAGGATCCGCGGTGCGGCAGTGTGGAGACCTGCCGTATGTCCTCCGTACATTCATCGGCGGAGGTAAGGTCTGAGCAGCGGAGGCTCTCAGATCAGGATCGGTACGCATGGCAGAAGTACGTCTGGTAGACATCAAGAAGATCTATCCGAATCAGGGCGGCACGAAGAAGAAAAAGGGCGACGTTCCCGAGAAGAAGCACAATCTGCAGATCACCGAAGAGGGTGTCGTTGCGGTGCAGCAGTTCTCGCTGGATATCGCCGACCGTGAATTTATCGTGCTCGTCGGCCCGTCCGGCTGCGGCAAGTCCACGACGCTGCGCATGATCGCCGGTCTCGAGGAGATCACCTCGGGCGATCTTTTCATCGACGGCAAGCGCATGAACGACGTCGCCCCCAAGGACCGAGACATCGCCATGGTATTCCAGAACTACGCTCTTTATCCCCACATGACCGTTTACGAGAACATGGCGTTCTCGCTCAAGCTCAAGAAGCTCCCGAAGGCCGAGATCGACAAGAAGGTCCGCGAGGCCGCGGAGATCCTGGACATCACCGCCCTGCTCGACCGTAAGCCGAAGGCGCTCTCCGGCGGCCAGCGCCAGCGTGTCGCCATCGGCCGCGCCATCGTGCGCAGCCCCAAGGTGTTCCTCATGGACGAGCCGCTCTCCAACCTCGACGCCAAGCTCCGCAACCAGATGCGCGCCGAGATCATCAAGCTGCGCGACAAGATCGACACCACGTTTATCTACGTCACCCACGACCAGACCGAGGCCATGACGCTCGGCGACCGCATCGTCATCATGCGCGACGGCTTCATCCAGCAGATCGGCACGCCGCAGGAAGTGTTCGATAAGCCCGCCAACCTCTTCGTTGCCGGATTCATCGGAACGCCGCAGATGAACTTCTTCGATGCCGAGCTCAAGCGCGACGGCGACAAGTACACCGTCGAGGTCTGCGGCGAGCAGGTCAACCTCACCGAGGATAAGCAGGCCGCGCTCCTCCGCAACGACGTGAAGTCCGGCCCCGTGACGCTCGGCATCCGCCCGGAGCACATCGTGCTCGCAAAGACCGGCGGCATCCCCGCGCGCGTGGACGTGTCCGAAATGATGGGCTCGAGCGTGCATCTGCACCTCACCGCCGCCGGCCACGACGCCGTTGTCATCGTCCCGACGCTCGAGCTGGACGCCATCCCGTCCTACGGCCAGCAGGTCTCTCTCGAGCTGCACGAGGACAGCATCCACCTCTTCGACCGCGAGAGCGAGAAGTCCCTGCTTCTCTGATCGACCTCTTACAAAAACCCCGACCCGCCGGGACATCCCGGCGGGTCTTACAATGCGAAAATCTTTCGGAGGAATCCCCTATGGAAAACCCTGCGCTTATTATCATGGCCGCCGGTATGGGCAGCCGCTTCGGCGGGCTCAAGCAGATCACGCCCGTAGGCGACAACGGCGAGATCATCATGGACTTCTCGCTGTACGACGCTTACCAGGCGGGCTTCCGCAAGGTCGTGTTCGTCATCAAAAAGGAACGCGAGGCGGATTTCCGCGCCATCGTCGGCAGCCATGTGGAAAGCCGGATGGACGTGCAGTATGTGTTCCAGTCGCCGGACGATGTGCCGGAGTGGTTCACCGTTCCCGAAGGGCGCGAAAAGCCCTGGGGCACGGCGCACGCCGTGCGTGCCTGCAGGAACGTGATCGACGGCCCGTTCGCCGTCATCAACGCCGACGATTTTTACGGCGCGGGGGCATTCCGCGCGCTCTATGATTTTCTCGCCGAGCCGATGGCGGAGAGCGAGAACGCCATGGTCGGGTACCGCATGCGCAATACCGTTACCGAAAACGGGTATGTCGCGCGCGGCGTGTGCGAAACGGCAAACGGCTTCCTCACCTCGATCACCGAGCGGACGCACATTGAAAAGCGCGGCGACCACGCCGCCTACACGACCGATGGCGAGACATACATTGATCTTCCCGGCGATACGCTCGTATCCATGAACTTCTGGGGCTTCCGCAAGCGGATGATGCGCGCGTTCGACGAGCGGTTTGAGGATTTCGTGCGCGAGATCCTGCCGAAAAATCCGCTCAAGGCGGAGTACTTCCTGCCGTGGGTCGCGGATAAGGAGATGCACGCCGGGCTTGCGCGCGTGCAGGTGCTGCCGTGCGAGGAGACCTGGTACGGCGTGACGTACCGCGAGGATCTCCCGCGCGTCCAGTCCGCCGTAGCGGACATGAAGGCAAAAGGCGTGTACCCGAAGAAGCTCTGGGAATAACAGGGGAAAAACCCCTCAGTCAGCCTTACGGCTGCCAGCTCCCCTGTTAGGGGAGCCAAGTTAGTATTTTGCAACCCCACTTGCCTCCCCTAATAGGGGAGGTGGCAAAAACAAAGTTTTTGACGGAGGGGTTTGCCCCTCCCGGAATATGACAAAAGGAACTGCCGCAGAGGCCATCTGCGGCAGTTCCTTTTTTGCGCTGCCTTATTTACTTTTTCCCAAAAAGAGAGAATTTCTTCTTCTCATAAGGCTCCGAGCGGATCGCCGTGATCGTGTACCCGGTGCCATCAAGCACACGATGCAGCGCTTCTTCGCTCAGCGGCTCTTCGGAGAGGATCTCCGTTTCGCCTTTTGCATGAGACGAGGTAACTTTCTTCACGCGGAGGGCGTTGCGGATGGCGTCATTCACATGACTTTCGCACATTCCGCAAGCCATTCCGTCGATCGTGAGTACGGTCTTAACCATGATGTTTTCCTCCTTCGTGGCAGGAGCCGCCCATCGGACAATGGCCGCAGTTTCCGCCGCAGGACGACTTACCCTGTTTCCTGTCCTTTACGAGCGAGCGTACGATCGATACGACAATTATCGCCAGAACGATCGTAATGAGGATCGTTCCGATATTTTCCATGATCCAGCCGAGCATGAAACCTTACCTCCTTTGAGGAATTTGCCTGTTGGAGAGAGAATACTTACTTAACCGCCTTGTCGCTGAGGCGGGTGGCCTCGGTGTACTTCTTGAAGAAGAGCATGTAGATGATGAACGCGAGCACGAGCAGAGCGAAGATCAGGCCGATAACGCTGACGCTGCCGGTGAAGAGAGCGCCGAACTGGTTGATCATCAGAGCGACGGCGTAAGCGAACACGCACTGGTAACCGATGGCGAACCACGTCCACTTTGCGTTGTTCATCTCGCGCTTGATAGCGCCGATGGCCGCGAAGCACGGAGCGCACAGCAGGTTGAACACGAGGAACGAGTAGCCGGTGATCGGGGTGAACGCCGCGCCGATGTGCTGCCACACGGTGCCTTCGCCGGCGCCGTAGAGAATGCCGAGCGTACCGACGATGTTCTCCTTGGCGACGAGGCCGGTGATGGAAGCGACCGTCGCCTGCCAGTTGCCCCAGCCGAGAGGCGCAAAGATCCAGCAGATCGCGCCGCCGATGGCCGCGAGGATGGAGTAGTCGATCTGGTCCTCGGACAGCATCTGGAACTGACCGTCGACCCAGCCGAAGTACGTGGTGAACCAGACAAAGATGGTGGAGAGAAGAATGATCGTGCCGGCCTTCTTGATGAAGCTCCAGCCGCGCTCCCACATGCTGCGGAGAACGTTGCCGAGCGTCGGCCAGTGGTAGGCGGGCAGCTCCATAACGAACGGAGCGGGGTCGCCGGCGAACATTTTGGTCTTTTTGAGCATGATGCCGGAAATGACGATGGCGGCCATGCCGATGAAGTAAGCGGAGGTGGAGACCCAGGGACTGCCGCCGAAGATCGCGCCGGCGATCATGGCGATGAACGGGACCTTCGCGCCGCAGGGGATGAACGTGGTGGTCATGATCGTCATACGGCGGTCGCGCTCATTTTCAATGGTACGCGATGCCATGACGCCCGGCACGCCGCAGCCGACGCCGATGAGCATCGGGATGAAGGACTTACCGGAAAGGCCGAACTTGCGGAACACACGGTCGAGAACGAACGCGATACGGGCCATGTAGCCGCAGGCTTCGAGGAACGCGAGGAGCAGGAAGAGGACGAGCATCTGCGGCACAAAGCCGAGCACCGCGCCGACACCGGCGACGATGCCGTCAAGGATCAGGCCGCTGAGCCATTCCGCCGCGCCGGCCGCCTCAAGAGCGTTGCCGATCAGCACGGGGATACCGGGGACCCAGACACCGTAGTCCGCCGGATCGGGCTCGTCGCCGATCTCGTCGAGCGTGGCGAGCGCCTTTTCGTAATCCTTGAGCGTCGCGGTCTCTTCGGTAACTTCAAGGGTCTCTTCGTCTTCTACTTCGTAAGTAAATTCGCCTTCGGGGGCGGCGCCGTTTTCTTCAACGTAAGCGTCGTAGCCGTCCACGATGGCGGAGGCGTCGCCGTACTGCTCAGCGACTTCGTTGTACGCCGCGGAGCCGATGCCGAACAGGTGCCAGCCGTCGCCGAACAGACCGTCGTTGGCCCAGTCGGTCGCGGGGGCGCCGACGGCGACCATGGCGATCCAGTAAACGAGGAACATGACGGCCGCGAAGATGGGCAGACCCAGCCAGCGGTTCGTGACGATCTTGTCGATCTTATCGGAGGTGGTCAGCTGACCGGCGTTTTTCTTCTTATAGCAGGCCTTGATGACCTCGGCGATATAAACGTAGCGCTCGTTGGTGATGATGCTCTCGGCGTCGTCGTCGAGCTCCTTCTCGGCGGCCTCGATGTCCTGCTCGATGTGGGCCTTGACATCCTCGGGGATGTTCAGGGACTCAAGCACCTTATCGTCGCGCTCGAACACCTTGACGGCGTACCAGCGCTGCTGCTCTTCGGGCAGGGTGTGCACGGCAGCCTCTTCGATGTGGGCAATGGCGTGCTCGACCGGGCCGGAGAACTTGTGCATCGGGATGGTCTTGCCGCTCTTCGCGGCTTTGATGGCGGTCTCGGCGGCTTCCTTGACGCCGTCGCCCTTCAGTGCGGAGACCTCCACGACCGGGCAGCCGAGCTGACGGGACAGCTCCGCAACGTCGATCTTGTCGCCGTTCTTGCGGACGACGTCCATCATGTTCACCGCCAGCACCACGGGGATGCCAAGCTCGGTGAGCTGCGTGGTGAGGTAAAGGTTACGCTCAAGGTTCGTGCCGTCGATGATGTTCAAAATGGCATCGGGGCGCGTGCCGATGAGGTAATTTCTCGCTACGACTTCCTCCAGCGTGTAGGGGGACAGAGAATAAATGCCCGGAAGGTCGGTGATGATGACACCGTCATGACCTTTGAGCTTGCCTTCCTTCTTCTCGACCGTGACGCCCGGCCAGTTGCCGACGAACTGGTTGGAGCCGGTCAGAGCGTTGAACAGGGTGGTTTTGCCGCTGTTCGGGTTGCCCGCAAGGGCGATGCGCAAATCCATTTTCACGCTTCCTTTCTGCTCTCAAAAGCTTTTCCGCGGTTTGCCTTCGCTAACCGCTGCTCGAAAAAATTAGGGGCTCTCCCCGAAAAGGTTTTATTCGATCTCGATCATCTCGGCGTCCGCCTTGCGGATCGAAAGCTCGTAGTTGCGGACGGTGACTTCGATGGGGTCGCCGAGGGGCGCTACCTTGCGGACGTAGACCTGGGTGCCTCTCGTGATGCCCATGTCCATGATGCGGCGCTTCACCGCGCCCTCGCCATGGAGCTTCACGACCTTGACCGTCGAGCCGACCGGCACTTCGCGCAGAGTTTTCATGCCATTGCCTCCTTATTTTATATTTTCTTTTTCTTTCCTAAGCGTTGATTCGCAAGGGCGTGTGTCCTTGTCCATCGACGCATGATCAAACCATGATCTTGCGCGCCAGCTCGTCGCTGACAGCGACGCGGGACTCCTTGACCTTCACGATCACATTTCCGCCCAGCATAGTCACGATGCAGACCTCGCCGCCGACGGTGAAGCCAAGGTCCTCAAGATGACGCTTCGTCTCCGGGTTTCCGCCGATGCGCTTTACGATCTGCGGTTCGCCGACATTCGCCAGTACCAACGGCATCATGCCGCACCCTCCTTCCGGATGTTAGTCCAAGCTAACATATGCGCAAAAATAATCGGTTAGCTCTCACTAACCGCCTTATATAATAGTTACCCTGCGCTAACTTGTCAAGAGGGAACGCCGCTTTTTTTCATCTTTGTATAATCGGCACAAAAGGACAGGCTCCGACACGGCACGCCGTTGGAAATTCGCTTGTTTTTCGGAAATGAATATGATATGGTAATAGATAATCATCCAACGAAACGGAGTTTTTTCTCATGATCATGCAGGAATCCGGGGAAATGTACCTCGAAACCATATATCGGCTGAGCCAGTCGCTGCCGGTCGTGCGTTCGATCGACGTGAGCGAATACATCGGCTACTCAAAGCCCTCGGTCAGCCGGGCGATCGGCATTTTGAAAAAGCAGGAATACATCACGGTGGACAAGTTCGGCGCGATCACGCTCACGGACAAGGGCCGCGAGCGCGCGCAGTACATCTTTGAGCGGCACACGTGTCTCACGAAGATATTCACCCGGCTCGGCGTGAACGCGGAGACCGCCGCCGAAGACGCCTGCCGCGTGGAGCACTACATCAGCGACGAGACGTTCCAGGCCCTCAAACGGCATCTCGCAGAGCACGAAAACTAAACGCCCTGACCCGCAAAAACCCCTCCGTCAAAAGCAGAGCCTTTGACGGAGGGGTTTTGTATCAGTATGTCTCAACGTTCCGCACGCGGTTTTCGCCGTCGGCGAGAATTTCGGAGCATGGACTTATTGGAAGAGGATCATTCGTCCTCTTCCGTTTTCGTTTCGCCTTCCGCTTCGGCGGGCGCTTCCGTCTCCGTCGCGGCCTTTTCCGGCTCGGTCTCCGGAACGTCCTCCGTTTCGGCCTTTTCGGTCTCGTCCGTCGTCACTTCCGCTGTCTCGGAAGTTTCCGTCTCTTCGGTCTCGGCGGGCTTCTTTCTGCCGAGCAGCACCGCCGCCAGCGCCACGATCACGACGAGCGCCGCGATGGCAACGTACATCCAGACGTTCGCCGACTTCGCCGCCGGTTCCTCGAACAGCTCGTTATAATCCATCGTGCCGAAATCGCCCTTCCACTCGACCTCCGCGTTGTTGATCCAGTCGATGAGCATGTTGTTGAAAAGCTCGTTGGCGGCGTCGGCGCGCAGCGTCATATAATCGCCCGTGCCGGAATCCTGCGAGAGGGTCTTGCCGTCGGGATCGAGCGGGAGACGGAGGATGATGTGGTAGCCGTAGCTAGACTCCACGATGTCGGAGATCTCATAGTCCGCGAGAGCGCGGGCGCCGTCCTCAAACTCCTGCACCATCTGATCGTCGGTGAAAATGTAGCCGTCCGGGAAGTTTGTCATGCCGGGGTCGTCGGCTTCCGCCATCAACTCGTCGAACCGCGCCATCATCGTCTCGCGGTCGGATTCGAGCGCGCGCAGCTCCTCGAGCGTCGTCTCGGCCTCCTTGCGGACTTCGGCTTTCTCTTCGTCCGTCATGTCGGTGCCGTCGTCGTTCTTTGTGAGGAAGAGGATGTGCTTGCAGCGGACATAGTTGTTGTCGTTCGCCCACGCGAGGACGTCCGCCTCGGAGAGCTTCTCGCCGTTCGCGCCGTAGGTGTCCTCCATGATGGCATTGAACGCGGCGTTGCTCCGGAGGAGCAGGCAGTAGGTCGGCTCGTCGAGATACGCGCTCTCCATGGCCTCCATCAGCGCGTCCACGCCGCCGTACTGCTCCACGATGCTGTTCCACTGCGTTTCGACCTCGGCGTCCACCGTCTCCGCGAGACCGCGCTTGTCCGCCTCGGCCGCCGGAACGGTGTAATACTTCATGCGCGCCTCAAGCGCTTCGCGCATTGCGTCCTGCAGCGTCGTGCCGTCGCCCGTGTCGGTGGTAAAGTCGGGGATCGCCATGGTGTAGCGGATGAACTGGCTCGTCATGCTGGCGATGAGATAGTAGCAGAGCTTCCATGTGACTTCCGTACCGTTCACCGTGGCGACAACGGTGTCGCCGTCGTACTTTTTGCTGGCCGCGTCGAGCTGTTCCATGATCTTCGTATACGCTTCCTGCGCTGCCGCGGCAGCGTCAGATGCGGCTTCGGATGCGGCTTCGGACGAGCCGGCCGCGGCGCTGTCGCCGGTCGTGCCGTCGTCGGCGGCGAGCGCCGGAACGGCGAGCGCGCCGAGCAGCAGCACAAGACTCATAAGCAGCGCGAGCAGTTTCTTTGCTTTCATAGTTTTTTTACTCCTTTTCCGCGGCGGGCTCCGCCGCCGGTTTTTGCAGTTTGTTCCACGCTTCCACAAGGGCGCGCGCTTCCGGAATGGGTCTCGCGCCGGGCCGGAGCTTAAGCCCCAGCCGCGGCTCGCGTCCGGCTTCGAGCTTGACGCGGTTTTTGAACTCCTTCTGCGCATAGAGCGCGGAAAGCGTTTCCATGTCGAAATTCTCTACCTTGAAATAGAGCATGTTTCCCTTCTGGGAGATGTCCGAGATACCGGCGCGCCCGGCCTCGCCGCGCAGCAGCGCCACGTGGATGAGCGCATTCACCGCGCTCGGCGGGTCGCCGAAGCGGTCGATGAGCTCGTCGGTGAGATCGTCGGCGTCCGCCTCGGTGCGGATGAGGGCGATGCGGCGGTAAAGGTCCATGCGCTGCTCGGCGCTCGGGACATACTTTTCCGGGATGTTCGCCGTAACGGAGAGGTCGGCGGCGCACTCGGTGCGCACGGGCGGCTTCTCGCCCTTTTCCTCGAGCACGGCCTCCTCGAGCAGCTTTAAGTACATATCGTAACCGACGTCCATCATGTGGCCCGACTGCTCCGCGCCGAGGAGGTTGCCCGCGCCGCGAATTTCCAGGTCACGCATGGCGATCTGGAACCCGGCGTTGAACTCGGCAAACTCGCGGATGGCGGTCAGGCGCTTTTCGGCGATCTCCGTGAGCGCCTTCTCCGGGCGGTAGAGCAGATACGCGCTCGCGCGCCGCGCGCTGCGTCCGACGCGCCCGCGCAGCTGGTGGAGCTGGGCAAGGCCGAGCTTGTCGGCGTCCTCCACGATAAGGGTGTTGACGTTCGGGATATCGATGCCGGTCTCGATGATCGTCGTGCAGACGAGCACCTGAATTTTCCCCTCGACCATATCGTCCATGACGCGGGAGAGCTGTTCCTCGTCCATTTTGCCGTGCGCCACGCCGACGGAAACACCGCCGCCGAGCTGCTTTTGCAGCCGCAGCGCCACGTGCTCGATGTTCTCCACGCGGTTGTGGAGATAGTATACCTGCCCGCCGCGGAGAAGCTCGCGCCGGATGGCGTCGCACACGGCCTTTTCGTCCTGCTCCATCACGAACGTCTGCACGGGCTGGCGGTCGCGCGGCGGCTCCTCAATGGTGGACATACTGCGCAGACCCGAAAGCGCCATGTTGAGCGTGCGCGGGATGGGCGTTGCCGAGAGCGTCAGCACATCGACGCCCTTCGACATTTCCTTGAGCTTTTCCTTGTGCGACACGCCGAAGCGCTGCTCCTCGTCCACGATGAGAAGGCCGAGATCCTTGAAGACAACGCTCTTCTGCAGCAGGCTGTGCGTGCCGATGAGAAGATCGACGCTGCCCGCGAGCGTCTTTTTGAGAATGTCCTTTTTCTGGCCGGGCGTGCTGTAGCGCGACAGGAGCGCGATCTCCACCGGGTAGCCGAAAAAGCGGCGCATCGCGGTCTGGTAATGCTGGCGGGCAAGCACTGTGGTCGGCACAAGGATCGCGCACTGCTTGCCGTCTAAAATGCACTTCATCGCCGCGCGGAGCGCGACCTCCGTTTTGCCGTAGCCGACGTCGCCGCAGAGCAGGCGGTCCATCGGAACCGGCTTTTCCATGTCGTCCTTGATCTCCTGAATGCACCGGAGCTGATCGTCCGTTTCGGCGTAGCCGAACGCCTCTTCAAACTCCGTCATCCACGGGCTGTCCGGCGCGAAGGCGTAGCCCGGCGTGCGGGCGCGCGCGGCATAGAGCTTCGTGAGCTCGGCGGCGAGCTCTTTTGCCGCGGCCTTGGCGCGGCTCGTCGTCTTTTTCCACTCCGCGCCGCCCATGCGCGAGAGCTTCACGGGGCGGTCCTCGCCGCCGCCGATGTATTTCGACACAAGGTCGAGCTGTGTCGCCGGAACGTACAGGCTGTCCGACCCGGCGTAACATATTTTAATGTAGTCCTTTTCGATGCCGTCCACCGGCAGCTTGAAGATACCGGCAAAGCGGCCGATGCCGTGGTGCTCGTGCACCACAAGATCGCCGACCGAGAGATCGGCGCAGGAGCCGAGCTTCTCGCGGTCTGCCATGGCGCGGCGGCGCTTGCGGCTTCGCAGCGCGCCCGCGGCGATCTGCGTATCGGTCAGCACGGCAAGGTGCGCCTCCGGCGCTTCAAGACCCGCGGAGAGAGCGCCCACCGCGACGGTGGCCCGTCCCTCCGGCGGCAGAGCGCCGTTCGGGAAGCCGCGCAGCGGCGGTATGCCGTTTCGCTCGAGCATCGCTGCGAGCACATCCGCCCGGCGGTCGTCCGAGGCGAACACCACAACGCGGAAATCGTTTTCAAGATACCGCTGCACGTCGGCAAGCGCCGTTTCCGCGCTGCCGCCGTAGCTCGGAAGCTGGCGGACGTTCGTATCGAGCACCGACCGGGGGGAGAGGGGATAGCGCCCCGCGCTGAAGGCGTCCGCCATCACGACAGCGAAGTCCGCGATTTTTTCGCACGCGTCCTTCCACGGCAGGAGATAATCGCCGGTTTCCGCGACCGGGAACGCGCCTTCGCGCAGGATCTTCAGATCGTCCGCGAGAGAGTCGGAAATGTCCTTCGCTTTTTCCGCGCAGCGGTTCGGCGCGTCGATATAAACGACAGCGTCCGGCGCGATGAAATCAAGCGCCGTTGAATACTCACTGTATAATTCCGGGAGATACCGGTCGCTCCAGGGCAGGGGCGCGCCGGTGGAAATAAGCTCCGCGTCCCGGCGGAGACGGCGCGCAAGCTCCGTCTGCTCGCGCCGCTCGGCGCGCGCGGCGCGGCTCAGAAGCTCCTTGGCGATGCTCCCGGCGCGGCTGGGATCGACGAGCGATTCGCACGCGGGCAGCACACGGAAGGATTCGATATTCTCCGCGCGGCGCTGCGTGTCGGTGTCGAAAAAGCCCATGGAGTCGATCTCGTCGCCCCAGAACTCGGCGCGCACGGGGCGCTCCGCGCCGGGGGAGAAGATATCGAGAATGCCGCCGCGGCGCGAAAACTGGCCGGGGCCCTCCACCATGTCGCTGCGGCGGTAGCCGCACGCAAGCAGGCGCGGCTCGAGCGCTTCGGGGCCCTCGCCCTCGCCGAGACGGAGCGTAAAGGCGGCGTTTTCCAGAATATCCGGCGGCAGCGTGCGCTGCAGAAGGCCGGAAACGGTGCATACCGCGACGAGCGCGCCGGCATAGAGCGCGTCGAGCGCGCGCAGCCGCCGCTGCTCCTCCTGCCGGGATACGACCTCGATATCGCGCAGCGCGAGATCCCGTCCCGTGAGCTGCACAACGCTCTCGCCGAGCAGCGCTTCGAGATCGGCGGCGAGCGTTCCGGCGTTCGTCTCGTCGGTGCAGAGAACGAAGATGGGCCGGTCGGTCTCGCGGCGGAGCATCGCCGCGCCGAGAGCGCGCATCGCGCCGCCCGATTGGGTCAAAAGGGCAGGCAAATAGCCCTCCTCGACCCTCAGGGGGAGGGTAGCAAGGGAGGGTGTTTTTCCTATGGCTTTGATTATGGCGTCCATAAGTATAGAGAATACACCTTTATCGTGTCGTTTGCAAGAAAAAAGCCTCCCATGGGGGAGGCCTATCTAATAAGCTCCCTCTGACGAGGGAGACTTTATAATATTACCAGGCGTTATCAAAATCACACCAGCCGTGGTCCTCTTCGCCGTCCTCGTCGGGCAGCTCGCCGAGCACGACCGGCACCTCGCGGTACTCGCCCGCGCGGTAAACGATGAGGATCGTCTTGCAGCCCGGCGTAAGACCGTTTTCCGCGGCGGTGAGATCGGCGGCGGTGGCTATGTCCGCGCCGTTCAGCCGGATGATGATATCGCCGCTGCAAAGTCCCGCGTCGCTCGCCGGTCCGCCGTCCTCCACGGCGTAGATCTGCACGCCGGGGACCATGGCGTTGCTGTCCGAGCCGTTATAATAGTCCGCCGCGGCGCAGCTCACGGTCTGAACGATCACGCCGAGATAGGGGCGCTCGCCGGTGGGCGCGCTCGTCGCGGAGGGGGGCGTATCGGCATGGACCGCCGCGGAGATCGCCGCGGCGCCGGAAATATCCCCGCCGGTCTGGACCGTCTCCGATGAAGGCGTGGGGACGGCGGTTTTGGTATTCACGACAGGCTTTTCCGCATCGGAAAACGCCGTGGTGAGCAGCGAGCCGAGCACGAAAAAGGCAAGACACAGCGCGCCAACGCGCAGCGGCGAGACCGTTTTCTTCGTGCCGGACGATTTTTCTTCCGAAAAAGAGTAGCAGCGCGGCATATTCGGCGCGTCGTCCTGCCGTATATAACTTGCGTCGGTGAATCCGACGGATCGATCGCGCGTGGGTTTTTCGTTCATACCTGCCGCTCCTCTCCAAGTTTTTTCCCTTATTATAGCGTGGAGTTATGACAAATGCATGAACAACCCGGGAATTTTCCTCGGTATTGCATTTTTTGCGCTTTTACGCTATGATAATTGATTGAAAAAAGGCCCCCTTGTGCAAAGGGGGCTGTCAGCGGAGCTGACTGGGGGATTGTATTCTCCGGAAAACGACAATCCCTCCGTCGCGGCGCTGCGCGCCGTGCCACCTCCCTTTACACAAGGGAGGCTTGAATATGGAGGAGGCAATCTCTATGGCAAGTAAATATCTGGATATGTGTCCGCCGGTGCTGGCGTCGCTCAAGGCGGGAACGCCGATCATCGCCATCGAGACCGGATTTTTCATGCAGCTGCCGTACCCGCGCAATCTGGAGGCGCTGCAGGAGTGTGAGCAGGCGTTTTACCGGCGCGACTGCGTGCCGTGCTGCGTCGGCATCGTGAACGGGCGGCTCAAGGCGGGCCTTTCCAAGCAGGACATGGACACGCTCTGCCGCAGCGGCGGCAGCTGCACGCGCTCGCAGATCCCCGCGCTCGTCGGCGGCGGATCGACGTCCGGCACAGGCCCCTCCGCTACGCTGGCCATCGCGCGCATGGCGGGCATAATTCCGGTCATGGCGCCGGGACTGCGTGATTCTCTCGCCGATCTGGACGCGCTCTCCGGCTCTTCGCGGCTCGTGTTCTGCGGCAAGGTGTCGCCGGACAAGGCGCTGCTTTTCTCCTCGCGCGGCGTGCCGGTGCTGCGTCTGCCCGCAGAGGAGCTCGCGGACGCATATCTCGTGCAGCGCGATCTTGAGGTGAACGAATGCACGGTCATCCCCTGCGGCGATACGCTCGGCGATATCGCCGAGAAAGCCTCCGCCGTGGCGATGGACATCAAGCGCAAGGTCTCGGCGGTATAAAAAAATCTTCCTCGTTATGAGGAAAACCCCTCCGTCAAAACCTCCGGTTTTGACACCTCCCCTGTTAGGGGAGGCAAGTAAGTTTTTTGGAAGACCGGCTTGGCTCCCCTAACAGGGGAGCTGTCAGCCGTCAGGCTGACTGAGGGGTTTACAATCTTCTCTCCGTCTTCTCTCGTTCCGCTCCCTCGTCAGAGGGAGCTTTTTTTGTATCAGCCGAATTTTCCCTGTACATAGTCTCTCGTGCGGGTATCCTCGGCTTCGTTGAATATCTTCGCCGTTTCGCCCATCTCCACGAGCTTGCCGAGCAGGAAAAACGCCGTCTTTTCCGAGATGCGCGCGGCCTGCTGCATGTTGTGCGTGACGATGACGATGGTGTACGTCTTTTTGAGCTCGAGCGCCAGCTCTTCGATGCGCCCGGTGGAGATCGGGTCGAGCGCGCTCGTCGGCTCGTCCATCAGCAGCACCTCCGGCTCGGCGGCCAGCGCGCGGGCGATGCACAGTCTCTGCTGCTGTCCGCCGGAGAGACCGAGCGCGCTCTTTTTGAGCTTGTCCTTCGTCTCGTCCCAGATGGCGGCGCTTTTGAGCGATCGTTCCACGATCTCGTCAAGCTCCGCGCGACCGCGCACGCCGTGCAGCCGGGGAGCGTAGGCGATGTTGTCGTAAATGCTCATCGGGAACGGGTTCGGCTTCTGGAACACCATGCCGATGCGGCTGCGAAGCTCCGTGACGTCGATCTTGTCGCCGTAAACGTTGTGGCCGTGGAAGAGCACCGCGCCGTCAATTTTGCAGCCCGGCACAAGATCGTTCATGCGGTTGAGCGTTTTAAGATACGTGGACTTGCCGCAGCCCGAGGGGCCGATGAGCGCCGTGATCTCGTTGGGAAAAATGTCCGTATCGATGCCGTAGAGCGCCTGAAATGCGCCGTAGCGCAGGTCGAGCTTTTTGGTCTGCAGAATGGGTTCCATAATTTTTACCGTTCCTTTCCGGCCTTGCGCGCCGTGAGCGAGGCGAGAAGATTGAGCGCGAGCGTCAGCACGAGCAGCACCGCCGCAATGCCGAAGGCGATATCAAACTTGCCCTGCTCGCTTGCGTAGAGATACAGCGCCACGGAAAGCGACGCCGAGGAGGATTCGAGCGCCGCCTTGAATCCCAGCAGCCGCAGACCGAAGCCCGCGGTGAAGAGAAGCGCCGCGCTCTCGCCGGTGATACGGCCGACGGAGAGGATGCAGCCGGTCACGATGCCGTCTACGGCGTTCGGCAGCACGACGGTGCGCACCATGTGCCACTTGCCGCTGCCGAGCGCGAGAGCGCCCTCGCGGTAAGCTCTCGGCACGGCGAGCAGACTCTCGCGCGTGTTCGCCATGACCGTGGGGAGCACCATGAGCGCGAGCGTGAGGCCGCCGGCGAGAACGCCCTGCTTAAGGGCGCCGAACTTGATGAAAAACAGCATGCCGATGAGACCGAAGAGGATGGACGGGATACCCGTGAGCGTTTCGGCGGCAAAGCTGATGAGCCGCACGACGCGGGGATTTTCCGCGTATTCGGTGATGTACACCGCCGCGCCGACGCCGAGCGGAAGCGCCGCGCCCATGGCGATGAGAATGAGATAGAGCGTGTTGCAGATGTTGGGGAGGATACCGGTCGTTCCGGCGAGATAGCTCGTCGCCGTCGTGAGGAACGACCAGCTCAGCTGCGGCAGACCGCGCTTTAAAATGATCCCGATCAGGAAGAGAAGAATACCGCCTGTTATCACCGCCGCGGCGATAAGGGCCGCTTTCAGAAAAATTTCCCGGAGCTTTCTCATGCCTTGGCGCTCCTTTCGCTGAGAAGCCGCAGCGCGGCGTTGATGAGAAGAATGAAGAGGAACAGCACCAGACCCACGGAGAAGAGCGCGTCGCGCTGCAGGGAGCCGTAGGCGGCGTAGGACATTTCGGAGACGATGGCAGTCGTGAGAAACCGGACGGAGGCAAAGAGCGACGGCATATTCGCCACGTTGCCCGCCACCATCAGTATTGCCATCGCTTCGCCGACGGCGCGGCCCGTGCCCTGGATAACGGAGGCGATCACGCCGCTTTTCGCCGCCCTGAGCGAAACGAGAAACCACGTTTCCGCCTTCGTTGCGCCGAGCGCGAGAGAGGCTTCCTCGTATTCGCGCGGCACGGCGCGCAGCGCCGTTTCCGAAACGGACACGATGTACGGCAGGATCATAACCGTCAGCACGAGAATGGCCGTGAACAGGCACGCTCCGGAGGAGAGGGAGAACGATTTCTGCACAAACGGCACGAGCACCGTCATGCCCACGAGACCGTACACAACCGAGGGGATGCCCGCGAGCAGCGCCACGCAGCTGCGCGCCGCGGCGGCAATGCGCGGCGGGACGGCCTTGGCGAGAAACACCGCCGTGAAAAGGCCGAGCGGTACGCCGAGGAGCAGCGCGCCCGCCGTGCCGTAAATGCTCGTGAGGATGAACGGCAATATACCGAATTCATTCGTCGGCGCGTTCCACGTCTCGCCGAAAAGAAAATTCCAAAGCCCGATCTCCCGGATCGCCGGTACGCCGGAGATCACAAGATACAGGCAGATGCACAGCACGAATCCCACCGCCGCGATGCCGCAGAGAAGGAAGATCCATTTTACGATATTTTCCAAAACCTTTTTCTTCATAAATAAGAAAAACTCCCCGACGTTCTTGTCGGGGAGTATTCTACGTTAAGGGTGTAAAATCCGTTACCGCGGCGTTGTAAAATGTGTGTAAAGCGCTGCCGGACTCATTCATGGAGATATAGCGCAGGGCAGCCACCCTTGTCCCACACGCGGAACAGCGTGTAGCCGTACGTGTTTTCCAACCGTTCGCGCATGTTTTCGGAGGCGTCGGACACAATCCACTTCGGCGGCGTTTCGCGCAGATATTCGTCCAGCTCCTTGGCAATAAACGGTGAATCCTGACTCATCCAATCCTGCGTCATGGCGTGGCAGAAGCAAGGATCCACATCCAGATAGAGATATACGTTTGCGCGCATATCGTATGCGAGCACCTCGCCGGGATCGGCGTCGATGCACGCGCGTATCTCGCTCATGGCCTCCTTCTCGCTGTCCAGATACCCGCAGAAGTTGAAGAGGATGCTTTTACCGGCGTGGACGGCCGCCTGCGGCGCATAGGGCAGCAGACAGAACACGAGCACCGCCGCGCACAAGCGCTCCGCCGCTTTCTTTTCGGCCGCCATGGAGCGGACGCCCTCGGCGCACACGGCGAAGCCCGGCACGAGCGCCGGGGTGAGGATAAGAAAATAATGCTTGTAGCTGTATCCGAGCACGGCGACCGCCGCGCCGAACACGCAGGAGAAAATGAGTACGAGCGCGCTGCCGAGCGGCAGGGCGCCTTTTTTCATCTGGCGCACGGCGAAGTATATCACGACCGGCACCATGGACACGCGGGCAAAATACATCAGCCAGTCCTTCGCCGTCTTGGCGGCGGCGCCGCCGGCGGCGTAGTGGAAGTTATGAAGGAAGCTCGCATACATAAACCGGTCGAACGCGCCGATCCGCGCAAAATACAGAGCGAACGGCCCGACGACGAGCGCCGCGCCGCAGAGCACGAGCACGATGTGCAGCAGCAGCGCGCCGAATTTTTTCTCCCGGCAGAGCAGCACCGCGAATGCAAGCAGCACGCCGCAGACGATGGCGGCATTCGTCGCGCGCATCATGAAATTCACGCCGAAGCAGATGCCGTAGATCACGCTGTACCATTTCGGATGACGGTACGCCGGAGCGCCGGTCTTGATAAACCGGAGCGAGAGCCACAGCGGCAGCAGCGAAAACACGAGCGACCATTCCTCGGTCATGTTCCCCTCGCCGACCGTGCCGCAGTAGAGGAACAGCAGCACAAGCACCGAAAGCCACGCCGTCCCCCTTCCGGTGAATAGGCGCGCCGTCCGGTAGGAAAGCTCAAAGGCGAACGTCATGAATACGACCTGCAATATCCAAAGACCCGTGCGCCCGCCGAGCAGATAGCCGAGGGCGTTGAAATAAAAGATCATCGGCCCCTTGTTGTCGTAAAGATCAAGATAGAGCCGCAGCCCGTGCGTGATGCCCTTGCCGAACGACATGAACACCGCGGAATCGTAGCCGTAGTAAGCGTTGAGCGGCGTCGTGTAGGGTGAGGCGAACAGCATGAATACCGCGCTGAAGCACAGCAGCACGCCAAGACGCGGCAGCGATCTTTCGTCCAGATATTTTCCAAGCTTTTTCATAATTACTCCTTGTATTTACCGGAACGGGTCGGTATCGTCGTACTGGCTCGGCTGGTTGGTATATGGATTGATATAGACATGGTTGCTGTCGTCGTCAAGATAGTACATATGCAGCGCGTCGCGCATATTGAAATACTCCTCCGAGCCGTTGCGCCAACCCTGCGAAACGCAGTCGGTCGTATAGATGACCTGCACCTGCGTATCCGGCAGCGCCGCTTTGAGCGCCTCGATCTGATCGTCGCGGTACATGTTGTAGCTGATCCAGAGCCTTTCGAGCCACGTCATGTGCATGAGCGTGTCCAGATCGGCCTCCGCGTCGCGCACGCGCTTGTAGGTGATGTTCAGATGGCGCAGATTCGTCAGCTCCCGGAGCGGCGTTATGTCCGAGGTGTTCGTCCAGAACATTTCGAGCATCACAAGGTTCTTGAGATATTTCAGCGCGGGCAGCGATTCATACTGGCTGTTGCTCACGACAAGATACCGGAGATCCGGGAAGTTTTCAAACATGTCGGGATCGTCGTAAAACTTCTGATGGCCGAGATCGATGGCGATCATATTGCGGCAGTATCGGAGAGCGGCAAAGGAATGGTTGTCCTCCGGGAATTCATAATCGTTGTTGTATACTGTGAAATACGTCCGGTCCGTGCGAAGGCCCCAACGGCGGACCTGCACCATCCACACAAACTGCACGTCCTCGTGCCGGAGATCAATCGCATCCATATCCTCGTCCGATATGCCGCAGCGCAGCATCACGACCTTTTTAAGTTTCGGCAGATAGGGAAGCATGGTCTCAATCTGCGCCGCGTCCTCCACGGTGAGAGGGACATCCGAAAAATCGATCTCCTCGACGGCGGTCGAGAATCTCACGCCAAAGAGCTGCGTTTCCCATTCGGTAAGAAGATTTGGGTGCGCCGCAGAAAAATCACGCAGCATGTGTTCGGAAAGACCGCAGTCCGTGAGCTTGACGCTCTTCGCGTTTGAAAAAAGCGGTAGCGCCGCAGAAAGCTCGGAGAGATCCTCTTCTGTGAGCGGCGTGCCGGTAAAATCGAGCGCCGTGACATCACTGGGTATAGTGCGGCCTGCGAGCGTCACGTCCCAGGAAAAGAGCATGGACGGAAATTCTTCTGTAAGGGCGAGCTGATCGGCAGGCGAAAGTGTGCTGTCCGTGAGAACGAGCGTTCGGAGCTTCGGCAAACGGGTAATCGCGGCGCGGAGCATGTCCGCCGAAGCGTCTTGAACCGCAATGCTCTCGCTCTCCCCGTCGAAGCTTTTCTCGCCGAGAGGGACTGTCCAGTGTACCCGCACTTCGGGCAAGGCATTTTGCAGCGCGAGAATGGCGGAAAAATCGCTGCAGGCGCTCACATCAGCTTCTTTGAGATTTTTCAACCGTGCAAAAGACGGAATATCCTCCGTGGTGAAATCCGCCGTTACGATGCTTTCGCTCTCTCCGTCGAAGCTCTTTCCGCCGACGGTGACGTCCCAGAGAACGTGCGCGTCCGGAAACCTGCTTTCTATCGTCCGCAGCTTTTCCTCGCTTATCTCTCGTCCGCGCAGGTCGATGGTATCGGCGCTGCGCGCTGTGACGGTTCCGTCAACAAAGGTATACTTCCAGAAAAACCAACCGACTGCTGCAAGCAGCAGTATCACCACAGGAAGGAGCCAACACAGCCTCTTTTTTTCTTTCACGGTATCTCCCTCCATTTAGCGGATCTTCTGCGGCTCTTCCACGTTTGTTTCGGATACAATGTAATGCGGACGATGCTTTGTCTCCATATAGGTTTTGGCAATGTACTGCCCCATAACGCCGAGAAAGAACGTCTGCATTCCGCCGATGAAAATAATGACGCAGATCGTGGACGCCCAGCCCGCTACCGGATCGCCGAAGACGGCACGCCGAACGACCAGAAAGATCAGCACGAGGATTGAGATTGCCACCATACCCATACCGAACCAGAACATAGCGCTCAGCGGAGTTTGCGAAAAGTTGATAATGCCGTCCACCGCGTACTTAAAAAGTTTCCAGAAACTCCATTTTGTCTGCCCAGCGACGCGCTCAACGTTTTCATACGGCAACCAGTATGTACGAAAGCCTACCCAGCCGAAAATACCCTTGGAAAAGCGATTATATTCGCTCATGGATAAAATGGCGTCGACCATTTCCCGGCGCATCAAACGAAAATCGCGTGCGCCGTCTACAACATCGGCGTCGGAGATCCGGTTGATAAGCTTATAAAACTGCCGGGCGAACCAGCTTCGGAGCGGCGGTTCGCCCGCACGGTCAACGCGGCGTGTAGCCACGCTGTCATATTCACCAGTACGGAGGATCTCCAGCATTTGGGGAAGAAGGGACGGAGGATCCTGCATATCCGCATCCATCACCGCCACATAATCTCCCTTGGCGTTGCAGAAACCGGCAAACATAGCGCTTTCCTTACCGAAGTTGCGGGAAAAGGAAAGATATCTCACGCATGCATCCGTTTCAGATAGCTCTTTGAGAATAGAAAGCGTCCCATCCTTTGATCCGTCGTTCACAAAGAGCAATTCGTACGCTTCATTCATGGAAGAAAGAACCGCGCTGCATTCTTGATAGAATATCGGGAGAGCCTCCTCTTCGTTGTAGCAAGGAACAATAATCGATATCATTCTTCTTCTTCCTTTCTTATGTGGCTTTCTTATGTGGCTTTCTTTTTCTGCAGGCATACCGGCCTTTCTGAGTGTCGCCGTTAAAAAAAAGATCTTCCTCCGTCACTATATTTTTATTGCCAAGCGCGATTTTGTCTGCGGAAATATCGTTTTTCGTCAGAATTTCTTCGATGACTTCCTTCCAAGTCTTATCTTGGAATTGTCCTTCGCCGGGCACAGTTTCGTTGTCCGAGGCAAGCGGCTTCTGCACGAGAAAGAGCATTTTAGAGAAGCAGCAAAACACACAAATCCTCATTGCCGGAGTTGCTTTTTGGGCACCATTGTTTGTGCAGATGACCTTTTTTATCCTATAATAAATAGCATGGATAGTCAATAGATGCATTTTAAATACAATTAGAATACGATATATGGTATATAATTAAAATATATTATAATACATTATATAATAATATATCTTTACACAATTGTGGATAAGTGATATAATTTTATAATGCTGATAATAGTGTCTCCGGGCACTTTACGGATCATAAGGAGAGAGAGAAAGAATGAATTCCCTCAACGACATATGGAACAGCGTTCTTGCCGTTCTCGGGCAGAATCTGACCGCCACGGCGCTGAACACCTGGTTTGACGACTGCACGCCGGTCGAGATCGTGAATAACCGGCTCGTCATCCACACCCCCACGGAGTTCAAGCGCGACATTATCCAGTCCCGCTTTGCCCAGACGATCATCGATGCGCTCAGCGACCTTTTCTCCGCCGAGTTCAAGCTGACGATCCTCGCCGGGGACGAGCTGGACAGCTACATCTCCGAAACGAAAACGGACGATACGCTCCCGGAGGTCGCGGGCTTCACGTTCGATAACTTCGTCGTGGGACCGTCGAACAAATACGCCCACGCCGCGGCCATCGCCGTGGCGGAAAATCCCGGCAAGCTCTATAACCCGCTTTTCATTTACGGCAACTCCGGGCTCGGCAAAACGCACCTTCTTCTCGCCATCGGCAGCGCGATCCACGCGAAAAATCCGAAGGCGAAGATCGTATACGTCAAGGGCGACGATTTCACGAACGATCTCGTCCACGCAATCCAGGTCGGCGGCGGCGAGGATCTGCGCGCCAAATACCGCAGCGCCGATCTTCTTTTGATGGACGATATCCAGTTCATCGCCGGCAAGCAGCAGACGCAGGAGGAGTTCTTCCACACGTTCAACACGCTCTATGAAGCGGGAAAGCAGATCGTCGTCACGTCCGACCGCCCGCCGATGGAGATGAACAAGCTGGAAGACCGTATCCGCACGCGGCTCGAATGGGGCCTTATGGCGGACGTGCAGCCGCCGGATCTCGAAACGCGCATGGCCATCACGCGCAACAAGGCCGCGCAGTTCGGCGTCGTGCTGCCGGACGAAGTTGTAACGTTCATCGGCGAGACGGTCACATCGAACATCCGCCAGCTTGAGGGCGTGGTGAAAAAGCTCACCGCCTACCGCGATCTTCTGGAGGACGATATTACGGTTTCAAGCGTCCGCCGCGCCATCAAGGACGTGATCCGTGTCGGAACCTACGTCCCCACGCCGAACGTCATCATTGCGGAAACGGCGCGGTACTTCTCCGTTTCGGAGGAGGCGCTGCGCGGGCAGTCCCGCCAGAAGAACACCGCCACGGCGCGGCAGGTCGCCATGTATCTCTGCCGGAATCTCACGAACATGGCGCTCACCGATATCGGCGCGCAGTTTGAGGGCCGAAACCACGCCACGGTACTCGCCTCGATCCGCAAGATCGAAGACATGATGCAGGCCAGCCAGGAGTTTGCCATGGTCATCCGCGACGTTACCTACAACATCAATTCCAAGGCATAACGGCAAAAATAAAGTTTTCCACAAAATGTATGTGGAAAAACTGTTTATAAATGTTCAAAACTTTTTTGTTCCGTTCCGATGTGGAAACTGTGGAAAATTACCCCTGAAGTTTTCCACATCCAAAATCCTTGATTTTCAAGGCTTTCACGGAGTTTTCCACAAGTTTTTGCTCTACTGATACTCGCTTCTAAAAAATATTCTATCTTTCTTTCTGGAAGAAACGGAGGAATCGCCATGAAATTCACCTGTGAGAAATATCTGCTCAGTCTCGCCGTCGCCACCGCGGGCCGCGCCGCCGCTTCCAAAAGCCCGATCCCGGCAATGGAGGGTCTGCTCATCGAGGCCGGACACAACGTCCGCGTCACGGGCTATGATCTCAAAAAGGGCATTTATACGACGTTTGAGGCGGACGTGTCCGCGCCGGGCAGCGTGGTGATCAACGCCAAGCTCTTCGGCGACATCGTGCGCAAGTTGCCGGACGGCATCGTTTCGGTCTGCTCGGACGAGAATAACGCCGTGAACATCGCCTGCGGCAACGCCGATTACAATATTTCCGGCACGGCGTCGGACGATTTCCCCGACCTTCCGTCGCTCGACTACTGCAGCAATCTCTCCCTGCCGCAGGATACGATGGCGCGCATGATCGCCGAGACGAGCTTCGCCATCTCCACGAACGAGTCTCGCCCGGTGTACACCGGCGCGCTCATCGAGGTCGATGACAATATTATGACCATGGTAGCCGTAGACGGCTACCGCATGGCGCTCCGCCGCGAGCCGGTGGAAACGTGCGATGTGGAAAGTCTCAAATTCATCGTGCCGGGCGCTGCTCTCTCCGATCTCGAGAAGATCTGCATGAGTCCCGAGGAGCCGGTGAAGATCGCCGTCGGCAGCAAGCACGTTTCGTTCTCCGTGGGAGATACGGTGCTCATCTCCCGCCGTCTGGAAGGCGAATTCCTGAACTTCCGCAAGACCGTTCCCGGCGATTTTCCCATCCAGCTCAAGGCGCAGCGCGCCGATCTCATCCGCTGCACGGACCGCGTGAGCCTCATCATCGACGACCGCACGAAAAACCCGCTCCGGTGCGTGTTCGGGGAAAACATGCTCACCATCACCTGCGCCACGCCGCTCGGCCGCGCGGAGGACTGCTGCCCGCTCGAGGGCGACGGCGGCGGCATGATCGTCGGCTTCAACAACAGCTATCTCATGGACGCTTTCAAGGCCGCGCCCGCCGACACGCTGCGCATCAACATTGTGAACGGCAGCGCCCCCTGCATCATCACGCCGGAGGACGGCGGCGACAGCTTCCTTTACATGATCCTGCCCGTGCGTCTGCGCGCGGAAGGCTGATGCGCGTCGATGCGGTGCAGACGGAAAATTTCCGTCTGCTGCAGGGCGGCCGGTGCGAATTTTCGCCGGGCGTGAACGTCATCGCGGGCGCGAACGCGCAGGGAAAAACGACGCTTCTCGAAGCGGTATATATGCTCACCGGCGCCAAGAGCTTCCGCACGTATTACGATAAGGAGCTCATCGCCTTTGAAAAGGACGAGGCGGCGGTGCGCGGAGAGTATTTTGCGTCCGAGAGAGAGCAGCGCATGGAGATATTGCTCCGCCGCGGCCGGACGCGCACAATGAAGCGCAACGGCGTGAAGCTCTCGGCGGGAGAAACAGAGCAGTGCCTGAAAGCAATCCTCTTCTCCCCGGACGATCTCGCCATGATCCGCGGCGCGGCGTCGCTCCGGCGGCGGATGATCGATGCCGCCATCACGCAGCTCCGCCCCGGCTACGGCGCGCTCATCGCCGAATACCGGCGATTGCAGGAAAATAAAACGCGCATTCTGCGCGACTGGCGGGAAAAGCCCTCGCTTCTCGATACGCTGGACGTATTCTCGGACGGAATGTGTATGTGCTCGGCGAAGATCATCCGTTACCGCGCGTCGTTTGCAAGAAGGCTCGCCGAGACCGCGCGAAGCGTGCAGAGCGAATTTTCCCGCGGCACGGAAGATCTCACGCTCACCTACACCACCGTTTCTGCCGTGGAAGACCCCGCGGCGGCGGAGCGGGAGATATACGAGGCGGTCTCCGAACGGCAGCGCCAGCTGCGCGGCGCGGAGATCGAGAGCGGTCTCTGTCTTGTCGGCGCGCATAAGGACGATCTTCTAATCACCATCAACGGCGCGGACGCGCGGAGCTATGCCTCCCAGGGACAGACACGCACGGCGGCGCTCTCCTTAAAGCTCGCCGAGCGGGAGATATTCCTCACCGAGACCGGCGAGACGCCGGTGCTGCTGCTCGACGACGTTTTGTCCGAGCTCGACAGCGCCCGGCAGGAGTTTGTTTTGAACCGCATCGGCGGCGGACAGACGCTCGTGAGCTGCTGCGAGGCGGCGAGCGTAGAGCGCATGACGAGCGGTCGCGTACTTTATATGGACAAAGGACGGGTTAACGAAGCATGTACCTCCATTTAGGCGCGGAAACGGTCGTGCGGACCGACAGCATCGTCGCCGTGTGCGATCTCGATAACGCCAGCTCCTCACATATCACGCGGGAAGCTCTCCGCGCCGCGGAGAAGGCGGGCAAGGTCGTGAACGTGGCGGACGATCTCCCCAAATCTTTTGTCGTCTGCCGGGAGGACGGAAAGACCCGGATCTATCTATCGCAGCTCAACACCGCGACGCTTTTGAAGCGCGCGGAGAATATATCCTTTGATTAAACTCATGGAGGAACACCCATGTCGGAAAATACACCAGTCAATCCCAATACCTATGACGCCAGTCAGATCCAGGTCCTTGAAGGTCTGGAAGCGGTGCGTATGCGCCCGGGCATGTACATCGGCTCGACGAGCACGAGCGGTCTGCATCACCTTGTATACGAGATCGTGGATAACGCCATCGACGAGGCGCTCGCAGGCTTCTGCACGCATATCGAGGTCTCCATTGAAGACGGCGAGAGCATCTGTGTGACCGATAACGGCCGCGGCATCCCCGTGGACATTCAGGAGCAGACGGGCAAGCCAGCGCTCGAGGTCGTCTATACGGTGCTGCACGCGGGCGGCAAGTTCGGCGGCGGGGGCTACAAGGTCTCCGGCGGTCTGCACGGCGTCGGCGCGAGCGTGGTGAACGCGCTCTCGGATTGGCTCGAAGTGCGCGTATTCAAAAACGGCAATATCTATGAGATGAAATTCTCCCGCGGCCATATCACGCAGGAGATGAAGATCGTCGGCAAGACCGACAAACACGGCACGCAGGTGCGCTTCCATCCCGATCCCGAGATGTTTGACGACACGGTCTATAACTATGGCGTGCTCTTCAAGCGAATGCGTGAGCAGGCATTTCTGAACGCCGGTCTCACCATCATCATGGAGGACAAGCGCCCCGAGCAGGAGCAGCGGCAGGAGCTGTGCTACGAGGGCGGCATCCGCGAGTTTGTCACCGAGCTCAACCGCCACAAAACGCCGGTGCACGAGAACGTCATTTATATGTCCGGCGAGCGGGACACCTCCATGTGCGAGATCGCCATGCAGTGGAACGACGGCTACGATGAGCGCATCGAGTCCTTCGCCAACAACATTCTCACACCCGAGGGCGGCATGCACGAGACCGGCTTCCGCACGGCGCTCACCCGCGTGATCAACGCCTACGGCAAATCGAGAAAGATTTTGAAGGACGAGGAGACGCTCTCCGGCGAGGACTGCCGCGAGGGTCTCACCGCCGTCATTTCCGTCAAGCTCGAAAACCCGCAGTTTGAAGGCCAGACAAAATCCAAGCTCGGCAACAGCGACATCCGCACGATGGTGGACAGCGTTGTGAGCGACAAACTCGAGCAGTTCTTTGAGGAAAACCCCGCCGTTGCCAAGCAGATCTTGGAAAAAGGCATTTCCGCCTCCCGCGCGCGCGAGGCCGCGCGCAAGGCGCGCGACAGCGTCCGCCGCAAGACCGGTCTGGAGTCCGGCCAGATGCCGGATAAGCTGCAGGACTGCAACGAGCGCGATCCGTCCCTCTGCGAAATTTACATCGTCGAGGGCGACAGCGCCGCGGGCAGCGCCATTCAGGGGCGCGACTCCCGCTTCCAGGCCATTCTCGCCATGTGGGGCAAGATGCTCAACGTCGAGAAGGCGCGCGTCGATAAGATCTACGGCAACGACAAGCTCTATCCGCTAATCGTCGCGCTCGGCGCTGGCATCGGCAATGAGTTCAACATCGATAAGCTCCGCTATCACAAAATCGTCATCATGGCCGATGCCGATGTGGACGGCTCGCACATCCGGACGCTTTTGCTCACGTTCTTCTTCCGGTATATGCGGCCGCTCATCGAAAACGGCTATGTCTATTCCGCCGTGCCGCCGCTCTTCAAGCTGAGCCGCGGCAAGCAGCAGCGCGTGGCGTACTCCGACGAAGAGCGCGACGCGATCTCCCGCGAGCTGCGCGGTGACAACCCGGACGCGAAGGTGGACATCTCCCGCTTCAAAGGTCTCGGCGAGATGGACCCGCACGAGCTCTGGGAAACGACGATGGACCCCGAGCGCCGGACGCTCCGCCGCATCACGCTCGAGGACGCGCAGCGCGCCGATGAGATATTTACCGTACTCATGGGCGACGAGGTCGAGCCGCGCCGCGCGTGGATCGAGACCAAGGCGCGCTACGTCGTCAATCTGGATTATTAAGGAGGCGGCATAATGGCACACAAACGCGATTATAAGCCGGAAGATATTGCCTTCCCCGAACAGCATATCGTTTCCTCCGAGCTCGTCTCGGAAATGGAAAAGAGCTATATTGAATACGCCATGTCCGTCATCGTCGGGCGCGCTCTGCCCGACGTGCGCGATGGGCTCAAGCCCGTCCACCGCCGCATTCTGTACGCGATGTATGAGGACGGCCTCACGCGCGATAAGCCTTACCGCAAGTGCGCCACCGCCGTCGGCGACGTGCTCGGCCGGTATCACCCCCACGGCGACGCTTCGGTGTACAACGCGCTCGTCCGCATGGCGCAGGACTTCTCGCTGCGCTACCCGCTCATCGACGGCCACGGCAACTTCGGCGACGTGGACGGCAACCCCCCGGCGGCCTACCGTTACACCGAGGCGCGTCTTGCACGCATGGCGGACGAAATGCTCCGCGACATCGACAAGGACACCGTAGACTGGGATCCCAACTTTGACGAGACGAGAAAAGAGCCGCGCGTGCTCCCGAGCCGCATTCCACAGCTCCTTGTGAACGGCTCCTCCGGCATCGCCGTCGGCATGGCGACGAACATCCCGCCGCACAACCTGCGCGAGGTCATCGGCGCGGCGGTCGAGGTGCTCGATAACCCGGACGCGACGCTCGACGATCTCATGCGCCACGTCCACGGCCCCGACTTCCCGACGAAGGGCATCATCATGGGCCGCGCCGGTATCCGCGCCGCCTACGCCACGGGCCGCGGCAAGGTCACCATCCGCGCGCGCACCGAGTTTGAAGAGCACGGACAGAACCGTGTCCGCATCATCGTCAACGAGCTGCCGTATCAGGTCAACAAGAAGATGCTCATCAAGAACATCGCCGAGCAGGTCAAGGATAAGCGGCTCGACGATATTTCCGATCTGCGCGACGAGTCTGACCGCAACGGTATGCGCATCGTCATCGAGCTCAAGCGCGACGCCAACCCCCAGGTCGCGCTCAACAAGCTCTTTGCCCAGACGCAGCTGCAAAGCACGTTTTCCATCATCAATCTGGCGCTCGTGGATAACCAGCGCCAGCCGAAGATACTCTCCCTGCGCCACATTCTCGACGAGTATTTGACGTTCCAGGAAGAAGTCATCACGCGCCGCACAAAGTACGATCTCCGCAAGGCGCGCGAGCGCGCCCATCTGCTCGAAGGACTGCTCATCGCGCAGAACAACATTGACGAGGTCATCCATATCATCCGCACGAGCTACGATAACGCCAAGGAAAACCTCATGGCGCGCTTCGGGCTGGACGATGTGCAGGCGCAGGCCATTCTCGACATGCGTCTGAAGGCGCTGCAGGGACTGGACCGCGAGAAACTGCAGAATGAATATGACGAGCTGGAAAAGAAGATCGAATATCTCGTCTCCCTGCTCGAGGACCCCGAAAAGCTCAAGGGCGTTCTGAAGGACGAGCTTCTCGCCATTGCCGACAAGTACGGCGATGACCGCAAGACCGAAATCCAGGATGTGGAAGACGAGATCGACATGGAAGATCTCATCGCCGAGGAAGAGTGCGTCTTCACACTTTCGCACAACGGCTACATCAAGCGTACCCCCGCCGCCGAGTACCGCGCGCAGAGCCGCGGCGGAAAGGGCGTGCGCGGCATGGCCACGCGCGAGGAGGACTATGTAGAGAGCGTATTCACCGCCTCGACGCACGATTTTATCCTCTTCTTCTCGAGCCGCGGGCAGGTGTACGTCCGCAAGGGCTACCAGATCCCCGAGGCCGGGCGCAGCGCGCGCGGCACGAACATCGTCAACATCCTGCCTCTCGAGCCGGAGGAGAAGATCTCCGCGATGCTCCGCGGCAAGGGCCTGCAGGAGGACGATTTCATCATGTTCTTCACGAAGAACGGCGTCACGAAGCGCATGTCGCAGCTCGAGCTGCGCAATGTCCGCAAAAACGGCATCCGCGCGCTCGACATCCGCGAGGGCGACGAGCTCGTACAGGCGCTCACGACGCACGGCAGCGAGAAGCTGCTCGTCGTAACGCGCGGCGGCATGGCCATCCGGTTCGACGAAAACGACGTCCGTCCGATGGGCCGCACGGCCGCCGGTGTGCGCGCCATCCGTCTTAAGGACGGCGACGAGGTCGTCGCGGCGGTGCGCGCCACGGACGAGGACGCGGCGGTGCTCACCGTTACCGAGAACGGCTACGGCAAGCGCACCCGCATCGGCGAATACAGCGTGCAGAACCGCGGCGGTCAGGGTCTCAAGACCTACCAGATCACGCAGAAAACCGGCGAGATCGTCGGCGCGAAGAAGGTCACCGGCGAGGAGGATATCCTGCTCGTATCGGACGACGGCACGATCATCCGCATGGAGGCCGGCAGCATCTCGCTTCTCGGCCGCGCCACGCAGGGCGTGCGGCTCATGCGCCCGGCGGAGGGCGCGCACGTCGTCGCCATGGCGCGCACCGAGCGCGAAGCAAGCGAGGAAGAGACCGCCGAACCGGGCGAGAGCGCGGTAGAGATCACGGAGGAATAAATGGAAGCTCGTTCTCTTTTTATCATCGCCGTGCTGATCGTTGCGGCGCTGGTAAAAGCTTCGGTCAAAAATACCGCGCGCCGGGGCGGTAGAACGACCGGAAAACCGATCGGAAAGAACGGCGAGCGGATGGCGCAGGCGCAGGACGCGCCGCAGCGCAGCGTTCCTCCGCGGCGGTCTATGCCGCCGCCGGATATGCCGGACGCGGCGTGCGTCGTATGCGACAATACCGGCGAGGATCACTTTGCCCACGACAAGGCGCAGCGCATCGCGCAGCTCGACGATTTTCTCAAAAACGGCATCATCGACAAGGCGGAGTACCGCACGCTGCGCGAGCGCTACGAGCGCGGACTTTAAGCCACAAGAGAGAAAACCATTCAAACCATTCAGGGAGAAATATGAAAAATATCATTTTGTATACCGACGGGGCATGCTCCGGCAATCCCGGCCCCGGCGGCTGGGCGTCCATCCTGCGCTACGGAGACAGCATTAAGGAGCTCTCCGGCGGCGAAAAGGACACGACGAACAACCGCATGGAGCTCACGGGCGTCATCGAAGGGCTCAAGGCGCTCAAAGAGCCGTGCGCCGTGGAGCTTTATTCCGACAGTCAGTATATCGTGAACGCCTTGAATAACGGGTGGCTGCGCGACTGGAAAAAGCGCGGCTGGAAGCGGCGCGACGGCGAGCTCAAAAACGCCGAGATGTGGCAGGAGCTGGACGGGCTTCTGCAGAAGCACCGCGTCACCGCCGTGTGGGTGCGCGGCCATGCCGACAACGAGTGGAACAACCGCTGCGACGCGCTCGCCGTCGCGGAGCGCGAAAAGCTCGCGTGAAGGCCGTGAAAAAAAAGAAAGACTTTACCCGGGGCAATGTGCGGGTATTCTTTTCCTACTATACCCCGCACCGGAAGCTGCTGCTGCTTGATCTCGTGATGGCGGTCTTTGCGGTAGCGGCGGAGCTGGTGTTCCCGTATGCCACGCGCTACGCGCTCAACCGCCTGCTGCCGAACGGCCTCTACAAAGCCTTTTTCCTGCTGATGGCGGGACTTCTCGGCGCGTATCTGCTGCGCGCGCTCGCGCAGTATATCGTGACCGTGTACGGCCATGAGCTCGGCGTGCGCGTCGAGGCGGACATGCGCGAGGACATTTTTGCCAAGGTGCAGACGCTCTCGTTCGCCTTTTTCGATAAGCACCGCACCGGCAAGCTCATGTCCCGCATGACGACCGACCTTTTCGACATCACCGAGCTTGCCCACCACGGCCCGGAGACCGTGATCCAGGCCTCGCTCACGATCGCCGGGGCGATCGTCATCCTTGCCACGATCCGCTGGGAGCTGGCGCTGATATTGTTTCTTCTGCTGCCGGTGCTGCTCGCGGTCGTGATGCGGCTGCGGCTGCGGCTCCGGGCGCGCAGTCTGGACGTGAAGCGCGAGACCGCCGAGATCAACACCGCTGTGGAGGCGGGCGTTTCCGGTATCCGCACCGTCAAGGCGTTTGCCAACGAGCAGGACGCCATGGACAAGTTCCGCACGTCCAACGAGAAATTCAAAAAGGTCAAAAAGAGCTATTACCGCATTTTCGGCGTGTTCAACGCCTCGACCGAGTTTGCCATGGCGCTCATGCAGCTCGTAACGCTCGCCGCCGGCGGTGTGTTCATTATGCAGGGCAAAATGGACGCGGTCGATCTCATCACGTTTTCGCTGTACGTTTCGGTGTTCATGGCGCCGATCCGGAAGCTTACGCAGTTCGTTGAGCAGTTCCAGAAGGGAAGCTCCGGCTTCCTGCGGTTTCTGGAGATCATGCGCGCCGAGCCGGACGTGAAGGACGCGCCGGACGCGAAGGAGCTTGAAAACGTAAAAGGCGGCGTGGAGTACCGGGACGTGTCGTTCCACTATCAGAACGGCGAAGAGGTGCTGCGCCATGTGGATCTCACGATCGCGCCGGGCGAAACGCTCGCGCTCGTGGGCCCGTCGGGAAGCGGCAAGACGACGCTATCTCAGCTCCTGCCGCGGTTTTACGACGTGACCGGCGGCGCGGTTTTCGTAGACGGGCAGGACGTGCGGAAGGTGACGCAGGCCTCGCTCCACCGGTACATCGGCATCATACAGCAGGACGTGTTCCTCTTTGCTGACACCGTGCGCGAGAACATCCGCTACGGCCGCCCCGGTGCGACGGACGAGGAGGTCGCGCAGGCGGCGATCCTCGCGTCCATCCACGAGGAGATCCTGGAAATGCCGAACGGGTACGATACGTTCGTCGGCGAGCGCGGTGCGATGCTCTCCGGCGGGCAGAAGCAGCGCATCGCCATTGCGCGCGTATTTCTGAAAAAC
>OLQM01000057.1_pt1 | contig 94824 bp, 92 predicted proteins | sample 1673161 | NCBI WGS metagenome assembly OLQM01 (sample SAMEA3136761, study PRJEB25190) | human gut metagenome | reverse complement strand
CGGTTGTATTATTTTTCTACCGGTTAAATAAAAAACGTTATAACGAGATTGTGGAGGAACTGAAAAATGGAAGAAAAAGTTGATATCGTGGCATTGGGAGAATTGCTGATTGATTTTACGGAAGCAGGACACAGTATAATGGTATCGTAATTTAAGACACTTCAAGAGACATTTCTTAATGAATCTGATATACTGTAAACACTATAGAAAGAAGGATCATTATTATGTCTCGAACAAGAAGAAATTTCTCCACCAAATTCAAATCAGAATTAGTGATTGAACTGCTCAAAGGAGAAAAAAACTTAAATGCAATTGCAACCGAAAACAATATTCAGCCAAATCTTCTCCGCAACTGGAAGAAGGAATTTCTCGATAAAGCATACGCGGTTTTTGATGACACACGAGAGGATAATCTGAAAGAAAAACTTGCTTTAGAGCGCAAGGAAAAAGCTGAATATGCGAAAAAAGTTGGCCAGCTCACCATGCAGGTGGATTGGTTGAAAAAAAATCTGAAGAAACACTTGGACCTGACTACGAGAGTAAATTTAGTCCAAAACCTTTTGAAGACTAAAGAGCTTCCAGTTAAAACAGGAGCTGCGCTTCTTGATATCAACCGTACCAGTGTGTATTACAAGGGCACGCCCATATCTCAGGAGGAGTTAGATTGCAAATCGATCATAGATCGATTACATACAGATAACCCGGTCTGGGGAGCACGACAGCTGTCTGCTCAACTGAAGAAACGTGGGCATCAGGTTGGCCGCCGTAAAACGCGCCGTTATATGAATGAAATGGGGATCGATCCAATCTATCCAAAAATGAACCTTTCTAAACGTATGCAACAGGCTAAAGTCTGCCCGTATCTGCTACGTAACGCTGTGATCGACTGGTACTAAGCTGACACCAACGTCAAAACAGGGAGCGGGGGGATCATCATGAAAGACATTATGTATGTACTGACGGCAGCAGAGTGCAAAAGCATTTCCAGAGCGGCCGAAATTCTTTATATCAGCCAACCGGCACTGAGCCGCTATATCAGCAAGCTGGAGCGGGAGCTGGGACTGGCATTGTTTGAAAGAAGCGGTGAAGGAATCCGTTTAACGGATGCCGGGGTGATCTATGTGAAATACGCACGGGAGATAATGAGGGCGAAGGAGGAGATGGAGCGGGAGCTGAAGCGGCTCTGCAGCGGCAGAAGAAACATTTCGATAGCCACTACATTGAATACCGTCTATATGTCAATTCCAGACATGCAGACCGCTTTCGCCGGAAAGTATCCGGACTGCAGACTGACCTTTGCGAACATCCGGGCGGAGAATATTATTGACGGTCTGAGAAAGCATCAGTACAGCTTTGCGGTCGGGCCTGATTCGGCCGCTTTCGAAGAGGATATTTCCTGTGAAAAGATTTGTGAGGAATATCTGCTTCTGATGGCTCCTGTGTGTCTGGATTTAAGGCCGTATGCGTTGAAAAAGGAGGGGTGCAGATATCCCTGGCTGGATCTTTCCGGGCTTCCGGAGCTGAATCTCATCCTACAGGAAGAAACCACAGCCATAAGAAAGCAGATCGATCGGGTATATGAGGAGTACGGGATGAAGTCGGCTTCCGGAATGACAACCTCCAATTCGGCGATGGCCATTCAGGCGGCAGAGAATCAGATGGCCTGCTGCTTTGTTTCGGAAGCATTTTTCCCATATATAACGGACAAAAGCAGGGTTCGGTTTTACTGCGTGGGAAAGACGGTTCAAAGAACCAACAGCTGTATTCTTTATCTGAAGAACAGGAGCTTTACGCCGGAGGAACGCTTCTGTATGTCTGTCGTCCGGCAGACGATGAAGGAGAATTACCAGCGTATAACGACATAAACGAAGAGAAGATAATTTAACAAACATCAGGGCATGCCTGCGGGTTATACCCTAATGCTTTTTTTACATTGGACAGGAGCAGAACCGTTTTTAGGATTTAACAGGTTGGTGTTTTGGGTGTTTTTACCGATAAAGCTGTTTCAGAAAATTTATCGGTCGGATTTTGACGGCGTGTTCCAAACGGAAATGCTTTTGCATGGGGTTATTTCTGTTTTGATTATTTATGTGCTGGACTGGGTCGTGGTGCGCTATTTTGTGAGAGACAGAAGGGACACGCCAACGCTGATTCAGATGGTCTGCCGGAGTAATTACGTGCTGTTCGGACTGTCCGTTGCGGAGAATATGTATCCTGATGAAAATTTAAGTCTGATTTCGGTGACGGCAGCCTTTGTGGTGCCGATGTTTAATATTCTGGCGGTTCTGCTCTTTGAAGTGTTCCGGGAAAGCGAGAAGCTTTCTGCGTTGCATCTGTTAATCGGAATAGCAAAATCCGCTGGTGCCTGGCAGTGCTATCGCGCTTTTGATAAAAGGGGCAGGGCTGGGAATTGCCGCAAGCAATGTGGTCTGCCAGTTCACATTGTTTTTGCGGATTACACTGTTGAAATTTTGTGGATTATGTTAGATCGGTCTGGAAAAGCATCAGGAAAGCATAGGGTATACCTTTTGCTTATACCCTGATGTTTTTTTTGCATTGGACATAAAAAGGCAGTTCCTTTTAAGATAATCGTATGTACGTTGTGATATTACGGCGGAGGCTTCAGGAAGGCTTGGCCGGGTAATGTAAATCATATAACTCTACAGGGAGGAAGAGCAGATGAAAATTACCAGACCTGCAATGGCAGGAACATTGGAATCCAGCGACTGTCAGGTGACAGTGGAGGAAGGAGACGGCGGGATCTCGCTGACGCTTAAGAGCGCGGTGATCCATCAGTTCGGCAACCGGATACGGAAAGTGGTTTATGAGACGCTAGAACGTCTGGGCGTGGAGGATGTGAGAATTACGATCGTGGACAAGGGAGCATTGGACTGTACCATCAAAGCCCGCGTCGAAGGGGCCGTTTACCGTTCGGTGGGAGAGACAGAGCTTCTGCCCTGGGGAAGGAGGATACGGTGATGAATACCGGTAAAAAGCGTCTGAGAAGAACAATGATGTTTTTAAATGCGCAGAGGCCCGCGTTGATCAGAGATCCCTATATTTATAAGCCGGATTCGATCATGCTGGATCTGGAGGATGCCGTTGCGGAAAATCAGAAGGACGCGGCCAGATTTTCCCTGTTTCATGCCCTGCGGGAGATCGATTACCGGGGAGTGGAGCGGGTGGTAAGGATCAATGCGCTGGATACCCCTTACTGGAGAGAGGATATCCGCTGTGCCGTCGCCGGAGGCTGCGATGCCATTCGTATTCCCAAGACAGAGAGCGCAAGGGACGTGAAGCTGGTGGAGAATGCCCTGGATTTCGCGGAGAGAGAATTCACGCGTCCGGAAAAAAGCGTGCTGATTATGGCGGCGATCGAATCCGCAAGAGGGGTCATGAAGGCTCTTGATATCTGCGAGGCCTCGGAGAGGCTTTTTGGAATCGCCCTGTCAGGGGGAGATTATACCAAGGATCTGCAGACCCATATCTCGGGAACCGGAATCGAATTGATGGGAGCCCGCCAGAATCTTGTAATTGCGGCCAGGGCGGCGGGCGTACAGTGCTTCGATACCGTATATACGGATCTGAACGACATGGAGGGATTCCGCCGGGATGTGGAAACCATCCATTTGATGGGCTTTGATGGGAAATCCATCATCAATCCCAGGCAGATCGACATTGTGCATGAGATTTACACGCCGTCTGAGCAGGATGTTATTTTCGCGGAGAAGGTAGTCAGGGAAATCGACGAGAAGAAGGCGCAGGGAACAGGCGTTTTCACCGTGGACGGGAAGATGATTGACATCGCGTTCTACGACGGGGCAAAAAGGACCCTCGCACTGGCAGAGGCGTCCGGGGTATACAGGGAGAAGAAATCATGATAAACGCAGTGGGGAGAGAGATTCCGGAAGAAATACTGAAGCTGACGGGAAAAGAGGTTTTTCAAGGAAACGATCATTTTGACGGAAGGGAATTCAGGGTACACGGGCCGAAAACAGCCTGTGTGATCAATTCAAACGGAAGCAAGCTGGAAAACAGCATACATGACGTTCTGGTAAAATGCGGGATCCGGGATGGAATGACGATCAGCTTCCATCATCACTTCCGGGACGGGGATTATATCGTAAATATGGTGATGGAAGAAATCCACAGGATGGGGATCAGGGATATCACCATCTGCGCCAGCTCTCTGGGGAAGGCCCATGATCCGATCGTTCCCTATATTGAGGATGGGACGATCACCAATATCCAGTCATCGGGAGTAAGGGGAAAAATCGGAGAAGCGATCTCGAACGGAAAGCTTAAGGGACTTGCCGTTATGCGGTCCCACGGAGGCCGTGTGAGGGCCATAGTAACGGGCGAGACGCAGATCGACATTGCCTTTATCGGAGCGCCTACTTGTGATGAATACGGGAATTGCCGGGGGATCGGAGGAAAAAGCAACTGCGGCGTGCTTTCCTATGCCATGGTGGATGCCCGCCATGCGGACAGGGTGGTGGCGATCACGGACTGCCTGGTTCCGTTCCCGAATTTTCCGGCCCATATCAGTATGACACAGGTGGATTATGTGGTGCAGGTGGATGCGATCGGCGATCCGGAGAAGATAGCCACAGGGGCGGCAAAGCCGACCACGGATCAGAGAAAGCTGATGATGGCTGAATACTGTACGCAGTTTGTAATTCATTCCCCGTACTTTAAGGATGGATTTTCCTATCAGACCGGCGTGGGTGGAGCTTCCATCGCATCTACGATTTCGCTGGCAAGAGAAATGAAGAAGAGGAACATACGTATGCGGTTCGGCGTGGGAGGACTTACCAAGCCAATGTGTGATCTGCTGATCAACGGGCAGGTTGACTGCCTTCTTGATACCCAGGATTTTGATCTGGACGCAGTGGAATCCGTGAAGGATCTTCATCATTTCAGAATCAGCGCGGGGGAATATGCCAACCCGTTCAACAAGGGCGCTGTGGTCAACAAGTTGGATTTTGTGATTCTGGCCGCGTTGGAGGTGGATGTGAATTTCAACTGTAACGTGGTTGTGGGTTCTGACGGGATGATCACAGGGGCGCAGGGAGGCCATCCGGACACGGCGGCAGGAGCGAAGTGCGCCATCGTCATTACGCCGCTTTTACAGGGGCGGATTCCCGCGATCTGTACGGAGGTAACTACGGTCACCACACCGGGGGAGAGCGTGGATGTGGTGATCACGGATTATGGCATAGCCATCAATCCCCGACGGCAGGATCTGATAGAAGCGATGAAGGATGTGGATCTGCCGTTTACGTCGATCGAAGAGCTGAGGGATACGGCCTATGCCATCAGCGGAGTGCCGGAACGGGTGCAGTTTCTGGACAGGGTCGTCGGTATCATAGAAAGCCGGGACGGGACGATCATGGATGTGGTACGGCAGATCAAACCCTTTACATTTTCAGAGGAAACGGGTGACGGACAGTGAGCCTTGAGGAAGTGCTGCGGTTCAGGGAGAAAAAGGCTCTGCTGCAGGAAAAGATGATCCGGGAGAACCCCGGAGCCGTGATCGTTAGCCTGGGGATGAATATTCCGGGACCGGTAAAAAGCGGCCCCATGATATATGCGGCTTTCCGCGAAGGGCTGGAACGGTTGGAGGAGCTGTCAGGGAAAAAGAAGGGAATGCGGACCGTCAAAGTGCTCATGGAGGAAGCTGCCGGATATGCCGCAGTCTGCCTCACAAAAGAGCAGGATCCATATTCGGTAAAAAGGGCCGCCATTCGTCTGGAGGAGAGCCATCCTCTGGGAAGGCTGTGGGACATCGACGTATTTCAGGACAGTCCCGAGGCGGTGAGCAGAGAGACGGTCGGTGCAGAGAGGAGGACCTGCCTCCTGTGCGGCCGTGATGCAAAGGAGTGCGCGAGAAGCCGGAGGCATGACATCAGAAAGCTGCAGGATAAGGTGACGGAAATTATTGCGGGCTGGCAGACAGGAAACAGGACATGAAGCAGATCGTAGCTGAAAAAGAAGCGGTTCAGATCGGAAACCGGGCTTTCACGGCTCTTCTGGAGGAAGTATATGCGTCTCCCAAGCCGGGGTTAGTGGATCTTTACTCGAATGGAGCGCATCAGGACATGAACGTCCGTACCTTCGAACGCAGCGCCGCAATCCTTCGTCCCTTCTTCGTGGAAATGGCGCTGCAGGGACTGGAGCATTACTCTTCGCCGGAAACGCTTTTTGTGAAAATACGAAAAACGGGACAGCGGGCCGAGCGGGCCATGTACAGGGGTACGGGAGGCGTGAATACGCATAAGGGTGCTATTTTCACCCTGGGTCTGTTCAGTGCGGCAGCAGGCTGCTGCCTGGCTGGGGACGGCATCATAACAAAGAGGCGTCTCCGGGATATTCAGACAGAAATGACGGAACAATCACTGGGCAGGGAAATCAGAGAGCTCCGAAGGAAGCGTGGAATGAGCCATGGAGAAAAGAATTTTCTGAGATACGGGACGCTTGGGATAAGAGGAGAGGCCATACGGGGCTATCCCTGCCTGTGGGAGGTGTCTCTGCCTGTATTCCGTCAGGGAATCGCCGGAGGATGGGATTCAAACAGTGTGAAGCTTCAGACGCTGCTGACCCTTATGAGCAAAACGGAGGATTCCAATATTATTGCAAGGCATGGACCGGAGACTCTGCGCAGAGTGCAGGCGGACGCGGAAGGTTTTCTTATGGCGGGAGGCGTTTACAGAGAGCAGGGAGTGCGGGAGCTGATCCTCATGGATCAAAGATATACGGCGGAGAATATCAGTCCGGGCGGTTCGGCGGATCTGCTTGCCGCAACCATTTTTCTGGAAAAAATCATTAACGGCTGCCGTCCGTGACGGGACGGGAAGCAGACGGAACGGAGGTCGGGCGGATGCTGACAGCGGGCAGACCCTTCAGAGGAAGAGAACTAGATGAATTGAAGGAATTTCTTGCAGGCGCGGGGCTGCGCTATGAGGAGGGCATCGAATATTCCGTATGCCTGAAAGAGGGAGGCGTGATAACAGGAACCGGCTCCGTGGAAGCGAATGTGATAAAATGTGTGGCGGTGGAGAAAAGCCGTCAGGGCCAGGGGATTATGGCGCAGATCATCTCCGAACTGATCCAGTACCTGTACGAAAAGGAAAGGACGCATGTTTTTGTCTATACCAGACCCGAAAATTTGGAGATCTTTGCGGATATGGGATTTTATGCGGTTTATGCAGCGGAAGGAATCCTTCTTCTGGAAAACCGGGAAAAAGGGTTTGACAGCTATCTGAAACAGCTTGAAGAAGAGACGCCGAAGGAAGCGCTGCCGCAGCCTGCGGCCGGAGGAGATGCCGGAAAGAAAGCGGCCCCTCTTTCCAGGATCGGTTCGGTGGCGGTCAACTGCTGTCCCTTTACGTTGGGCCACAGATATTTGCTGGAGGAAGCCCTGAGGCAGTGTGATTATCTGCACCTGTTTCTGCTTTCGGACAACAGGGGGATTTTTTCGGCCCGGGAGAGATATGAAATGCTGCAGAGGGGAACAGAAGATCTGGACAGACTCATTCTGCATGAGACTTCGGGATATATGATATCGGCAGCCACCTTTCCTACGTATTTTTTCAAGGACAGAGCGCAGGGAGAATCGGCAAACTGCAGACTGGATCTGGAGCTGTTCGGAGCCCGCATTGCGCCCCGTCTCGGGATTGCGGTCCGGTTTGTAGGTACAGAACCATTCTGCAGGATTACCAGGGCTTATAATGAGGAAATGAAGCGGATCCTTCCGGGATACGGCATTCGTGTGGTGGAAACAAAGAGAAAAGCCTTAAACGGCAGGCCGGTCAGCGCTTCGGAGGTAAGAAAACGGATTGCGCAGGGAGATGTGGAGGGAGTGAAGAAAATGGTTCCGGAGAAGGTATACCGGTATCTGAAGGAAAAGATGGGGGAGGCTGTGAGACTATGATGGGAAGAATCCGCCTGACCCGATTGATTCTGATCTCCTTTTTTTCATTGCTGGTTATTCAGATATTGATTGTGGGAATTTTCGGAAAGTTCAGCGCACTCGAATTCCGGCAAAGGGAGAAGGAGTCCGTGGATTATATTTTAAGTATGTATAGCCGAAATATGGAAGGAGCATTAGAGAAAATCGACAATGATCTGGAAGATATTTTGCTAAGCAATTCTACTCTGATGTTGCTGAAAAACAAATCCGGCCTGCAAAGATGGCATGCTAGTTATGCACTGTCAGAATTGTTAAATAAGAAGCTTTCATCAACAATGGAGGCAGACGCATATGTGGTTTTTGATGCAGAATACGAAAAATTTATTATGGCCAGGAGCAATAATATTCTTTATGATGATCTGAAACCCATTCAAAATTATCTGTCCGGTATTGCCGGATTAAAGAAAAAAAATACAGGATGGATTTCAGCGCAGATGGGAGAGAAAGTTTACCTGATTAAATGCTATTACTATGGCGGAGTTTGTATCAGTGCGATTATTTCCGAACAGAAAATAAGAGAAATTCTTTCTGATGGACAAAATACGGAAAATCTGTTGGAGTTCTATGTGACAGACGCAGAAGGAAATGTCATTTGCGCTTCAAACCCAGATGTCAAATGCGGACAAAGACTGGAGACGGAAATGGAAGAAAAATACTTTCGCCCCCGTTGGTACAGGCAGGAAGTGATGAACGGAACCTGTTATGTAGTAGCCGTAGTCCGGCAATCTGACGCGCTGAGGGATTCGCCATACTTTTTTATTGTGTTGGTGATGCTGCTGATCTCTCTGATATTTATATTCTGGCTTATGAGATTTATGAATGATGAGGTTATAAAACCTATAAATGTACTGGCAGATACTTCCGGAAAAATCCGTATGGGGGATTTGACAATCCGCCCGGAATACTCCTGCAAAAATACGGAAATGGCCGGTCTCAGAGAAACCTATGTTACTATGCTTGATACGATAATGGAACTGAAGCTCCAGGAATATGAGAATGTGATTCGTGTAAAAGAATCAGAACTGAAATATATGCATATGCAGTTAAAACCTCATTTTTTTTTGAATGCGCTATCTACAATTAACAGTATGGCTTATGAAAATGAAAACGATGAGATTCATGAATTTATTCAGGCCTTTTCCCGAAATATACGGTACATGTTCCGGGTGGGACTTCATACCGTCAGTCTGAAAGAGGAAATTGCCAATATAGAGGATTATCTGGAAATGCAGCGAATTCTGTATAAAGACTGCTTTTACTTTTATATGGAAGTGCCGGAAATGCTGGAAAAATGGGAAATACCGCAGATGCTTCTGCATACGTTTATGGAAAATATATTTAAGCATGCAGTATCCATCGACACCTTTACCACAATTTTTCTGCGATGTTCGTTGGAAAAATTTGACGGTATATCTGTACTGAAAATTGAAATTCAGAATTCCGGAAATCACTTTAGACAGGAAATACTGGAGCGGATTAATGAGGATGCAGGAAAGAAGGAGAACCACAACAGGGGAATAGGGCTGATTTATACAAAGGAGATTCTCTCAATCATGTATGACAGGGAGGATTTGCTGTTTCTGGAGAATGAGGAGGCTGGCAATGTTAAGGTTACGGTACGGATACCCGGAAAAGTACAGATGAAAGGGAAAGGATACAGTGCAGAATGAATTTGCTGATTGTAGATGATGAGGTGATTACAACTCAGGTTTTGAAAGAAAAGCTGAATAGAAAATATCTTGGAATCAGCAGTATATTTACAGCTTACAGCGTGGATATGGCAGAAAAAATTTTGCAGAAAGAAAATGTGGAAATTATCCTGTGCGATGTGGAAATGCCTCGCGCGAACGGTCTGGAGCTTTTGGAATGGGTTCGCAATAATCAGAAGGAAGCGGAATTTCTGTTTTTGACTAGCCATGAAAAATTCGAGTATATCTTTAGCGCCATGCAGCAGGGCGCGTCTGATTATCTGCTAAAGCCGATAGATATATCGAAAATAGAACAGGCTTTGTTTAAGATAACAGAAAAGGTAAGGAAGCAAAAGCAATTAAATGAGATTCAGGAATACTGGAATTATGGAAAGCGCAGGATACTGAAAGCGCTTTGGCGAAATATTATTTTTGGGGAGATTTCAGGGCAGGAGAATATTTTCAGGGAGATTGAAAAGCAGGGCCTGGAGAGGGATATAGGCTGCAGTTATATCCTTGTACTGGTTCTTTTTCAAAAAGAAAACGTATTCAGGAAGAAAGAGCCGCAGGGTCTGAATCAGTTTATTATAGATAATGTTCTGGCTGAAGCTTTGACAGAAAAATTCGAGATGGCCAATTGTGTTCACTGGGAAGAAAACGATGATTATTATGTGGCGGTAGTGTCAGAAAAGCAAAAAGAAGATGTGGAAGCCCGGATGGAAAAAGTAAAAAGCGTATTGGAATATTATTTTGACTGTCCGGTTCGGGCAGTCTATGTATCAGATGCGGGAGACGTCAGTCAGCTCGGAAAATACAGGGAACAGATATCGGTTTATGCTTCATCGCATATTCATGAAGGCGGAAAGGTGTTCTTTATTCATGGACAGGAGAAGGGGCAGGAGAAAATGGCCTATAGGCTGAATACCAAATTTGTTCTTCAATGCTTCGAGAGGGGGGAAAGAGTCAAACTGCTCGAATATTTGCAGAAAAGTATTCTGAATGTTCAGAAAAAAGACAGTGAAAAAATTCTTCTTGAATATTTCCAAATGGATTTGCTCCAGATTTCAGGAGCATATCTGCATCAGCACGATATCAATACCGAGTTCCTTTTTACGGATGAGGGATATAAGAAAACATGGCTCAAATCACATTCCTCCACATTTTTTATGATTCAATGGAGCGCTTATTACGTAAATAAAATTTTTGACAGTATTAAGAACGGGGAGCGGGGAAATGACATTGTGGATAACATGGTGACTTATATTCATAAACATTATGAGGAAAATATCAATCGTAACATGCTTGCAAAAAAGGTGGGTTTTTCTCCGGAGTATATTGGAAAAATATTCAAAAGGAAGACAGGAATGGGAATCAATGAATATATTAATACAATTCGAATTGAAAAAGCCAGAAATCTTCTGGAAACTACAGATTATAAAATTATAGATATTGCCCTGATGGTTGGATATGACAATATGCCATATTTTTCTTCTGTTTTTAAAAAGTATGTCGGTGTATCACCGGCGGAATACAAAAAGGATAACTTAAAATAATAGCCTTAAAAATGAAAGTTTCAGTACTTTTTTGTATAAGAACTTTCATTTTTTTGTTGTTATACTTAGAACAGTTAAAAAAAAGAAGGTAACTCGAGTATCCGGATTCCGGCGCCTGAGCCGGTTGAAAACAGTTAAAGTTATTATAGGAGGAGGTTTGTCGTGGAATTACGGAAGTTTATTGAGCGCACTGCAGCGACTGGAATTCTGGGAGTAAAAATTACGCAGAACGGCGAGGATATGGGTAAACATCTGTGGGATGAGGAATGTAGGCGTAATATTTATTCTGCAAGTAAAAGCTTCACTTCTGCTGCGGTAGGAATTGCTGTAAAGGAAGGCTTGCTTAGGTTAGAGGAAAGGCTTGTTGACGCTTTCTCCGAAGATATACCTGAGAATCCTAATGAATTTCTTCAGCAGGCTACGGTAAGGGATTTGCTTACCATGTGCTTGGGACAGCAAAATGCGGAGCTTATGGGAGGTCAGCGTCCGTTTTATCAACAAAAAGACTGGGTAAGGATGTCTTTGGCATTTCCGTTTACAGAATGTCCCGGAAAAAGATTTTTATATAATAATGTGGGGCCATATCTTGCAGGAATACTTGTACAGAGGCGGGCGGGTTGCGATCTGGTGTCCTATTTGACCCCGCGGCTTTTTGAGCCGATGGGAATTCCAAGACCGACATGGGAAACCGACCCGGCAGGAAATACCTTTGGCGCAGGCGGCTTGTTTTTGACTTTGTCGGAAATGCATAAGTTTGGGCTGCTTTATCTGCAAAAAGGGGATTGGAATGGAAAACAGCTTATACCGGAAAAATGGGTGGATGAAAGCACCAGGATACAGGTGTTGACGGGTCGCGAAGAGGATTATGGTTACGGCTATCTGTTTTGGGGCGGTCCGCATGGATCTTTCCGGGCAGATGGGAAGTATTCTCAGATTTCCCTGATTCTGCGTGACAAACATGCAGTGATTTCAACAGTGGCAGAATGCAGGAACAGTAAAATATTAATGGATGCTATTTTTGAAGAATTATATCCACAATTATAAAGCGAAGGGGAATAGATATGAAGACGAAAAAGAAAGGATACAGGAAAGGAACATTTTCTCTTTTTCTGATTGCTCTGCCTGGTATTCTGTATTTATTTATTAACAATTATGTTCCTATTATGGGTATATTTATTGCCTTTAAGAGGTTCAGCTATGCAAAAGGGATATGGGACAGTCCGTGGTGCGGATTTGATAATTTCAAATTTCTGTTCATTACAGATGACGCATGGGTAATTACAAGAAATACACTTTTGTATAATCTGGCATTTATTATTATTGGAACGATTATATCAGTTTTTATGGCGATTCTGTTAAATGAGCTTGGTGAGAAGCTGCGGGGCAAGTTTTTTCAGTCTACTTTGCTGTTTCCTCATTTGCTTTCATGGGTAGTTACCTCTTATCTGGTATATGCGCTATTGGGAGCTACGAATGGTTTTGTAAATAATACGATATTGGCCGGTATGGGGAAAGAGGGAATAGACTGGTATTCTGTCAAAATGTATTGGCCTCTAATTCTGATTATTGTTTACATATGGAAAAATGCAGGATATACGGCAATTGTTTATATGGCTGGAATTGCCGGGATTGACAAAGAGATTTTTGAGGCGGCGAGAATAGACGGAGCCAGCAAAGTAAAGCAGATTATTTCAATTACGTTGCCGATGCTTCGTCCGACTGTGATTATTATGACTCTGATGTCTATCGGAAGAATTTTCTATTCGGATTTTGGGTTATTTTATCAGGTACCGATGAACAGCGGAATGCTGTTTTCAGTGACACAGACGATAGATACTTATGTATACAGGGGACTGATGGAGCAGGGAAATATCGGTATGTCGTCTGCGGCCGGAGTTTATCAGTCACTGGTAGGATTTATTCTTGTGATGTTGGCTAATTATATTGTTCGGAAGAAAGACCCGGAAAATGCACTGTTTTAGGAGGTGACGGTAATGTTAAAAATGGGTGATGAAAAAAGATTCCGGTTAATAGCGACGCTAATTCTTTTAGTTATTAGCATTGTTGCGATTTTTCCCATGGTACTGCTTATTGTAGCATCTTTTACAGATGAAAATGAACTGATTACCCGAGGTTATCAGTTGTTTCCGAAGAAACTCAGTCTGGAAGCTTATCGTTATATGGAAAAGCAGGCTTACACGATCGTACGCGCATATCTTGTAACGATTGGAACTACGGTGGTCGGCACGGTGGCAAGCGTACTCCTTACGACATCGATTGCCTATCCGATGGCAAGAAAAACATTCAAGTATCGAAATGTTCTGTCATTCTTTGTATATTTTACGATGCTGTTTAATGGAGGCCTGGTTCCCCAATATATTATGTGGACTACGATATTTCATATCAAAGATACCTATGCGGCGCTTGTGCTACCTAATCTTCTGATGACTGCTTTCAACATTTTTCTGGTGAGAAATTATTTTACCAACAGTCTTCCGGATGCATTGTACGAGGCGGCACAGCTTGATGGGGCATCGGAATTGGGAATTTTTGCAAGAATTGTATTTCCGCTTGCCACACCGGTGGTTGCGACCGTCGGATTGTTTTCAGGATTGGCGTATTGGAACAGTTGGACGAATGCATTATATTATGTTCAAGATCCGAAGTATTTTGGAATTCAGAATCTTCTTATGCGGATTATGAAAAACATTGAATACCTTCGCTCCGGAGCGTCAGAAATGGCAGCAGAAGGGCAGACAGTAACGCTGCCGGGAAATGCAATCCGTATGGCATTGGCGTTTATAGGTATTTTGCCGATTATCGTTATTTATCCTATGCTTCAAAAGTATTTTATCAAAGGTGTTGTTGTGGGAGCTGTAAAAGGTTAAAAGTATCCGGTTAAAAACATTATACGGAAAGTTATGCTTAAAATTGAAAGTTTTTATTTAAATAATAAACCTTTCATTTTCAAGAGTATATTTATGATATCAAAAAAAAGGAGGATATGTTTTTATGAGAAAGAAAATTTTTGCATCATTCATGGCAGCTCTGATAACGGCAATTTCCCTGAGCGGATGCAGTCGGGCTGAAAACAGCCAGGAGATGGCCAAGAGCAATGCGGGGGAAAGCGAGATTGAAACGGATTCAGGAGAGGTGGATGAGATTGTTTTTGCTTATTTTACTCAAAATAACATTCCTGAGACCTCAGAGCTGCAGAGAATTGAGGATTTATTGAATGAATACACTGTCGAAAAGATAAATACAAAGGTTCATTTGGCGCTTTTTTCAAATGCCGACTATATGAGTCAGGTTAATCTCATGCTTGCGTCAGGCGAACAGCTGGATATTTTCCGGGCGTATGATGTGCCTCAGCTTACTTATATCAAAGATGGGACGGCTCTCGATATTACAGAGTATATTGATAATGAATTGAAAGAGACGAGAGACGTTCTTTATAAGGATTTTCTTAAGCAGTCAACAGTTGACGGAAAAGTGTATGGGATTATGAATATGGGCTCCCAATATGTCCCGGGGGGATTTACTTATCGTACTGATATAGCACAGGAACTGGGACTTGATATGGATTCAGTATCATCTATTGAAGATTTGCCGGCAATATTTGAACAGGTAAAAGCGGCTTATCCCAATATGACGATATTAAATCATGGATCTGGCGGAATGTTTAATGAAATATTCTTTAGCCGTTCGGGCATTTTTGATCCTTTGGGGGATGGAAATATTAAAGAGTCGGTATCAGGGACTGCATATCAGGACGATGCAACCATTGTAAATTTATATGAAACTCCGGAATATAAAACGTATGCCAATATGATGAAGGAGTGGAGCGAAAAAGGATATTGGGCAAGCGATGCGGCGACAACTACGGCAACAGAGGCGGAGCTTTACATGTCCGGCAACTGCTTTGGCGGCTTTACCGGCTTGGGGAATCCGAAACATTCTGCCAATATGTCTGCTAATTATGGATATCCGTTCGAGACCGTTCAGATTAGTGATACTATGCAATGGTCGGTAAATAACGGAACATGGATGGTTAATGCTGCGTCTAAGGCTCCTTCAGCTGCTTGTAAGTTTTTAAATTTACTGTATACGGATAAATACGTTGACAATCTTTTGATTTATGGAGAAGAGGGTGTAGATTATCAATTAAATGAGGATGGGTTCGCAGTGCCGCCGGAGGGTTTTGAAAGCCTGAATGATGTGGCCTATACGAATAACCAGAACTATTATCTTTGGGGAAATAAGTGGATTGCCTATTCGGTGGTAGGCGGCCTGAACGAAGAAGAAAGTAAGGCTCAGTTACAAAAAAATTATGACGCAAAATTATCAAATTACTATGGATTTTCCTATGATTATGAATCTTTACAGGCAGAATATACCGCCTGCCTGAACATTGTGAAGGAATATGAAAAAGCATTATGGCTTGGCGCTGTAGAAGTTGATCAGACTCTGGAAGAGTTAAACAAGAGATTATATGCCGCCGGTCTTCAGAAACTGATGGATGCCAAGCAGGAACAGCTGGATGCGTGGATAGCGCAGCAGTAAACAGGGTTAAGCTATAGATGAAAGAATATAAGGGACACCGTTAAAGTGTCCCTTTATTAAAATTAATGCAGGAGGCAACTATGGCAGTATACATTCACTGTAATTTTAATTCAGAAGTTTTGCGCATGGCAACAGATGTAAACATTTTGATACCGGATAATGATCGCGTAAGACAATTCAGAGAAAAAACAAACGTGCCGGTAAAATATCAGACATTGTATCTTTTACATGGATTTAGCTGTGACTATACATACTATCTTCGAAAAACCAATATTGAAAGGTATGCGGACGAGCATCAGATTATGGTGGTTATGCCGAGTATGTACAATAGTGCCTATACGGATATGAAATATGGATTGGAGTATTATACCTACCTGTCAGAGGAATTGTTGGATTTTGTGGAAAGAACCTTTCCGGCGTCTGCTGAAAAAGAGAACAGGTTTGTGGCGGGAATGTCTATGGGTGGTTATGGCGCCTACAAATTCGGATTATCATGTCCGGAAAAATTTGCAGCGGTGGCCGGCATTGCAGGCTCTTACCATGCCGAACATCGATATCAGGGAAAAGTCAGTACCGTATCGACTTTATGTGAGGCATTATATGGAGATCCGCCGGAAATTACTCCGGAAGTACATGACATATTTACGTTGTTGGAAAGACTGTCGAAATCGGGTCAGAAAATCCCTCGTTTATATATTTGCTGCGGAACAGAAGATGGCATGTATAGAAATTCCGAGGATTTAAAAAAACTTGCAGATCAATTGGAAGTTCCTATGGTTTTTGAACAGGGACCGGGAAAACATGACGACAAGTATTGTGATATGGCTTTACAAAGGATATTAGATTGGATGGACTTTAAAGGGAAAGCAGGAGTGTAGTCAGAAAAAAGGAAAGAGAATGTGTGTCGCGTCGTTTCATGATCCTTCCGAGTGTATGAGAAAATCTCTGTAAATAAGATTCTTCTATGATAATTAAGGGCAATAAGCTTACGGATTAGGCTTATCGCCCTTGTTTTATATATAACAGCTGCTTACAGGCATGTCAAGGGCAGGCGGTTTCCCGCCTGTCTTTTTTAGCTGTCTTTTGATTATTCAGGTAAGCGTCCTTCGTACATAATACTCAGTTCTCCATAGACCTGGCCCCAATCCCGGATTGTGGTAGTCCACTTTTTCGTAGCCTCAAAAGTGGACAAATACAGGGCTTTTAACAGGGCGGTATCGCTTGGAAATACGCTCCTTTGGCGATTCAGCTTCCGGTAGGTGGAATTCAGTGATTCTATCGCATTTGTCGTGTAAATGACCTTTCTGACAGTGGTTGAGAACTTAAAAATAGGGGAAACAGCATCCCAGTTGTCCTTCCAACGCTTCATGGAATTCGGGTATTTGGGAGTCCATTTTTCAGTTACACGGTCTAAGGCAGCCAGAGCTTTCTGCTCGTCAGCAGCCTGATAGATGGTTTTTAAGTCTGTAGTAAAGGCTTTTCTATCCTTATCCGGAACGTATTTCAGAGTATTTCTTACCTGATGAACAATACCTCTCTGGTATTCTGTTTTTGGAAACGCTGTTGCAATCGCTTCCTTAATGCCTGTAAGGCCGTCGGCGCAGATGATCAGGATATCCTTAACTCCTCGATTTTTCAGTTCATTTAAGACTGAAAGCCAGTATTTCGCACTTTCATTGTCATCGATTGTAATGGTCAGGACTTCCTTTTTGCCCTCTGTATGAATACCCAGAATGACATAAGCTGCAAGTTTACGAATGATTCCATTATCCCGTACAGAATAATGGATTGCATCGATGGAAAGGATCGGATATACCTCATCCAGTGGACGGTTCTGCCAGTCTTCAATCTGAGGAAGTATTTTATCTATCACGTCAGATATGAAACTTTCTGATACTTCAAAACCATAGATATCTTCTATTGTTTCCGAGATCTGGCGAGTGGTCATTCCCTTTGCATACATAGAAATGATCCTCTGATCAATATCAGAAATATCTTTCTGACGCTTTTTCACAATCTGTGGTTCAAAGGTCGATTTTCGATCCTGTGGGACTTCGATTTCCATAGAACCATACCGACTGTTTACCTGCTTATGTTTATAGCCGTTGCGATAATCATCGTTGTCAGAACGCTCGGACTTTTCGTATCCAAGGTGATCATCCATTTCGGCCTCCATCATTTCTTTAATGGTGCCACCTAAGAGATCTTTGAGAGCATCCTGGATGTCTTCTGCAGTCTCGATATCGTATTCTTCGAGAAGCTGCCGAATGATGTTTCTTTTACCATCGGTCATTTGTACTCTGTGTACAGGTTTCTTTTGTCTTGCTATAATAAAAGGCCCTCCTAATGATAATTATTTTATCATAGAAGGACCTTGCCTAGATTATTTTACAGAAAAAGTATCACAGACTCTACCTTTTAGCAAAAGCCTATTATTCAGCAGAGTCTCAAAACCCCCCTCTGCTACGATATTCAAATGTTTCATTCATAAGGCTACAAAATACACATCCATTTTTGCTCCTTAATATCCCACAAACCGCAGAAAATCAAGGTTTCTTTGAAAGCAGACAAACGGTTTCAATATTCCCCTGAACTTTGATTTTATACTGCATAGCGAAAGTATGCAATAGGTTTTCAAAGTGGGGTAATGATTTTATCCCCTTATTATACAGAATATTGTCGGTATAATATGTCATCAACATTGTTCTTGATACCCACTAAAATATCAAAACAAGTAGACAACATTTCAAAAAAGCATCTCCAATAATTATCATATAGACCACAAGTATCACTTTGATAAGAGAAATTCAAATAATTACAATAATTATTTATTTCTTTACATATCTCCGGTCCTAAATCCAGTGAATACTCCAATAATACCTCATTCAAAAGCACTCTTTTCTCTTGAAATGTATAAATTCTTTTTAAGTCATCTTCATATAAAACCCAATGTTCCATCAGCTCATTTTCCAAAAATGAACCATAATGTCGATTTTCAAAATTATGGTTCCAATATTCATATGCGTATTGCAATATACCGTGCAAATTATCTAATACTTCTTTTGCCTTCCTACACGCTATATTTTTTCTATTTTCAAATACAACGTTTGTTTTTAACCAATTATCTGTCTGATTAATAATGCAAGATTGTTCGTATTCAGCTGCATCCTTCCACATTCTCAGTAATTCTATCGAATATACCCTTTCATCACTATCTATCAATCTGGCACAAGACCTACATAACCAAATTCCATTTTCTATACTACTTCTCTCCTCTGGCGTCAAGTCCGGATTGTATCTTGGTCCGCCTTCAGCTGCCGCAGTTATATGTGCCGCCTCACCAATTGATACTCTTTTTATGGATTGCTGTGGGGACCTTTTGTTTTTCTTCTACAATTTGGATTAGAACACTTTCCTCCCACTCTTTCACACAACGTATCTATAGTTTTTTGCGAAAAATCATCTCTTTTATTCATTCGTAATGCTCCTTACCTATCTCCAAACATGAACTCGATAACACTTAGTGCATTCAAAATCTGTATACATTCATATCTTTCAATGCTTCTATTCATTCGACCATGCATTAACCAATTCCTATTCAAATACGGAGGTTCTATACCTTTTTCGAACTTGTATGAGCCATCTATAAATATCCTATTCAAATATGCAATTAACGAAGGATACATTTCCAAAAAGTATATTTTCTTTGACATAAATCCTCGTTTTTCGGTAAGCTGTCTAAAATCCTCGGCCATTTGATTTGCAAAGCCACTATTAGAATATTTAACTTTGTAACTCATATGTTGGTTCGGAAAATCAACTAATTTATTCACTCTATTATCAAGTAATGCAAGCAAGTACATAGCTGCAGTCATATAATCTTCATTTTCAAAAGCTTGCATACCATTCTTAAAATATAACTGTATCTCGTCCGAAACATACTTTTCTTGTAATCCCTCTATAATCACATCAAGAATTACAATATCTTCTCCGTCAAAAAACTCTGCTACCTTTGCTTCCCCTTCACGTAATAATTGTTCCCAATTTTTAATATCTGCAGGATTTGAATGCTCAGAAATAACCCAACCATTTTTTCCGAACTTTTCACTCCACTCAATTTCAGATCTATATTTTTCTTCAAACTCAGCTTCAGTTAAACCTTCAGTTACTCTGACCTCTTGCTGATAATTTTTGAGCATTTCTGCAAACTTTAGAAGCCCCGGCATATTATTAAGTGAATTCTTCCATTCGCTTAATTTGTTACTGAGTTCTTGAAATTTTGCTAACGCTTCTGGAGATATCGCTTTCGTAACATTTTTATATAATTCTTCCTGCTTCTTAGCTATCTCAAGTGCTTTCCTATACTCCTGTGAATTCTCAAAATCATTACTCATCTTCTCATCCTCATGACGTAAAACAACTTTTGCGAAAAAGTATTCTTTCGCCAAAATGTATATCTTCCATTCTCAAAAGCCTATCCCCTGGGGTAAATCTCCACTTATATCATCACTCTACGGAAACAGAAACACACATCTATTTTATTCCCAAAATGGCAAAATCCTTTGATTTATTGGGCTTTTCTCGACAGAAGGCATACCGTCTCCACATGTGTTGAGGGTGTGAAACAGATTCCTGAAAAGCAGATTTTGTCCCTGGCGGGAACCGATTACTCGCCTAAAATCCATTCATAGTTTTACTTTTATATCTTTACGCTAGGTTCAAAGTATTTTCATAATTCTTAATATCTTTCTTTTAACCTTTCGTTGCAAACTATATACTTATCACATTAAACTACTAATTTCTTCCTTGGTATTTCCTATATATTCAATCATATAAACCTTTCCCTAAACAACACTTTTTAAATTTCTTTCCGCTTCCACAAGGACACAAATCGTTTCTTCCGGTTTTCAACTTCTTTGATGGCATACCCAATTCTGCTGGCCTATGTCCTTTATCGATCAATGCAAATTCTTTTATCTTATACAGATATTCTGCAATCACCAAGATTGCCTGGAATAAGTGTAATGCTTCGTTTTCAAATTCCAAAAGGTATTCTGTCCTACTCTTCAATCTATCTTTAGGATCTGGTATATATGTTATTTGTTGAGAAATCGCATCATATTTAACATCATTATGTCCTATTGCATTGCGCAATTTCGCATTAATGATAACCTGCAAATACTCCGTATAAATTTCTTCACTATCACATAAGTGATATCTATTTGCTTTGGAAAGCCCAAAGAAATCGTCCAAAGAATTAACTCTTCTTTCTAATCCAGGTTTGACTTTCTTGAAATTTCCTCGAAACTTTATGTTGTTTAACGCAACTGGTAAAATTAATATATTTCCCAAAGCTTCATATACATCTAAATAAAACTGTTTTACCAAATCAAAACTGCTTGTTGTCGATCCTTCCTCTGCAAAGTCGATGCTATCTGCTTTACAAAACTGAGTAGCAAATGCTGGGATCAAGTATTGATAAACCTCAATAAACTCGCTCAGCATTTGATAGATTGTAGATTGCAAATCTTCCAATCTATATCCTTCATGAGCATTTAAATACTCTATCAATTCTCTTATCTGATTAAAATCCAACTTTAGCACACTATCACTTACTTCATGTTCTGAAATAACATCATCCCTCAACGGTGTAATAAATCCCATAATCTCTACCAGATGCACCGCTCTTAAAATTTCCAACTCATTAGTTCCTGGAACAAACTGCTCTGGAATCAGTTTCTTCACCTCTTGAATTAGATAGCCTTTATTTCCGTTCTGAGACAAATCCAATATTCTTTTATATTGTGCCCAGTTCTGTGCAGTTTCCATTAATCTGGATACACTTCTTGTAAATTTCTCATATCCATTATTCTCCTGCATTCGACTTTGGTTTCTCATAAATGGAGATGGTACAAACTCTCTCTCATCAGTACTTAGCTTTTTAGTTGGAAATTCTCCGGAACATTCAACAACATAATCTGCCGATTCATCCTCTCTTAGAATTTCTGCATTCTCAAAACTGAATTCCAATCCCGGCATATCCTGCCCTATTTTAACTTTTCCATTTAAAGAAATCCCACATTTTCTACACGCTACGACAATTGGATGTTCCTCCTGCCAACCAACTTGTAACCTGACTCGTGTTATACTGCCACAGACATGACATCTTATAAAACAATTGTATACCACCCCATGTTCCTCCTCGTGTAGTCTATTTTAATATCATTCCAAATTTTCTTTCACCCATATTTAATCACTCTTCTGGGCAAGAACATTCAACACCACATTTTCTCCAAAATTTAGCCGTTGCCAAATTCGGTGGTTCTACACGAATATCTCTTGGATTGATGCTGTTCATATCAAAAAATTGTTTTATGATTTTCTCACCCATTCCCTGATTCCTCATAAAAGGTACAACTTCTAAACATGAAATATTATACTTTCCACTCTGTTCAATAAAGTAGTATAAAAATGCAGTTATATTTCCAAAACTGTCTTTTATTTTCCACAAATAAGCATTATTCCTCCAGACAAAATCTGGTAAAATAAATTCCCATGCTAATATCAATTTGTATTCTTTTTTGTATATTTTAATTTCCTCACTATAACATTTTTCAAATTGGAATAAATCCGTTTTTTCCATACTACTTTCTTTTACTATTGTACACGTTTCCAAATATTTATTTATATGAAAATCTTGCTCCTCATGTGACAATTTTGGTTTTTCACCAAACAGCGACTCATACATCTTAGCACTCTCAGGAGTATAATCAATAACACTATGCACTAATCTCTGTTTGAACCTCTCGACCCAAATTTCTCCATGAAGTGGCAGCCAATAATTAACTATATCAAAAGCACTCCATTTCTCAATCTGCCCATCGTATAATTTCATTTCAAATAAAATCTTTTTAATCTGTTCTTTTTGAACAGCATCCACTATAATATATTCTTTTTTTGTCCATCCCGAAACTCTATAAACACTACATTCAATAGGCATAATTGGCTTTTTATACCAATACTCATGTGTTAGTGCTGCATCTGGCACAAGTCCTTCTTCATATAGTTTATTCCAACCGACCAGATTTGGATCATCTTCATTAATTTTAACCTTATAAACTCTAACCAATCCTACTTCATCATCAAATTTGTTTACGATTTCCGCTGATTTAAGACATTCCAGAATACTAGGCGCTAAACAGATTCTCTTTTCTATATAATTCTCACCTATTTCTGTTTCATCTGGTATCTTGGGAATCAAAATACTCTGAATTGGTTTCTCTAGTGATGTTATATGATATAAAATCACTTTTTCTCCTCCGCTTACATATTTGATTCTTAAACTTAAACCTTCCCGTTAAGCAATTATAATACGCTTTAACTAATAAAAGGGTTACCACCTTCCGGCAACCCTTCTATCATTTTTTACTACAAAATCAATCTTATTTGTAATTTATCACTAAATCAAGCCCCTCTTTTACCCGCCAATGCACGAACCTCCTCTACAGATAACTGAGAAATCTCAGCAATCTCCTCAAAAGACATCGCACCTTTTTTCAAAAGTCTGCTTGCCACTTCTTTTCTTTCCGCTAACCGTGCTGCCAAAGCAGCCTCATCCCGCATATCTTCCATCGCCTTACACATAGCTGCCACTCCTTTCTCATCTTCCTTGAAATATCTTACACGTTCAGCCAATGTTCTATACTTTATATCCTTCGCATTTGTACAGGAAAAATCATGCATCAGGGTCCCTATGGGCGATTCATCCCGGTATTCGCCATTCACATATAAAATATGTGCCTCATCGCCAAAGTTCTCACCAGTTTCTTTGATTACCCGGTCAATATGATAAATCGGTTTTCCCTTTCCCAGCACATCATGCTCTGTAATAAAGATTACATAAGTTTCCACCAGATTTTCCAGCTTTTCTCCCGGCTCAGTCACATTAGCATCGATCAAACTGCTGTGATATCTGGCTCTCTTTGCTCCCGCACCGCGATCTGCTCTCTGGATTTCTACATTATATCTTTTTCCGGCATGATCCGTCGCATAAATATCAAAAATAATTGATCTGCCCTGCAGATTTTTAAGCTGATGCTGGATTGCTACCTTTTCCACCTTCAAATCATCTCTGCCAAGCACAATCTGCAGCACCAGTTCCGTACATTCGATATTTTCCTCAAAACATTTTGACATAAAGTCATCATCCATCAGACGAAATCCACGGATTCTCTGCAGATCTTCCGGTCTGAACTTTTCTTCCCAATCCTTACTCATCTCTCTGCTTCCTTTCTCTGCCTGTTTTTATCAGAAGCATATACTTTCCCTATCATACTTAAATTTTATCACAGGCACACTTCTGTTGCAAGATTCGCTCTGCCTCATTTTATGTTTAGATTTTATATTTTTAACCCGACGGTTCCCGTATTTCTTTCCTGATATCAATTTCTAATTTTCCCACTTATCCAGCCTCTGCACCATCACGATCCCCGACCGGAACTGAAGCTCGATCTTATTCTGATTAATAACCTTAACCGTCTGGATCAGCCTCCACACCAGATCATTATCAAATTCCCTGCTCAGTACCCCTGCTTTCCTTATATAATCGTCCACCTCTCCAGCTCTCTGATCATAGGCTTCTGCCAGACGTTGTTCCTTCCTGGACTGTTCTTTTCTCTTTCTCAACTCCTTCAGATGCGCCGTAACTCTCCGGTATTCCCGATCAAAATCTTCCTCTCCGCAGTTTCCTTTGGCACTTTCCTCAATCAGCGACATCAGATGCTTCTCCAGTTCCTGAATCTCTGTATTGTATTCTGTCGGTTTTGCTTTGTTTCCATAGCTTCCGATAATCCGGATCACGTTTTCACGGAATGCCTGCACAAATTCGCCCTGATCCTCTACCACCTTGCCAATTGCCATCATGATGGCTTCATGAAGGATTTCCTCTTTTAATGTCGGGGAATTTTTACACCGCTCGGAACCATGTTTCAACCGGTTATCACATCTCCACACAGCGCTTTTCTTTCCATATTTAGACCACACCTGCCTCCGGTAGGGCTGTCCGCATTCTGCGCAGATCATCAGACCCGACAGCGCATACTTGCCGCTGTACTTACTCTTCTCCTCTCCCCTCTTTTTCTTGATGGCTGCCCGGTAAATATTTCCTCGTCTGGCTTTCTCCTCCTGTACCCGGTAAAATAATTCTTTTGGTATGATGGCTTCATGGTCATCCTCTATATAATACTGTGGAACAATCCCCTTATTGACTACCTTCTTCTTCGTCAGAAAATCTACGGTATAGGTCTTCTGCAGGAGGGCATCCCCCATGTATTTCTCATTGGTCAGCATCTTATCAATCACGGTTGCCTGCCATACGGTATTGCCGGTCACTGTCCTGATCCCCTCTGATTCCAGGATTCTTTTAATCCTATAGCTGCTGTTCCCCTCCAGAAAAAGCCTGTATATTCTCCGCACCAGTTCCGCCTCTTCCGGTACTACCACCAGATTTCCGTCCTTATCCTTCGTATATCCAAGGAACTTATTGTGGTTGACAATAACCTGTCCTACTTCAAACCGTCTCACAATTCCCCAGTGACAGTTTTCGCTGATATTCCGGCTTTCCTCCTGTGCCTGGCTGCTCAGGATCGTAATCAGCAGTTCCCCGCTTCCCTCCAGAGTGTTAATCCCCTCTTTTTCAAAAAATACAGCAATGTTCTTTTCTTTTAGCTTCCGGATATTTGTCAGGGAGTCTACGGTATTTCTGGCAAAACGGCTGATGGATTTTGTAATGACCATGTCAATCTTTCCTGCCATGCAGTCATCGATCATGGACTGGAAATCCGCTCTTTTTCTGGTACTTGTCGCGCTCTTTCCGTCATCTGCATAAATCCCTGCCAGTTTCCAGTTCGGATTGCTTTTGATTTTCTCTGTATAATATTGTACCTGAGCTTCATAACTGGATTCCTGCTGTTCCATCAGGGTGCTGACACGGCAGTAGGCTGCCACCCGAAGGGTTCGCATTTGCGGCCGGATGCTTCGGTCATACGCCGGTTTTGCCGGTATGATCGATATGTTCTTTTTTATACTTGCCTCCATCACTGCTTCCCGCCTCCATCTTCTTTTATCTGGATTACGACTCCATTCTTCATATGTACATCCATGGTTCCATTCTTAAAAACCATGATTTTCTCCACTGTCTTTTGAAAGCATTTTTCATTAAAATATTCCTGTTTTCCACCTCTGCACAGGATTTCTTCAATCTTCCTTCCATAATAAGCGCGGCTTTCTATCTCTGCAGATTGATACTGTTCCATTGCCCTCTCGTAAAGCAATGTTTTGATCTCTTCTGCCGAAAACTCTTCAATCTGCAGAAGTTCTTCAATCTGTCTTGTCAGCTTCCTGTATTTGGGTGTTTCCACTGCTGCACTCTCTTTCTGAACCTCCTGCGCCAGTTCCGGATGCTCCACCACCAGATTCATGGCTGTTAGTGCTGCATTTTTTATCTGCTCCTCTGACAGAATCCGGTTTCCGCAGGATACCTTCCTCCCATTCTGATACTTGGAACATTTCCAGCACCATTTATCTTCTCCGGGCTTTTGCCGCTTCTTCGCATATTTTCGATATTCTAATCCACACGTTCCGCAAAAGATCTTTCCATTCAAAATGCCCTTGCCTGCATGACTGTTTGGATGATACCTGCGTCCCAGCTGGCTGGTTCTATTTTCCCGTCTCTCCTGTACCTGCAGAAACAACTCCTTTGAAATAATTGGCGGATAATATTCATCCCCGCAATATCTTGGGTTCTTCAGCAAATTTCCGATAGAGGCATGACTCCATGAAGGATGTCCGTTTGCATTCAGCACTCCCAACTCTGTCATCCACTTTGCAATTCCATAAGTGGTAGATCCTTCCAAATAATCCCGAAAAATACGTTGTACCAACTCTGCCTCTTCCGGGACAACCTCTGCCCTGCCATTTTGAATTCGATATCCGATTGGAAAACGCTTTTGCCGTTTAATTCCTGCCATCTTCCAATCCCCCTTCCTCCAATGACTCTTCCAGCTCCAATCCATTTTTCAGGCAGAACCAGATTTTCTGCCCCGGATATACCGTTGCATGGTCAATGATCATCAAAAATGCTTCTTCTTCATAATTTTCCATTCTGGTTGGGCGGCTCCGAAATACAGTCAGCAGATATTCTGTTTGCATGATCTCCTGTTCAAAGAACTGATCCGCCTCTAAAAGCTGCCGCCTATGGATTAGCGTTTCCAATTCTGAATCCAGCTGGTTCCGCCTTTCTATAAAAACAGCAGAGCCAATATTGCCGTCCACCAGGACCTGCCGCAACATGTAGCTCTGCTTTCTCAATTCCTCTATTTGATAATTTAACTTCCGAATCTCCCTTTCCTGCTTTGGATCTCTTGGGACTGCTTTAAGCCCAGCCAGTAAAGGCATCAATATTTCCTCATAATTTCCTGCCATCCGGTTCCACATCTTGGTAAACAAACGTTCAATATTTTCTTCTCGGATTGCCTTTTGACCACAGGCTTTCCTATCCTGAATATGTTTATGGCAGCACCACTGGACTTTTTCATAAGATTTTCCTATGTATAGTTTTTGCCTGCGGAATATGCTGCCGCACACCCCACACCGAATCCGGCTGCTAAATGCATAACGGTTCTGATATGCCTCTGAGTCCTTGACACACTGCTGTTCCTTTCGATATGTACAGAGCTTACGAACTGCTTCCGCTTCTTCTCTGCTGATAATAGGTTCATGGTTATCCCTGATCAGATATTGAGGAAGTTCTCCATGGTTCCGTTTCGTTCTAAATGGTATACCTTCTGTAGTACAAGTCTTCTGTAAAAGCAGATCCCCTTCGTAAACCGGATTTTTAAGAATTTCTTTGACGGTTCCCTCCTGCCATCCATTTGACTTCCGGCTAGTAGGGATTCCCTCCTTCTGTAAGCTCTGAGCAATTGTATAGGAACCCATTCCCCCCAGATATGCTTCAAAAATCCTCCGTACTACTGCCGCTTCCTTCGGTTCAATGATCAGATTTCCATCTGGATCTTTACAATATCCATACGCAGGATCACTGATAATAAAGGTACCATTTTGAAATCTCCGTACCACAGACCATCTGACATTTGCAGAAATATTCTCTGATTCCCCTTGCGCAATGGAACTTAAGATAGTAAGAAGCTGTTCACTTTTTTCAGAAAGGGTATCAACCCGTTCCTTTTCAAAATATATTCCTATTCCAAGAGCCTTTAATTCACGAATCGCCTGAATACTGTCTACCGTATTTCTTGCAAATCGTGTGACTGATTTTGTGATAATATAATCATGCTGTCCCCGCCGGCAGTCCTGCATCATCTTCTGAAATTCATCCCGACCATTCAACTTTGTTCCGCTCCTGTCCTCATCCGCATAGATACCTGAAAAAATCCAGTTGTTTCGCTCTCCAATGAGCCGACTGTAGTATGCCACTTGAGCTTCCAGCGAATGCTTCTGATCTTCAGAATCTGTGCTGATCCTGCAATATGCACAAACTCGTTTTTCCTGTGTTTGTTCAAGGGGCTGTGTGGTACGGACCGGATCAATCCGTGTGACTTTCTTTTCCTTTTTTACCATCGCTTTCCTTTTCCTCCATCTTCAGATATACCCTCTTTAAAATTACCTCTCCTATTAGCACCACACAATACCACAATTTCTGCTGGATATCTAGTGCTTTCAGCATATACTTTGGAAAGTTCCGGTTTAAATGTTAGACGGTTTAAAGCATCAATTTTTTCATATTCCTCCGGCAATAAAAAACCATTTTTCAACATCAGGTCCAATAGCTTCACAGCCAGCTTATAACTTAATTCCCTGCTCTCTTTTTTCTCCAAACTAAACCCCTCCTAATTTTTTCTCAATGCTGGGTGGAGGAATCATCTGCTTTTGCTGCTTCCATATACCGTCAAAATATTATCTTAACCAGATCTCCATCCCGTATTCCGCCCATGTCACTGCCTGATCCTCTTCCCCAAAGTATTGGTCTGCCGCTTTTTTATCTACCTCCAGCACCTTTGTCGCTTTCTCTCCTGCCGATAACAATGCTGTCAGATGCTGCTCTATCTCCCGACGCATTTCCTCATCCTTACAAGAACTGATTTTTCCACTTGCTGCACGCAGCACCATTCTATCCCTCATATCCGTCACAGACATCCACTCCATCTCTGTCCCATACTTTCTGAACAATGCCGCCAGATTTTCCGGCTCCAGAGACACTACTTTTTCCAGGGTTTTTCTTGCTTTCGCATCAAAAAGATAGGCGTACCCAATACTGCCTGATTCTAAAATTTCATGGATTTTCTTTTCTTCCCCTTTGTTCATCCCTTTTGTGCCTCCCGTCACTTTCTATTACATATGCAGAAACTGCTCATATTCCACCTGTTCCCTGCCAAACTCCTCTTCAATCCCACTATCATCAAACAGCCCTAAGCTGACCGCCATTGCATATTCCACATCTTTCATCCTACCAGCTTCCAAATGCCCTATGTATTCGCCCAACCTGCTTTTATCCAGCACCCGGATCTGTTCCAGCAGCACCATTGACGTTCTTCCAATTCCAGCTTCCCCTGCATACACCGTCACATGGATCGGAAGATTATGTTTCCCCGTCTTGGCCGTCATCGGTGCAATAATGACCGTACTACTAAAATAATTTCCTTTATCATTTTGTAAGATCATCACAGGCCGTACCCCGCCCTGTTCGCTTCCAACTGTCGGCTGCAGATCTGCCCAGTAAACATCACCCCTCTTGATCATCCTTTCTCCTTCCTGCACAGCCTTTGAAACGGCGGCGGCTAAAACCGCCGCCATTATCTATATCAACTGCCGTGCCTGTTCTTCATCAACAGTTTCCTCAATATCCCTATTTGACACTACATCCCGGGATCGGACGCTCTGCGCCCTTGGGCGGCAGTCATAAACCAGCCATGGCTTCTGGCTGTCATGGGTTTTATGCCCCTCCGAGGTTCTCCCCGAGCCGCCCTCATTGCGTGTTCCCGCACCCGCGTGCAGGGCTGTGACTGGACGGAAGTATCATAATAGGCTGTTCAGGTCATTGCAAACAGCCCGCCACAGGCTGACCGGGGATGGATTGTTTCCGCTCTGCATCTTTGATGTCATCTTGTTTAACAGGCATCTTTCCTGCCTGCAGATGGTCGCCGCGCCTCCTCCGCCATGCTTTCCCTTCCGGGCTGAACAGCTAACGTATTTATGCTGCCGGTTATGGACTTGTCAATGTTCGCTCTCCCGCCGCATGTCCTGCTTACACGCCGGAAAATATCTGGAGTTTTTTCCTCCTACTTATATCCACGTTGGGAAAGCCTTCTGACAACCCTAAAATGACAAATTCTGTAAAATTTTTCTCAGTTTCTGCAAAATCCTCCCCCTCTGCTTATTTATGGCATTCTGTGAAACACAAAGCTCCCCTGCCAGCTCCCTCTCACTGCGTCCGCAAAAAAACAGCTGGATAATCAGGTATTGTTCCCGTTTTTCCAGCTGTCTGATCGCTCTGTGCAATTTTTCATATTGAAGTCTGCTACATATTTCCGCCTCAATATCCTGTTCCCCTCTGTCCGGGAACAGCCCCGCTTCCATCATCCTGTCAAGGGAATCCTCCCTTCCGGGCAGAATGCTTACTCTTCCTGTTTTTCGGTCAAGTACCGCCTGTTCTGCTTTCAGATCGTATTCCTGATACTGCATCTTCCTTTCTGTTTCCTTCAAAACTGAAATGATTTCTTCACTGGCCTCCGGATACATCTTCCGAAAATCCGGCAGCCTGCCTGCTTTCGCCATAGAGTTCCTCCATGTCTTTAAAACAGAACAGGCACGCCAAATAATTTTCATTCGTATATTTCCTCCATTATTTTATGGATTCTAAATTGATACACGGTCCTCCTCATTCCGTCTCTTCTTCCAATAAAAACCCTTCACTTATTAGCCGTTAAAGAAAGGAAAGTGCCAAAAATACAAATAATTTTGTTTACATTATTTCTAATATTCTCTTTTTGATCTCACCACTGCCGGATAATAATAGCTTTTTACACAAGAGAACCACTTATGTCAAAATTACAACTTCTATTTATCAGAACTGTACACTGCTGAACGTACCATAAAAAAACCAGGCAAGAAACCTTTAAAACAAGATTTCTTACCTGGTTTACATTTTTGTCAGAATAAAGCTATCTTTAAATCATCCTAAATAGTAGCTTTATAATACCAGACGCACCTAGGAATATAATCTCTGAGGTATACATAATAATCGCCTAAGTGCTTACCGCCTTTCGTTACACTTACCTGAACCAAACTATCTCCTGCATAAATTTTAAAAGATTTTTGACCATCATCTCCGGAACCTGAATCTCCAGGGCGATAGTTGTAAGGTGTTATATAATATGGTGTCGAATCGGTAACGATATCATGATACAGCGTATCATTACTGAGCACTGTATATAATGTTGAGAAAAGAATATCTTCTTTTTCTGAAAGAGTCGGAAAATATAAATTTTTCAACAAAACATCCGTTCCCGGAACAAATGTATCCACCGCATTATAGATAAGCTGCTTTAACGTAACATCTTCGCCATTGCGCTCCATATCTGCGTATTTCATTAAATATGAAAGTACGGAACCTACCGTGCCAAAAAAACTTGACGCAAACTCTGCAAGTTTACCTCCTCCATTCAGTGCCTTAATCCTCTCAGCAGTATATTTTTCATAATGTTCTACTTTTAAAGTATATTTTTCCTCTGGACTCTGAGTTGGAAAAGGGAAAATAAAGCGACCTTTATCATCTCCAAAATTCTCATAGCAGTACTGATATTCATCCTTACGCCTAATTTCCTGAAGATCAAATTTGATGGAATTAACCGTATCCTTCGCCTTTTCTTCTTCTTTAAGCCGATAATTGATACATTCTAGTGCGATCTCAATATTACGATCTTTTTCGCTAAGAACAGCATTATCCATTTTAAAGAGAGAAGTCGATTCAGGTTCTGGAACTTCTTCCGGATCAAATGGCGCCATTTTTCTATAATTTTTGGATACGATCAAATTATCTATTTCAATAGTACTTCCATTGACCGTGTACTTTACTGTAGAAATTTGATCAAACATCCAATTAGACGGAAGTAAATATCCTAAATTTCCGCTATAACCAGTTGACATATCCGACACAAAGCTGCTTATAGCATAGCCTTTATCGCTTACCTGTATACATACATTTCTTGGTCCATAAACACCAACTTTGTAATTTTTAGGATTACGTCCTGTATCAGAAAACAATTTAAAAACAGCTTCAAAATAAGGAAGAATGCTATTTTTAATATCTGTTTCCAGCGCATCAAAATCGACGCAAAAATAAATGGTAGTCCTTGAAGGAAATCCTAATTTCTGGGCATTTGAAATTGCAGTAGCAGCATCTGTGCGTCCTTTAGCAGATGTAAAATAGCCACTATGGTTACCTTCTGTCTGGTAAATCGGAAAAATATCCATTCCGGCTTCTGTAATAATTTCAATTTCTTCGCGCTTTAAACGTTTCCAAAGACCGCCACCGATATATCTGCCAATAACTTTACGTCCATCTGCTGCTAATGCGCTGGCAATTTCTTTTGTTAATGGATGTGCACGATCACATCCTGTTCCCTTTCTATTAGGATTTCCTGAACTGGTCAAAAGGGAAGCCCACGTGTCTTTCCCGGCAATTCCATCAGCAATAAGTCCTACAAATTCCTGAAATTCTTTAACAGCTCTTTCAGCACCAGCTCCAAAAACACCGTCAAGTTGATTTGGATTAAATTTATTACAACAAAGGGCATATTGTAAAATGAGAACAACTGATTTAGATGCAGCCCCACCACGCTTAATAGTAGGACATTTTGACATCGTCCCGCTGCCAAAAACACCATCTACTGTTTCTCCAATTTCATGCTGCAGCGCTCGTATAAGTCCCTTATTTGTAAATTTTCCATAAATCCCATTACATGGAATAAGGTCCATGTAATTACTGTAAGAACGATTTAATGCCTGCTGAATCGTTCGGATTTGATGATCACCTTTTTCTTCATCAAGTCGAAAATTCTCGGTATTAAGAATCGCTTTTAAAAGTTTAGGTGTGATATTTCCTGTAGTAGATATAAAACCTGCATCTGTTTCAAATTCCCTTACTTTTTCAATCATACCACTACCATAAATCCCGTCGAATCCTTTGGGATTATAGCCCTTGCAATATAAACCGCCCTGTGCGATATACACTTTATTACGATTCGTCTGCACACTGGTGTCCAACGATGGCGAAATCGTTCCAATGGCAGCTAAAGACCCCGATCCAAGAACACCATCAACCTTTACACCAGCTTCAATCTGAAGCCCTCTGATCAACGCTTTAATCGTTGAATTTCCAGTGAGACCATCCTCTGTGACAGCCGGGAAATCCGGGTGATTCCCATAGGTCAAATTTAACCATTTTTGCACTTCTAAAACTTTCAAATCCATTTTTATTTCTCCTTCTTATTTATTTTAGCTGCGCAGCTATAAATAAATAAGAACTTATGTAAAAAATTGTAAACATAAAAAATAATTAAAAACAGAGAAATGATTTTGAATCATTTCTCTGTTAAAAAATTTTCCCATTAGGGTTAATCAACCAATATATGTTATTTCTCCAGATTGAATATCCTGACATTTAAGCTGACTATCCGAATCCAAATAATAAATATGATCATTTAATATATCAAAATGTTCATAATCTTCAGATTTAGAGAAAAGAATTTCAAAATCTTCTGTTTGAAAAGAAATCCTACCAACATAAGCCTTTTCATCCTTTTCATAAAATCCATATAAGTAATCATCATCAAATGTGATAAAATCAAAATGTTCTTCATTCCGATTCCACAGAATCTTTTCTCGTTTACCATCAAGTGACATAAGATGAATCCTATCATGTTGATGCTCATCAAAAAATACAAGTCCCCAATTAGTCGCTATGCATTTATCATAACATTTTCCATATTCAATAATTTCTCCTCTTCTTTCGGAAAAATTAAACCGATAGGCTCTCATAAATCGTATATCTGTATTGCCAGACATTGAAGCATGGACAGAAAAGAAATTTGTACCATTCCAATATTTCCGACTAAAACAGGTATCAATGAGGTCTACACTAAAAGATAAATCCCAATAAGGGTCGTTTTTTACACTTTCTGGATAGGAAATCTTATATCGGTATCTGCTGTTATATTCCTGATAATTCGTAGTTTCATCAAACGGTACCAATTCCAGTATTTCTCCATTTTCGTCCAAAAGAGCCTCCTGCACACACCCTGATTCCGCAAAAAAATAGATATGATTTTCGCCATTCCATTGTTCAAATGTAATTTTATATATTGCCTCCTCACTGTCACAGAGCGTCGAAATTTCATGTGTATTCAAATTAAGTCGCTTTACTAGATTATCACAGCTGTAATACAAATCTCCATTAAATTCATCTCCCATTCCGATACATCCAACATCAATCAATTCCCACCCTTTCGTATCATCTTTTTGAGCATAGAGTCCATCCGGGGTAGCAGCATATGTTGTTTCATTAAAATGTTTTACATAAGAATTAAAGGGATTATTGATAATATATTCATATTCAGGCGCCTCAAAAATATCATCTGGCAAAATGATATCTTCTTCTGCATTATCTACAGATACTGTAGATTCAACTGCATTTGGCATCGAACAACTAGTTAATAATCCTGCGATCAGTATAAAAAAAAATGTCAACCATTCATTTTTCATATTTTTTATCATCCCTTTCACTTCGCTCATGGCACAAATAAGTTCTGAAAATGTCGTGCCCACCCTTCTTTATTTTATAATTCTTGTATATAATAGTAATATATTACCAAACGCAAAATCCTGAAATACTCTTTTCTTTTTTTCCCATCATATCTGATCTCATAACTTTTTATAAATCTCAAGAAATATTCCTTAAACTTCCATATCACATGTTTCAATATTTACCTTTTTCTACTTCCTCACGAATTATTTTATATATTTTTCCCTTTCTATAATTCAAAGTTGATCTTGAAATATTTAATTCCTCTGCTATTCTTTTTTCACTCAATCCTTCCCAGAATATCTTTTGCAACACAATCTTTTCCCATATATCTAAACGATGTATTGCCACATATAATTTTTCTAAATCAATCTCCTTTTCAATAATACTCCATACTGTATCATCTGTCGAAATCTCTATTCCTTTTTCCCAAAGAGACTCTAGCGAAATTTCTCTAACTAATTTATTTTTTCCTCCTTTTTGCTTTATTCCTCCCCATTTTAAATCAAACATGAAATATTTCTCTTTTCTTTTTCCATAATAATATTCTCTATACACTTTATAATCCACTTCCATTAATTTGAATATTCTGGATGGTTTTACATCAGCTGTCCGGTGATATGGAAATCACTTTTTAGATTTGCTTTTGTGCATACCGAATCATAATTTCTGCTGAGACATTTGTAAAGACTGCTACGCACCGCAGATGCGGCAAGGTCTTGACAAATATCCCAACAGAAATGGATAAGTCATCAAGCACAAAATAGGCGATTTCCGAGTACCGGAACTCTGATTTCCAAATTTCCGGAAGTGCGATTTCATCACACAAGAATATTCAATTAATTCACCATTAATTCTAATATAAAACTTCTTCATTATATCCCCCCTATATGTCTACAAATATTTAAAGTTATAGTAAGGATTTTTTCTTATCATCTGTCGCTATATTTTCTGACGATTTTGTATCTTTCTCTCTAAAATAATAAAAAATCATTTCTGTCCAGTTCTTAGTCTTTCAAAAATGATTTTCTATTTTGTAGTACTGACGAAATCACTATCAACAAAAGTGTCTCCATATAAACATTTAACACTTGTTGTTCGCAAAATTCAAATAGCACTACCCCAATTCCAATATTAAGCATTAAATATAATCTCAATCTCTTTTTACAGTATATTTCCAAATCACTATTCTCATTTTCCTTAATATTTCCAATAAAAATCAAACCAAGCAAAAAAAAAGAATTACATAATTGTAGCCCTCTCGGCATAATAATAATCCTTGACAAATATATAATTATCAGAAAAGTCGTACAGGAAAATGGTAAACATACACTAAATTTTCTGAAATGGAATCCTCCAGCATAGGAACGTATGGGGAAAAATATTATAAAAAAAATACACAGTTCTATCAACGAACATGTCAATGCTGCTATAATAGTACAGCATAATACCCATAAAAATATTTCAATAAGAATCTGAAATCCATATTCATATATGGGCCTGTCCTCTTCTTGAACAAGCCCTTTTTTGATTAGATAGTCTGTTAAAAAAGCAAATACTCTTTTCATATTTTAGAATTTTCTAAATTTTTTTGCTTTTTCTGGAGCATCAATTTCGTGATAAACAGCAACGCACTTCCTATTTATCCCAATCTTCACACCCTTTTCTGCAACCGTCTTTAAAGTTTTTGCAAAAAGATTCTTTTTCATTTTTGTACCTCCTAATAAATTCAAGATACCTATAAAATAGCATTTTTTATCCAAATATTTCTCCATCTGTCAAAAAAACCCCATTTACTGTCAAAAATGCCTACACATAGTCTATACAAGTCATAAATGCAACTGCCCTAAATATATTTCCTCTAATTTCCACCACCAATTCTCCATCATATTTTTCAACTGTTTTTCGTATAGATTTCAAACCATATCCATGATGTTCTTTATTTTCCTTTATTGAAATAATATTTCCATGTATATTTTTCTTGATAATACCATCAAAAGAATTTTCCACAACTATAACCAAGCCATTTTTTCTTAATCCAATAGAAACATTTATCCATCTATCCGTAACTTTTTCACTAGCTTCTATTGCATTATCTAACATATTTCCTAATACAACACACAAATCTTCATCTAAAATAGGTAGTTTCTGCATTGCAAATCCATCTATTTTAACCACTATATTTTTCTGAATTGCTTTCGCATACTTAAACCGAAGGATTGTATCGATAATATCATTACCTATCTTTTCTAGTTCTGCTTTATCTACCATATTCCCATGTTCTAATATCCCATCAATCATACGAATTGCATCTTGTACATTTTGCTTTTCCATACTACTTCTAATACCTAATAACTTATTTTTTAAATCATGCTGTTCTCTTTGAAATAAAGCCGTTGAATTCATTTGATCTTGTGTACAGTTTCTCAATAATTTTAATTGCTGCTCATATATCATATTTTCCTTTTCTAATTTCAAGCTATAAATTGATTTCTTATATATTTCAAAAATTGACACATTCATCAACAATAATAATGTATAAAAACTAATAATCCAGATTTGATTCTTGCCATTATATAATTCATAAAATATAAAAGCCATACAAATACTTTCTATTGATATTAGAAATAAAATTACCCATAATTTTCTATCTATCCCTTCCGCCTCTTTATGTAATTTTTTTAAAATCACATAAAATAGTAAAACCAACAATAATACCTTTGATAATATCGTACCAATCAGCATTTCTCTATCTTCTTCAAAATTATATATATTTAAAATAAAATATACAAAAAACTCCGACAATATCCAGATTGATATAAACAAGGAAGTAAATAATAATTTCCTTTGAAACGTCCCCTTATATCCTATAATAATAATTCCCAAAATAACAAAAAAACTTATTATTCCTTTTTGAATAGAAACATTTCCCTTTTCTGTCTCCATAACTATTTGTATTAAAATAAAGAGTCCCCAGACTATTCTCGTAAAAATCTTTTTTGACTCTTTCTTTTCAAATGAATTATTTACAAATTTATTTACTATCCAAACGGAACAAAGTGGCATAAGTAAATTAGAAATACTATCAATTATCCCGTTCACTTATATCCTCCCCTAAACATTTAACATATTGCTTTCTAACATTATCTTTTCTATCATCACTAATTGGTAATACTAATTCATTAATCAATCTAGCCTTTTTCCCACTAATTGCTCTAATGTATGATAAATTTACCAAATATGACTTATGTATCCTCAAAAACAAAGAGGGACTATTGCTTAGTTTAATTTCCACATTATCCAATTTTCCATTAAATATTTCCATTTTGTTATCTTTCAAATGTATATTGATTTTTCTTCCACTGCTTTCAAAATATACAATATCCTTAATCGGAATTCTTATCCAATAATTTTTATATTTACAATCAAAAAAATACTGTTTTCGATCAAGTCTATTTAATGCTCGTTTTAAAGTCAACATAAATTTCTCATTACTAATTGGCTTTCTAATAAATTCAAATGCCTCAACTTCAAAAACAGATTCAATATATTCAATATACTCTGATATATACACAATAATCGAATCCAACTCCATTTTACGTATATATTTTCCTACAGCTAAACCATCTAATCCTCCCATTTGAATATCTAGATAGATAATATCATACATTTTTCCTTGAGAAATTGCTTCCGCAAGCTTTTCTCCACTATAATATACATCTATCTCCATTTCTACGCCATGTTTTTCATACGTACTTTCTATCAATTCTTCTATTTGAAATGTTGCGCCTTCATCATTATCACAAATTGCCACTAAAATCAATGTTCTATCCCCTTTTTCATATGTCAAAATTCATTACATACTAATCTGCATCTTTCTGATCCGGAGGGATATATTCTAACAGATCATTAATTTCACAGTTTAAAGCATAACATAACCTTGCCAGCACATCAATGTCTAATCGACTAATTGTGTTATTGCAGTATCCATTTATTTGTGTCCTCTGCATTTCAGCTCTGTGACATAACTTATTTTTGCTTAACCCTGACTTTTCTAATAAATCAGCTAAATGAATCTCAATTCTTCCATATTGTGCCATATTCATTACCATGCCCCTTTATATAGTATTAGGTTTTCATGGTTAGTTTATAATCTCTTTCTCATTTATATCAGATGTGATATATCTACTCAGACTTCTTGTACCCCGTTATTTTGTAAATTGCACAATACAAATTATTCTTTCCCTCAATATGGATTAAGATATCTAATCAAGTTTACCTCAAAAATCTTGTCACTCCCCCAAGACTTTTTTTCAAGCGCTTTAGCTCTTTTTACCGTCTATATCTTTTTGTAATTCAGATATTATTTTTCTAAAAAATCTAGGCACTTTTACCCCCATTCTGCTTGCATTTTCTAATATAGAAATCGCTTCTCCTAATATAAACCATACCGTTATCAACAAACAAAAGCTACCTTTTATAGTAGATTTAATGCCAATATATTCCATCATTGTATCCATTAAAATATCCACCATTGTTGCCACCACTATTGTCAATATGTATCCTGCTTTTTTAAATATTCCTAATACCATACGTTTACTAGATATGCCATACTTCTTTTCTCCTGGATGTTCTAAGGCTTCTCTTTTTGCTGCCAATATTCCTGATACTTGATCTATGACCATCATTAACAGTAAAATAGATATACTCTGTGGAATTTCTCCCATTTTTCCCATAAACAGTGCCCATATTCCTAAAATTACTATTCTTAATTTTGAGATTTTTAATTCCATAAATTCCCTTCTATTATTCAAACAATTTTTCTTTAAGTTTCTTTTTATATTTTCTGCGTATACAATTTATATATTGTCTCGATATCTTATATATATCCGCAATTTCCACATCTGTCATTTCTTCTATAAACATTTTATGTACTATATCATACTCTTTTTTAGAATTTAAATTTAATATTTGATGCACACTCTCCACACAAATAATGTATGAATATTGATTTTCAGATGACTCAAGAAAATCCCAAAATAATTCTCCTACATTTTTCACTTCATTATCTCTATGTATCTTTTGTTTCCTATATAATTCATGAAATTTATTCTTTATTGATGTATGCAAATACTTTAAACATTCCCCATCGCTATTTACGTATTGGATTTTATTAACAGCTTCCCATAAAGCCAATATATATTCTTCCCTAATATCTTCTTTATCACCATCATAAATTGCACGTACATATTTCGTAATAATCGGATTTAGTTTATCTATAATTTTTTCAAATTCCTCCTTTTCTCCTTCTTTAATGCTCTTGATAGTTTTAGCTAACTCATCTTTCATATTGCATTCCTCCTTTCTTATCAAAAAGAGAAATGCATCTTTTTTGTAAACCTTATATTAAATAATTATAGCTTTATCAAATACTTATTCTAATATCAAATACTCTTTTAAAATTGCACATTTAAACACTATTTATATTTATAAAAACCAACAAAAACTTTTTTTGAAAATTTCTAGATTATTTTATTATTTTAGAATTTCTACGAATTGTTCTTCATTAGCATCAATATTTGAATATATTATAATAGGAGGTTACCAACTCAATGATAACCCCCCCCTAAAATCAAATCTGAAAAAAGAATGCAAATTTTTAAACTTTATATTATTAATTATCCAACATCTGCTGAAAAACTATTTATCTGATTATTTTTAGGTTCCACACCTGTTAAATAATCATCTACAACCCATCCCCAAATCTCCACTCCATTTATATCAGGAGCAGTTACGTGTGTCCATGAATATCCATCTGCCTCTTTTCCGAAAACACTCCATCCACTAATACGAGTTCCATTTTTGAGTTTTCCAACTATTTTTGCAGATAGAGAAGCATCCTCTCGAACGTTTAAATTTCCGCCATCCGTTTTAACCCATAAAGTCATATATTCTCTTTTATGTATGATAGAGTTTGAACTTGAAGCAGCAAACACAGGAATACTACTTGAAATACCTAATACAAAAACTCCCATAGCAAACAAGTATGCAAATTTCTTTTTTATAATATTCATAGAGAACTCCTTCTTAGGCATCCTTTTTTCAGATAGTTTTTATATTACAAATTACTTACTAATTTGGCTATTCCGTTTTCTGTATCAATAGAATAAATTTTTTGCATTGTATTATCATAATACAAAATTTTATTATCTAAAACACTAATACACAAACGTGCTGGAAATACAACATTCTCAAAATTGTAGATATGTTTAGATGTACCATCCGAATTTATGCAAACAAGCTCTTCTACATTATTTTGCTTTGTAAGAAGCACATAATAACAATTATCTGAATAATTTACTAGCACAAAATCAGCTTCTATTTTACTAATTTTTTCAATATCCCCACTTAATCCATCTAATAAATATAGATACTTATTATGACTAAACACAATCCCTTCTTCAGTCAGCAATTCAATATTATCAACTCTATTAATATATTGATACGAACATTCAAAAGGATTAAATCGGTAAACTTCATGATAATCATTATTATCAACATAATATATTTGTTTATAATCAGCTGAAATTCGATATTCTCCTTCTGTAAACTCATTGCTTATCATACTTTCAAATATCGTATATTCCTGAGACACTCTATTATTTTCATCTATTTCAAATACAATTCCATTTGAAAGATCATTTCCAGAATAAACTATTAACAAATTTGAATATATAGCAATATTATCAAAAGATAATATACTACTCGTACATAGCACCTCTTTTTTCAATGACTCAACATCAATCCGTTCCATTAATATTTTATTATTTTCAAAATCAGCTGACAAAAAATATAAATAATTATCAAAAATTGGTCCTAAAATACAAGTTCCCTCACAACACAATTTCCAAATATCCGCATTATTGTCTTTATAATAGATTCCTAATTTATCATCTATTGGTCCACATAAGAAAAAACCGTCTGTAGTTTCTCTTACCAAAAAATTATTTTTATTGTTAAAAATTTGAGTTTTTGTCATATCATCATCCATACATTCTGTATAAGCTGGATTATATATTTCGCTTTCTATGTGGGAAATATCATCTACTTCAACATCAGGAAAAAATGTACATCCTGATATTAGTGAAATAATAATTGAATTAAGTAGTAAAACATTTACTTTCATTTTTTCCTCCTATCAAAATCTAGTATTACTAACCTTCTCCTATTTTTGTTTAAAATTTCGTTGTTTCCTTCCCTAAGACTATTATGTATTTTACTCTTTAATTGACCAGTTTCTTCTTTCCTGTCAAAACTATTGCATTTCGTGACATTTTTCCCTTCTGCCCCTATTACTTTCTTCCCCTGTTTCCTTCCTGTCGGTTCATCCTGCCCCTATCCCCGGTTCACTGTCAGGGCACACTTCTCCCCAGGTGTGCCCTTTTAAATTACAAAATGGTATAGCGGTTTGAAGTAAACCCCCCATTTTCCCTGTGACGGATTTCCCTCTTCAAATATCCCTTTTCCTCCAGATCCTTCAACGCCCTCTTTACCGTGCTGCGCGACAGTCCTAAGTCGCGTGCAATAGTTCCGATGGCGGGCCAACAGGTTCCTTTCCTGCCTGTCCGGTCTTTCAGATACATATATACCGTCACACACCGGTGCGGTATCTCCGCCTGATATATTTCTTGAAAATATCCCACTGCATTCTCCTTTCAGTCTGTCCGTAACGGGGATTTTCGCCTCTCTTCCCAAAACGAATCTTCCTCACACTCTTCATCTACATCTTCTTCCTCCTCATCTTCCCAAAAACCATTCCGAAGCATTATTTCCTCTTCCAGCTCAAACCTGTCTGCATAAAACACTGGACGGGCTGCTTTTTCCGGCATCTCATATGGCTCTTCAAAGTGAATCCCCCACTTTAAAAATAACGGTAGCTGCGTCCTCATCGGGCAGCATCCCGTTTTTGCCAGAATGAAGTTCCCTTTGGGCAGCGTCTTTAATTCATCCGGGGACATCAGGGGACGTCCCATCATCTGAAGGCTCTGACTCGGGTCATGCTTCCCTCTCGAAACAGACCCGCCCAGGACTGTCCTGTTCCCCAGCGCTTTGGAGAGGATTTCCGCGCTTTCCGAATTAGGGGCAAAGCCACCGAACAGGATATCCTGACAGTTGTCTATGATAATGCTGGAGCCTTCTTTTCCATAATTTTTTTCCAGCTGGGCGAAGCTCTGGATGATCGGTACCATACTGATCCGACGGGAACGTCCTGCGGAAAACATCATTTCCATCGATTCGACTTTCGGGATCGTTCCAATCTCGTCCGCAAACAGCATGACCCTGTTCGGGAGTTTTCCCCCGTGCTCATCCGCTATCATCAGCATTTCTCTGTAAAGCTGCTGTAAAAACAGGGATACCATAAAATATTTCCCCCTGTCCTTTCCTCTTTTCATACAATATCCACTCCTGCCCGGATTTTATTTTCTCCCGATCCACTGCTTTAATTCTGTCTCAGAAATCTCCTGAAATTCTCCCAGCGAAATATATTCTCCTGCCATTTTTACAGGATTTTCCGGATGATACTCCCCATCCGCCCCAATTGGCAGCTTTTCCCTGCAAAGGATACTTCCCATCCGCCTGTGTTCCACACGCTCTTTTATTTTTCCAAAACTGCAGTCCTCCCTCTCCGAGTCCTCCACCTCATAGCAAAAAATCCCTTCCGGCACACTATTCCGGTCCAGCCTCATATAAGAAAACAGGCAAACCCTTCCGTCTACCTCGACCAGATCATATCCTTCCATCTTTGCATCAAATCCCATTGTTTTCTTCTCTCCTTATCTTTTGATTTTTCCTCTTCCAAGCTCCCCTGCTTCCTTCATCCCATCCGCATCCCTATCCCTCCCCTCCCGACATCTGAATGCCGCAATGATGCATCCTTTAACTTTTCTTCTGTCGTAATGAAATAGTCGCTGCCCGAATTCCAAAAACTGACATACAAGTCCCCCTCTTCTGTCCGGATCGGGCGCTGCTCAAATCCCTCTCCCCATCCGTCGCTTGCCTGACCGCTCCATTCAGCTATTACCGCATTCAGCTCTGTATCTGAAAGCTTCCCATAGCTTTCTATCTCCAATACTCCCCACAGCTCCCCCTGCCACACTTCCACATCGGGGAACATCCGGAATACTTTCTGTCTAAGAATCCGGTTTCTTATATATTCCGCTAACCCACGGTCGCCTTCTGTATCCAGCTGCTCTTTTATGAGCTGCTTTTTGATCGCACTGACATACCTGCACAGCTGCGTTGGCGTGATTTCCTCAGGCTCATCTGATTCATACCCTTCCTGTCCATACATGAGCGCCGTTAAGGGGCTAAACAGTCGTATCCCCTCAAATTCCTTCGGCAGCATCTGTATTGGCTTATCTTTCCGGAATATCAAGCCATGTTCCGTTTGTACGATTCCATTCTTTTCCATTTGGGAGAATCCATAGCCTTCTATGTCAATAAATGGCGCGATTTTCTCATCCAAAACAATCTGTGCCTCCTCCAGCAGATATTCTCCATAATCCTCCGCTGTCACAATTTTTTCCGGGAGGAACTCATACAGTTCCAGCCGCATGGCAATTTCCACCACTTCCTGCATATTTTCCGGACGTTCTGCTTCCAAAGCAGAAAACAATTTTTCCATCCCTTCTTTCGAGCACAGGAACTTCTCCTGTTTTAAACACCCCGCAAATGCATTCATCCCCCTGATTCCATAGGACAACGGAAGGACCTCTTCTATCCCCTGATACCGGCTTCCATAAAAACAAATCCGTCCTTCTTCTATATCAGACACCCCCAGCACTTCCGCGACCCTCTCCAGCTTTTCCTCATCCGCAGGAAGGGACAGGGGATACCATCTGCCATAGTCCCTTTTATAAAATGGAGAATCCAGCCGCAGCCAAAATACCGAATCCTTTTCATATCCTACATCCGGTAACGGCTCCGAATCATACACTGTATCCAGCACTTCTCCCGTCCTGATAACCTTTCCATCTTCCAATAATTCAAATTTATCCAGGTTACAGGACAGGTTTACCATTTCTTCCAGCGTCTCAGGATGTTCCATCTCCAGTGCCTCCTGAAAGACCTGCTGTTCTTTTCTGGTCAGGCACTCCATGCGCCGCTCCAAAAAATCGACTTCTTTATATCCTTTTTCTGGTGGTACTTCTTTCCCGATCAGATATGGGGCAAATACGCTGCCGTCTGATTCTACTTCTACAATTTTCGCTGCATTCATTCCCAGCTGCCCTGACATTTCCCTTATCGTCTGCCTTGGCGCAGGGAATCTGGACCATATCTTCTGACCTGTAGTTATGGCTTGAAAACATACTTTTAACATGATGTACTCCTTTCTGCTATCCTGTGTTTTTTACGAAAAAAAGCCGCAGCTCTCATAAAAGAGAAACTACGGCTTTCTTATGATGAAAAAATCAATAATACTTTATTCCCCCAAATAACACCAATGCGCTCAGTACTTAACTCTTGTTGACTTCTTTTTACTTTCCCTTCTATCTCCCCCCACTAAATAATTTGCTTATAAATTCACAAGTTACTCCATTGTCATCTATTTTCTCCCTTCCTTTCTCCGATGTCATCTGTCAAAAGCTCAAAAAATCGAGGTCGAAAACCGTCCATTTCCGCCTCGATTTTTGCTCATTTTTCAGTTTCAAACCACAATATCTTGTGGTTATACAACCCTATTTCCCCTTATCACCACAATACGTCATCATTATCACTGTCTCCACATGCTTATCATTGTCCAAACTTAATTCCATATTTTCCCCAATGATTGGTAGCTTGAATTTGATTGATTTGAGCCACTGTCCATTGGGCTGGCGCTCCGGAAAGATTTGTATTTCTGAAATCAGCGCTTCTATAAATCTTCTCCGTTCTACGTCATTCATCACCCCGTATAGTTTTTCAAAATAAATTAGAACCTTGTAGATGTTGTCTGCGGTTAGCTTTTCAGCCTCAATAGCCTGCTTTTTTGCCCTTGCCTCAACCAGAAGGTTTTCTTCCTCTTCTATCTTATCATACATTCGATAAAGCCTGTCATCAAGATCTGCTTTTCGTTTAATATAGTGACGATCATCAGGATCAAGCGAATCTATTTCTTCCATCAATTTGGATTTAGTGGAATAATACTGACGAAGTTGCTTTTCGTGATTCGCCACCTCCTGATCTATTGTGGAAGTGTCTACCTTCATATTGATTTTTTCCTGCATCATCGTGGCAAATTTAGGCTTGCTGACTAATGCTACTATGATTTCTGCGACTGCATCATCCAATAGTTCCTCATTGATTTGCTTTCTGTAATCGCACTTATGTCCACGGGTCATGGTGCGGTGTTTGCAACCATAGTAATAAAAATCCTTATACTTTGTTCCATCCTTTTTGTGTTTGATACATTTGTTTCCATACATTCCTGCACCACACACAGGGCATTTTACAATACCCGAAAGCAGATGAGTTCTCGTATCTTTTCCCTTATTTACATGCTCATATTTTTTTGCCTGAGCAAGTAATTTGACCTGCGCCGCCTGCCAGATTTCTTCGGAAACAATGGCTTCATGCAATCCGTCAACCAGTAAATAGTTCTCTTGTTCTACAAGATGATAGTCATTTCTGGTTCCATGTACTTTTTCTGTTCTTCTGCGTCCATAGGCGATTTTGCCACAATATACTGGATTTCTTAGTATTAGGCGAACCAAATGGGCATCAAACAGAGGATTTTTTCCATTTTGCCGTTGTATTTTTCGTATTCCGTGATTTTCCAGATATTTAGCAATGCCATTTGAACCAATATTGGTATTCACATATTGGTCGAATATCACGCGAATTGCTACTGCCTCTTCCTCGTTTATTTCCAGTTTTCCGTCCACAAGCTGATAGCCATACGGTGCAAATCCGCCGTTCCATTTTCCTTCTCTGGCCTTTTGGATACGTCCTTCCATCGTTTGGACACGAATATTTTCCCTCTCAATTTCAGCGACTGCCGAGAGAACGGAAATCATCAGTTTGCCAGCATCCTTAGAAGAGTCTATCCCATCCTCAACACAGATTAGATTCACGCCAAAGTCCTGCATAATCTGCAAAGTCGAAAGAACATCTGCCGCATTTCTCCCGAAACGGGATAATTTAAAGACAAGGACATAAGAAACTCCGTCTTTTCCTTCTTTAATATCATCCATCATTTGGGAAAACTGTACTCGGCCTTCAATGGATTTTCCGGACTTACCGGCATCCTCATATTCTCTTACAATTTCATAATCATTGTACTCTGCAAAAGCTTTCATTCTTGACTTCTGTGCGTCCAAGGAGTAGCCGTCAATCTGCATTGTTGTTGACACTCTGGTGTAGGTATAAACCTTTACTTTTTTCTTATCCATAAGCAACCTCACTCATAGTGCCACTGATGTGCACTACATAATATCATACATCGTTCCAGTTCCAAAATTGTTTGGACTATATTATCACGATATAATTATATCATGCAGCCTTTTTGATTTCAACAGATTCACACTTTAAATCGATAAACTCACTAATATTTTTCTTTTCTTTAGGGTCTGGCAAACTGTCAATATCTAAAACATCCGCATACTTCTCGATTAAATCAGCAAGCAAATCCGCAAGGCCATTCCATTCATCTCCCATAAGCCATTTCTCCCAAAATCAAAAAGAAATAAGTATGAAATCCACTCAAACATTTATCACCTCTTTATATCAAAGAAGTGCTGCGCCGATTATCCCGACGCAGCACCGCTTCTCTCTTATTTTTTGTATCGTATTCTCTGGACAGCAGGACTGCCCATCAGCACACCCCCGATACAGGGAATATTCAAGCCGGTTCAGGGTTAGTCAGCCGGATGGCTGCTGAAGCCGCCGCATACCGCCGATAGGTGGTTGGCACCATATTCGCAGTAAGTTTCGGTGAGTGGCACGGTTCCTTGCGCTGCGCGTCCTGGCACTTTCCGGCCCACCACAGGCCGGTCATCAGCCACCAAATGACCGCTCGGCCCCTTTGATGTTATCGTATTGACGGATGCTCTGACCATCCGCAGGGGGTTATCGCGTTTGTGCTATGCGATGCTCGGCGCAGCACTCAAAAACTTGAATACTGAGTATGAACGGATTGCCCGTTGTTTTTCAAGGTACACAGTCAAAAGGGGTTTCTAAAATCCCTTTCACTATATAGGAGGGAAAACGGGCAATCGTTGATAGTTACGCCGCAACTTTTTTTCGGATTTTCTTCAAAGCGGAATGCACGGAACGCATGACCGCCGATTTATTGCAGTCCTGCATTTTGGCAATCTCTGAATAGGAGTATCCGTAGAAAAAATGGAGAATGAAACGCCACCGCTGCAACGGGGGAAGTTTCTCCAGCACCTGGCCAATTTCCAGCAAGGTTTCCAGGCGCTCGGCGGTTTCTTCCAGCGGCTCCGTAGCCAGATCATACAGCAGGCAATCATCAAAAGATTTCCCTTCGATATGTTTCCGGCGCTCATACCGCTGCCGTTCCTCCTGCTTTCGGCTTTCCTCGTAAACGCGGTAGATTTCAAGTGATACTTCCACATCGACAGGGCGGTGATCAGCATTTAAGATTTTGACAAGATACATAGTGCGCCCTCCCTTATGCAACTCGAACCAGAGCGATGATTTTATCATCGTCCTGTGGATCAATAAGGAACGGGCTGGGCTGGGCATTCGCAGCGCCAGGCGGCGCAGGGGTCGGCGCAGGCTGTGTCAGGATGAGAAGCGATTCACCAGGGGCCAAATGGATTACTTTAATGGTTTTCAACATATTGCAACACCTCCGATTATTTTCTGAGGGCTTGTCCCTCTACATATCGGAGATTTCAGCGCCCCTCAATTAAGGGGGCGTACAAATTTCTTGAACTGAATAGGCAAAGGCAAGGACAGCATCACGAGAATGCTGCCCTTGCTTTCACTTATTCAGCTAAAAAGTTGCGAAGCCGGTGAAAGGCCCTTTGAAGCAGAAGCGTGACCGCTGCCGGTGAGCAGTCAAGAATAACTGCAATTTCCTTGTACCGATACCCTTCCCAAAAAGCCAGCTCGATGGCGTACCGCTGCCGGTCTGTCAGGCGGCGTAAACCATATGCCAGCTTTTCGTTCCGGACAGTATCAATGAAATTTTCTACCATCAGTTGCTCGGTGAAATCATCCTGAATATAGATAGACCGCTCCTTGTATGTAAGTTCCTCGCTCATACTCTCCAGAGAGTAGCAGTGATACCGGAACCGGCGGTCAGAGTTTGCAATGATACGATCCTCGTCTTTGAGGATCGCAGCCCAATCTTTTTCGGCCATAAGCCTGTTCTCCTTTCTGATGTTTGTCTGCGTGGGCGGGCAGACAAACGGAGGAGAACGACACTTCGGAGCAAATCCGAAGTTTGACAAAATACGACAAGAAAAAGCGCCGGACAGCTTTTGTAACTGTTCGACGCTATTTAAAGCCCATGAGCAAGAATTATAATTCTTTTTATATATGAAGGATTGTTCTGCTTGATGGGCGAAGTATGTTCCTGGACTGAAATCTATTTTTTTGAGAATATGTCTACTTTAGAGGGACAAATCAAAATGCCGTCCATATTCGCCTCCCCGGCGAAACATAGACGGCACACCTTTAGGCCCTGTCTTGAACCGCCGTTTTTTTTATTGGCGATTAAGATAAGGCCAAAAAGAGAATGATTTGTTCATATATAGGAATAATAATTCCGGTTTAACCCGAATTACAGAGGAATGTTAAAACCTCTTTCAGCACGATACAATGTATATGAGGTGAACGATTATGCCGGAAGATATGCTACAGTATCTCGGGGCTTTTATTCGTAAAAGTCGGAAAGATTGCGAATTGACCCAAGAAGAATTGGCGGAGCAATCTGGCGTATCGGCTCGGCATATAGCAAAAATCGAGAAAGGACAAATAAATCCATCTTATGAAGTCCTTGCCACATTGAAAAAACGACTCGGATTTTCTGGTGAAACCCTTTTTCATCCAGAGTTAGAACAGGACGATGAGATTAATCAGTTTATCGGAAAGTATCTTGCCTGTTCTGAACGTGATCGCAAAATATTAATCAGGACACTAAATTGTTTGGCTAACGAATTGCTATGCAAAGCCGATACATCAGAAGTTGATACCGAAGATACTAAGTGAACTCAGCAGAACAGAAATTATTCTTGTTCTGCTGTTTTTCTTTATCATGAGGGCAAATAAAATAATGCTCTTATTAAAAAAACCAGCAGGCAAAATTTTCACCCACTGGCTGTCTTACTCTTATAGTAAGACAAGAATACCACCATTCATTAACAGCTTTTATTCTCCGCTATTTTGTTTGCGGTATTCAGCCGGGGTGATTTTTAGCACATCCCGAAATGCTGTGGCAAACTTACTTTGATTTTCATAGCCGACTTTATTTGCTATTTCGGCTATGGTGGACTGCGTTTGCCTTAATAAGATCGCAGCCTGTCTAATACGATACTCTTTCATATAGCTGCCGATAGGCTGCCCAAAAATACCTTTAAATGTATCTTTTAAGGTTGTTGGGTTTATCAGGTATTCTTTTGAAAGCTCATCAATCGTCGGGCGTTCCTGCAGGTTTGATACCAGTCTTTTATGGATTGTTTTAATAATCTCTACCTGCGGCGAAGTATATAGTTCACGTCGTTTCTCTTTGGATACATCAACCATACACAGAAATAAAAGTAATTCCTGTACTTTCAACCTGAAATACGGCTTTTGTAAACAATCTGGCACAGAATACAACTCTGAAAAGATATGTTCGATTTCATCTTTAGCCCGCATAATGAAGCAGTTTCCATCGGAGCAAAATTTTTCTTTGAATTGAAGAATATCTATGCCACTGTCCGAAAGGATTTCGGGCGGATTTTTCACTACTACGGATAAATTGATAACCACCGAAATTCCCCGATAGTGTTTTAAAGGGAATGACATTTCTGAAGCACAGTTATCCATTGTGTGAATAGATAAATCGCCCTCTCCAAGATAAAGACAGGAACCACTTGCCAGACGGCATCCTTCTCGCCCTTCCCGGCAATGGTTGATCTCCAAAATGTTTTTATCAATGTTCCCATCCCAATAGCAGCTTGTCGCTTCAAAATCGTTATAGATAAGCTGTATGCCGGGATAGACCTGATAGACCGTCATAAGTCCGAGGCCATCCGCACAATCCATTTTATAGACAGTACAGTAACCGTCGTTATCTTTCGGAATGACTGCGGATAACCCTGTTGATGAAAAATGGGTATTCTCCATAGCTGTCCTTTCCGCTGTATCTAAGTTGTTTATCTGTTGTGCCAGAGTCTTTCTGACATCTTTTATTATATAGGTTTTTCTCATATTGCACCGCTCCAATCAGCAGGATTTGAAATCCAAATAGAACCCACTTTGAATTATAGTACGTCATGGCTAACCGTGCAAATGAAAAAAGCCGATGCCCTTTGTCAAACAGGGGCACCGGCCAGATACAGCTTATTTATTGCAATATTCTTTGCCTACACAGCCGGAGCAGCCGCCACCGCAGCAGGAACCATTCTTCCGATCCCTATGGATTTTCCGAACAGCCCATACCGCATAGAGAGCAATCCCGGCCACAATTACACCTGTTACAATCATTTAGACTCCTTTCCGGCTGGCACTCCACAAGTCATCCGCCGTGGGCTGCCAGTTCCTTGCATACGGCTCGCACTTGTCGCAAAGATGGTCTACCGACTCCGGCGACTGCAAATCCGTAGACTTTGCGCCGGTGCGTTTTACCATATCCCTCAAAATCTGCGGGTTTTCCAGCATGGGGCAGGGCCGCAGCATATTTTTGTTGAATGGCTGCCCGTCATGGTAGGCCATGAATAGCGGGCTTTTCAGTGCGTCCAATAGGCTGCAATCGTGAATGTTCACATTGGAATAGTGGATGAACACACAAGGCTCCACATCCCCGGCAGCATTGATGTGGAGATAGTTTCGGCCTCCGGCAATACAGCCGCCAACATACTCTGCATCGTTCTGGAAATCCATGCTGAAAATCGGCTTTGTGTTCCGAAAAGCACGGATACGTTCGTAAACGATTTTTCTCTGCTCCGGCGTGGGCAAAAGTGCTGGTACAGCTTCATTGCCAACGGGCATATAGTGGAAGAACCAGACAAACATAGCCCCCATGTCAATCATCATGTCGAAAAACTGTTCGCTGCTGATGTCGGCATAGTTCGCGCTGGTATAGCAGGTTGAAATGCCAAAGGGCAGCTTATATTCCCGCAGCAAGTTCATGGCCTGCATGACTTTTTCAAATACGCCGTTGCCCCTGCGTCCGTCGTTTGCCTGTTCAAATCCTTCCAGACTGATGGCTGGGACGAAATTTTTTACCCGCAGCATTTCTTTACAAAACGCTTCGTCAATCAGGGTGCCGTTCGTGAATGAGAGGAACGCACAATCAGGATGCCGCTCACACAGGGTAATCAAATCCTTTTTGCGAACCATCGGTTCCCCGCCCGTGTAGATATACATATAGACGCCCAGATCCTTACCCTGACGGATAATGCTGTCGATGGTTTCCAGACTCAAATTCAGTTTATGACCGTATTCGGCTGCCCAGCAGCCGGTACAGTGCAGATTGCAGGCCGATGTAGGGTCTAACAGAACCGCCCACGGAATATTGCAGTTTTCCTTCTTCCGCATTTCCTCCTGAACGGCACCGCCTTTCAAGGCGGAGTTGATAATAAAATTCTGGAATAGTGTTTTTCGTACCCCAGTATCCAACTGATAGGCTTTCAAAATCAGTTCATACCAATTTCCCTTTTCTGCAATCGCTTTTCGGAAAGCGGCCCGCTGACTTTCATACCAGCCATCGGGCAAGGCTTTGTCAATCAGGTTCATTGCTTTGGGAATATTGGTTTCCGGCTCCTTTTCCAGATAATTCAGAACCGTGTTTACAGCCACAGTAAAGGCCGTGTTTTTTACAGACTCGATAATACTCATTTTTCCTTTCTGCTGGCAGAACACAAGCTCTGCCAGCTTTCCCCTATGTATTTCTCTATTCTTCGCGCAGAAGATTTCTCATTACCAAAAGTCCAGCGCCGATTACAGAAATAACGACGACTGAACAGAAGATTTTTTTGAATGTCATATTTTCACCTCACAGAAGAAGTCCAATTCGATAAACAGCGAAAGTGATAACCCACGCCACAACCAACTGGAACAATGCAGACAGCAGCATCCAACGAGTGCTGGCCGCTTCCTTGCGGATCGTTGCCAATGTCGCCGCACAAGGAATATACAGCAGGCAGAAAATCATCAGGCAGAACGCATTGAGCTGTCCAAAACCGGCAGCTCCTAAAATGCCAACCAGCGTATTCATTCCTGCTCCCGAATTGATATTCGGGACTCCGAACAGGACGGCACAACTGGACACAACAACTTCCTTTGCAGAAATACCGGCAATCAAAGCAACGGCAATCTGCCAGAAGCCCAATCCAATCGGTGCAAAGAACGGCACCAGCCAATGGCCCAAAATGGCTCCGAAGCTCTCTGTCATTTCCGTGGTATAGCCATGAGGCCCAAAATTCAGGATCGCCCACATGAGGATAGAAGCCATGAAAATTGTGGTTCCGGCTTTGGTAAGGTAATCCTTCACCTTTTCCCATACATAGATAGCAACGGTTCTGCCACTCGGCGCTTTGTACTCCGGCAGTTCGATCAGCAGATAGTTTTCTGAAGTCTTGCGGTCAATCAGATGGATCACCGCCGCCACAAGAATAGCAACCACTAAACCGATCAGGTACATAGAGTACGCTACCAGCATAGCCCGGTCTGCAAAGAACATCTCCGCAAACAGTATGTAAATTGGCAGACGGGCGCTGCAACTCATAAAAGGCGTAATCAGCATGACTTTGAAGCGGTCACGCCGGTTTTCCAGAGTCCGCGACGCCATGATTGCCGGAACGGTACAGCCAAACCCTAATATCATGGGGATAAATGCCCTGCCGGATAGTCCCAGCTTGCTCATAATTCCTTCCATAACATAGGCAACGCGGGCCATGTAGCCGCTGTCCTCAAGAAAAGCCAAAGCAAGGAACAGGATAAAGATGTTTGGCAAAAAGGTCAGGATACCGCCTACACCGGCGATAATGCCATCTACCAGCAGGGAGCGAAGCACTTCATTGACACCGGCGGCAACCAGCCCGTCACTGATTAAGGCAGACAGGCTTTCAATCCCCATCTCAAAATATCCTTTCAGCCAGTCCCCAATCGTAAAGGTCAGGAAAAATACCACGGCCATGATAACAAGGAAAATGGGGATGCTCCATACCTTATGTGTCAGCACACGATCCACTTTCTCCGTCAGGGCATCTTGCCGGTCTTTATTTACCAGAACTTCCCTGATAATCTCCTGAATGAAATCGTATTTCTCGTTAATGATGTCTGACTCATAATTGCGATCCAGCACATCGGGCAGGTCAACCGGGTAGTTTGCTGTGATCTCCTTATCCTGTTCCAACAGCTTAATCGCATACCAGCGATAATTTGTCAGGCCCGGATACTTCCTTTTCAGCTCCGCCATAATAAGGTCAATCTTATCTTCAATGGCATCACTATAAACCATTGCATACTCGGAATGGTGGTCGTGCCGGTGCTTGGACGTATATTTGTGGTGATGGATCAGGCAATCCGGGTCTTTGCAGTCCTTGTGGTGCGCTGCTGCGTGCAGCAGCACATCCAGACCTGTCCGCTTTCTTGCAGAAACCGGAATAACCGGGATGCCCAGCATTTCGGGAAGCCGGTGTGTGTCAATTTCCATGCCCCGTTTCTCTACAATGTCCATCATATTCAGGGCCAGCACAACCGGCTTTCCCAGCTCCAAAAGCTGTAAAGTTAAGTACAAATTTCGTTCCAGCGCAGAAGCGTCTGCAACGTCAATAATTACATCGACTTCATCACTAAGTATGAACTGTCTGGATACCTGTTCCTCCATTGTATAGGAAGTCAGGCTGTAAGTGCCGGGCAGGTCTACCAGACGGATGTTCATATCGTGGTCTTTAATGGCTCCCTCTACCTTCTCAACAGTAACACCCGGCCAGTTTGCCACTTTCAGGTTTGCGCCGGTATAAGCGTTGAAAAGTGTGGTTTTCCCGCAATTTGGATTTCCGATGAAGCCGATAGTCAGATTTTCACCCATCGGAATTTACCCCACTAAAATGTTTTTTGTGATATTGCGCCCTAATGCGAAGCGTGTCCCGCGTATTTTTACGATCAGGATGCCATGTCCTTTGCTATTCAGGACAGTAACAGGAGTGCCGCGTGTCATTCCCAATGCCTCAAGGCGCTTTTCAATGTTTACAGGTAATTTAATATCTTGAACTTTATAATTATTTCCTATGGTTCCGTCACAGAGGTACATAGCTGTCCCTCCTTAGCGTAAAGTCTGTGATGTGGGCGGCATTTTGCGAAATTCAGAAGCCATCATTGCAATGGTAATCACAACCAGAACAGCGTCCGTTAAGGCAATCGCCAGCCATACACCACGGATACCCAGCCCGCCAATCATCGGCAGAAGCACACACAGGGGGATAAACAGGATAATTTGGCGGAAAAGAACCAGCCATGTTGCTTTGTTTGCTTTGCCCAAAGACTGGAACAGCGTTACCGCAATCAGGAAGCTACCCTGCAAAACATAGGTACTGAACATGATGCGGAAGTTTGTCGCGCCCGACGCTGCAACACCCGGCGTTGTAATGAACATGGAAAGCACCTTTTCCGGGAGTAGCTCGGCAGGTATCCAGAACAACAGGGACAGGATGGTGGCGGCTGCGATAAATACTTTTGTCAGCAGCTTTACACGGTCGTAATCTTTCGCCCCGTAATTCGTACCGGCGGCGGGCTGGAAGCCCTGACTGATCCCCCACAGAGGAACAAATGAGAAGTTCCAGAAGCGCAGAGCCGCGCCCAAAAGGATTTGGGATGTTTCCCCTCCATAGTTGGCTGCCACACGATAGATCACCGTCTGCTGAACCAAAGTCAAGACCTGCATTAACAGGGCAGAAACACCAACAGCAAGTACCTGTCGGAGAATGGGGCCGTCAATGCGGATGCGTCCGATTTTGACATTTGGGCTTTTCTTCTTGAAGTACCACACAGTAATCACAGCCTGAACAAACTGCGAAAGTACGGTAGCATAGGCAGCCCCCTCAATTCCCATGCCATAGGGGTTTAAGAGCGCAATAAAAATCGGGTCAAGAATGATATTCAGAATAGCACCGCTGGCAATGATGAACATTGCCTTTTTCAACTGACCTTCTCCGCGAATAACCATGTTTGCACTCTGAAAGAAGTTTACAAACAGGGAACCGGCAAAAATGATCCGAAGATATTTTTCCGCATAATTCAGGATATTGTCACTTGCTCCGGCCAGAGATAAAAGCTGTCGGGTAAAGACCATGCCTATAACTGTATAAATAACGGAAAGGATCACAACAGCGGCAACCAGATTTCCCATGATCTTCTTCACAGTGTTTTCATCTTTTTTACCGATGGCCCTTGAAAGGACAGAGGCGGAACCAACACCCAGCATAGCCGCAGAACCGGCGTTAATCAGGGTAAAGGGATAGGAAACGGATACCGCGCCCATCTGCACAGACCCAACCATCTGCCCTACGAAAATAGAGTCCATCATGTTATAAAGCCCGACTACTACCATGCCGAGAACCGCAGGAATACTAAGTTCCAGCATCAATGAGAACGGGCGCTGCGTCAGCAGTTTTGTTCTTGTGTCCAGTGATTGTTTCATCACTCTACCTCCTACATATTTATTAGCCACGTCTAACCATGTAAAAGTATATAAGATTGCAAAAGGTTTGTACGCTCCAAACCGCAGGATTACCAATCCAATCTGACACGAAATCAGGAGCGAAAAGGGACAAGTCCCTTTCCGCTCCCGGTGTCATTGTGCCATCTTTTCCAGTAGTCTTAGGGCTTCTTCCAGCTTTGGATTTTCAACGTCAGTTTGCAACGCTTCCCGAACACAGCTTCGGATATGAGCCTGCATAATTTGTTGATTGGCGCTTTTTAATAAAGCCTGTGTTGATTGGAGTTGGGTAGATATATCCACACAATAGCGATCTTCCTCAACCATTTGCAGGATACCATCTATCTGACCTCTTGCAATTTTCAATTTGTGAACTATATCGCTTTTCTTTGCTTTCATAGGCTGCCTGCTTACTGGATGCTTACTACCTGATAACCGGCTTCCTCGACAGCAGTTTTCAGCACATCATCCGGCACATCTTGGTTGAGCTGTACTTGTGCCATTTTCTTTTCAAGGCTGACCTCAACCTGCGTGATGCCCTCGATCTCCCGTAATGCTTTATCAACGTGCTTAACACAGTTTCCGCAAACCATACCTTCGATGTTCATTACTTTTTCCATTTGAACTACTCCTTTATCTTCTTTTTGAATTGGTTTTTGTTCGTACATTTGGGATGTATCCGGCTCTGTATGGGATGTGTGTTTTGCCTTGAACCATCTTAACCGCAGGGCGTTTGATACCACAAATACAGAACTAAAACTCATAGCAAAAGCACCAATCATGGGATTTAATTTCAGGCCAAATGGCAGATAGAACAGGCCAGCCGCCACAGGTATGCCGATGATGTTGTAAATAAATGCCCAAAACAGGTTTTGCTTGATATTGCGGATAACCGCCTTACTAAGCTGAATTGCAGTAGATACATCCAACAAATCACTTTTCATCAAGACAATATCTGCCGACTCAATCGCAACATCTGTTCCAGCTCCGATAGCGATACCAACATCTGCTCTGGCAAGGGCCGGCGCATCGTTGATACCGTCACCGACCATTGCCACCTTCTTACCGGCGCTCTGCAAGCGGCGGATCTCCTTCTCCTTATCCTGGGGGAATACCTCTGCCACGACACGATTCACGCCCACCTGACGCCGAATCGCTTCTGCGGTCTTTGCATTGTCGCCGGTCAGCATGACCACCTCAATGCCCATGCCGGTCAATTCCGCTATGGCCTGCTTGCTGGTGGGCTTGACTACATCCGCCACGGCAATGACTCCAATAAGCTGGCCGCCACGGGCAAAAAACAGAGGTGTTTTCCCGTCAACGGCCATTTCCTCACCCAACTGAAGGAGTTCGCCGCCATTGATGCCGTTTGCCGCCATCAGTCGGCGGTTTCCGGCAAGGCACATTTCGTTTTCGATCTGACCCACAAGGCCCTGGCCGGGAATCTGCTTGAAATCGTCCACCGGGAGGAAGGTAAGTTCTGCTTTTTCGGCCTCTGCCACAATCGCGTCTGCCAGTGGATGCTCGGACAGCTTTTCCAACGAAGCAGCAATTTGCAGCAGTTCCTTTTGCCGGACGCCCTCTTTGCAGAGCATATTTGTCACCACGGGCGTACCCTGGGTAATTGTGCCGGTCTTATCCAACACAACCGTATCAATGCTATGGGCCGTTTCCAGAGCCTCTGCCGATTTAATCAGGATACCGTTGCTTGCACCCTTGCCGGTTCCGACCATAATGGCCGTAGGCGTTGCAAGGCCCAGCGCACAGGGGCAGGAAATAACTAAGACGGAAATACCAATGGACAAAGCAAATTCAAAACCATATCCCAACAGCAGCCATACAATGACTGCAATCAGAGCAATACTAATTACCACCGGCACAAATACGCCGCTCACCTTATCAGCCATTTTAGCAATCGGAGCTTTAGAACTGGTCGCTTCATCTACCAGCCGGACGATTTGGGCCAGTGTAGTATCATCGCCTACCTTTGTAGCCTGCATCTTGAAATAGCCAGACTTGCTTGTGGTTGCACCGATCACTTTGTCACCGATGTGCTTTTCTACGGGGATACTTTCGCCGGTCAAGGCCGACTCGTCAATCGAAGAAAAACCCTCTATGACGATCCCATCTACCGGCACGGACTCGCCAGCTTTAACAATCAGTGTTTCACCCAACTGTACTTCTTCCACGGGTATTTGAAATTCTTGTCCGTCGCGCTCTACGGTTGCTGTTTTGGGTGCCAAATTCATTAACTTTGTGATTGCATCCGAGGTCTTGCCTTTCGCGCGGGCCTCCAATGTTTTGCCCAAAGTAATGAGTGTCAGGATCATTCCTGCTGACTCAAAATACAAGTCCATCATAAAGCTGTGAACCGTAGCCATGTCCCCGTGACCGAAACCGATGCCGATTTTGTAGATGGCGTAAATGCCATAGATAATCGCAGCACTGGAGCCTATTGCAATCAGTGAGTCCATGTTAGGAGAACCGTGGAACAGGGTCTTGAAGCCCATCCGATAGTATTTGAAATTGATGAATACCACAGGAATGAGCAACAGGAATTGTGTAAATGCAAAGGTGATTGCATTTTCCATTCCCAGCAGGCCCGCAGGGAGCGGCCACCCCATCATGTGACCCATAGAAATGTAAAACAGCGGGATTGTAAACAGGGCAGAAAGCAGCAGCCGCTGTTTCATCTGCTTGTATTCTGCCTGTGCCGTATTGACCTCTGGTTTTGATGCCGTTGTAGTCGCACGGCTTTTGTTTTGGATAGAGGTTTTAGGAATAGCACCATAACCGGCCTTTTCAACCGCTTCGATAATTCCTGCCGTGTCCAAAACTGACTCGTCATAAGAAGCAACCATACTGTTTTTTAACAGGTTGACGGACACTTCCTTAATGCCGGGCAGCTTTGCCACACTCTTTTCCACTCTGGTCGAGCAGGCCGAGCAGGTCATGCCTGTAATGTCAAATTGCTCCTTTTGCAAAATCATCCCTTCTTTCGTATTGGATTTTTGTGCAAGTACCCCTCCCCCGTAGGGGACTAAAAGCTGTTATAGAAAGGGGCGTTTGGTATCTTTGGGGGAAAGATACCTTATCCGCCCCAGCCATAACGCTTGCACGAAAGGTCACTCCTTGACCGCTTTTCATTATAGACAGCAGTTTTTTTATTTGTCCGCTCCATAAAGGAGCTTTTTTTATCCAAAAAGAAAAAGAACTGTTCGCCAAATCCAAACAGCAGGTTTTCCAATCCAAAAGGAAGTATCCGCCTTAAATCCGTTGACGGAAGCCGGGTCTGCAAATATACTAAGAGCCGTGGACGATTAAATAATCTTTTAATTGTTCAGCCATGTCAAACCAACCAAATACTTTAGGAAAGGGGGTCTTTCTGATGAAAAAGACCATTAAATTGATTGACCTTGACTGTGGCCATTGTGCCGACAAAATCCAGAAAGCGGTTCAGAAGATCGACGGCGTAAACAGCGTGGAAGTAAACTTCCTGAGCCAGAAGATGGTTCTGGATGCCCCGGATGATCGGTTCGACACAGTTCTGGCCGAGGCTAAGGCCCTTATCAAAAAGATTGAGCCGGATGTGACGGTCAAGGCATGAGAAAAAGCTGAACACCGGCTGCCAGAAACGGCAGCCGGTGTTCGACTGAAAGGAGATGTTTATTATGACACGAAAACAAAAGCGCCTGCTGTTCCGCATTATCATCGCAGCGGTGCTGTTTGCAGCCGGTAGTCTGCTCCCGTTGGGGCCGACTGTGGAAATGGGGGTATTTCTGGTCTGCTATGCGGTGATTGGCTGGGATATTGTCTGGAAAGCTGTCACCAACATTCTGCATGGGCAGGTATTTGACGAAAACTTTCTTATGACGATTGCAACGATTGGCGCACTGATCTTGGGGGAGCACTCCGAGGGTGTAGCCGTTATGCTGTTCTATCAGGTGGGAGAATGGTTCCAGTCCTATGCGGTTTCCAAATCCAGAAAATCTATTGCAAGTTTAATGGACATTCGTCCTGACTATGCGAATGTAGAACGGAACGGAAAACTGGAACAGGTTGACCCGGACGAGGTAAATATCGGGGATACGATAGTCGTAAAACCCGGTGAGCGTGTTCCTTTGGATGGCAAGATTATCAAGGGAACATCTGCTTTGGATACTTCGGCCCTCACAGGTGAGTCTATGCCCCGTGATGTGGAACCCGGAATGGAAGTAATCAGCGGGTGTATCAACCAGACAGGCATTTTAACAATCCAGACCACCAAAAAGTACGGCGAGTCCACGGTTGCAAAGATTTTAGATCTTGTAGAAAACGCCAGCGACAAAAAAGGAAAAACAGAAAATTTCATCAGCCGTTTTGCCCGTTACTATACCCCGATTGTGGTATTCGCGGCGATTGCCCTTGCCATCCTGCCGCCTCTTATTACCGGGCAGCCATTCAGCGTTTGGATTTACCGTGCGCTGACCTTCCTTGTTATTTCCTGTCCTTGCGCTCTGGTTATCTCTATTCCGCTTAGTTTCTTTGGCGGTATTGGTGGAGCGTCCAAAATCGGCGTTCTTGTCAAGGGAAGCAACTATTTGGAGTCGCTGGCCCATGCGGAAGTTGTCGTGTTTGATAAGACCGGCACACTGACAAAAGGCTCCTTTGCAGTAAGCCAGATTAAGGCCATAGATATGAGAGAGGAACAGCTTTTGGAGCTGGCCGCCTACGCGGAAGATTATTCTAATCATCCGATTTCACAATCTATCCAAAAGGCATACGGAAAGAAAATCGACAACAGCCGGATCAGTGACGTACAGGAAATTGCCGGTCATGGTGTCCGGGCTGTCATAGACGGAAAAACTGTTCTGGCCGGAAATGCAAAGCTGATGAACAGGGAGAATATTGCTTGTACCCCGTCTGACGCTATCGGTACAGTGGTTTATCTGGCCTGCAACGGAAAATATGCGGGATACATTGTCATTGAGGATGAAGTCAAAGCAGACGCCCCGGCAGCAATCAGGGCACTAAAAGAGGTCGGCGTCAGAAAAACGGTTATGCTCACAGGAGATGCGGATGCTGTTGGTAAGAAAGTGGCGCAAAAGTTGGGACTCGATCAGGCATATACCGAACTGCTCCCGGCAGACAAAGTTGACCGCGTAGAGGCAATGCTGAAGCAAACCAGCGAAAAAGGAAAGCTGGTATTTGTGGGTGATGGGATCAACGACGCGCCGGTATTGGCCCGTGCAGATGTGGGTATCGCTATGGGTGGCCTCGGCTCCGACGCGGCGATTGAGGCTGCGGATGTGGTCTTGATGACAGACGAACCCTCAAAGATTTCCGCTGTTGTGCGGATCGCCAGAAAGACAATTCGCATTGCAAATGAAAATATCGTATTTGCTTTGGGCGTCAAACTCTTAGTCCTGGTTTTGGGGGCTACGGGTTATGCGAATATGTGGGCGGCTGTTTTTGCAGATGTCGGTGTATCGGTCATTGCTATTCTGAACGCAATCCGGGCTATGCGGGTAAAGAAATTTCTTCCCCCGGTGCATTGATACAAAAGCAGAGATATAGAAATGCGCCGTTGCTTCCAATGATGGGCAGCGGCGCATTTCGTCTATTAGTCGGTCGGACAGGATATTTCAAATAAGGCATCCACCGTTTTATGGAGAAGTTTTGCGGGAGCTGTATTGGATAATGTGTAATAAACTTCTTTCCCTTCCCGGCGACTGGTAATAAAGCCGCTCCGTTTCAGATTTTTCAGGTGATGGGAAATCGCCGGTGCGCTCATATCAACGGCAGCGGCCAGATTGCAGACGCATTCCTCACTATGGCACAGCAGCCATAAAAGCCGCAGACGGGACGGGTCACTCAACTGCTGAAACAGAAACGCGATTTCCCGAAAATTTTCTTCGGCAGGCATTTTATCTAAAACCTTTTCAATATCTTGTCCGTGGTTGTGGGGCAAATGGTAGTGTGACATATCGCCGCCTCCCTTCCAAAATAGAATAACCACAAACGATATAGCTGTCAAATACGAAAGGTCGGATAACACTATGGAACAACAAAAGCCATGCGTATTCATGCCTGATACGGCAGACATGGATAAGCTTTCTGAACTGCACAAGGCAATGGGTGACTTTACCCGGATGAAAATTCTGTGGGCGCTGATGAAACAGGAATATTGCGTAAAGGAACTTGCCGCACAAATGAATATGTCCGGGTCTGCAATTTCCCATCAGTTAAAAATCCTGAAAATGGCAAGGCTGGTCGCCTCGCATAAGGTCGGCAAGAATGTATTCTATACTCTTTGCGACGAACACATTAAATGGATTTTAGAAGAAACCTATGCCCATATTTCTGAAAGATGAAAAGGCGCAGCCCTGTGAAAAGGGCTGCGCCTTGATATGGTGGCTCTTTACAGCTTGTCGTAGGAAACCAGATCGCTCATGGGGATGCGCTGGACATCAAAACGGTTCAGATCACCTTCACCCTCCGCAGAGTAACCAACGACAAGAATGTTGACCGGTTCCAGATTGGCAGGCAGGTCAAACTCTTTGCTCAGAACATCCGGCTTGAAATAGCAAACCCAAACGCTTCCGAGGCCCAGTTCGGTTGCTTGCAGCATCATGTGGTCGGTCAGGATAGAAGCGTCGATGTCGCCGGTCTGCTTTTTGTCAAAAGGCCGTACCCATGCCTTGTTGTGATCCGCGCATACGATGATTGCCAGCGGTGCGCCATAGATGTTTGCCGCCTTGCCCACTTTGGCAAGGGCCTCATCGCTCTGGGCGACAATCAGGTGAACCGGCTGCAAATTTGCCGCCGTAGGTGCAACGTGCGCTGCCTCCAAAATCTTGTTCAGTTTTTCCGGCTCCACCTTCTGGTCGGTGTAGTCCCGGACAGAAAAACGCTTTTTGGCGATTTCAAGTAATTCCATAGTTCAAAGTCCTTTCCGTGTATTTTATGTGTCAAATCAACCATCGACTATATTGTAACACCGCAGAAAAATTCCACAAGAATGTACTTTCCGGGAAGATAGTTCCCAAAAGGAAAGTGCTCATCCTAACATGAGAGGTATTGATATGCAAGAAGAAAAAGAGATTTTTAGCTGCCCCGTAGAAGCAACGCTTTCTCTGATCGGCGGCAAATACAAACCCCTGATACTCTGGCACCTGATTGAACAGCCGCTTCATTACATGGAGTTGCAACGACTTATCCCAAAAGCCACGGCAAAAATGCTTTCCCAGCAGCTCCGCGACTTACAGCAAAGTGGTTTGGTATCAAGGAAAGTGATACCAGAGAACCCGCCTAAGACGATTTACTCTTTGACGCCGTTTGGCAGAAGCATCATTCCTGTTTTGGAAGCAATGTGTAATTGGGGCACCGGCTATCTGGACGGTCTGGACGTTCAGACGCCATGCTGTCCGTCCACTAAAAAGTAGAAAATCAGGCACAGCCCATGCCGGTGCATGAGGTTGTGCCTGATTTTTATATTTGGGATTGCCGCACATAGTTACACAGAAGCGCGAAATCTACATTGGGATTTTCTTTCTTAATTTTGTCCATATATGCTTCCGCCTGACGGTGCAGCTCCGGCTTTTGTAGATCATCCAAAAAGAAAAACACATTCAGCCTGCGGCCTACGGCAAACAATAGCCGTTCTTCCGGCGGGAGTCGCAGGAAACGGTCAATGTCTGAAAGCATTTGACGCTTCTCTGTCAGTAGATTGCCGCGAACTTCCAGAAGCAGGTTGATGATATGCTCATTCACATAGTAGCTGTCCATTTCATTAAGGCATTGTAAAAATAGCCGCTGCTCTTGAACAATTTCTTCCTCTGATTGTAGCGTAATAGTTCCGTTTTGAATAAGCTGCCACATCATGGAGCCGGGCTTAAAGCCGGTCGCGTGGACACGAATAAAATCGGGTTGTATGGTATTGAGCGCGTCGGCGGTCTTTCGTGCGTTTTCGTCGGAATATTCCTTTCCGCCAATCCCCAGCAGGATAAATTCAGATAGCGTCATATCCGCTTCTTTTGCCAGACAACCGCTGCGGATAACCGTATCAGCATTGAACCCCTTATTGATAAGCCGCAGAACACCGTCAGCTCCCGTTTCCATTCCACAATACAGATGGTTTAGACCATGCTCCCGTAATAGTTTAAGTTCTGACAGGGATTTGCGCGTTATGCTGTCGGCACGGGCATAAGTGGTGATAGACTCCAAAGAGGGAAAGTATTGATGCAAGGCATCTAAAATCTTTAGCAAATAGTCTGTTTTCAATACCAGAGCGTCACCGTCCTGCAAAAAGCAGGATTTGTATTGTTGTCCGCTATGCTGCTCTGATTGTGCTTTTATATCGCTGATTATATCCTCTATCGGTCGCATGGAAAATTTCATGGATTTATAAAGACCACAGAAATAGCACTTGTTCCAGTGGCAGCCCCGCGTTACCCGAATGAGCAAGCTGCTACTTTCAGAAGGGGGACGGATCGGCCCAATTTCAAACTCATTCATTCTGGTACATCTCCTTTCGACGTATTCAGTTGAATGGTAGCATGATAGAATAAAGCCTACAAGAACGCACTTTTTGGGTAGGCACTTTCCTCATGGGTAGTAGTATGAATATAAAATTTCAAAATCTCGTTTACTATACTAAATTCGGGATATTTTTTGCAAGCAATGGAAAGGAATATCCTTTCCCGCTTGTTGGGGTGTTCCCCAAACCCCCGACCCGACAAAAATATGCGGGCCGAACACCATGCGGGGCATGGTGGCTTGCGCGTCCAGAAGGACGCTTCTCTGCCGGAGGCATAGCAAAAGCCGGAGGCCGCGTCAAGGGTAAATAAATGCGCTTCGCGCACCCCTGACACAGCCCCCAGCTTTTCCTTTTGGGCAGACAAGGCGGCAAACCCGCAAAGCGGTTTTACCGGCCCTGCTCCTGATTGTTTTCTTTCTCCTGCTGGTACTCCTGCACCTGCTCAATCCTTAACAGTGCGTCCACATTGGCTTTCACCGTCTGCAATTCCTGATTCTCTTTCCTAAGCCGCTTATAATCTTCGTAGGCGGTCTTTTTCTTTGTCAGCAGGTCGCTGTACTCTGCCTGCAAGGTTTTGACCGTCGGCAGCTTCTTTTCTCCAAACTCATCAAAGGCTCGTTTGGCAGCTTCGTGTAAAAGCAGTTCCGCTTCATGGGCTGACCGGAATCGTGCCTTTTCCCTGGGGCTGGCTTTCCGGTAGGCCACATAGGTGTCGCGTGTTTTCGCATAATTGATGATGTGCTTTTTCAGATCAGCGATCTGCTCCATCCGGTGTTCATACTGCTTGATAGCCGTTGCCGTTTTTTCAAAATTCTCTGATACGGATGCGGCCCTCGCTGCCAGCAATTCATAGTCCGTGATGTTATGCTCGGTCAGATAATTCAGCGTTTTCGCCGCTTCCTTCAGGTTGTGGATTTTCAGCCAGCGTTCATAACCTGGCCCGTGTCCCTGCAAGCGGCTCTGAATGTCCAAAAGCAGATTGACCCGCCCATTCTTTTGAAGCGGTGCGGCTCGCCGGCGCAGGCGTTTTACAGGCTGCCCCATGCGCTCTTTTATGGCCTCCGGCGTGTAGTCGGCCCCCAGCGTTTTTGCACGGGTAAACCGTTCCTGCCCCTCGCTGGCCAGACGAAAACTCAATGCTTTCCGGGTAGTCTGGATCTCGTACCCTTCCTGCCGCATCGCTGCCAGAAATTCCTCATAGCTGGATACGGCAGGCAGCACTCGATCAATCGTCCGGCGCAGCTTATCCTTCCAGCTTGTGCCGCGTTTCCCGTTGGCCCACTCTGCATAATGCTTACCTTTTTCTTTCGGCTTTTCAATGACAGACAGGCCGTGTTCCCGACACAATCGGTCATTGATTTTCCGGATTGTCTGGTAGGTATTCCGGTAGTTGTTGAATTTATGAGTGCAGTCCAGAGTGGTGCTGTTAAATTCGATATGACAGTGGATATGGCGCTTATCCACATGGGTAGCAACAAGGAATTGATGTTGCCCGCCGGTGAACTCCAAAGCAAGTTGATACCCCAGCTTGTTCGCGTCCTCTGGTGAGATTTCACCAGGCTTAAAGGACTGGATGATCAGGTAGGAAATCACATCTTTTTCCGGATCGCGTTTCCGGCCGGTTTCCGCTTCATAGATCTGCTTACTGAGAGCAAATTCCTGCCATGCGGTATCTGCGCCGCACTGATAGGAGGACACCAGCAGCCCGCCTTTCGTCTTATCCGGATTCTTGTCATAGTCAATCCGGTCTTTCAAGACCGCCGCAATACTCCGTCCTTCACTGGCGTGGCGCGGTTTGATTTTGGAAATTGCGATAATATTTCACCTTCTTTCTCCTACATCTTGACACAAAACAGCGATATGATACAATTTGATGTGAGGTGAAGTTATGAGTGAAGAATTTTTGCAATCGGGCGAAGTGTTACTTGAAATAGCAAAATCTGAATATCAAAATGAATTTAATAGGTCATCTGTACTTGATACCAAAATTGGGATTGCTCTCCCTATTATCGCTACATATTTTTTCTTGATTTTGCAGTATAAAAGTGTTAGACAACTATTCATTACTAACCCTGATTGTACAAATATAATGACATTGATATTGTCTGTTTGTATCCCCATAATTTTTGTGGCAGCAATAATTTCAGCGGCCATTGCATTAATCTATCTATTTCGGGCGATTGTAACACACTCATATCAGACGATTGATCCATGCTACTTCAATGATAAAGATAAAATGTCGCTGTCACCAAGTGTCTTTTCAGGGGTTATGGTTACATATTACATTAGAGCGCTTGAGCATAATCGGGCAACAAATGATAAGCGGGTCACTTTGTATAAACGTGGTTGGACTTCGGCTATGATTTCATTAGGGTTATTTGTTCTTTACATTTTTTTTGCAGGGTAAATTACTATGGAAGGAGGTTTTCATATGAGCGACGATAATTTTAATGCAATCCTTCAAGCATTAAAAAGTGGTCAAAATCCTACTCCGCCGAGCAGTGGTAATTCTGGACTTAGCACTTCACAACGTGGTAATACATCTGGAACAAAAGAAGTTCACTTTGGCCTTCGTTCAGTCAATGAGGGGGCGGGAGCTGATAGTTCCGATAATCCATCTGACAATAGTTAAAAACAAGCAGGCTCCTCTACCATTAGATAGATGAGCCTGCTTTATTAAATTGATTTTAACATCCGGTTAAAGTCGGCCACTCGCTCCGTCAGCCAGGAGGCTGCCATCGGTAGGCCATAGGGACTGACCAGCCATGCCAATATCATAAACCCGATAAAGCCATCTACCCGACCGGCGAACAACACCAGCAGCCCAATCAGGAACAGCAGCACCGCCACGATACCGAATATCATACCGGAGAACAGGCAGACGAAGCGGCAGAAGGCCACCAGAACCGTCAAAACAAGAACAACAGGGAATAGCAAAATTTTCAAAAGTATTCTCATAGGGCGCGACCTCCTTTGAAGCTGTTTACAGGCCCACTATATCACATTAAAGTGCGAAAGTAAAGGCGTGATTTACAAATCCGACAGTTTTCCTAAGAGGGTACTGACCGCGCCCCAAAGTTCCCGGTATCGCTCCTGCAGGTCGGCTACATCCTCCTGATAAAGATTGCCCGTGCTGTTCACCCGTTTGGCGATCTGGTTTAAGTTATTGGCGCAGTTTCGCAGCAGGGACACCAGGGCTTTGAAGTCGGACATATCCACCTGCACCGCATACCCGTCTACCGCCATTTTCCGTAAGTAGGCCCGCTGGTTGTGAATGCCAAGCTGCGCCATCTTTTTCTCAATGATTTCCTTTTCCTCCGGCGACACCTTGAAATAAAGCGGGATGGTGCGCCCACTGCGTGGTTTCATCAGATTGCCACCTCCATATCCTTGCCTTTTTGCAGGGTGGAAGCGGTAGCCGCAGATTCAACCCCAAGGCGTTTTAACATTCCTTTGATAGAGGGCTTTCCTCCATCCAGTTCCTCTTTGTCCCGTTCCCGCTTGCCGGTGGATTTCCCATCCATATTCAGGGCAATCCGCAGCACATTCAGGCGGGATGTCTTTTCAGCCAATTCCTGCTCCTGGGGGAAGGGGCGCTTCACTTCCAGTTTTGCTTCTTCCATTTGCGCGTTCAGGTTTTCCAGCTTACCACGGTTCTGCTCCAAATGATCCGCAATGGCGGCCAGAGCATTTTCCAGACGGGCGATGTTGCCCACCGGATCACTTCCCAACTCAATCGTATGGGAAAGGCTGTGCTTCATTGTCACCTGAAATTTCTGTGTGGCAGTATCGGCCCATAGGGTCATGGGAAAGCCGCGATACTCGCCTAGGGGCACCCGCTCCGCAACATCGGTCATTTTCGTACAGGCATCAATGATGGCCTGACCTGCAGCCTTGCGCTCCGTGTAGGTCTGGCCTGCCACCGTGATGGAGAAATGCTCCTTATCCGGCAGAGGGTGGGCCTGCACGACGGCCAAATCCTGTTCCAATCCCGTGATCTGTTCCTGTGTGCGGTTGATTGCTTTCGGGAAAAACTGAATCAACTGATCTTCCAGTTGATACCGCTGGCCCTCATGATTGGCTTTCAGAAGTTTCAGCTTCGTCACCTGGCTGTCCAGATCGGTCATCTCAATAATGCGCGGGTCACCGGAAGCTAGGGCCTTGACTTCGGCATAGCTTAAAGCGGCTTCGTCCACGTCCTCACAGGAACGGGAGGAATTTTTGCCGCTCATCAACTGGCCGATGAATTTCTGCTTGTTCTCCAAAATGCTCCAGTTATACGCGTCAAAGGTATTCTCCGTAACGTACTTATAGATCTTGACCGTTTTATTGATATTCCCTTGCCGCAGGATACGGCCTTCGCGCTGCTCAATATCGGCAGGCCGCCAGGGGCAATCCAGATGGTGCAGCGCGGCAAGGCGGGTCTGGACGTTGGTGCCCGCGCCCATTTTTGCCGTGGAGCCAAGCAGCACACGCACCTGGCCTTTCCGTACCTTTGAGAAAAGCTCCGCTTTCTGAACCTCTGTTTTTGCGTCATGGATAAAGGCGATTTCTTCCGGCGGTACTCCCTGGGCCATCAGCTTTTGCTTCATATCGTCGTAGACATTAAAGGAACCGTCCCCCTTTGGGGTGGACAGGTCGCAGAATACAAGCTGCGTCCCCTTGATTTTCACCGTATCCCGCCATACCTGCAACACATTCCGGACGCAGGTGTTGACCTTGCTTTCCGGATCGTCCGGCAGCGTTGGGTCAGACAATCGCTGATCCAGAGCAAGTTTACGGCCATCCGAGGTGATTTTCAGCATATTGTCCTCGCGTGGCTCCACTTCACGATTGCGTACTGCTTCGGCCCGTTCTCCCAGGTCGGCCACCAAATCCCGCTGGAAGTCGCTGGGGGTGGTGACTTCGGTGATTTTCTCCGCCTCCGGAACCGGCAGGCGCAGCATATCCGCCGTTTGAATGTCAGCGGCCTCCCGCCACATGGCCATGAGTTCCGGAAGATTGAAAAACTTTGCGAACCGGGTTTTACTGCGAAAGCCGGTTCCCTCCGGAGCCAACTCAAGAGCAGTGGTAGTTTCGCCAAAGTTTGCCGCCCAGCTATCGAAATGCTCCAGGCCGCTGGACTTTAACAGGTCATATTGCAGGTAGCGCATCATGGTATAGAGTTCCACCATTGAATTACTGACAGGGGTGCCGGTGGCAAAGACTACGCCGCGCCCACCGGTGATTTCATCCAGATAGCGGCACTTTGCAAACATATCAGAGGACTTCTGGGCTTCAGACTGGCCGATACCCGCCACATTCCGCATTTTCGTTGCCAGGAACAAATTCTTGAACCCGTGTGCCTCGTCCACAAACAGCTTATCGACACCCAATTCCTCAAAGGTAATCACATCATCCTTGCGGCTCTGGTCGTTCAGCTTTGCCATCCGCACTTCCAGGCTCTTTCTGGATTTCTCTAACTGCTTAATGGTGTAGCGTTCCCCGTCCTGGGCCTTTGCTTCCTGAATGCCGTCGATCACCTGGTCGATCTGCTCCTGAAGGATGGCTTTCTGACGCTCCGGTGAAAGGGGAATTTTTTCAAACTGGCTATGCCCAATCACGACCGCGTCGTAGTCGCCGGTAGCAATTCGGCTGCAAAATTTTTTCCGGTTCGCCGGTTCAAAATCCTTTTTGGTGGCCACCAGCACATTGGCTCCGGGATAGAGCCGCAGAAAATCTGCACCCCATTGTTCGGTTAGATGGTTTGGAACCACTACAAGGCTTTTCTTTGCCAGCCCCAGGCGTTTGGACTCCATTGCTGCCGCCACAATCTCAAAGGTTTTGCCCGCGCCCACACAATGGGCCAACAGGCTGTTCCCTCCATAGAGCATCCGGGCCACCGCATTGCGCTGGTGGGGCCGCAGGTAAATTTCCGGGTTCATACCGGAAAAGCGAATATGCTCCCCGTTATAGCTGCGGGGCCGGATGGCGTTATAAAGTTCATTGTATTTCTGGCATAGGTCGGCGCGGCGGGCCGGGTCTTTCCAAACCCAATCCTTAAATGCCTCCCGGATCTGCTCCTGCTTTTGCTGGGCCAGCATGGTTTCTTTGGCGTTAAATACGCGGGTAGTGCTGCCATCCGGCTCATGGATGGTATCATAAATCCGGGTGTCCCGCAGGTTCAAGCTGTCCTCGATGATCGCGTAGGCGTTTCGCCGTTTGGTTCCATAGGTCACATAGGCCAGGGAATTATTCAGGCTGTCCCGTGATTTTCCACTTACATTCCACTCGCCGGTGGCCGGGGAATAGCGTACCTGAATGTCCTTCTTGTAGCCGAATGGGGTTTTTAAGAGTTCATGGACAAATTGGGTGTAATACTTCGGGTCAATCCAGGTAACGCCGATCCGCACGTCGATCTCCGCTGCGGAGAGGTCTTTGGGCTGGGCCTGTTCCAGTGCGGCCACATTCTCTGCAAATGCAGGGTCAATCTCTGCCGCGGCCCGTGCAGCGGCCAGCTTCTTCCGGACGTTGCCGGATAAATACTCGTCTGCCGTTTCCCATCCATCTAACGGGCCGCCACCGGCTTCCGGATTCTTGTAGATGACCCCTTTCAGGTCGCGGATGATGCTGTCGGTTTCGCCTGGGGTGCCAAGAAGGGAGGACATATACCCCAAATCCACACGGGCACGTTCTCCAATAGAAACGGCCAGGGCTTCACTGGCGGTGTCCACATGGTCAATCGTCACCTGCTGGTTGATGGTGCGCTTTGTGAACATATCCGCCTTGTGCTCCAGGTTTCCGTCCTCGTCCAATACCTCCAGGGAACACAGCAGGCAGTAGGATGAATCCTGTTCAAAGGCCCGCTTGTTTCCGGTGCTGTTTAAGAGGCCGTACTCTGCGGTATAAACATCGTAGGCTTGATTCAGTTTTTCCTGGGCTGCCTTGATGTTCTCATCAGTGCCACCGTGAAGCTGCAACTCAATGAGGTTTCGGGTCAGTTCCCGAAGGCCAATCATCCCCCGGATACGCTTTTCGGTGGTGGCGGGAACCTCTACCGGAATCCGTTCGCCGTTCTCCACAAAGTACAGCTTGCCGCTGGCCTCCGTGTAGCTGAAATTTCGGGCTTCCGGATCGGCGGTTTCCATCCGTTCTAACAGCTCCGGGACTTCCACCGCGCCTTTTTGGGAAAGAAGCTGCTGATCCGGCGGGGAGAGTTTTAAGAGGGCTTTCCCAAGCTGGTCGGACAGCACAGCCCCCGGCAGCGGGGCGCATGTAGTTTCCCGTTCGTTGCCGTACATACTCTTATCCCAGGCCATCGTGCCCAGCACCATATCCGGATGGGTTTCAAAATAGCGGTTGATGGGAATGCCGTCTGCGGTCTGCCCCAGGTGTACCCAATCCGGCACCTGCTCCGGTGGCTGCGCCCGTTTTTGCAGGAACAACATATCCGTTGTCACATCCGTACCGGCGTTCCGGGAGAAGGCGTTGTTCGGCAGACGTACCGCGCCCAAAAGGTCGGCCCGCTGCGCCAGATATTCCCGCACGGTGGAATCCTGCTTATCCAGCGTTCCCTTTGAGGTGATAAAAGCCACAATCCCACCGGGCCGCACCTTATCCAGCGTTTTCACAAAAAAGTAGTCGTGAATGAGAAGGTTTTGCTTATCGTACCGGGGATCGGCCAGCTTATAGCTGCCAAAGGGCACGTTCCCCACGGCCAGGTCAATGGAATTGTCCGGCAGATTGACACGCTCAAAGCCATCCACGGTGATATTCGCCTGAGGATAAAGCTGCTTTGCCAACCGTCCGGTAATGCTGTCCAGTTCCACGCCCATCAGGGTCGCGCTCTGCATAGACTCCGGTAGAAGCCCAAAGAAGTTGCCTACGCCCATAGCAGGTTCCAGAACGGTATCTGGATGAACGCCCATCCGCTCCAATGCCTGATACATTCCCTCAATCACGGTGGGGCTGGTAAAATGCGCGTTCAGGGTGGAACCACGGGCCGAAGCGTATTCTTCCGGGGCCAGCAGCGTTTTTAACTCTGCATACTCCGAAGCCCATTTCTCATTGGTTTCATCAAACGCCTGGGGAATGCCGCCCCAACCCACATAGCGGGATAGGATTTCCTGTTCCTCCGGCGTTGCGCTGCGGCCCTGGGCCTCCAGGTCTTTTAAGAGCCGGATCGCAGCCACGTTGTTCTGGTACTTTGTCTTTTGCCCTCCTGCGCCCAGGTCAGGGTCGGTGATGTGGAAGTTTGGGGCGGCAGGGGCTTTCCCGGTCTGGTCTGGGATAGCTTCTTTGATACGTTCCCATTCTTCATCAGATACGGTAATATCAACTTCATGGGTAGCGGGGCCATTCCCAACCGTCGGGGTGTCGCCCTCGCGGGTAATCGGCTGCCCGATCAGGTCAGGCTGCTGCTTTTCGGCATCCGCTTTCTCCAGTTCCTTTATAAATTGAGCGGCGGATTCTGCGTCGGGAAAAACCTTTGCCCAACTGTTCTCGTCATAATAGTAGTCCCATGTTTCTTCATCGAAAATAGCAAAACGGCCTCCATCCGGGACATAGGAATCCGTACTGCTGGCTTCTATCACAGAGTAGCGATGATACGGTTTTACATCCTCCTGAATGGCGGCCGGCTCTCTCTGAGCCGCGTCAAGGCCCGTGCGGATGAGGTGATCAAAGTCAAGCGTGACAAGTTCCTTGAGAATCAGTTTCGAGAGATTTTGGTACTTATCTCGATGTACCAATTCACCGTCCAGCAGGTAACTGATGGACGGCTCTACGAGATCTGCTTCCACCTGAAGGATGTTCTGTTCGTTGTCCGTGGTGGTACAGGCTAACCCGATATGCCGCAGGTCGGTAAAATCCACCTCGGAACCATATTCATACTCACAAAATTCTGTAATCAGCCTTTTGGCTGTATCAAGCTGGGATTGTTCGTAGGCTTCCGAGAGCATTTCCTCTGTGCGTGCAGCCGCAGCCAGGTCTTTTTCCTGCTGGCGTTCCACCCATTCCCGCACGATGGATACCGGCTCATCCCGGAAGATGGGAAATCCAGTTCTGACCCCAAAGGTATCATCCCGCAGGCTGACACGCCCCGCAACGTAATCGACCTGATCAATGGTATAGATACGGTTTTCCTGCTCCAGCTTCATCCGCAGGGGAATAAAATCAGCCACATCCAGGTTTTTGACAATTCGATACTGACCGTTCTCCCATTCGCCAATGGTGACATTGTGGCCGTGAAGCTGTAACTGCTTTGCCAGATGGGGCCAGCCTAGGTTTGTGCCGGTGACAGTGCCCCAAGTCCGGGAATCTCCTGAACCACGGTCTTTAGGCCCAGGTCGGCGGCAGCCTGCTTTGCGTCCTCCCCATAGAGCAAAAAATAATCGCCCACCTTGACGCTCACAAAAGAGCCGGGGTGATCGGCCTTTAATTTCATGTACTCTGGCACATCCGGCGCAAAGGAAGGAGGAACAGGGGCTTCTGTGGACGGTTTGATCGTTTCGGACGCGCCCGCGCCGGTGGGTTCCGGGGAGGGGACTGGCGGGGGTGGGGTTGTACCCTGGCTGCCCCCGTTTTGGGGTTCTATCTGTCCACGCTCGGCTTCGGTCAGGTCAAAGGATAGCTGCTCATTGGCCGCTGTGCCGGACTGCTCGAACAGTTTCCGGCTGGCTGTTTCCAACTTGTTATCCTTTGGCTGCTCCGGCTTTCTGCGTCGGGAACGGGAAGAAGCAGCCTCCGCTTTCTGGCGAGAAATCTTCTGTACCTGCATTTCCGGCAGGTCAAAAAGAGTAAGTTGCCGGTAGTCCGGCTTTGCAGAAAACGGCGCGTCTATCTCCACAGACGCAGAAACGGCAGGCTGTTCACCTGCCGTTCCCTTCGTGTTTAACTGTAAATCAGGTTGCTTCGGACGATTTCCTCCGCTGACTGCCGGATGTTGTTTATCCGCTGCACCCATTCCATCTGATTGCTGGCTTTCAGGGCTTCGGTCACGCCCTGTTCCTTCGCCATCTCTGCCACCAGACTGTCCATCTGTTCCTGGGCTGTCCGGTCGATCTCGGTCAGATGTGCCCACAGCCTGCCGGTCAGCAGCATCGAGTTGTAAAGTCCCTTGCGGTGTTCCATCAGATATTGTTCCCTGGCCCTTCCGAACCGGCCCAGGGTCTGCGGTTCGTTCTCCCTCTCGTCCATCCGGAGATTGGGAACCTGATACCCGTTCTGTTTCGTGTATGTCAATGTCGCCATACTCGTCGCTCCTTTCGCGCTTTAATGTGTTAAAGTTTCTGCTATCATTATACGGCTCCCGGTCAGACTTTGCAAGAGGATTTTTGGCCTTTTCCCGTTCGATTTTCCGGATGGTGTCGCCAATCTCCAAAAGCAGTTCCCGGCTTCCCTGAGATACTGCCGTCCCCAGGCAGGCCAGGGCAGCGGTGGTGTTAAAGTTGGTGATCTCCCGAAAATCCTCTGTGTCCAGGTAACGGTTCACATCCAGGCCGCAGCGGGAAAGGACAGTGTACTGGACGCTTGCCCGCAGGGTATTGCGGAACAGCACCTCCACATTGAAATCGTCAAGACCCTCTAAAAAGCTGTCCTCCCGCTCATAGAGCAGGTCGGGAAGATATTCGCCGTAGCTTTCCTGTACCAGCTTATCCGTGACCTCCATCAAGAGGTCGCCCAAATCACCGGCACCGTCAATTCCAAAGGCACTCCGCAGCCGCTCCATGACCGGCTCGCGGTTTTCCTCCGTCAGCTTCCACAGCCACGGGTCTTTGCCGCCCCGTACCGGATGGGTATCTGCCACATCATGCACATAGTCCAGATAGGGCTTGCCGCCGTACCCCTTGCGGATCAGCGCGATAGCAGTGCTGCCCGCATTGACCCACCGGCGCATTTTATTGTTCCAGGTGGACATATCCGCACAGGCTGTGGCGTCCGGCTTCTGTGCGTAAATTAAAAGCTGATCGTCAAAATCGTAGGCTTTATAAAATCGTGCCGCCGTAGTGAGAAAGCGGCACCATTCCTCCGGTGAGTGTGTGACCTTCCGGCTGGTATCGGCGGCCAGTTCCGAAATGGTCTGCCATTTCTGCGCCATAAGAACCTCCTTTCAAAAAGCAGGGCGGCACAGACACCCCATGCCGCCCCGAATGATTAAGTGGATTGCCTGCGTTCCCGATTGCGCTGGTTCATCTCATCCAAAACTCGTTTCTGTGCTTCGGAGAGTGCCCGCGGCGGTGTGATTTTCACCCACTTTTTGGGCAATTCATAGGTCAACCCGCCGTGGCGGTTATCTTCGGTCTGCCGTACCTGGGCCGGATGGGTCTGGCACAGTTCCAGAAGCACCCGCTGTAAGGCGGCGTTATGGGTATAGACGCTGGCCGTGGCCTCCGCTTCGTTGAAAAGGATGATGGTTTCCTGCTCCACCTTCAGTAAGGGCATCCGATCACCGTTCCCTTTCCGGAGCATTGGCCCCAGGTAAGGGCCGTGTCTCCTGCGCCCGACGTAGCTGCTCCCGCAGGGAAGGCGGCCTTTGGGACGGTCTTTCTTCCCTGGGTTTCTGCACTCTGGCAGTATCATCGGCCTTTACGGACTCCAGGTCTTTCGCACGGATGCGCTCCGGCTGGTGTTCCAGAAACGCGAGGATTTCTCCATCCGGATACCGGATCGGCTCAAAAATGCGCCCGGTCTGTAAAAACATCCCGTCCATTCCGGCCCCGGCCTTATAGTTGCCCTGGCTGTCCCGTTCACTTTCCAGAAGCACCAGGCCGTTGTCCAGCACATACCCCGGCTCCTTGCGCTGGTTCACCCCCGGCAGGCCGATGGTCACAGAAAAATCGGTGATGGCGGCAAACTGTTCGCGGGGGCCGACTTCGGCAAAAGCGTGGGGCTGCATTTCATCCCCCTCATAAACGGGGACAAACAGCTTTGGGGCTGCCGGTTCGCCGGTAACTGTGTGGTCGGCAGACTCGTACACGCCTGGAGCCTCCTCCATGAAATAGAGCAGTGTTCCATTTTCCAAAATGTACTCTACACCGGGGATATTCTCATAACGCGGCCCCAGGTATCGTTCAAAGGTGTCAAAGGGCACCACGGCATATTGGTTTCGTTCCTCACTCATGCTTTGCACCTGCTTTCTTCTGGTCAAATTCCAGCTTGTAGTTCACATACTTGCCAGTATCGTCGAGTACCACGGTGGCATCGTAGGCCACGCCCTTTTTCTCGCTGAATAGGCCGGTCATTTTGACACGGCCCTTTTTCAGCAATGCACTTGCCATCGCTTTGGTCAGTTCTTTATGCTTATCGATAAAGAAGCGGCTGTTCTTCCACATGGTAAACCCGCAGGAACGGTCAACACACTGAAAACTCAGCTTGCTTTCCACCACATCCTTGCCGCAACGGGGACACTTGCCAATCGGTTCCCGCTGGTCAAAAAGAGAAGTGTCTGCCTGGATAGCTCGATAACCCTCCACCAGATCGGCGGTCATCTGTTCAATGCCAGAGAGGAAATCCTCTGCGGAACGCTCCCCGCGTTCCACCTCCTTTAACGCCGCTTCCCATTCTGCGGTCAGTTTGGCCGACTTGATACTATCCGGCAACACTACAACCAGGTTATGGCCCTTTTTGGTAGGGAGGAGCTGGCGACCCTTACGTTCCAGAAAACCGCCGCGCACCAGCTTTTCAATCACACCAGCGCGGGTGGCCGGAGTTCCCAGGCCCGTGCGCTCTACGCCCTCAATTTCTGCAAATTCCTCCGCGCTGGCGTGTTCCATTGCAGAGAGCAGCAGATCTTCCGTGAAGTGTTTGGGCGGGCTGGTGGTTCCCTCGCGCACCGCCGCTTTGCAGCCGGGAAGGGACTGCCCTTCGGTGATGGATGGCAGAGCAGCCGGTTCCGGATCATCTTTTTCCGGTTTCTGTTTCAGAGTGGAGAGGAAGGCTTGTTCCACGGCCTTCCAGCCGGGGGTTGTCACCACGCGGCCCTTTGCAAAAAAGGAAGTGCCGCCGCAATCCAGTATTACCGCTGTGTCCTCATAGACCTGCTTTTCGCTGACCGCGCACAGAAGCCGAACCGTCACCAGGGTGAGGATGTTGCGCTCCCCGGCGGGCAGCGCAGCAAGTACATCCTGCTTTATCTGCATGGTAGGCAGCAGCGCATGGTGGTCGCTGACCTTTGAAGCATCCACCACACGGGACACATCCGTTTGCCCTATCTCCACAGAAAACGGCAGGCTGGAAACAGATCGCTCCAAAAGCTCCGGCACTGTGGCGGCGGTGTCCTCTGTCAGATAATTGGAATCAGTACGGGGATAGGTCAGCAGCTTCTTTTCATAGAGTGCCTGGGCATAGTCCAACACCTGCTGGGCGGTGTAGCCAAACAGCCGGTTTCCGTCCCTTTGGAGGGAAGTTAAATCATACAGCTTCGGCGGGCTGGCGGTACGCTGCTTTTTCTCCATACTTTGGACAGTGGCGGGCTGGCCTGCACAGGCAGCTTTCAGTTTTTCCGCTGCCTTTTTTTCTGCCATCCGGTCGCTTACGGCAGAAAAACCGCAGTCCAGTTCCACCGTGTAAAACTTCTCCTTTTTGAAGCTGTCAATCGCAGTTTCCCGTTCCACTACCAGGGCCAGTGTGGGTGTCATGACGCGCCCCATATTGAGCGTTCTCCGGTAGAGGGTGGAGAATAGTCGGGTTCCGGTAATCCCTACCAGCCAATCCGCCTTTGCACGGCAGAGAGCCGCTGCATAGAGAAGGTCATATTCGCTGCTGGGGCGCAGGGCGGAAAACCCCGCTTTGATTGCATCCTCCTCCATCGACGAAATCCACAGCCGTTCTATCGGCTTGCGGCACCCTGCCTGCTGATACACCAGCCGGAAAATCAATTCCCCTTCACGGCCCGCATCGGTGGCGCACACCAGGCTATCCACATCGGCACGGTTCATCAGGTCGGAAAGCACCTTGAATTGTTCCTTTTTCCCTGGGTCAACAGTAAACTGCCATTCCTTCGGGATAATCGGTAAATCCTCATACGTCCACTCGGAATACTTCGGATCGTAGGCGTCGGCAGGGGCCAACCCCACCAAATGCCCGACGCACCAGCTTACCAGAAAGCCGCCGCCCTCCATATATCCCTGTTTTTTCTGTTTGGCCCCCAGCACAGCGGCCAGACTCTGGGCCACGCTGGGTTTCTCAGCCACCACTAATTTCAATCGTGTTTCCTCCTTCCTTTCAAAAGCTGCTTATAGCAGACCCCTATACAGCGCCTTCCCATACCATAGTTGCAGCCATAGCAGGGATGATCGGGCGGGAGTGCCGGAGGTTCCGGCACCCGCCGCCCGGTGGGTTTCTGCTGCATCATCCGTTCCAGTCCCGGATTGTTACTGAACAGGGGCATCCTCGTCATCGTCCGGAAGTTCCTGTTCCTCCTCATAAAGCCGGCGCTGTTCGGCTTCTTCTTCGGCAGTCAGTTCCGGCGCAGGTTCTTCCAGATCTTCTTCCCGAATGGTCGGTTCTTCCGGCCCTGCAAATTCAAATTCATCCAAATCGGCAGCATCGTCCAATTCATGTTTGGGTTTATAAATCTTGAAGTAGTAGCCCAGGCCGCCTACGGCAAGCACCGCTACACCAATCAAAACCAGCATAATGGGACTGGTTCCGGTTTCCGGCGTAGGCTCCGGTTCAGGTTCCTCTATTACCTCGGCAGGTTCCTCCGGCTCTGGCGAGGGTGTGAGTTCCGGCTCCGATTCCACCGGTTCGGCGGTTTCCTCTGCGTCCGGCTCGGCAAGGGCCATCAGGTCGGACTCCGTGACCGCATTGAGGAAGTAAACATTTTCCGTATCACGTTGCTTGTCAATGACCAGATAAAAGACGTTTTCATTTTCGGTGACGATGGTATAAAACTCCTTTTCGTCCTCACTGGTGGCGTTGTCCAGGACAGTTCCGGTTCCGTTTGGCGTGAAGGGGTTCGGGGTAGCAGTTTCTTCCGGCTCTGTGGTTTCTTCCACCGGCGCGGTTTCCTCCTGCGGTTCATTACTCTGTGCATAGGCGGTAACAGAAAAAGTACCAAAGCACATCGCAAGTGCAGTCAGCACCATGAAATAGCGCAGCTTATTCTTCATCAACCATTTCCTCCTGTTCCTCCGGATTTTGTGCGGCCACAGACAGGCCGCCGGTATTGCCGCTGCGAATAGCCTGAATGATGGTGGCCAGTTCCTCCGGCGTGACCTCCAGGCCGCGCACCATGCCAACGATCTCGGTATTCTCCAGTTCGGTTTTCTGCTGCTCCAGTTCCCTAAGCCTTGCCTGCTGGGTTGCAATCTTGCTCTTGACCTTCTCAATCTCGGTCACGATTTTCTGAATTTTCTGGTTCATCAAAACTCCTTTCCGGGCGGTCAGAGCCGCCCAAATGCGTAAAAGTGCTGTTGCCAGTAAGATGTGTTGATATTGGCGTACTGAATGGGCGATCCACAGTGGATCATCATCCCGTCACCCACATAAATCCCCACATGGGACACCGGTCCCGCGCTGTCATAGGTTCCCGTGAAAAAGATAATGTCCCCCGGCTTGGCTTCGGAGGATGGGATAATCGCGCACTGATTGTAAATGCCTTGCGCTGTAGTACGGGGCAGGTTGTGAACGCCGCTGTTGGTAAAGACCCAGCAGACAAATCCGCTGCAATCAAAGCTGGTGGATGGGTTTGAGCCGCCCCAGACGTAGGGGTAGCCTAAGTATTTTTCCGCTTCGGTAATCAATGCGGCAAAAGATGGGTCGGACAGGGCCTCACCGGGGATCTCATAATGCTCCCCTTCTGAGGGGTTCGCGTAGATGTTGTCCCCGAACAGATAGGGCTTGTTGCCCTTCAGTTCCAGGATGGCGGCATACCGGCCCTTTTCATCTTCGGTCAGGTTTTCCACCGCCACCGTCCCCAGGGAATGGTTCCGCAGGGTTACATGGAGAATGTAATACTCATACGCTTCTTCGCTTTCATGTTCGTTTCCTTCCTCATCCGTCCAGGTCACAGTCCGGTAACGGATCTGCACCTCCTCACGGGTGGTAAGGGTATATTGCTGGTTGAACAGGGCTTCTAATTCTGCCTGTACCTGAGCCGGGGTGAAGGCATTGAATTTGGCAGTCAGGTAGGAAATCAGCTCATTGGGGTCGTGGCCGATGGTGTCCACATCGTACTGGTACTCGTCATAGCCGGGGAATTCGCTTTCGATGTTGGCCATCCTACGTTCCAGCTCCTGTTCCAGCGCGATATAGTTGTCCTCCACCTGCAAAATGTCCGGATCTTCGGAAGTGTAGGAGGTGCCAAGCACGGCCCCCATCGCCCCTTCCATCGTCACGGAACAGGAGGACAGGGAAGAAAATACCAGGATAAACAACAGGGCCACGCCGCCGACAATCACCAAAATCCCCTTATTGTTCTTGACCAGGGCAACAGCGGCCTGTCCTGCATTGCTGACTGCTTCCTTTGCTTTTTTGGCGACCGCAGCCCCACGGCTCCCCGTTTTCTGTGCGTCCCGATAGGCTTTGGCATACTCGCGCTTTAGTTTCCGCTTTTGAAACATGGCTGACAGCGAATGCTTTTGCAGTTCCGGATTGTCCCGGATGGCGGCACGGTAGTTAGCATTGACTGTGGCGCGGGCACTTTTGACTTCCAGGCGTTCCACCCTGCGATAGGGCGCGTCCTTTATCGAGTGGTAGCCCTTCCGGATCGCGCCCGTCGCCAGATTTTCTGCTGCAAACTCGGTTTTGTGGGCCGCTTCGGTGCCCACATTTTCCTTTTCCACCTGCCGGATTTTACTGTGGGCCGCCAAATCCACCGACCGTCCAGCCTTCAGCCCCGCCTGCGTCACCGGGTTTTTCCGGCTGCGCGGTTTTACCTCGTCCTCAAAACTCAGCGAATGCCGTACCTTGCCAGTCATGGCGTCAAACTCCCGGTTGATCCGGGGGCGGCGCTTCTTTGGCAGGTCTGCTTTGGCCTTTTCCAGCTTTTCGCCCAGGATTTCCGCCTTTCTCTCTGCATGGGCAGCCCGTTCCTCCGGCGAAAAGTGCAGCCGCTTACTTTTGGCTGCATCATCCGCGTCATAGATATTGCGCTTTCGCTTCATAGGCCACCCCCTTATGCCGCCAGGTCGGAGGGTTTCGTGGTCATTACCCGGTAAAGCTGCGTATCGCGTGGGAATTTGTCCTCAAAGGGAATAATCTTATCCCCGAAAAACAGAAGGCCCTCGCCCTCGCTGCTATTGGTCACATGGGAAAGTTCCTGGGGAGAAATGCCAAGCCGCTGAGCCAGGATATTCCGGTCGCTGGCACCCTGGTTCAACATCAGCACAAAATCGCTGTTTTCCAGGATGTTTTCGATCTCGGAACTGTCCAATAGGTCTTTGACATTCTGTGTTAGGGATGTGGGGATGCCATTCCACTTGCGGAACCGCTTATAAATCTCGGCGGTGTAGGCTGCTGTCTGCGGCTCCTTTAAGAGCAGATGAAATTCGTCCAGGAAAATCCGGGTGGTGATACCGGCATAGCGGTTGACCGCTGTGCGTTGCCAGATATGTTTCTGCACGTTGGACATGACCAGCTTTTTCAATCCCTGACCCAACTTGCTGATGTTGTAGCAGACCATGCGGTTATTCAAGTCCACGTTCGTCCTGTGGTTCAGATAGGATAGGCTGCCGGTGACGTAAATCTCCATTGCTGTTGCCAGATCATCCGCCCGCGAATTATGCTGCTCTCGCAGGCATTGGTACAAATCTCCCAGGATTGGCATATTCTCCGGCCTGGGGTTCTTCAGATAATCCCGGTAAACCAGGCTGATACAGCGGTCAATCAGGGACTTTTCAATGGGCATGAGCGGATTGCCGTAGGAAGCCATCATCAGTTCGCACTGTGAAAGCAGGAAATCCGCCTGCATGAGCATGGGGGATTCGCCCACATCGGTGGACAAGTCCAGATCCATAGGATTCAAATAGCTTTGACTATCCGGAGCCAGGTAAATGGTTTGACCGTGAAGCTGCTCCGTCAGGGCGGTGTATTCATTTTCCGCATCTAATATCAGGATGTGGTCGGGTGTGGCAAAAAAGGCATTGGCCATCTCGCGTTTTGCAAAAAAGGACTTGCCGCTGCCCGGTGTGCCCAGCACGATCCCGTTGGGACATTTGAGGGTTTTCCGGTCTGCCAGGATGATGTGTTTGGTCTGCGCGTTCAGACCGTAGTAAAGGCCGCCCGGCTGGAACACCTCACAGGAACGGAACGGCAAAAAAATTGCCGTTCCGCTGGTGGTAAGGCCGCGTTGGACTTCCACCTGGTTTACACCCAGGGGCAGGGCCGACACAAAACCCTGTTCCTGCTGATAGTCCAGCCGGATCAGGTTGCAGTTGTTGGCGTTGGCAATACCGTTCACCGAATAGATGATATTTTCCAGCTTCTGTTTGGTTGGTGCAGTATGCACCAGAAGGATTGTGACCATGAACATCTTTTCATCATGGTTCTGCAAATCCTCCAGCAGCTTTTCCGCCTCTTTTCCAAAAGTCACAAGGTCAGGAGGAAGAATGTCCATGTCAAAGCCGGAGCGCACCGCCCGTTTCTGTTCGTCGATTTTGGCCTTATCCAAATCGCTTAACTTCCGTTTGACGGTTTTGAGCGCGGCTCCCTGGTCGAGAGCCTTTGCGTGGATGCTGACGATCTGGCTGCTTTCTATATTAAGAAGTGCGTTCAGCAGCGTGTCATACAGTTTGGTGGCCTGGATCTGCAAAAAGGAAACCGCGCCGACCGATGGGCCAACGCGGAAGTACCGGCCTTCCTTAAATAAGAAGGAGCTGGGAGCAATGTAGTCCTTACTGGAAAGACCGGTTCCCACCAGCGAGTCCCAGTTGAATTTGAATTTCTGCGGTTCATCCAGGTGTAGGCAGTGATGCAGCAACAAGAGCCGCTCATAGCCGTCCATCCCGTGGGCCTGGGTGCCAATGCCTTTGAACCTCTCCAGCACATCGGCTTCGATCTGCTCCAGGCGGGAAGTGGCCTGCTTCACATCCTCGGCCTCTACCGTGAAGGTTAGACAAAGGCTGCGTTCTGTCTTGCACAAGCTGGCTTTGGAGAGCAGCATATCGGAAAATTCCTTGCGGATGGGGTCGAAGCTGTCACCGGTGGGCGGAATCCGCAGGATTTTCCGGTATTCCACCATATCCGGATAATAGCAGACCACCGATAGCTGAAAGCCCACCGTGGGGCCGAAGTAGTTGACCAGGCGGCAGTACAGTTCAAAGATAACTGCCTTATCATCGTCGGACGCTTCCGCATAGCTGCGATCCTCAAACGCAATGCTTTTGCTGTAAAGGCGGTTCCCCAGGCGGCATACCCCATTCTCATACATTTCCTCATAGGGAATGGTCTGCTGGGCGGTGGCGGCAATCTTACCGTCGCGTTTTGCCCGCCGGATTGCCTTTGCCAGTTGCTTTTTCTGTGTGGCATTCAGCGGTGTGTTCGGCCGGATGATCAACTCGTCGCCCCAGCCCACGGCCCGTTTCGGCTCCCGTCTTTTCAGTATTGGAAACAAGCTGTTTCACCTCCTCGTCAAAATAGGCTTGCCGCTCCAGGGCGGCAAACCGGTTCTCTGTCCGGTAGGGACGCGCTTGCTGCGTCAGGAACCGGACACGAAAATAATTTCTAAGCATCTTTTCCGGTGTCTGCCCGTTCTTTTCGTAAAGGGCGAAGAAGAAAAAGGGCAGAGCCGTAACAATCAGAAGAATCAAGGCAATATCGTTGCCCAGGCTTTTCCGGGTCAAAAAGTAAGTAGGAACAGCCACCAGCGCAGCCAGTGCAAAAAAGATAAGCTGTCGCTGGGTCAGGCCAAACACGACCTTGCTCTTGACCTCGGTCAAGTCCTTTGTGATGTTCACATGGGCCAATCAACTCACCTCCCGTAAGTTCTCTTGTGGCGGCCACCCCTGAATGGAGCCAGTCGCTTCGTTGCCCCACACATCCCATCCCGGCGCACGGCTGCGGGCGAAAAGCTCAATCCGGGGCACATCGCCCATCAGCCGGACAATGCGGCTGCGGGCTTCCTCCGGTTTCTTGCTGTGTTCCTCTATATGGGACAAAATTACTTGATGTACCCCGGCATTGGCCCGTTTCGGGTGCCCTCTGGTAGCCAGCAGGCAGATTTCCGCATTGGCCCGTGTCCAGTAGCCCATGCCCGTAAACAGGGTGGACGCTTTCCGGTTTAGCTTCACCCAAACAAAGGCGACGGATTTATAGGTAAATCCCCAGGCATCCAATACCGGCCACGCTTCTTTTAACAGCGGGAACGTCACCCAAAGAAACAGGGTGCAATCCTTTGCCGCCAGCAGATGAACCGGCAGCGCCTTAATATCCTCCAGGGACATAGTGGAATAATGGCTTTCCGCAGACCGGCCCGTGCCCTTTTTGCTCCACACCCGATATTGCCAGGGTGGATCGGCATAGATTACAGAATATTTTCCAGGTTCATTCACTCGTCCACCTCCTTTAATGGGCGTTCAGAATACTTTTTGCTACGCTGCCTGACTTAAACAGGCTGAAACAGAGCAGGACGGTGTAGGCAACACAAGTCCAGATGGCTCCGTGAAGGTCGCCGCCGGATATGGACAGGCTTTTGACCAAGATCGCATAAATTCCGGTAATGACCATGATTAAGAAGCCTTGCAGCCCCAAGGCAACCAGGCCTCGGATGTAGTTGGTGCCGATATTTCCCCACTCATGGTTGGCAAGGGTAGCAAATGGTAGCGGCCCTACGCTGGCATAAATGTATATTTCAATCATTCTGCCGTAGAGGATGATCGTGATGAGTGCGCCCATCACTGTCATGGCGAAGCTGACCACCCAGGTTTCCAGCATGAGGGCAAAGAGTTCGCCCAAGCCCTTTGCTTCCAGTTCGGTGGTAATGGAAGCCAGTGCCGACGAAATATCAATGCTGGCGTTTGCGTCAATGACCCCGGCACTTTGCTGCACCATTGTCTGCGCCACCTCAAAGATGGCGATGATAAAGTCGAATGTATGGCTGACGACATAGGCCGCAATCCCGGCTTTGATAATCCACTTAAAGAAGATGAACGTATCAAAATCGTGCATATTATTTTTATCTATGACCATGCGGATCAGTTCATAGGACAGGACTGCGGCAATCACAAGGCCCGCGATGGGGACGATTACAGACTCGGACAGGCTGTGAATCATGGAGAAGACGCCGGAGTTCCATTGCTCCGGCGTCTTTCCAACTTCCCCTGCGATAGTAGCGACCTTTGTATTTACATCACCAAACATATTCGACAGGTTTCCCGTGATGGCTTCAATCAGGAAATCCTTAATCCATTCTGTTATTGCGTCGATGATAAAATCCATAGGCCGTTACCCATACATTAACCGAGCAGACCAGACAGCAGGGGAACCACCTTCAGGCCCAGCAGAATGACACCACCTCCGGCCATAAGTTGCTTGACCCCTTGTGATTTGGAGGCTGGATTATCTCCCCCATATCCTTCCATGAGGTTGATAACGCCCCACACGCCGACACCGGCACCGATGGCAGTCACGACAGTAGACAGAGAAGAAACAGCAGTAGTAAAGAATTCCATAGGAACCTCCTTGTAATGTAAAAAATAGATTGGTAGAAACAAAAAAGGCCCACACCGTTTGAAAGAGTTCGCTGCAAACGGTGTGGGCGGTTAAGCCGCAGAAATCGAGTCGGCTTCTCCCAGGTCATAGACCTCAAATTCATCTTCCGGCTTTACCTTCAGCCGGTGGTCTAAGTACCCCTTCACATCCAGGGTGTACTTCGGGTTGGCATCGGCGGTGTACCGATACATCGGGTGGCGGGTCAGGTCATACTTGCGGGAATAGAACGGCCGGACGCCCTGTACCTGCAAAATGCAGCGGCTGGAGGGCATAACTGCCAGTTCATCCACGCTTTTTAATTCTTTGCCACAATGTCAAGTGATGAATTAAAAAAACAGGTCACTATCAAAGAAATTTATCTTTCATAGCGTACCTGTTTTTTTGAACCTTAAGCTTTCTTATATACAAAAAGCCTGAGAGAACTTTTAAAGAACTCTCAGGCTAAATCGCTTAATTTAATCGCCACCCGGCGCTTTGTCGTTGTAGATCCACCATACGGTGGTAAAGACCGTTTTTGTTCATCAGTTCTGCCGGCGTTCCTTCTTCCGCCACCCTGCCATCTGCTAGAACAATAATTTTATCGGCTGCCTCCACAGTACGCATCCGGTGAGCGATCACCAATACGGTCTTTCCGACCAGCAGGCGGGAGAGTGCCCCTTGAACCCTTGTTTCATTTTCCACATCCAGACTGGCAGTTGCCTCGTCAAGGAGGACGATGGGTGCGTCTTTCAACAAAGCTCTTGCAATAGAAATACGCTGCCGTTCACCGCCGGAAAGCTTCGCCCCGTTTTCTCCGATGGGGGTGTTGTAGCCCTGGGGAAGCCGATGAACAAACTCATCGCAGTTGGCCGCTTTGGCCGCAGCCCGCACTTCTTCATCCGTTGCGCCACGCTTACCAAGACGGATATTTTCCATCACGGTATCGTCGAACAGCACCACATCCTGAAACACCATAGAATAATCCCGCAGCAGTACCTCTGGGTCTATGGTAGAAATATCCACACCACCTACACGAATCACTCCTTTGGAAATGTCCCACAGCCTTGCAGCAAGCCGGGCACAGGTGCTTTTGCCGGAACCGGAAGGGCCTACCAGTGCCGTAACTTCGCCCTCTTTAGCAGTAAAGCTTACATCATGCAGGACTTCTTTCTCATCATAGGAAAAGCCCACATGCTCAAAGACAATATCATGCCCCTTTGGCTCAAATTTCTCCGCGCCCTCTGCTGTAGGCGTGTCATAAATTTCATTCATACGGTCAGCAGACACCTGAGAAACAAACATTTCTGCAATGAGTGCCAAGCTTTGGTCGAATGGGGCATAGACACGAGTAATGACCAATAGAAACAGGAACAAAAGCATGAAATCAATGCTGCCGGACAGGATCAGATTCGCCCCCACAAGAATGGTCGTTGCCACGCCCAGCCGCATGATAACACTGGCGGCATTTACAAAAAGGCCGGTTCCCAGTTCACCCTGAATCGTAACTCGTTCATGTTCGTCAATTTTCTGATTCAGTCCGTTTAGATACCGTTCCTCCTGGTTTGTGGCACGAATCTCTCTAACATTTTCTAATGCTTCCTGAATACCATCTGACACCCGGACAGCAGCTTTTTTCGTCCGTTCTGCATTGCGGGCGGCAATCTTGCGGCTACCAAACAGCAGGCCAAAGGCTACCGGTACACCCCACAGGCAAGCAATAGCCAACCGCCAGTCGTAAACAAGCAGGCACACAGCGATAATCGCCGTAGAGATGTAAGCACCGTACAGATACCCTAGCACATGAGACCAGACATGTTCCATCCGATTCACGTCTCCCATGATAGTCTCGGTCAAGTCTGCCAAGTCCCGCTTGCCAAAATACCCCAGCGGCAGTTTACGAAGCCGTTCCGCCAGACTGAGACGTGTGGTTTTGACCTCATTATATACCAGCCCATAGGTAGCTTTGTATTGCTGCAAATGGGTCACGAAGGACAGGAGGGCAAAGAGAACCAACAGTCCGAGGACAATCGCTGAACCGGGAAGAGGACTTCCTTCTGTCAAGGCTCCCATAAAACCAGACATTACCAGATACAGAATGCTGACACCGCCCATAACAACCAGATTCACGATCACTGTCCAGAATGTGCCTTTCTTTGTGTTCCGGACACCCTGATCGGTCAGGGCATATTTTCGCTGAAACTTCTCTCCAAACATTTACTCTGCCTCCTTTTCGCTGGTGATTTTCCACTGAACTGCCTTGTTATAGTCGGTCCACATCCGGGCATACAGACCGCCCGAAGCAGTCAGCTCCGCATGAGTACCCTGCTCGACAATGTGCCCTTCTTCAAGAATGATAATCTTATCAGCGCCCACAACAGTGGATAGACGGTGTGCAATCATAATAACAGTGCGGCCTTTCGTCAGTGTGGCAAAGGCCTTCTGAATCAGCACCTCATTCTCAGGATCGGCAAAAGCAGTTGCTTCGTCAAGCACCACAATGGGGGCATCCTTCAAAATGGCTCTGGCCAGTGCGATGCGCTGTTGTTCACCACCGGAAAGATAAGTTCCTTCGGTGCCGATCTGTGTATCAAGGCCATCCGGCAGTTTGTCAAGAATATCCTTGCACTGGGCAGCCATTAGCGCGGCCATCACCTGCTCTCTTGTCGCTTCCGGGCGGGAGGCCCGGACATTTTCCAAAATAGAGGCTTTGAACAAACGGTTATTCTGGAATACAAAAGCCACCTGATCCATAAGGACATGCGGATCGATCTGAGCAACATTGACTCCGCCGACTTCCACCGCGCCGGACGTTGCATCCCAAAAACGCGGAATCAAGCTGGCCGCCGTTGTCTTTCCGCCGCCGGACGGTCCCACCAGAGCTACGGTCTGCCCCGGTTCGGCTGTGAAAGACACATGAGATAGTGCAGGGCTTTCCGATCCGTTATAGGTAAAACTCACATCCTTAAATTCTACTTTATTACTACGAGGGGACTGTGGGTGACTGGGTGCTTCCAGGGTAGGCGCCTCCATCACCTGATTGATCCGTCCCAAAGCGGTACTGGCCAACATCATACCGGAGGAAGCAAACATTATTTTTGCAAGCGCAGTGGAAATGATGGCTGAAAATACGGCATAAAAAACGAAATCGGCAACAAAGCCAGCAAAACTGCCGTTTGCCAGTGCGTCTGGAGCAAGGAACAGCGCCACTGGAACCAGAAACACGAACGCTCCTTCGGTAAAGGTTAAATTGACAGACTGAGGAACACGGCATACATCCGCCTGATAATGTTCGGCTTTGCTGCTGTAGTCTTCGATAGCCTCCTGAAACGCCTTGAACGAGTAGACCGTCTGCTGAAATATTTTTACTACAGGAATTCCCCTTACATATTCTGTTCCCGCTTTTGTCATGCGATCCTGGGCCGCCTGGTATTCCGCCATCAGTTTGGCATTTTTGCCACCCATCATGGAGAACATAGCAATTACCGAAATGACTGCCGCTAAAAGGCAGGCTGCCCCCATTCGCCAATCAAACAGAAACATCATGACCAGCATCGACAAAAACAGCACGATAGTGCCTACGATGTCTGCCAGATTATGTGCCAGCAGCGTTTCGGTGTCGGCTGCCGCCGCATCCAGCCGCCCGCGAATCAGACCAGAGGCGTTGGAATCAAAAAAACCCAGCGGAGCCTTCATCACATGAGCAACCCCTTGTTTTCGTATGTTGGAAGCTGTACGGAAAGCAGCCAGATGGGTACACATTAGGCCTGCAAAATACAGGATAATGCCGCTCACTGCGAACGCAAAGGCGATCCAGCCATATTTGGAAACATTCTGCGCCTGTGTCCATTCAGGAGCTGCCTCAATCAGATCACGAGCCGCCAGCCAGATACAAATGTAGGGAGCCATGCTCAAAAGCATGGACACCGCCGATAGGGCCAGCCCTAAAAAGGTCAGGCCTCTGCGGCTTCCCGCATATTCCAGCAGGACAGCCACATCGTTCTTTTTTTCTTGTTTCATCGAATGACCTCCTTAAAATAGTGAGAAATATATTAGTTAGCATATACTAACTTACAAATAAAAAAATAAAGTATATCACGCAGCGCTCTGCTTGTGAAAGGGGCAGAGCGCATCCTGCATATCACTGACGCAATCGCAGCAATTAAGGTGACATCAGCTTCAACCATCCGGCCGTATAGAAAGTACGCAGCTGTTCTACATCCCACATGGCCTGTTCCTGTGGAATATCGTGAACCACGATCTCAACAAGGCCGCCCAGCATACCACTGGCAATGATATGACACAGAGACGGGCTTAATTCTGGGATATTGTACCCCAGGCGGCGGAGTGTCTCCATGTATCGAAAGGTGCTTTCCACTTCCAGTTCCACCATGTTATGAATAAAGTTTTCATATCCGGTGCCTTCTGCGCCGCAAAACAGCAACTTTACCGGTTCCCTGTGCTGGCAGACATATTCCACCATCCAATGAATGTAAGCTCCTGATTCCACGCCCATATGCTCCGGTTGTTCCTCTGCGGGAAGCTCGGAAAAGGAGATATGCGCATCCACATATTTACTCATCAAAATAGCGGCATGCGGTTCTACAATGGAAGCAAACAGAGCCTCTTTGCTGGAAAAATAGCCGTAAAAGGCCCCCGTAGTTACTCCAGCGTGTTTCACGATCTGCCGCAGAGAGGCTCCAAGAAACCCTTTTTCAGAAAACTCATCCAGAGCAGCCTGTTGTATTCTTTCTAATGTATCCGGTGCTTTTGATTCCATGACGGCCTCCATATAACAGTGCTATGTAACAATGTTATAATACAGCAGACAGATACGTTTGTCAAGGCAAATAGCGGTTTTCACAAACAAATCAAGCTTTATTCATAAAAATGGCTTCTATTCGACGCAATGTCAAGTGGTGAACTCAATTTGTGTTGAGGAAAGATAGTTGGGTGAGAATCTGGCGCAGCAGTTGAAAAATTCATGTTCCGATATTATACTGTCAGTTAGATGTTGCTAACTATTGGTATCAATCACTCATAGCGAAAAATCGGAAGTTGAAAGGGAGAATATTGCAATGAACTTTTTTGAAAACACCCGTAAGCCGCAAGGCTTCGGCGGGAAACTGATGGCGAAGATGATGAACAGCGGCCACGCCAAGGTGTCGCAATGGGGATTCTCAAATATCTCCGCGAAGCCAGACGCTAAGGTGCTGGATGTCGGCTGCGGAGGCGGCGCAAATATTGCGACCTGGCTGGACAAGTGCAGAAACGGTCATGTGACAGGACTAGACTATTCGGAGGTCAGTGTGGCAGAATCTCAAGAGCTGAACGCTGCTGCCATTAAGCAGGGAAAATGCAGGGTGCTTCAGGGCGATGTATCGGCGATTCCCTTTTCTGATGAGGTCTTTGATTATGTCTCCGCCTTTGAGACAGTTTATTTCTGGCCGGGTCTGAAAAAATGCTTTTCCGAGGTAAATCGCGTTCTGAAAAGCGGCGGAACATTTCTGATTTGTAACGAGAGCGATGGTACGAATGCCTCAGATGAAAAATGGACAAAGATAATCGGCGGTATGAAGATTTATAATCGTGATCAGCTTGTTGCTGCTTTAAAAGAAGCGGGTTTCACAGAGATAAAAACGTATATAAATGCCAAAAAACATTGGATGTGTATTGCCGCAACAAAATAAATGACTTCCAGTTTATCTGGAGTTGGACAATGTGAGAAATCGGGAATTTCGGAGGAAATCAACAATAAACCATCAATTAGAAAAGGGACATTTAAATTTCCATTGTCGAAATATAAAATCAGGATTTGATAAGGAGAAACTGATTATGAAGAGATGTATCAAAGGTGGTTTTTTAGTATTAGGTGGTGTTGTTGGCGTTGTAGGAATGATAATAGCAGCAATGCAAAATCCGTCAGTTGAGTGGGTAACACCACCTGGAAGAATGATAATAAGCATTTTGGAAAACGGATTGTTGATTCCTACAGTTTTATTTCTTGTTCTCATTATTTGTGGATTGTATATTCTATTGACAGAAAGTAAAATAAATTAAATAAATTAAAAAGCCCTTCCCCGGGAAATGAGAGAAGGGCTGCCATGTTTATTCTGTTATCTCCGGTATCTCACCGACAAAGTTATAAACGATTCTGACTTCCTGTACTTTCTGTCCATCAATCTTTTTGACTTCTCCCACCAGAATTTTGCTGATGAGCCGGTTCAGCACCACTTCATCCAGTTCTTTAATGGCTGCATAGTACCGGATTTCTTTGATGAAAGTGCGGACTTCATTTTCCTGTTCATCAGAGTGGCGCATCATCAACAGCAGGTCTTGCAGGCGCTTTTGGTTGGCTTCCTGCTCTTGTTCCAGTGTTGCTGTCAGCTTCATAAAACGCTGCTCAGTCAGGATTCCTTTTGCTTTATCGGTATATAGGCTCAGGAACACCTCATCAATTTCACGATTTCTGCTTTCCAGTCGTTGACATTCCTTCTGTGTCTGGGAGGCGTCCAGAAGATACCGGCGCTCCATCCGGCTGCTCAACCGCTGATAAAAAGCATCGGCATCTTTGAGCGCAGTCTTTGCCAGTTCCTGAATATCTTTCAGCACAAGGTTGTATAAATCTCTGGCTTCGATCTTGTGGCTGGTACAGGCGTTCTTGCCCAGCCTGTTGTAGGTCTGGCAGATATAATACGCCTTATCAATCGGTTCCCGCTGTTCGCCGGTAAAACGGTTCTTTCCGGTTCTGCCAACCTTTTCATACCGCACCTGCATGGACTTTCCGCAAGTCTCACAATAAATGATACCGTGGAACAGGTTATAAAAGGGGCAGGAGTTGCCCTTCATAATGGTTGGTCTACGGTCAATGATTTCCTGCACCTGCTCCCATTCTTCCGGGGAGATGATTGCTTCATGGCAATCCTCGATAATTTCCCAGTCCTCACGAGGGATAATGTCATAGGTGTTGGAGCGAATCCCTTTCTGATGTGTCCGGCAGACTAGATGTGCGCCCTTATAAAAGGGATTCCGCAGGATATGGCTGATTCTTGCACTTCCCCATGAATAGTAATTTACATCACATTCTGTGTTGCTTTTTACTCTGGTGATCGGGACTTTATCATCCATGAGCTGCTTTGCAATCCGCATACATCCCCAGCCATCCAGCGCCATATCATAGATTTTTCGGATTACCGGTGCTGTCTCAGGGTCACGGATCAAATGCCCCTTATCCTCCGGGTCACGCATCAAACCGAGGGGCGGCTGCCCACCACAAAACTTCCCCTGCCGGGAACGGGTCATACGCCCTGCCAGCACCTTTTTGGAAATATCCCGGCTGTACATATCGTTCAGGATATTCTTAAAGGGCGTGATGTCCATTTCCTGACGGGTCAGGCTGTCCACGCCGTCTGTGACGGCGATATAGCGCACATTGTGTTTGGGGAAAAAGATTTCGATATAGCTTCCGGCTTCGATATAATTCCTGCCGAGCCTCGATAGGTCTTTCGTGATGACGCAGCCGATTTTCCCCGCCTCAATGTCAGCGATCATGCGCTGGAATGAGGGACGGTTGAAGTTGCGTCCCGTATAGCCGTCATCCACATAATACTCATGCTGAAACATTCCATTTTTCTCTGCAAAGTCCCGAAGCATGATTTTTTGATTGCTGATGCTCATGCTCTCGTTATCACCACCATCATCCAAAGAAATGCGGCAATAGAGAGCTGTGATTTTCTGGTTTTCTTGTTTTTTCCTGCTCATAGTAAACTCCTTCTATGAACAGGGACACGATAATTATATTATACCATGTCCCTGTTACAAACTCAAATAGTCTTTAAGCCGCTTTCTGTTCTATTTCATGATTTTCCAGCCATTTTTCAAACTGTTCACAGGTCTGGCGCTCGATTACCTGTTCAAAAGCTTCCCGCATGGTTTTGTCCCCGGAAAACTCACGAACCACTACAAACTGAACTTTTTTATTTTTGCTTTTCTCCATAGGCTACCTCCATAGAAAATGCCAGACAAAGGATACTGGCAACGAAGTCCGGCAATAGACCTCAAAAAACCTGTAAACAATCATCTGGCTTGTGATTTTTACTTTTTATTTTTTCTTATAATATCTCGTTGCTTTCGTTGCCGGAAACATAGATAGATCATAAAAGCCCTTTATTCA
>OLQM01000048.1_pt1 | contig 100495 bp, 110 predicted proteins | sample 1673161 | NCBI WGS metagenome assembly OLQM01 (sample SAMEA3136761, study PRJEB25190) | human gut metagenome | reverse complement strand
CCTAGCCTAGTTACCTTTCTATTGGTATTCTGATTTTTACTACCAAACAAGCTAAATAGTGCTTTATCTTTAGTATTACAATTTGCTTTAGCTAATACTTGATAGTAATGTGTAGATACATTCCCTACACTTCTATTTAACTCTTGAGCACACTCTCTAAAAGCTTGAGATAAATTGCTAGGATTAGCACTTACTTTACTAAGGATTATTAAATTTTCTTCCTTAGTGTACCTGTTTCTACTTTCCATTTTGATTGTTATTTGTTAATTGTTATACTCTAAAGAATAAATGAGTAGCTCTATAGCATTGACAGGCTTTTATTTAACTATAGAATCTTATGTTTCCCAGCTTCAAGGGTACTACTCATTTATAAAAAGGGAACCAGTTATCAGAGTCCACTGAGGGGTTGCCCAGACACTTGCCTTTCCCAACACATGTGTGAAGCACATACTGGATTTGAACCAGTGACCTTTCTTTATTAGTACAATTACAGGAGTACTACCCAATTTACCATAGTCAATAAAGAATGCTCTAACCACTGAGCTAATATGCTTATACTTCTTCTAAACTAATGTAGCTGTAAGGTATCCATTACACATTTAATTCCTTGAACTAACCTAGGAAACTACTCAATAACTATACAGTTCCACTTGCTTATTATTTTCTTTTTACCAATACTATAACAGATATCTGGACTTGTTATCCCTTTACTTTCATTTGGATACAACAGTACGTAATTTACCATCACTAAGATATAAGACATCACTACTATGTAGATATAGTCTGCACACAGTCCTTGGACCATACCCTAAGGCTCTCTAGATTTCATGCGGGTTAGATAATACTTTCAAACTGTATACTTTGCTGACTTAATACACTAATGTATGTCACAGCTATGCACCTTTTGCTTGTGAAAGTTTATAGTTATTATATTAGTTTAGCTTTCTATTATTTATATGTATCTTGTTATAAGTTTCATAGGTTTAGCCCCCTATGCAATGTCATTAGCTACTGTTCTTCACTAATAAACCAGGCATGATTGTGCATTGGTTCAATTGATGCTGATTTGTATCTCCAATATGTGTTATTTAAATGCAATAAGGAGAGGTTTTATTGCTTATTTTAGTCTCTTTTGCTCTCTTTTGATGATATAATACAGCCAATTGTTATAGCAAATACAGCTATTATTGTCCATACTATGTCACTTGTTAATGATGGTTCTAATAAGTTCATACAGTAAATATAGTTATGTATTTGCTAATCTTTGCTTATGACAAGTAGTAAAAAGGAGTGTAAGGGTGGTAGGGTTTTTCTTAGTAACCTACCACTCTACACTCACACTTGTATTAAGCTTTCACTCTTACAATATCACTCTCTCCATCCCTCTCAAGAGTAAGTAACTGAGCTTTACTTAAGTCTACTGAATCACCTACTGCTAATGCAGAATCATTACTCAATGGAATATAAGTCTGCCCTCCTGCTTTCATGAAGAAGCACACACTGTTACCATACTGTGAAGCAACTACCTCAGCCTTATTAACTGCTGCAATTTCTTCTGCTTCAAAACTTCTTGATGCTTTCAAGTTCCACTTTCCAGCATACACTTGTAACTTACTAAAAATGTTCATAATGTAAATTGTTAAATGTTAATGATATGTTATAACACCAACTCATGTTGAGTGTCAGGAGCTAAGGAGGAGTAATGAGCCATGCTCTTAAGATTCAGTATTATACTAACACTAGAAGAGTATTAGTAATAGGCTAATTATAGCACATTGCTGCTAACTCTTTCACTCTAACTCTTAACTAGTGTTAAGAACCAAGTACCAAGGAGGAGTAATGAGCTTTAATTGTTATTTATTGTTAATGAAATTTGGATATCTCAATTATTTTACTTATCTTTGTACCCAGTTGATAATGCTAGTTCTCGCATTATATCACCCATGAGGCTAGAAGTATTAGTGGGTCAGAAGTTGGGTATTAACTACAAATAGTAGCCAAGTGTCCCCAATACAACTACAAATGATACATATATAATAGTTATTGTTCTAACCAAGAGAGCTGTGAAAAGGTAGAGGTAAATAGAACTTTAGGGATAATAATATAACCGCGTAACTAGAAAGTATGTATTGATTCCCAGCCAACTGCTAGGGATAATTATCTTCTTGAATTATATAGAGATATAAGATAAATGATATTAGAGAACGTATCATCAACTAGTAGAACCAAGGTTAGAAATAGCCTTGGTTTTATTGTTTCTACCTACTAGATAAAAAGAAAAGTGAGGGATTAACCCTCACTCATTCTACTAAATACTCACTCTAACAATGTCTGATTCACCATCCTTAGACAAAGTAACTAACTGTGCCTTAGCTAAGTCAATAGACTCACCAACAGCAACAGTGGCATCATTAGACAATGGTATGTAGGTCTGACCACCAGCAACCATAGTAAACATCACTGAGTTACCATACTGTGATGGCACAACAACTGCTGACTTAACAGCATTGATTTCCTCAGCATCAAATGCTCTTGTAGATTTAACACTCCACTTACCTGCATAAACTTGTAAACTTGCAAAGATATTCATAATATAAGTATGGTTAACCTAAGCACCAAAAGGTTCAAAATGTTAGTTAATTCAAATACAATGGAAGAGTAATGAGTTTAATAGTTATACCACTCACTATAAGCATCACCTCCTGATACAGTATCCACATAATCAGGGTAGCATGATTCAAGGTCATTAATGTAGTTAATAGCTGCATCATACCTGTTAGTTAGGAATTGTACTAAGGTTAATGATAGTACTAAGAACAGTGCTAAGACTGCAATGATAAGATTCTTCTTCATGATTATAATGTTTTTAAGTTCAAATACTATGGATAAGTAATAAGCATTCTGTGCTAAACTAGGAGGGGGAGGAACCCCAAATTCAAAGTCTATGGGGGTGTAATGAGTAATTGATACTCACATAGATAAATATTCTAAAAAAAAAAATTAGAAGTTAGGTCTAACACTCCCCCTACCTTAACTCACTTAGTTAAACTTTTATAATTACTTGCACATGTTATTTATTATACTTACCTTTGCAAAGCAATGAAATATTAGACACTAAACTATATAACTATGAAGAAAGTTTGGAAGTTTATAGAAGATTGGATATGGCAACTACCACAGAATCTATGTGGTATAATCTATAAGAATGCTATTAAGAATGATATAATATCAAATATAAATGCAGACTCTGGGTATAGTATATACCTAAAAAGAAATAATGGTGAAGTTACTCTTGGTAAATACATATTTGTATATCAAAGATACAGTGATTTATCAAAGACAATTCAGCATGAAACAGGTCATGTTAAGCAGAGTAAAATACTAGGTCCATTATACCCTATTGTAGTAGGTATTCCATCAATAATACATGCTGCATTACATAAGAATAAGTGTAAAGATGCTAACTATTATCACTTCTATACAGAAGCTTGGGCTAATAAGTTAGCAGGACTTAAGGTATGATGTCATGTATTTAAGTGGACAAGCCACTTGTTAATACTCTTCTAGTGCTACAGACTAACTTGATTATCAGTGGCTTGACATTTGTTAACTAAAATATATTGCATTTTATTTGCATATATCAATAATTTTACTTACCTTTGCAGAGTCATTTGATAAGAGATACTGCCCCATAGTATAAAGGGTTATTACATATGATTTTGGCTCATATAATGTAGGTTCAATTCCTGCTGGGGTAACTATTTAACTAAATAATGCTCCTTTAGTTCAATGGATAGAACATTGCTCTTCTAAGGCAAGTGTTGGGAGTTCGAGCCTCTCAAGGAGTACTTGGATTTTCTATTTCATAATGTAAATGAACTACAATGGGATAAATTGGATTTCATGTTTTTAGACCACTCTGGTCTGTGAAGATAGGAGTGGTTATTTTTTTAAATGTTGGGTTGGACAAATTGGTTAAGTCACCACCCTTTCAAGGTGGTCAATATGGGTTCAAATCCCATACCCAATACATAATAGTCTATTGGTGTAGAGGTTCAACATGCCACACTGTCAATGTGGAGATGGAGGGTTCAATTCCCTCATAGACTGCAAAGGTAACTATGCAAGGAGTTACTGTTAAGTATCTTGCAATGCTTAACACCCTTGGTTCTGAAAGATTCTTGAGTGCAATAAGAGAATGTAATCAATGTCAATCAAGGTTTAGCAAGTTAGAGAAGTAGTAACCTCACTCCCAGTATAGGGGAGACATCAGTGGTGCAAATCCACTACTTGCAACTAACTGGAAGAGTAAGCCTAATGCTAAGGCAGTAGTCTTGAAAACTACTAGTAACCATATAAAAGTGGTGTGTGGGTTGGAGTCCCACCTCTTCCTCAAAGAGGAAAAACATGAATAGTTTAAAGTATGTAATGTATGGTAGTAGAATACTGGACCCTAATAGAACAGTAATACTAAAACCTTCTACTTGTGAAATAAAGGAGCTAACTCCAGAGGAAAAGAGATTAAAAAGTTTGAGGTATGTTAGAGATAAATGTGATGATAAGTATGGCAGCTTTACCATATATGCCTTAATAGCATTACTAGGAGTATTAGTTAATGCTCAGCTGCAAGGAATATCACTAATATTCAAGTACCCAATACTAATTCCAATGTATCTCTCAGTACCATTTGGAGTATATTTAATAGGTGTTGCATTCCTGCTGTACAGTAAGTATTTAGATAGAAAGATTAGTAAGTTAAGTAATGGTACAGATATTTAGAAAAGAAGGTTGGTGTCTCAACCCTAATGATAAGGTGGTAAATGCTATCTTAAAGAGATGTGAGATTAATAATGGTGAGTGCCCCTGTCATAATACAGGTGAAGATAAGAAATGTCCTTGTTCTGATTATAGAGAACATGATACTTGTCATTGTGGTCTTTACTTAAAGTTGGAGGATTAACCCTAATGGTAAGGGAACTGTTTGCTAAACAGTGAGTAGTCTGAAAGGATGTATAGGTTCAAATCCTATATCCTCCGCAATATAGAGTAGTTGGGTAATTGGTCAACCCCCTGCATTTGGGATGCAGAAATTGGAAGTTCGAGTCTTCTCTACTCTACAAATGGGTCATGTAGTGTAATTGGCTAACACATCACATTTGCACTGTGAAGTTGGGGTTCAAGTCCCACATGTATCCACTTATTTTCATGTTTTCATAATGTTAGAGTTTTTAGTTCACAGGTCTAGGGTACACCTTAAGTACCCTGCACTGCTCCTTAGTTCAGTGGTTTAGAATAGCACTTTTACACAGTGAAGGTCATTAGTTCGATTCTAATAGGAGCAACATTTAATTGGGAGTATAGCTCGAAGGTCGAGCACTTGACTGTTAATCAATAGGTGAAAGTTCGATTCTTTCTATTCCCGCATGGAAGAAATAAGATATTGTAATAAACATGGAAACACTTTATTTGCAGTAGATTCAGAAGGCAGATGGAGGTGTAGAAAATGTAGAGTTGAAGCTGTACAGAAAAGAAGAGAAAGAACCAAAGAAATGGCTGTAGAATACAAAGGTGGAAAATGTTGTATTTGTGGCTATGATAGGTATCTTGGAGCTTTGGAGTTTCATCATTTAGACCCAGATGAAAAAGACTTTGGTATTGGCAATAAAGGTTATACAAGAAGTTTTCAAAAGGTAAAAGAGGAACTTGATAAGTGTATATGTGTATGCTCTAATTGTCATAAAGAAATACATGCTGGGTTAGTAAAGTTATAGAAGTCATGAAAGAGATTAGAAGTAAAATGATTGTTGAGGATAGGAGTAAGGTGAAAGCAGTTCACTTTAAATATCCTGAAATGATGAATGAGAATGCTCAGGAAGAGATTAAGAATGATTATAATGAATTATTATCTCTTGAAGAGGAACTCTATAGTGCAAGAGAAGTTGTGAGAGAGTTAGAAAAGAAACTCGCAGAAAAGAAAAAGAAGTTTGAAGAAAAGACTTTGTTATGTACATTAGAGTTTGAAACAAGTGAGAAAGATATAGTAAACTATGAATCTTATGCACTATTCAAGGGTATGGGTAATGATACATTAGGTCATTATAATAGCTAATATGTATCCTTAGTTTAATGGTAGAATGATGGTCTCCAAAACCATAGGTAGTAGTTCGATTCTATTAGGATATGCTTAGATTGGTACATCTTCTAAAGGTTAGGAAACATCTCTGATAAGGATGCAATCACAGTTCAATTCTGTGTGTACCAACTTAATATTCTGATATACTTCAATAGGTAGAAGGGCACTCTCATAAGGTGTATGCTATAGGTTCGAGTCCTATTATCAGAACTGTGTAGTTAGCTTAATTGGTCAAAGCACTGGATTGTGGCTCCAGAGGATAGAGTTCAAGTCTCTGCTACACCCTTATACTCACTTAGCTCAGTAGGTTAGAGCAGGAATCTTATACATTCAAGGTCAAAAGTTCAAGTCTTTTAGTGAGTACTAATGTCTCTATAGCTGAATGGTAAAGCTACTCCCTCTTAAGGAGAAGATTCTAAGTTCGATTCTTAGTGGAGACACAATCTTAATTGATTAGAGTATTACCCCATAGCTTAATTGGTAGATGTAACTGGCCTTTAACCAGTGGGTTCTGGGTTCGAGTCCCAGTGGGGTAACTATATTGAGGTATAACCTGTAATTGGTAGCAGAAATGACTGTAAATCATTTCCTTAAATGGACTGGGGGTTCGAGTCCCTCTACCTCAACTTCAATAGAAATGCTTGCTCTTAGTTTATGAGTGGTGACTAGGTTAGAGACTAGGATAAACTAAATGGGTACTTGGTGTAGGTGGTTGTTTGCACGTGGGTCTGAAAAACCCAAGGCTTAAGTTCAATTCTTAGAGTTCCCACATTATCTATATCCCTATGCTGCAATTGGTTAGACAGGCTAGTCTTAGAAACTAGTGTTTGTGGGTTCAACTCCCACTAGGGATACAACATTATTTAACAATAAAAAGTATGTGATTTACTTGTATAGTTCAATTAAAATACATACCTTTGTAACATCAAAACAAAGAGATATATGGAATATGGTTTACTAACTCCAATTGAGGATAATGAGGTAAATGAAACATCATTTAATGGTGCAGAATTCTTTATTAACTTCATAAATAAACTAGAAGGTTACAAGACAAAGTGTAAGAATCTTCACTGGGCAGCACCTAAGAAGAATATTCATGTTTACTTAGATGACTTTCTAGAGAAAGTCGAAGACTTTCAAGATATTCTAGCAGAAGGTTATATGGGAATTTTAGGTAAGATGCAGCCTAATGTTATTAAAGGAGTCCCTAGTGATGCACTAAATGCAATGGACTTCATTGAAGAAGTTAGGAGTAATACACTAGCTTTCTATGATAAGATTCCCCAAGAAACAATCTATGTTGGTATCAAGTCTGAGTGTGAGACTTTCATTCAAGAGGTTAATCAATACAAGTATTTATTTAGCTTGTGTGATATTAGACCTTACTAATAGCTTAGTGGTGCAACTTGGTAGACACAACAGACTTAAACCCTGTACAAGTGAGGGTTCAACTCCCTCCTAAGCTACTAAGTTAATGCTTCTTTCATATAAAGGTTATTATGCCTCTCTTGTAAAGAGGTCATGTGGGTTCAATTCCTACAAGAAGCTCAAGAAGTTACTAAAAGCTGTGTTCCATTCAGTGACAGAGTAACATTCCTTGGCTCAATGGAAACTAGGTTTTTATCATTTTTCCCTAGTGAGATGTGAAGGAAGGTGCTGGCTAAGGTCATCCCAGCAAGAGAAGTACCAGTTGCCAAATCTTCTCAAATGCAAGTATAGCACAATGGTCAGTGTGAGAGCCTTCCAAGCTCAGGATGAGGGTTCGATTCCCTTTACTTGCTCAATGCAGGTTGGTGTAAAGGCTAGCATTTGAGGCTCATAACCTCAAGATAGGGTTCGAGTCCCTGCCTGCCACTATTAGAAACTAAAAGCAATATAGCTATGGGAGAGAAAGAAGAAGTTAAAGCTACATATATGACAGCATTTGCTGAGAACAGCATTAGAGCTATTGTAGAAAGAGCTAATGAATTAGAGATTAAAAGAGAGAATATAGTGTCTCTTCTTAGTGAGAGAGGTCAGTATGTTCTAGTATATTACAAGTAAACTTAGAAAACATGGAAAGAGAAATGGGAGAAGTGTTAGTTGCAGGACCTGAAATTCTAAAGAATTTGATTATCTTTGAAGCTGTAACTAAGTATAAGTCAGTTGCAAGAGCAATGAGAAGAGGTGATGTAACTAAGTTTGGTACTCTTGTACCTAAGAGACCTTTTAATAACAGAGCTAATACCTCTACTAGAAAAGGTACTCACAGTAGAGTAATGAATGAGACTAAGAAGAATATTTATGGAAGACTTACAGGACAAGCAATCTGATTATAACAATGAACCTGTAGAATACTGCACACGTTGTTTATCTCTTGCAATAAGAGATGTAAATGGTCAACCATACTGTGATAAGTGTGGCTGCACTAAAACAGCCAAAACAGATATACATACATGGGAGAAGAAGTATGGAACTGTATATGGTGGTAGTTATGTAACTAAGAAATAAGAGTAGAATGGAAAAAGAATTAAAGATTGAAGGTACTTGCACTACTGGTGGTTGCAAGCAAGATGCTCCTCAAGAGTTAACTAGAGAGCAGTTAGTTGGTATGTTGCACCAAATGTCTGAACAAGACAGAAAGTTGTTTGAAGAGAATAAGCAATTGAGAGGTGTTATTGAGGAAATGAATATGACTAATCTATTCAAGAGATTAGATTATCTATTCAAAGTAATCACAGAAGATAACAAGTATCTTACTACTGAGTTCAAGAGTAAATGTGCTCAAGAGATTGAGTTCTTGATGACTCAACCAGAACAAGAAGCACCAGAAGAATAAGGAGTATAACTATGGAAGTGGCTGTTAATAATGTAATTAGAATACCTTGCAGTTTGAAAATGTTGTTTAGGCATTGGTTTCTATTTTTGAAGCCATTTCATAAACTTACTGACAGAGAGATTGATGTAATCACTGCCTTTACTTATGAAAGATACCTACTTAGTAAGGTAATATCAGACTCTGATATACTTGATAAAGTGGTAATGTCAGAAGATACAAAGAAGAAAGTAAGAGAAGAGAGTAACATAACTCTTGCTCACTTTCAAGTGATTATGGGAAAGCTGAGAAGGAACAAAGTCATCATAGATAATAGGATAAATCCAAGGTTCATACCTAATATCACTGATGAAAATGGTTCATTTAAACTAATGCTTTTATTTGATATTCAATGAGTTATCAAGAGATATTAAAGAGAGTATCTGAGAAGCTGAACCTTCCTTTGGAAGTAGTGAAGGAGGCTTATGAGTCCTATTGGTTATTTATAAGGCAGTCTATTACAGACTTACCTTTGAGAGAAGACTTGAGTGAAGAGGACTTTAACAAGTTAAGAAGTAACTTTAACATACCTTCCCTAGGCAAACTTACCTGCACTTATGAAAGGATGAAAGGAGTTAAAGAAAGATTTAAGTACATAAATAGAATAAGAAATGAAAGTAATAAAGAAAGTTAGACCTCAGTTCACTGGTTTGATTACAACCATGAACATGTTTGAGGAAAAGGATATGTATATCAAAGGAACTAGCTTAATTGATGGAAGAAAGATTAAGAAATCAATTGATGAGTTCCAGACAGTAGTAGCTGTAGGGCCACATGTGAATGGTATTCAAGTAGGTGATTTAGTACATATTGACCCTACAAGATTTATGAAGCCTGTCCAAGTTAGGAAGCCTAATCAGCCAGACTCATTAAAGACTGGCATGGAGGAATACTCATCAGAGATGAGGTATCAATTTGATGTCATTGAACTTGATGGTAAGCCTTACTTGAAGTTACAAGACAGAGATGTCGATTATGTAGTTGAGGAATATGAAGAAGTTGAAGACTTTGACCCCAATCCTACAATTGTTACTGAGGAACACCTTAAGGGTAAACCCAGACTTGAATTAAACTAATAACAAGCCTAGCCTAATGAATAGGCTGGGCTTTTTTAATTTATATACCTATGAGATTAATGAAATTTGAAGGCTATACTCTTACTATAGAGCCAGAAGCTCTTGTTATAAAGAGCATTAGAACTTTATGGAATAGAGATAAGACCCAAAGCAAGGAAAGAGCACTAGCTGAGTTAGGCTATATCTACTTTATGGTTGACCCTAGAAGTACTTATTCTTACTTGACTGACTTAGCTGATAGGTCAGAGAAGATAGTACTTGAGGAAGGTTTACCTAAGAATTGGAAACCTGATAAGATAGTACAAGAAGCGATGAAGTCTTATGGAGACTCAGTAATTACTACGTCATCTCTTCTATTAGAAGACACTAGAGTAGCAGTTGATAAGTTAAGGAAATATTTAAGAGATATAGACCTTACTGCTGAGGATGATAAGAATAAGCCTAAATACCCCCTTAACACTGTAACTTCCTCTATTAAGTTAGTTCCCTCATTAGCTGAGGACTTAATGAAAGCTGAAAGAATAGTAGCTCAAGAGATAATAGAAAGTAACAAGATGAGAGGTCAGAAAGAAAAGACTATATTGGAGGATGGGCTTTAGTAACTAACTGTAAATTAAGCAATTATGGAATTAAAATTTATAGTATATGAGCATGTTAATCTTTTTAATAATAAGAGATACATAGGAATTACCTCTCAAATACCTGAGGTTAGATGGCAGAGAGGTAGTGGTTATAGAGAGAATACTATATTCTTTAGGGCTATTAAGAAATATGGTTGGGATAATTTTGAGCATAACATATTATATGAAGGTTTGTCAAATAGAGAAGCTCTAGAGATAGAAAGTACCCTGATTAAGAAGTATAAAAGCCTAGGAGTCAGTTATAATATATCTGATGGGTATGAAGAATTAGGTATTTCTAAAAGAATACCTATAATAGTATATGACACAGGTGGAAATTATGTAGGAGCATATATTTCAATTCATAAAGCAAGTATAGAATTAGGTATACCCGAAACTAATATAACTATGGCTTTAAGTAATAAGTATAATATAACTCAAGCAAAAGGATATGTATTTCTTAAAGAAGGTGATAATATATTAGATAAATTAGATAAAGTAAATAAGAGACATTCTTCTGCTAGAAGGCCAGTGATTCAATTAACTAAAAATGGACAGATATTAGCTGAGTTTAATAGTGTATCTGATGCAGCTAACAGCCTAGGTTGTGGTACAGGCTCAATATCAAATTGCCTAAAAGGTAGATATAAAACAGCAGCAGGATATAAATGGAGATATAAGGTATGAGAATAGAAGATGTAGTAGAATCACTAAATCAGTATATAGAGGATATTAGAAAATCTAAGCTCCTAGAAGCTAAATCCTTTCTAGTACTGAAAAGACACATAGAACCTTCTGAGCATTTTAAAGCTTATAAGGTTGCAATAGTAGAGATATTTGTAGTCAATGGACCAACAAACTATATATTAACTACTCATAGTTATCAAGGTAGATTAGTATCTTCTCAAGAAGAAGAGGTACTTTTAGACCTTGAAAGACAAGTAGTTAAAACACTGTTTGGAATAGTAAACACTGATATATTTGATAAAATAGTAAAGGGAGAATACAATGAAGATACTATTGGAAACTAATGAATTCCAAACACCAATCACTGATGAGTTACTTGAAAGATACCCTAAAGAAGTTCAAGAGCAATTCTTTGATTATGTGAATAATGTGGAGTTTATTAAAAGACTAATATCTCCTAAGAGGAAAAGAGCTAAAGATATGCCTAAGGATGCTGATGGTAAAATAATTGTAGATTTACTTAACCCCCATATCCTTGAGGATATGGACTACTTTAGAGAGACAGCTTTACATAAGAAAAAGACTGGTAAATATACTGACCTTAGACCTAATGGTAATCCTAATTCAGACTATATGAAGTGGTTGAGAAGAGAAACTCAAAGGTGTTGGTATGGTATGGTTAGACCTTCTGATGGTGAATGGATTACAGGTGATATGTATTTCTATTTGAATTACATGCCTATTGAACTTACTGAGAAGATTGAAGGTCAGAAGAAAGCTGTAAACAGAGTAACATCTACTCCTAAAGCATGGGAGGGTGCATATCTGTGGTTCCATTATGTACATCAAGCAAGATATGGTGGATTATATGATTGGGATGGCGGCAAAGATGCTATTCAGATAGCTACTAGAGGTGCTTCAAAGTCATTCTCTTGTGCTTCTATGTTAGGTAAAGATTTCATAGTTGGGGAGAATGAGAACTATAATAAGAAGGTAAATGCTTTCATATTAGCTGCTGAAAAGGGTACTCTTAGTGATAAGGATGGTACTCTAAAGAAGTTTGAAGCATGTGCTGACTTGAATGCAGAGTTAATGCAGTGGCCAGCTAGAAGACTATACTCTTCACTTGATAAGATGACTTGGGAAATGGGTTATCTTGATGCTGAAACTGGGCTTAAGAAAGGAACTAGAAATAGTGTATTCGGAGTAACAACTAATGATAACCCAGAGAAGGCTAGAGGTAGTAGAGCAGCTAGAATTATATATGAAGAGATAGGTAAGTTCCCTAAGTTTCAAGTGGCTTGGACTACTAATGAACCTTCTGTTAGAGAAGGTAAAGAGACATGGGGTCAGCAAATAGGTATTGGTACTGGAGGTTCAGAAGGTTCTAACTTCTATGGTATTCTACAGATGCTTTATAATCCAAGAGGTTACAACATCTATGCACTGCCTAATATCTATGACAAGAATGCTAATGGCAAAGGTGAGACTGTATTCTTCTTTGGAGCTTACTTAAATAGAGGTGGTTTCTATAATGAAAATGGAGTATCAGATGTAGTAGCTACTATACTTGATATTCTGATGAAGAGATACACAGTTAAGTATAACTCTACTGACCCTGCCAGACTAACTCAGGTAGTAGCTGAGAGACCTTTGACTATTCAAGAAGCTATTATGAGAAAGGAATCTTCTCTCTTCCCTGCTGCACAGTTAAGTGACAGGAAGAATGAGCTTGATGCTAATCCTAATATCTATGATGATGTTTATACAGGTAGAATGGTAATTAAGAATGGTAAGCCAGACTTTGTACCATCAGATGTGAATGTTATTAGAGAATTCCCACATAAGGATAATAAGCTTGAAGGAGGTATAGAGATATTCCAGCTACCTAAGAAAGACAGTAGTGGCAATGTTCCTTATAATAGGTATATTGCAGGTACTGACCCTGTAGATGATGATGATGCTAAAGAATCTCTATCACTTCAATCTACTTTCATATTAGACCTATGGACTGATGAAATAGTAGCTGAATACACTGGTAGACCTACATTTGCTGATGATTATTATGAGCAATTGAGGTTACTTCTAATGTTCTATAATGCAAGAGATAACTATGAAAACAACAAGAAAGGTTTGTTTGCATACTTCAATAAAATGAACTCTTTGTATTTACTTAGTGACAGATTGGAGTACTTGAAGGATAAAGAGATAACAAAGGTGCCTGGAGTTGGTAATAACAGTAAGGGTTACACAGCTAATAAGTTTATCAATAGGTATGGTAGGTTGTTATATAGAAACTGGTTACTTACACCTGTTCCTACTATACAGATAGTAGATGGTGAACAGACTGAAATGATGGTTCCAAGACTATATACCATGAAGAGTAGAGCACTTATTCAAGAGTCTATTCAATGGGAATCTTTAGGTAACTATGATAGAGTTTCAGCTATGACTGCCCTAATGTTATACAGAGAATTCATGGTTATACAATATCAAGGAGACTTTAGCCAAGAGGGAGTTGAGGCTAATGATAAGACCTATCTTGGTAATGATAAGTTCTTTTCAGATAACTATGATAATAGAGTGTATAGAGGTTCACAGTGGGCTGTGAGGGGGCAGTAAATTTAGTAAAGAATGTAGGTAAGTCTAAATAATCCACTTATACTATTGCATGAGTGGATTATTTTACTTACTTTTGCAAGTGTTTAATGAAAGGTAATTATGGAAGAAGAGAAGTATATAGTATATCTCCATGTTAATAAGATTAATGGAAAGATATATGTAGGAATAACACACTATACTAATCCTGAATTAAGGTGGAGGTGTGGCTATAAGAACAATCCACATTTTACTGCTGCTATAAGTAAGTATAGTTGGAGTAACTTTGAACATATAATTCTATTCAAGAATTTACCTAAAGAGGTAGCTTGTAGAGAAGAACAGCTACTTATTAAAAGATATAGGAAGAAAGGGAAATGCTATAATATATCTGATGGTGGAGAGGCTACTACTCAAACTAAAAGTATTAGAGATAAGATTTCTAAAGCACTCAAAGGTAAACCTAAGTCAGAAGAACATAAAAGAAAGTGTAGTATAGCAGCACTGGGAAAACATTGGAGCAAGAATAAAGAAGCAGTATTACAGTCTGTAAGTACTAGAAAAGCAAAAGGAGGCTATAAAACTCCTACTTGGTTAGGGAAATATGATAAGTCTGGAAGTAATAATCCATTCTATGGTAAAAAACACTCAGAGGACTCTTTAGCTAAGAAGTACAAAGCTGTCCTGCAATTAGATATACATAATAAATACATACAAGAATATAAATCAATCAAAGAGGCTGCTGATACAGTTGGTATATCAAAAACTCATCTAGTGGCTGCTCTAAAGGGCAGGTCTAAAACAGCAGCAGGATTTATATGGAAATATAAGGAGGACAATATATGAACATCGAATTTGCCAATTTCCCTCGACAAATGTTGCCATACTCTCAGAAAACTAAAAAGTGGCGCAAAGACTGCGTGTTGTGGGGAAATAATAAGACATTTTTTAATTACTCATTAGTTAGGAAGTCAGTCATACATAAGCAAATAAACTATAACTTGCTTCGTGGGAAATTAAATATGCAAGATATGCAACTAATATTGAATCCTGATGATTTGAAAGCTGGGTTTATTCCTGATAGGATACAACATTATCCAATTATGCAGTCCAAATTAAACCTTCTTAGAGGTGAAGAAAGTAAGAGAGTGTTTGACTTTAGAGTAGTTGTAACTAATCCTTTAGCTATCTCAGAAATAGAGAACAATAAGAAGAATGAGTTATTACAGAGACTTCAAGAAGAGATAAGTGATACTTCACAAAGTGAAGATGAATTCAATGAAAAGCTTGAGAAGATTAATGACTACTATACCTATGAATGGCAAGACCTTAAGGAGATAAGAGCTAATGCACTTCTTAATCATTATATCAAGGAATATGATATTCCTCTTATGTTTAATGAAGGGTTTATGGATGCTATGGCAGTAGGTGAAGAGATATATCAATGTGATATAGTAGGAGGTGAGCCTGTACTTGAGAGATTAAACCCTCTTAAAGTAAGAATCTTCAAATCTGGTTATAGCAATAGAATAGAAGATGCTGATATTATTATTCTTGAAGATTACTGGAGTCCAGGGAGAGTTATTGATACTTATTATGATGTCCTTACAGCTAAGGACATTAAGTATATTGAAACTCTACCAGACCATATAGGTCAAAATACAATAGATAGCATGGATAATATTGATGAGAGATATGGCTTTGTTAATGCTAATATGATTGGTGATGAAGTCACTGCATCAGATGGTTTCTACTTTGACCCTGCTAACTTGTTCCCTGAAAGTGTAGGTACTTCCTTACTTCCTTATGACTTGGCTGGTAACTTAAGAGTGCTTAGAGTATATTGGAAGAGTAAGAGAAAGATTAAGAAAGTTAAGTCATATAATCCACAAACAGGTGAAGAAGAGTTTAACTTCTATCCAGAAGATTATGTGATTAACAAGGCTAGAGGTGAAGAAGAATACTCAATGTGGATTAATGAAGCATGGGAGGGAACTATGATTGGTAATGAGATATTTGTTAATATGAGACCAAGATTAGTTCAATATAACAGACTCTCTAATCCATCAAGATGCCATTTTGGTATCGTAGGTTCAATCTATAACTTAAATCAAGGAAGACCTTTCAGTTTAGTAGATATGATGAAACCTTATAACTATCTGTATGATGCAATTCATGATAGATTGAACAAGGCTATAGCTAATAACTGGGGTGCTTTAGTGAGGATGGATTTAGCTAAGGTTCCTAAAGGTTGGGAAGTAGATAAATGGATGTATTATGCTAAAGTAAACCACATACTTGTAGAAGACTCTTTTAAAGAAGGTAACTATGGTGCTGCTGCTGGTAAACTAGCAGGAGCTATGAATAATGCTTCAACAGGTGGTATTAACTTAGACCAAGGTAATTACATTCAGCAATTAGTCAATCTTCTTGAGTTTATCAAGATGGAAATGGCAGAAGTTGCAGGTATTACTAAGCAAAGAGAAGGTCAGATTAGCAATAGAGAAACAGTAGGTGGAGTTGAAAGAGGTAATCTACAGTCATCACATATTACTGAATGGTTATTCATTCAACATGATGATGTCAAGAAGAGAACTCTTGAGTGTCTCCTTGAAACAGCTAAGATAGCTCTTAAAGGCAGGTCAACCAAGTTCCAATACATACTATCAGATACATCAACTAGAATAATGGAGATTGATGGTGATGAGTTTGCAGAAGCAGACTATGGCTTGGTAGTAGATAATAGTAATGGAACTCAAGAGTTAAATGCTAAGCTTGATACTTTAGCTCAAGCTGCCTTACAGACACAGACTTTATCCTTCTCCACTATCACTAAGCTCTACACTTCAAGTAGCTTAGCTGAAAAGCAGAGATTGATAGAGAGAGATGAACAGCAAATTAGAGAAAGACAACAACAAGCTCAACAAGAACAGTTACAGGCTCAACAGAACATAGCTCAAGCTCAGATGCAACAGAAACAAGCTGAAATGCAATTGAAAGATACTATGAATGTTAGAGATAATGAAACTGCAATTCTAATAGCTCAAATGGGTAAATATGCTAATGAGGAGACTAGTGAAGATGTTGAGTTCAGTGAGGAAGCTAAAGCTAATCTTGCTGAGAAGATAAGACAGTTTGATGAGAAGATGGCTTTTGATAACAAGAAGCTAAAAGTAGAGAGCAGGCTGAAAGAGAAACAAATAAATAAGAAACTAAATAATACTAAGTAATATGAAAAGAATTAATAGTATAATTGAGTCAGAATTTGCCCCAGCATCAAAGAATGATATGTGGTTATTCAAAGGCTCATTAAAGTACTTTGGACCTAGTGGTTGGGCTGACATTCAAGCAGCTATTGAAGGCTCAGTAGATTGGGATGGTATAACTAATAAACCAAACTTTGCTACAGTAGCTACAAGTGGAAGTTATAATGACTTATCAGACAAACCTACTATACCTCCAGCTTACACTCTTCCTGCTGCAACTATAAGTACAATAGGAGGTGTAAAGAAGGCTACTAATGTGGATAATTTAGCTACTGGAGCTGAGTTAGCAACAGTAGTTACTAAGGTGAATGCAATTCTGTCTGCATTAAAGGTGGCAGATATAATGGTTGAAGATGCAAACTAATATACTATGTTTTTTACACAAGAAGATTATAGAAAAATAGAGAAGTGGCTATTAGCAAATAGTGTTAAAGATACTGAGTTTGCTAGAGCTTCTCTACCTCTTAAAGGTAATGAGACAGTAGCATTTGTACAAGATGGTAAGAATGTTAATGTATTCTTGAAGGATTTGATAGAACAAATCTTTCTGTTGGGGGTATCAGACTTTCTTAATGTTACAGATAAGTATGGTGAATCAAGAATTAGCCTTACTCAAGCTATTCAACTAATACCTTATAAGAGTAGAAAGATTGGTCAAGTTATTACCTTTCTTGATGAAGATGGAGAATGGAAACTATTCCAATTTCAAGGAGAAAGGGTGAATCAATGGAATAATGCAACTTTATGGGTTGATTTAATTAAGAGAATACAAGGTATATCTATTATAGATAGTGAAGATATAACAGCTACTGTAGATAACTTGAATCAAACTTCCTTAACATTTGCAGATAAGAACTATAATACTACTGACTATTCAGGTTTAGGTAGAGTGTATCTTAGAAAGAATATCCAGTCTGTAGTTAATCCTAATACTGGGATAACTTATTCTACTAACCTTCTCACTCAAGACATGTTGAGTAAAGAAAATACTATATATATCATACAGTATGACTATAGTTTAAACTACCAGACTATTACAATCCCAGAAGGCTGTGTACTACAGTTTGAAGGTGGTAGTATAAGTACTGGCACACTATCAGGGAATAATACTATTATTACAGCAGAGCCATACAATATATTCAAAACTATAGGATTTGCAGGAACCTTTAATATTGAAAAAGTAATTCCAGAATGGTTTGGAGCTAAAGGGGATAATAGTACCATAAATACTAAACCTTTTCAAGATGCTATAGATTTTGCTGAGTTTGCAGCAACTAATGTAGAGTTTCAATCAGGGGATTATGTAATAGATGGTACACTGTATATAAGGAAGCAAAGTAGAATACACATTACAGGTATGGGTAAGTATAAAACATTCATATACCTAAAAACTACAAGCCCTGTAAATTCTATGATTGATATAAACTCTCCAGAAGTGACAACTTACTACCAGTTTATAAGAATTAAGGATTTATCACTATATGTAAATAATAATGCTGATTATGGTATATATGCTCCTAAATTAACTGCAAGTGAAATTGATAGTATAACCATCTTTGGGGCAAGTAATTATGCTCTAAGGATAGAGTATGGATGGTCTAATATATTATATAATTGCGCATTTTCAAGAGGTACTAATGGAGTCTACCTTTATAGAAGTGCTAATGCTATAATGATGAGACAATGTACATTCACTAATCTTAGTGGAGTAGGTTTACATATGGAAGCTGGTAATGCTATTAGTGTAATGGACTGTGACTTTGAATTTGTAAAGGGGGTTCCTATTTATATTAAGAATAGGGTTACTAACCTTACAGTAAATGGATGTTACTTTGAAGGTAATAATGAAACTGGATTTGATTTTACTAATGTTGTTTTCAATGTAAAAACTTCAATTATAATAAATGGGTCTGCTATATCAGCAGATACTTCTTTTGGGGACACTTATAAAAATGAAAGTATAGTAATAACTAACAATTATTTTAATGAGTGGTTCACAAATTCTATTGTATTTGCAGCTTCTGTCATTGGATTAAATATTAGGGATAACTATTTCTTGAAGGAAGATAAGGATTGTTATATATTTGATGCTCCTATATGGGATAGTGCTGTTACCCTTGAGCAAGTTCAAATAGGAAACAATCCTATGTTTAGTGGTAATTTTATATCACCTCCAGAAACACAGAGCTATCTTACAGCTTGTGATATAAGAGTTGAGAATGCTATAAGAAAGAATTATCTTCCCTCAATAATGTCATGGGTAAAAAGTAATTCATCCTTAATATTTTCTGGTAAATACACTGATAAATATAATGGATTGAATACATTTGAACTGCAACAATCTAATCCTGCAAACATTTACTATAGTATAAATACTACTGAACTTGCTGGGAAATGGATACAGTTTAGGTGTAAATATAAAACTTTATCACCTAATGTTAACCTTCACATGGGTATAAGTTTTGCTGATAAGTCAATTAATATTGGAAATACATCTCTTATTGCCACTCCATCTGATTGGTTAGATAGGTCTGCCTATTTATATATTCCAGAAGGGGTTACAGAGATAAATGTTTCATTTAGAATATATAGTAGTTTTCAAAACACCCCAGTATCTATTGCTATGACACAGCCTATCTTAGCTGAAATAGGTACTATATATGAGGATTATTTTGGTGATATAGACTTCAATAAAATTATTACTCAATATCTTAACCCCATATTTGGTTCTGGATGGGAGAATGGAGATATAGTATATGTAAGGAATAAAGGTATAATTTATGGTACTCCTTATCTTATCTATAAGGATGGGGCATGGTATAATTTTGATGCTACCTTATTAGATAAGGTAACTATAATCTAAATTAAATAAAGTAGTATTTGACATATAAGTCAAGTACTACTTTTACTTGCATATATAAGAACTTTTACTTATATTTGCAAGCAATAAAACAATATAAAAATATGGCTTTAAATATAACAATAAATAAGGTAAGTGTAGCAGCATCTTTTGCTGCTGGAGCTACAGTAGCAACTGCTGTTGCATCTGGAGGAACTACTCCTTATGTATATAGTTTAGCTACAGGTGGAGATAAGTTTGCTATTAATAGTTCTACAGGAGTAGTTACTACTATTGCAGCTATGGATATAACTAATATTGCCTCCTTTAGTGTTACTGCTACAGATAGTACTACTGGAACTGCTCTCACTATTACCTCAGATGTAATTTATCCTCCTATCCAAGCTGCAATCAGAAGTAAGTTTGATAGGACAAATGTGATATATAAAATCACCAAAGATATAGACTTAGGTCATGGTGTATTAACTATTCCAGCAGGATGTACTCTTGACTTCCAAGGAGGTACTATTACAAATGGCACAATTGTTGGAAATAGTACTAAGATTAATGCAGGATTACAAAAGATATTTGATATAAATACTGTATTAACTGGTAGTTGGAATATATCTAATATTAATGTTAAATGGTTTGGTGCCAAGGGGGATGGAATTACTGATGATACTATAGCTATTCAATCAGCTATAAATAGTTTTCCAAAAGTATATTTTCCAAATGGAAAATATGTTATTACTTCTCCCATAAACTTCACAAGAAATTATTCTCTTAGTGATTACTATAAGAGAGAATATATAGACCAAATAAGTATAGAAATTATAGGAGAGAATAAGACCAATACTATTATTAATAATAAAGGAAATGGTTATGCTTTTATAATAGATGGGAATGTAAATAATACATCTACCACTTCTACTGTACTTGGACAAACTAATAATACATTATCTAATATCCAAATTATTGGTGATGGGGTAAATAATGGTGTATATCTTAATAGTATAACAGGACTTATCATAAGTAATATATTTTTTAAAAATATAGGGAATGCTATAGTATTTGGAGGCTCTAATCCTGTAGATGCAGGTACTACATCTAATATAGATGTTAGTAATTGCCAATTTATGTATTGTAATAATGGAATTGTCTCTGAAATAAGTAGAATATCAGGATGTAGTATAAGTTCTTCTATATTTAGATATATTCACAATTGGGCTATTTCTTTAACTTCTATAGAGACTTCTATAAAAGGATGTTCTATATCTTCATGTGGTAACAATGACACTAATAATAGTGGGGGTATAAAAATATTTACTGGAATTAATGCTTCTTTGAATAGGGGTTTAGAAATAAATAATTGCGAATTTGAAGCTAATAAATGGCAAGATATATTACTTAATAATATACACGGGGGTATTATAAGTTCCTGTATATTTCATCCATATTATAGCATACCTACAGGTTCTAATAATGAACAGGTATGTATAAATGTAAATGGAGATTTATTGAATCCAAAACAATCTGGAGAATCATATGGGGTTAGAGCTGTGGATATTAATGGTTGTAGGATGCAACCTCCATCAATTCCAACAGGAGAAGTTAATAGATTCCTAAAAGTAACTGGACATTCAGATAGAATTAATCTTAACAGTCTATCTTTATTAATAGATTCTCAGTTTGAGAATTATGTATATACAGATAGGGATTTTGTTACTAACTTTAAAAATAAAGTGTTTCCTCCTGTAGGAAAAGCCTCTTTAGTATATAATCCTAATATAGGAGGAGTAACAGGGGATGGGTCAGTTGCTTATTTTAAGAATCTTAGTGAATACACTGTTATTGATTTTGATTTATCATCTGGAGTAGATGGGGCTGGAGTTGTAAAAGGTGGTTGTTTTAATACTAATAAAGACTTTGTTGCTCCATATAATGGATATTATAAGGTAGATGCTATTGTAAATATAAATAACCCTAATAACAAAACAGTAGTTCTTGGAATTAGCGGAGCTACTTTTATAAGAACACAAACTAATAGTAATTGTATTGTAAGTTCTTGTATTCTTCCCTTATTAAAGGGGCAAACTATTCAATGTTTTATAGTAGCTTCTGGAGGGGAAAAAGATATTACCTTTTCCTCCTATTATACTCCATTTTCATTTAGTGTTGAAGCTATTTAAAGATTTTATAATATATGAAAGATATACAACAACTAATTAAGAAGAATAGTCAAGAGGGAAGATATGAAGACATCTTCCCTAAGACTTTTATTGATGCAGTCTTAGATAAGGAAAGTGGGGTAACATTGACAGATATACTTGCAATGTTTAATATGCTATTCTTATCTTATAATGGTAGTAGAAGTCAAACAAGGCTACAAGTTCCTTCCAGCCTTAGAAGGGAAGGGTTATGGGTTACTTATGTCTTATATGATAAGACAGTAGTTACTGAATGGTATAGTGCAGAAGCTATTGATGATACTACCTTTGGAGATAGTGCAAACTGGAGAGATGGTAGTAATGCACTTGTAGGTGATATATCTATATCCTCAGATGGGTATTGGGTAATCAATGGAGAAGTTACTAACATTAAAGCACAGGGAGAAGCTGGTATTACTCCTATTCTTAGGGTAGGTTCTAATAATCACTTACAAGTTTCATATACTAATGGTAGTACCTATGTAGATGTATCCTCTAATCCTGTGTTTACTCAGTTTAGAGTAAGCAATAATAAGCTTGAGCAATCTGTTGACTTAGGTCTTACTTGGACTGTAGCCTCTGATTATATTGCAGCATGGTTTAGATTTACAGGAACTACTGGTAGCAGCCAAGCTGATAATGTTGGTAAGATACAGATTAGTAGAGATAATGGTGCTACATGGTCTGATTTAAGTGGAGAATTTACTAATAGTTTACATATTAAAGGATATGTAGCTACTGTAGGTGCTCTCCCCTCTACTGCTGTTCAAGGAGATATTTATGGTGTTGGTCCTACTTATGACCCAAGTGATACTGCACAAACTAATCCTATATATCAGTTATATGTTAAAGATAGTACTGGATGGGTAGATAATGGTAGATTTACATCTATAGCTGCTGGTGTAGTTCAAGATACTGGAAATAGTGAAACTGCGGTAATGAGCCAAAAAGCTGTAACTAATTCTTTAAGCTCTAATTATAAAAACTTTAGAGGCACTACAGATAGCAGACCTACTTTAACTGAGGATGATTCAGGATTTCCATTTTATGATACTACTTTAAAAAAGTATATTTGTTGGGATGGAAATGTTTGGACTAACTTTGATGGTAGTGCTCTTACTTAACTAATATTTTAGTAGTACAATCAATAAATCACTTATACTATTGTATGAGTGATTTATTTTATATAGATTTGTATTAAAATAGAGAAGATATGGAATTAATTAAATTAATAAAGATGTTATTTACACCTATAAAAGATGTAAATGAATTAAATCTTATAGGAATGAAGCATTTCCCATTTAAAGGGTATAAATATATGATGTGGTGTGGTAATATTATATATAGAGGAAATGAAACTCCTATTATAAGTGAAGAAAGCTTGACCCATGAAACCATTCACCTTATGCAGGCTAAAGTTAAAGGGAGCTGGATTAAATATTATTGGTCATACTTTATTCAATGGATGAAAGGTAATCCTATCATTCACCCTGCTTCCTCAGCTTATTATACTATTCCTTATGAGATGGAAGCATATGCCAACCAACATAATAAGGAGTATATTGATAATTATCATGGGCAATTTTTACACTGCTATGTTATTAAAGATAGAAAGAAGACTTACAAGTTAAAAGGAGGTACTCCAAGAACTTGGAAAGTATATCTTAAAACTATTAAGTTAGAACTATGAAAAGGATAATAACATTAATAATATTAGCACTTATAGCAGGTATCTCTTATTTATATACAGAGAATCTAAGATTAAATCATGAATATAAAATAGCTGCTGAGAATATTAAAGCCTATGATGCACAATTGAGTGGACTTGAAGGTGATAATAGAGTATTAAAACTAACAGTTGAACAGCTTAATTACTTCAATGATTCCATCACTAAGAAGATAAAGGAAGCACAGAAAGAGTTAAATATAAAAGACTCTAAGTTAAAACAAGCTCAGTATGAGTTATCTTTTGCAAGTAGAAAAGATACTATTCTTTTGAAGGATACTATATTTAGCTCTACCTTTACTTCACTTGATACTATAATGGGAGATAAATGGTTTAGCAATAGAATACAATTATCCTATCCTAACCTTATCTCTTCTAGTGTTAGTTTCAAAAGTGAGAAGTTTTGCTTTGTACAATTAAGAAAAGAAACTATCAAACCTCCTAAGAAATTCTTTTTAGCTAGATGGTTTCAGAAGAAGCATTATGTATCTATAGTAACAATAAAAGAGAACAATCCTTATATAGAAATAAAAAACAGTAGATTTATACAGATAATAGAATAGATATGGAAATGGATACTATACAGATTATTAGTTTAGTACTTGGGTCCAACTTGGTTAATACTATAGTTACAGCATGGATTTCTAGAAGAAAGAATACTGCTGAGGTTAATAAAACCAATGCAGAAGTTGATGGAACTCAACTAGATAATCTTGCGAAGCAACTAGAGTTCTACAAGAAGTTGGTTACTGACTATAAACACCAATTAGAAGAGTACATTCAAATAAGTGAGGAAAACAGGTTAGAGCTTATTAGGCTAAGGAAAGTAGTTGGTAAGATGGTCAATGATGTTTGCTTAGCCAAGGGGTGCAACAAAAGGGTGTATATTGATGATAAGGCAGTTGGAGATTTGCTTGGTGGAGTTAAAGAGGATATTAAAATTAAAGTAGATAACAATGAGACGATTGATTAGTTATAATGTATTTGAAGGAGACCCTAACTTAATTGCAGAAGTTCAAATTCTAGTGATTAGAGATGCTAGTGTTGAAGGTAAGATTATAGATATTCAGCAAAGAGTTAATAGTAAACTAGTATCTATAATAACAGATAAGTTTACCTTTGCAATTAACCCTACTCCTGCTGATGCCACAGTAGTTATCAATGGTTCAACTACTAAGAGTATTAGGGCAGCTAAAGGACATACAGTTACTTGGTCTGTATCAAAGACAGGGTTTGTAACTCAGTCTGGTAGTGAGGTAATCTCAGGTGATGTATTAAAGAATATAACATTAGTAGAATCTGGCAGTTAATGAAACTATTATTAAGAAGAATATTTAAAGGACCTAGATATACTATTGGAAAACTCTTCATAAATGGTGTTTATGAGTGTGACACTTTGGAAGACCAGGACAGAGGATTAACAAGTCAAATGTCACTTGAAGAGATTAAAGCTAAGAAGGTATATGGGGTAACAGCAATTCCTACAGGTACATATAGTATTAATATGACTACTGTAAGTCCTAAGTTCAAGGATAGAGCATGGGCTAAGCCTTATAAAGGCATACTTCCTAGACTAGAGAATGTAAAAGGGTATGAAGGAGTACTAATACATGTAGGTAATAAAGCTGAGGATACATTAGGTTGTATCCTAGTTGGAGAGAACAAAGTTAAAGGTCAAGTCATTAATAGTACAGCAACATTCTATGAGTTAATGACTGTATTATTGAAGGCTCAAAGTGCAGGAGAAGTAATAGAACTGACTATAGAATAATGAGAGTAAAGGGTGTGGTTAATATTAACTCAACACCCTACTCTTTTACTATTACTATAAGTGTTTTACTTATAATCAAATTACAATCAGACTTAAGGTATTGCACAGTTCAAATCTTTGACTTACCTTTGCATAGTTTAATTAAAGGAGAAGAGTTATATGGAAGGATTAGACATGGACAATATCCTATCACCAGATGAGGTTGAAAGCCTATTCACTAGTGATGGGAGTGAAGAAACACAGGTTACTCCACCTGAACAACAGGAGGAAGAAAATAAAGAAAAACCAACTACTGAGGTACCAGAAGTAAACCCAGATGAACTGTTTACTGAGGAACCAGAGAGCGTAGGTAGTGAGAAAGTAGATACACAAGGTAAAGAGGATACCACTTCTAAGGAAGAAACTGGTACTTCTCCCAAAACTAACTTCTACTCTTCCATTGCCAGTGCTTTGAAAGAAGAAGGTATTCTCTCAGCCCTTGATGAAGAAACATTAAGTAAGATTCAAACTCCAGAAGACTTTGCAGAAGCTATGGAGAATGAGCTTAAAGCTAAATTAGATGAAAGACAGAAGAGAATTGATGAAGCATTGCAAGTAGGTGTAGAACCTGATGAAGTAAGAAAGTATGAAGGTACTATTAACTACCTTAATACTATTACAGAAGATGCTATCTCTGATGAGTCAGCTAATGGAGAAAAGCTGAGAAAACAACTAATCTTTCAAGACTTCCTTAATAGAGGATTTAGCAAAGAAAGAGCACAAAGAGAGACTCAAAAGTCATTTAACTCTGGCTCTGATGTTGAAGATGCAAAGGAAGCACTAGCAAGCAATAAAGAATACTTTCAACAAGAGTATGAAGATTTGATTGCAGAAGCAAGAGCAGAGGAAGAAGCTGAAAAGGCAAGAACAAAGAAGGAAGCAGAGGAGTTAAAGAAGTCTATTCTTGATGAGAAGGAAATCTTTAAAGGGTTAGAGTTAGATAAGACTACTAGAGAAAAGGTCTATAACTCAATCAGCAAACCTGTTTACAAAGACCCAGAAACTGGGCAGTATCTAACAGCTATTCAGAAGTATGAAAGAGATAATAGACAAGACTTCTTAAAGAAAATTGGTCTCTTATTTACTATGACTGATGGCTTTACAAACTTAGATAAGCTAGTTAAACCAACTGCTACTAAACAAGTGAAGAAAAGCCTAAGAGAGCTGGAACACACTATCAACACTACTAGAAGAAATACAGATGGAAGTCTTAGTTTCATATCAGGTGTTAGTGATGACCCAGAATCAAAGGTTAGTTATGAACTTGACATATAATAAGATTATTAATTCATAAATGTTTTAAACATGGCTGGAAAATTAAGTAAATTCCAAATGATTGGTTTTCAACACTGGAAAGGGTTGACAACTGAGAATCACTTAGGTGCCATCTTCCAACAAGCACCTCAAAAGGCAACTAACCTAATGGTGCAATTGTTAGCTTTCCACAGAGGAAAGACACTTGATACATTCCTTAGTTCATTCCCTACTAAAGTGTTTGAGAATGATGCTGAATATTACTGGGATGTTATTGGTTCTTCAAGAAGAAATATTCCTCTGATTGAAGCTAGAGATGAGAATGGCGTAGTTATTACATCAACATCAGGTAATGTTGGTGTAGGTGGTGCACCTTTCTATCTTGTATTCCCAGAAGACTGGTTTGCAGATGGTGAAGTTATTGTAGGTAACTTAAATCAAGTTTACCCTCAAAGAATTCTTGCAGATGGTAGACCAGAAGGTACAAACTGTGTATATAAGGTTGAACTAATGGGTGCTAACAGCAAGGGTATTCCTGCTGAAAGACTACTTGCTGGTGAAAGATACTCTGTTGAATTTGCACCTGTTGAAAGAGAACTTTCAAGAAAGGTTGGTGATGTTAGATTCACTAGTCCTGTTTCTATGAGAAATGAATGGACTACTATTAGAATTCAACATAAGACTCCTGGTTCTAATCTTGATAAGAAGTTAGCTGTTGGTATTCCTATGGTTCATAGAGATGCTAGTGGCAGACAGGTTAAGGATGTTGCAAACAAGTGGATGCACTATGTAGAATGGGAAGTTGAACTTCAATTTGACGAGTACAAGAACAATGCAATGGCCTTTGGTACTTCTAACAGAAATATCAATGGTGAATACATGAACTTTGGTAAGTCTGGTAATGTAATCAAGACTGGTGCTGGTATCTTTGAGCAAACAGAAGTGGCTAACACTATGTATTACAATGATACTAATGGTCTGATGAAACTGTTGCTAGATGCTCTGTATGAACTATCTGCTTCTAAGTTAGGATTTGGTGATAGAAAGTTCATCATCAAGACTGGTGAAAGAGGTGCTCTGTTATTCAACAGAGAAGCTAAGAAGACTACTTCTGGATGGATGCCAATCATCTCAACTCAGAACCCACCAATCTATACTAAGGTTGCAAGTAACTTTGCTCAGAATGCTATTGCAGTAACTGATTATCAGGTAACTGAATGGAGAGCACCTAATGGTGTTATAGTGTCACTTGATGTTGACCCATTCTATGATGACCCTGTAAGAAATAAGATTCTTCACCCAGAAGGTGGGCCTGCTTTCTCTTATAGATTTGATATTTGGTATATTGGTACTATGGACCAACCTAATATTCAAAAGTGTAAGATTAAGGGTCTAGAAGAATTCAGAGGTTATCAATGGGGATTCAGAAATCCTTTCACTGGACAGATGGGTAATCCTAATATGTCTTATGATGAGGACTCTGCTGTTATCCACAGAATGGCAACTTTAGGTACATTAGTACTAGACCCAACTAGAACAATGTCACTTATTCCTTCAATTCTGCAAGGATAATGATACAAGGGGAGGTTAACTCCTCCCCTTTTCTTTTTAACTAATTAATGGAGAAGTAAATATGGCAAGTAAGAGAGTAGAAGAAGAACTTGACTTAGAGAGCATTAACAGTGAAACATCTATTGTACCTCAGATGCCTGAGGAAGAAGAACCACAATTGCCTGTAAGAAAAGGTAGAAAGAAAGAAGTAGCAACACTGGGAGAACCAGTAAGTTGTTTAAGAAATGAAAGAATTATAGTAAGATATGTACCCAAAGAGAGTGGTATAGTAACTAATCCGAAGCACATTCTATATGGTGGTATGGCTGAGAATGCAGTAAAGTATTTCACAGTTCCACAGTTAGAATCTGGTAGATTGGTTAATGTTCTTACTGATGAAGAAAAGGAATTCCTTGAGTATATTATGGGTTTAGAGTATAATGCTTTATCTATATATAAGAAGGAAAATAACTATTGGTCAAATAGACAAGTTAGATTGCTTAAACAAGATAACATCTTAGACCTATCAGACCCAGAACAATACATTAAGTATAAGATATTGCTAGCTAATAAGGAGGATATAGCTCCTTCACTGCAAGCTCTTCAAGACATTCCAAAGGCAACATATAAGTTTGTTCTTATCAAGGAAGGTGAAGAAACTTCTAATGCTAGACAAGAGATGTCAGCTACAATGCAAGCATACATGGAATATGGTAAATATGAAAATGATGCTGATACATTGAGAACTATTATTGAGACTATTGATGGTAGACCATTAGCTGTAAATACTAAGGTAGAGTTCTTACAAACAAGAATAAACAAGCTAATTCAAGCTGATGCTAAGCTATTCTTAAAGGTTATTACAGACCCTCTATTACCTACTAAGGTAACTATTAAGAGAGCAGTTGAAGCAGGTCTTGTATCTAATAGAGGTGGCTTCTTCTATCTAAGAGAAGATGGTTCTCCTTTATGTGGTAACAACGAAGACCCAACCTTTAATATAGCAGCTAAGTTCTTAGCATCACCTAAGAACCAGTCTATTAAGTTCAGTCTTGAAGCTAAACTAAAAGAGTAATAATATGGACCACATAGAGTTCAGTAATGAATTTGATGTACTCTATAACAACATAATGAGCAATGCTGCTCCTGGGTTAAATGAATATGAGAAATCAGTGTTCTTGACTAAAGGCCAAGAGGAAATAGTCAAGAACTACTTTAACCCTAAAGGTAACAAGTATGGAGAAGGAATGGATGACTCACCTAAGAGACAGATAGATTTCTCAGAGCTTATTAAGGTTGCACAAGGTACACCTAGCACAACTTCTCCTCTTACTTTTGATAAGAGGGCTAAGGTATTTGACTTGCCTTCTGACTTATTTATAGTCATTAATGAAGCAGTCTCTACCAACACAAGAACCAAACAAGTGATTCCTATTAGTTATGCTGAGTACACTAGATTAATGTCTAAGCCATACAAGGAACCTCTTAAGTACCAAGCATGGAGAATCATAAGCACTTCAAGTGAGAAAATCTCTACTGAGCTTATAGTCAACAGTAATGAAACAATTGCTGAGTATCTATTGAGGTACATTAGAAGACCTGCACCTATCATAACAGCAGACCTTTCTTCTGAATATGGTAACTTAACTATCAATGGTATTGGTACTATTTCTGAATGTGAATTGAATCCAATTATACATCAAGAGATACTTCAAAGAGCTGTTGAACTAGCTAAAGCTGCTTATGAAAGTGATGTTAAAGCTACTATTGAACTAGGTCAAAGAAGTGAGTAATTATGAATATAGAACAATTTAGTGCTGAGTTTGATGTTCTGCTTAACTCTTACTCTATTATACCAGTTGATGGAACAACAGACCCTCTTGCATTCTCTGAGTATGAGAAGTCAGTCTTTCTGACTAAAGCTCAAGATAGCTTGGTTATAGACTTGTATAGTGGTAGAAACTCATTAGGACTCTCCTTTGAGTCTACTGAGGAAGCTAGAAGATACTTAGCTGAATTGGTTCAAGAGTTCACACAAGAAATTACTGTTCCTTCTACTACTGCATCAATTGTAATGCCACAAGGTTTATGGTTTATTACCTATGAAGAGTGCAAGTTAAGTGATGAAACATTAGGTTGTTTAAATGGTACATACTCCTTAGTAACACCAGTTAGAGAAGATGAACTTTATAAGATAAAAAGGAACCCATTTAAAGGTCCATCAGAAAAGAGAGTCTTAAGAGTTGATGTTAATAATGCCATTAAACTTATATCAAAGTTTAAGATAGGTGAGTATCATTGTAACTATATCACTAAGCCTACACCTATTATATTAACTAACTTAGGTGACTTAAACATATCAGGTTATTCACAACCAATGGAATGTGCATTGAATAGTAATATTCATAACTTGATAGTTGAAGTAGCAGTTAGACTTGCCTTGATGAGTAAGGCTCAGTATGCAAACAAAGAGAATAATCAATAGCTTATTAATAAGCAATACGTTTAATTAAACAACAATTTATTTATGGCAACTTATTCCGTAAATCAAGTAAGACATTTATATGTCGCAAAAGCTCTAAAGACAGCAGTTACTCAACTAGCTGCTGCTGGTGACATTCTGCCTAAGGCAGATACAGCTAAATCTACAATGTACTTCCAGTACTTTAGCCCTGCTGGTGTTATTGAATCTAGTGATAAGATTGACATCAAGAATATCACTTATGCAAAATCTACATCTTCTCAGGCTTTAGTTAAGAAGTTAGATAGATACCAAGTAGTTCTAGACTCTACTATCAATAGTGGAGCACCAGTAGCTGGACAAGATTATCTGTTGAGACTTGCTTTCAGACAGTATGTAGGTTTATCACCAGAAGACCAATACTGGAAATTTGGTATGGTACATGCAGTTAGTGGTATGACAGCATCAGACTTTTACAAAGCTATGGCACTTTCTTTAGCTAGAAACATAGCAAGAGAAGCTACTCCACTAGTAACAATCTACCTAGTAGCAAGTGGTCCTGCATATACAACAGTAACCATTGACACTGACCCTGCTACTCTGACTGGTACTTATACTGGTATTCAAATTGAACAGGTAGCACAGGATTGGATTTTAGGTGTTATGCCTCAAGGTTACATTCCTTTTGCAGTACAACCAACTAATATTACCTTTGAAGGTGATGAAAGAATCTGGGGTACAGTTACTACAGTAACTCCTATTAATTCTGTACAGAATGGTCATGATATTGCAGACCTTGAATACTTCACAATGGGTGCTAGAGGTGACTTCTACAGAAACATGGGATGGCCTAATGTTATTCATACTACTTACTTGGTAGACCCAACTCAGAAGTATGATACTCTGGACATCAGTTATTACTGGGCAGGTGGTGCAGAAGATGTACAAAAGTCTCCTAGAACAATCACTCTGGTAACTGTAGATGATGGTAGTCACACTGCAATGAAGGCTCTGATTGCAGCAATCAACACTGCATCTGGTTTAACAATTGCAGACCCAGTTGACCCAGCTTAAATGAGCTAATTATAAAGAGCATAGTTGATTCTATGCTCTTTTTTTTATAATTAAAACTAAATAACCATGTTACATTTCAACGAATTAAGGATAACCCAAGATGATAAGTATCTAATTATAGATGCCTCTGTTGATAATCAAGACTTCTATGATGATATAATCTTAGATAGTGTGGTTATAGATACACAAGATACATATGTACCTAATGGTCCTAGCTCTAATCCTGTATATGAACTTAAAGTAGCTGATGCCTATGATTTAACTTACTCTCTTCCTGAGGAATGCAGTTGTAATCCAGTGCTTGAAGAGGAAGATAAATCATACTGTTTCACTTATGGTACTCATCAAATGAGGAATATAAGACTTAGATTACAAGCAAGTGATTTTAATATAAATACTCTTAATGATACTATGTTCTTTGTGTATGTGATAGCTACTGGAACTCCCTCAGCAGATGCTCCTTGTGGTACAACTAATCCCATGATTATGGGAGCTGTAACTAATCTATATCCTCTTTATCAAAGCATGATGAAGTATGTTAAACAGATAGAGAATAACTGTGAAATACCTAAAGAATTCATTGACTTATCCTTAAGAATAAAAGCACTTGAGTTATGTATAAGAACTGGTAATTATCCTCAAGCTATTAAGTATTGGAATAAATACTTTAAGAATAAGATAGGTACAATAACTAGAGTAACAAATTGTAGCTGCTATGGATGAAATGACTAATATTTCTTATGATGCTGTAGTTAGATACTTCACTTCATTAGCTCAATTTGGCTATAGAAGTTATGGTGATGTAAACAAGCTATTAGCATTACTTGCACTGGATGATGTACTAAATGTATTCAGTGAATATATAGATGAAAAGGACCTTAGGTCTATAGTTAATGCTATCTATTGTTTAAGTGGGACTACTTGTCTAATTGACTTTCCAAGTTATGTTAATGATGATACACTATTCCATAAGACTAAGATTAATTACATTGCTAGAATCACTGAGGACAATATTCTCAGAGTTGATGAAGCAAGTGTGATAAGAATAGAAGCATAATACTTATAGCCAGTAAATAAAATCAGTAAAAGCATTGCACATGTGAGTTTTATTACTTATATTTGCAGTGCTTTTAATGTTAATACCAATATGATATGAGTACATATAGAGAAATAGTTTATATGATTAATGATGAGCTGAAACTCTCATCAGATGATGCTCACTTCACAGAAGACCACATAATCTATCTAACAAGTAAGTATAGAGCCTTTTTACTAAAGCAGAGATACTCAGATATAAAGAAGTTCATACCTGAGAGTAACTTTAGTACTATATGTCTAGACCTGATAGAAGTACCTGCAATCTCAGGTGAGGTCTGTGAAGGTGGGGTATATCTAAGGTCTAAGAATAAAATCCCATATATGATGGGAATTAAACAACCAAGAGTATATCCAGTGGACTATTACCAAGGTGAGATAACTTATGTAAGTAGAGATAGAATGAAGTATGTAGGGTATAACAAGTATTTGAATAATATAATCTATTGCTCTCTGGCACCAGATAACTATCTATACTTCAAGTCTAGCAACCCTCAATACCTCTACCTTGAAAAGGTAAGAATAACAGCTTTATTTGAGAATGCTGAGGAAACCTTTGGATTACAATGTGATGAAAATGGTAGAATATGTGAGTTACTTGATGCTGAGTTTCCTTTAGAAGCTTCTCTAATTCCTCCTCTTATTGAGCTTGTAGTTAAGGAATTAAGAAGTTCAGAGTTTATGCCAGAAGATAAGGAGAATAATGCTGATGATGATATGTCTGACCTAAATCCTAAGAAGTAATGACACTAGAAGAGTTTAGACATAGCATACTAAAGGTAGATAAGCCAAGAACTCACAAAATCAGAGGGTCATTGGGTATCTATGATGGTTACAAGCATTATAGAAAGAATGGCTATGGTAGTACTGGGTATAGATTAACTGAATCTCAGTACTTCTCTATTACTAGAAGAGTTAATGAATTACTAGCTGATAACTTAGTAAATGGTGAAGAAGTAACTTTGCCTTATAGAATGGGAAGACTTGAGATAAGAAAGACAGCAGGGGAAATTAGGTTAGATGCTAAAGGTAACTTAGTAACTAACCTGCCTATTGACTGGGATAGAACTCTTAAATTATGGTATGAAGATGAAGAATCTTTCAACGCTAAGACTCTTATTAAAGTAGAAGAGAAAGAGATATTTAAAGTCTATTATAACAGAGGTAAAGCTAACTATATCAATAAGTCATTCTATGAGTTTAGTGTTAATAGAGAGCTAAAGAAAAGGCTTAAGCAGAACATTAAAGATAGAAAGATTGAAGCAATGTACCTAGATAAAAATAAGCAATATGGTAAATAATGTAACATATACAAATATAAGAGAAATAGCTAGCAGGCTAATGAGACATCCTTTAATGGTTGACTTAACCCTTGAAGCTATTATACAATACACAGTGGACTTCATAGGTATTGTAGGTCTCCCTACTATCTATTATGATAAGGTTGATACTGTAGATATTAGTAACTATAGAGCAGCTCTACCATGTGATTTAATAGCTATAAGACAAGTGAAAGATGTAAAGAACAACATCTCACTTAGAGCTACTACTGATACTTTTCACCTAATACATGATGAAAAGAAACCTATAATGAGACAAGAAGGAACCTTTAAGACACAAGGTAATATCATATATACTTCCTTTAAGGAAGGTAAGATAGCTATAGCATATAGAGCTATTCCAGTAGATGAAGAAGGATTACCTATGGTACCTGATAACTCTATATTCCTTAAAGCACTAGAGTTATATATAAAGAAAGAATGGTTCACTATTCAGTTTGATATGGGTAAAATAGCACCAGCAGTATTGCAGAATGTACAGCAAGAATATGCGTGGAAAGTTGGACAACTTAACACTGAATTCATTCTGCCTTCTGTTAGTGAAATGGAAGCTATTAGTAATATGATGAATCAACTATTACCTAGAACCAATGAGTTTAGAAAAGGCTTTAAGCCTCTAGGTAATAGAGAGTATTGGAAAGACCAAAGATAAAGATTATGCTTAAACAAGAACAACATATAATTAAAGGTATGACTAGAGACTTAACAGTCTCAAAGTTCAATCCAGAGTTTGCATATGAATGTAAGAACATTAGAATAACTGCAAGAGATAACTCAACTCTACTAACAGTTACTAATGAAAGAGGTAATTCTGAGTTATCCATCCTCACTTCTAATGGTAATCCTCTTCAAGTGCTAGGTACTCTCATAGGATATAATGTCTTGAATAACTATGTTACTTTGTTTACTACTGGTGATAAGGATAGGATATATAGGTTGGAGAATAAGCAGACTTACTTTGAAGGCAAGCTTCTTTATGAAGGTAACTTGAACTTTAATGTCAATAATCCTATTGAGAATATCAGTGTATATGAGAATGATAACATACAGAAAGTATATTGGATAGATGGGTTAAATCAGTCTAGAGTTATAAACATTGTAGCTGATAGCACTGTTAGTGGAAGTTGGAATGATAGTTCATTTGACTTTGTACAGGACCTTGAATTAAAAGAGACTGTAACTGTAGTAAGAGATGACTTAGCTAGTGGTTCTTTCTCCTCTGGAGTTATACAATATGCTTTTACATACTATAATAAGTATGGTCAAGAGAGTAACATATTCTATACTTCCCCTATACAGTATATTTCTTTTGCAAGTAGAGGAGCTTCACCAGAAGAGAAAGTTAGTAACAGCTTCACTATTACTATAGCTAATCCTGATACAAGATTTGATTATATAAGAGTGTATTCAATACATAGAGCAAGTATAGATGCTACTCCTAATGTATTAAATGTAGTTGATTTGCCTATTAATGCAGCTAATGTAAGAGCAGGTGAGACACTTACTTATACTGATAATGGCACTATTGGAACCAATGTTGACCCTACTGAACTTCTATATGTAGGAGGTGAAGAAGTAGTATTTGGTACTATGACTCAAAAGGATAATACACTATTTTTAGGTAATGCTGATATAAAGAGAAAGTTAGTTGGACCTGATATTATTAACTCTATTAAAGGTGGTAATATTAGCTTTAATCAAAGATATGTAGGTAACTATGTAAGAACAGCAGGATATTATCCTTATAAGAATAGCCTATACCTAGGCTCTAAGATTAAATCCTTCAAGTATCTTGAGTGGTACAGATTTGGTGTACAATTTCAGTATAAGAATGGTAAGTGGTCAGAACCAATATGGATTAATGATGCTTATAATGGACCAGCCTCAGGAGGCATGGGATATGGAATATCACCATCTTATAATGGTGCTTTAACAACTGTTCAAGCTAGTTATTCATTAAACTCTGATATAATCAATAAGGTAGTTGCACAAGGTTTCATAAGAGCTAGAGGTGTAGTAGTATATCCTACTCTTATAGATAGAGAAGTAGTTGCACAAGGTATTCTATGTCCTACTGTTTACAATATAGGAGATAGATTTGGCAATTCACCTTTTGCACAATCTTCATGGTTTGCAAGACCTAATCTAGCATTTGATATTGAAAGAAATAAGAGTAACTGGAATGGTATTGGTACTTTATTTGGAGACTATGATAAGTCTAAGGCAGCAGTAATCAGTAATAAGAATGTGAATCTTACTATAGACCCAGGAACTCCATCAGCAAAGACTATTCTTATTGATATAGTTAACAAAGGGGCATGGGCTGAGTTCAGACATAATAAACCAGTTCCTAACAACTGGGAAAGAAATGCTGAGATACAATGTATAGCTAATACACCTGCTGGTCCATATACTGCTAGTAAAGGTTCTGAGTTGAATAGTTATACAGCAAGTCATGCTGAATACTTCTTTGTAGACCAGAATATACTTACACTTCATTCACCAGATATTGAATTTGATGAAGGAGTTCAGAACTTAGATTCATCAGGTCTTAAGCTAAGAATAGTAGGTGTAGTACCTATTACAGCTAATGCTTCTGAAATAGATATACAGACCTCAACTCCTGCTAATGATACAAGCAAGATGGGATTCTATAAGGAGACTATAGGTTCTGAGAATAATTCATATCATGGATTGAAGAATCTTATCTCTGGTGCATTCTGGTTTGATAAGATGACTAATATGAAGAATGTAGATGATGACCACGGATATACAGAATCATTCTTTGTATATGCTTGGCATAGAAATGGTTCTCTAAATAATCAAGGTCCTGTTACTGAGGGTTCTAGAACTGCAATGCTTGATAAGAAGAAGATTTCTAACTTGAAATTCTCCTCATTCTCAAAATATTTTAATGAGCCTTGGCTGGCATATAAGGCTAATGATGCAACTCACACTGGCATTACTGGTGTTAGTATATTCAACTCAAATGAACAATCTTTAGTAAGAATACCAGCCCCTGCTAACTCAAATCTTGGAGATTTGAACTATTATGGTAATGTAGATAAAGTAATTGCAGCAACTAGAGTTGATGATGCTTATTCACTTACATTTGATTTCTCTGATGGCCCAAAAACTGAGGAATTCAATAGAAAGAATGGTTATCCTATAGTTGTGACTGGTGTTAATACTGCTGAATCTTTTGCTCATCAACTGTTTACTGGAGGTACATTCCCTATACAGTTTGTAAAGAGAAGTGATGGTGCTACTCTTACAGAAGTACCTAATGGTACTGATGCTGTAAGAATGAAGTATAAATCAACTCCTCATGCTGTATTTGCATTAAACTATGCTACTGATGGCAGACAGATAGTAATGCCTACTAATAGAGAGACTGACTATACAGACTATTGGAATGTTAATGATGCTAATGTAACTAAAGGAGGTGTTAATCACTTCTTCTGGAATCCTACAGCTAAATCTATTAGTGAAAGTGAGACTCAGATAAATGATGGTGTATTTCAAGATGTAATCTCTGAATATACAAGTAACCTAATGGATAATAGCTATAGTTACTTATATCTTGCAGAGTTATATAATGATAATATTACTAATAGATTTGGTGGTCAGACAGAAGAAGCATTTGAGAATAATATATGGCTTCCTGGTGGAGAGCCTATTAATCTTCTTAATGCAGATGGAACTCCTGTAAGTTATGCTAGCCTTACATATACAGAAGGTGATACTTTTCTTGAAAGATATGACTGCCTTAAGACATACTCTTATACCCTTGAGGACCAGAATAGTGTTACTGAGATTGTATCATTCATGTGTGAGACAAGAGTAAACACTGAAGGTAGATATGATAGAAATAGAGGTCAGCTCAATAACTTGACAATGACTCCTGAAAACTTCAACAAAGTAAACAAGGTGTATAGTCAGAAGAATAACTTCTTTAACTATAGAGGTATCAATCATAGTAAGTTTAACCTAAACTACTTCCCTAATACAGTTACTTGGACTAAGGAGAAGCAATTAGGTAGCATTATTGATACTTGGACTAATATTACTATGGCATCTACTCTAGACCTTGATGGAGATAAGGGTGAAGTAATATCATTGAATACTTATAACAATGAGATATTCTGCTTCCAAAGAAAAGGATTCAGTAACATCTTATTTAACTCAAGAGTACAGATACCTGCATCTGATGGTATGCCTATTGAAATCACTAATGGTATGAAAGTTAGTGGTAAGAGATATGTTAGCAATACTATAGGATGTAGTAATAAGTGGTCTATAGTTGAGTCTCCTTCTGGTCTTTACTTCATTGATAATGAAACTAATTCAATGTATCTGTTTAATGGAGAAGTGAAGTCAATCTCAGATAGTCTTGGTATGAGACAATGGGTTAATGAAAATAATACTCATATAAACTGGAACCCTGTTACTTATGAGAACTTTAGAGGATTCTATGATAAGAATAACAATGATGTGTACTTTGTTAATAACAACTGGTGTCTATGTTACTCAGAGTTAGTAGGTCAGTTTACTTCTTTCATGAGTTATGAAAGGGTTCCAGCTATGTTTAATGTAGGCAGTGAATTCTATGCTTTCAATAACAACAAACTATGGCAACAGTTTAATGGTGATTACAACATGTTCTTTGGTCAGTATAAACCTTATAGTATTACTGTAGTAGCTAATGCTGATGAGCCTGCTGATAAGATATTCAATACTGTTGAATTTAGAGCTGATGCTTATGATGGTGATAACCTTGCTCCTACTAAAACTTATGATACACTTGATGTATATAATGAGTATCAACATGGTAGAGTAACATTAACTGACTTAAATGGAAGACCTTCTCCTTTAAAGAGAAAGTTCAGGATATGGAGAGCTAATATACCAAGAGCTAATACACCTATTAATGGTATTCCAGCTAATAATAGAGATAGAATTAGAAATACTTGGGCATATGTTAAACTATCAACTGAAACACCTAATACATATAGAACAGTGTTCCATGATATGACAATACATTACTTTGTATAATAATAGTTAGGGTAGATAAACTAATTTAGTTGTCTACCCTTTCTTTTTTATTTAAAGGCTTTGTAATCTCAATAACTTTACTTATATTTGCAACAAATTAAAGATATGCTATGGCTAACAAGAGAATTATAAGAAGAAAGAATAGACCATTAAATATATTTGCAGATGGAGGGCCAGTTGGCAGTCTTGCATCCCTAGCTAATACAACTGACTTATCTAGGATTACTACATTAGGTCAAGGAGGTGCATCAGGTTCTGTAGGAATGCAATCAGTTGGTACTTCTGCCAGTGGAGGTGGTGGATTTAATATGGGTAGTATTGGGGGTATAGGTTCCTCTGTTGGAACTATAGTAAATGCAGGTCTATCTAATGCTCAGATAGCTGATACTAGTGCTCAAGAAGAAGGTATTAAAGCTCAAAAGAATATGGTAGTAGGTGCATCATCAAACGATGAACTTATGAGTGAATGGGGTTCTTGGAACAAATCTAAAGATGACTATACATGGAAGGATGTTAGAGGTGGAAGTACTGGTCAGAGAATTACTAATACTATTGGAGCTGTTGGTCAAGGGGCTGCTGCTGGAGCATCTGTTGGTGGTCCAATTGGTGCTATTGTAGGAGGTGTAGTAGGCTTAGGTTCCTCACTTGCAGGTTGGTTTACTGGTAACAGAAAAGCTAAGAAGAAAGCTAAGAAACTTAATCAACAAGCTAAAGAAGCTAATGAAAGAGCAATGAGTTCATTTGAACTTAGAGCTGATAATATAGATAAACAGAATGACTTCAATCTATTAGCTAACTACTCAGCATTTGGTGGTGTGCTTGGGGGAGGTGCTATTGACTATGAATTGGCTACTAAAGCTTTAAACAATAAACAATTAGATGCTATGAGTAAATTCAGAATGCCATCTATGCCCAACTCATTTGAAGTATCAGAGTTTGGTGTAGATTACTTTGCAAAGGGTGGCAACTTATCCAGAGATAAGGACTATGGTTCCAAGAAGAAACCATATCCAATGGTTCCTGCTGATGACTTTGCAGGTCCACATAGAAGCTATCCTATACCAACTAAGGCTAATGCCAGAGATGCACTTAGATTAGCAGGACTTCATGGTGATAGTAGTGTTAGAGCTAAGGTATTAGCTAAATACCCTTCACTTAGAAAGAAGGCTTTTGGTGGAGAGTTATTTAATACTAATTCTATAATTGGTGGTAGCTTAGGTTCTAATATTCAAAATGCTATTGCACCTGCTCAAGAACAAACTTTAACTGTTTCACCTATGAATACATTCAAAGATGGAGGTGGTATTCATATTAAGAAAGCTAATAGAGGTAAGTTTACTAAATACTGTGGTGGAAAGGTTACTTCTGCTTGCATAGCTAAAGGTAAAAGAAGTAGTTCACCTGCTGTAAGAAAGAGAGCTATATTTGCAGCTAATGCAAGAAAGTGGCACGCAGATGGTGGTTACATGGGGTATAGTTATGATGAAAACTATGCACCTATAGGTACTTTATATACAGGAGCTTATGACTCTTTAACTACTCACCCAGATGCTCTAACTAATGGTGGAGTATTTAGTGATGGAGTTACAGTAGTAGGCGAGGGTGGAAGCCATGAAGAGAATCCTTTAACTGGTGTGCCAATGGGTGTAGCACCTGATGGTCAACCTAATTTAGTTGAAGAAGGTGAAGTAATCTTCAATGATTATGTGTTTAGTAATAGATTACATCCTAGTGAAGAGTTACTTAAATCAGTTAATCTTCCATCTAAATACAAGGATAATACCTTTGCTTCTATAGCTGAAAAGATTAATAAAGAGCCTAAAGAAAGACCTTATGACCCTATTGCTAGGAGAGGTTTACTTGCAAATATGTCTAAGTTAATGCAGGCTCAAGAAGAAGTTAAAGCTATAAAGGAAGCTAAGACAGAAGGAAGACAGTTTGCTTATGGTGGCGATACTGATTGGGACCCAACTTTATTAGATGACTCACCTTTTACATGGGAAGACTATGTGGCTGCTCAAGGAGGTACAGATACTGAGCCTAATGATACTCAACCTTCTAGTACTAGAAAAGGTATAGGATTAGATGCTCTTAGATATGCACCTGCTTTAGGTGCTGGTGTTGGAGTAATATCAGACCTATTTGGATGGACTAATAAACCAGATTACAGTAATGCTGATATGATTGTAGATGCAGTAAGCGGATTACCTACTATTGAAGCTGAACCTATTGGTAACTATCTATCTTATAATCCATTTGATAGAGACTTTTACATTAATAAGCTCAATCAACAATCATCAGCTACTAGAAGAGCTTTACAAAATACATCAGGTGGTAACAGGCTTAATGCTCAGGCTGGAATACTTGCTGCTGATTATAACTATGGTCAAAGCATAGGTGATTTAGCAAGACAAGCTGAGGAATATAACTTAGCTCAAAGAGAAAGAGTTGAGTCCTTTAATAGAGGTACTAATCAATATAATAGTGAGTCTGCACTTAGAGCTGCTGGTATGAACCAACAGAACAGAGAAATGAAGCTTAGAGCTATAATGCAAGCTGCTGGTATGAGAGAAGAAGCAGGTGCTAGAAGTAGTGTAGCTAAGAGTGCCAACTTAACAAACTTCTTTGATAGTTTAGGTGATATTGGTAGAGAGGAGTTCAGTAGAAATATGATTGAATCCAATCCTGCACTTGGCTATACTATTGATAGACGTGGTAAGGTTAGATACAAGAAACCTAAGAGTGGTACTAAAAGTAAAAAGAAAAGTAAGGGAGGATATTTGACTTATGGCAAGTAGATATATAGTAAACAATAGTAAGTTTAAGCCTTTCTCTTATGCAGAAATGCTTGCTCCAGTACAGATGGCTGATACTGAACACAAGCTTATTGAAGAAGGTTTAGGAGAGATGTCTGCAAAGGCAGGTATGTGGGATAAGTTAGCTGACCAGCAAACTAGTCCTGTAGCTTATGCACAATATAAAGCCTATGCAGATGACTTGACTAAACAAGCAGACCTCTTAGCCAGACAAGGTTTAACACCAGAAAGTAGAAGAGGTTTGTTAAATATGAAGAGAAGATATGCTAGTGAAATAACTCCTATTGAATTAGCTGCAAGTAAGAGAGAAGAGTTAACTAAGGCTCAAAGAGAAGCTATCCAAAGAGACCCTTCTTTAATGTTTGATGTTAATTATGGTACTGCATCTATTGATGATTTATTGAATAATCCTAATGCTACTTATAATACTATCAGTGGTTCAGAATTAACTAAGAGAGCTAGTACAATGGCTCAGAACTTGGCTAAGACTATTCAAGACAATCCTCAGTATTCATCTATACTTGGTGGGCAGTACTTTCAACAAATGCAGCAGCTTGGTTATAGTCCTCAACAGGTTATGCAGACTATAATGAATGACCCTAATGCTCCTAAAGAATTGAAGCAAATAGCTGATACTATATGGCAGGAATCTGGTCTTGATACATGGGACCAAGCTACTCAATCAAGAGCTAGAGACTATATTAATGCTGGTTTATATGATGCTATTGGTACTCAAAGATATGATACTCAAGCTAATAGAGGTTATATGAGTCCTGCTGAGTCTGCTAGATTAGAGATGGAGAAAGAAAGATTTAACTTAGCTAAAGAACAAGCAGCTAAAGATAAGAGTACTATTCCTCTTCAAGATGGTTCTGTAATCAGAGTAATTGGTGGTGGAAAGGCACTTAGAATATATCCAGATGGTAGAGTTGAAAACTATGCTGGTAATAGTGGAATAGCAGGTGCAGGAGTTAAAGATGCAGCTAAGAGAGGTGATAAGCCTATTATCATTGCTAATACCAATGGTAAATGGAGAACAGGTGAAAAGGGAGAAGATGTAAAAGGTACTTGGTTTGGTATGACTAGAAGTAATGCTGCATCTACATGGGGTAACTATACTCTTGACAATGTGAATGTCAATGATATAGTAACTAACTACAATGAAATACCTAAGGGTGCTCTTGATGAAATGTTGAAAGTAGCTAAAGAACAAAATATAGACTTAGATTTATATGATGTAGTTAGAGTGAAAGCTTCTACTGGTAGAGCAGCAGGTGACTATGATTATGTATTAATGCCTAAGCAAAATATACCTCAAGCACCTATAGCAGCTCCAGCTACTCCACAAGTAGCTGATAGTATCAATTTTGATGTAAATACAGGATTATAATATGGAAGGATTAGAAGGACTAAAGGGTTTAACAGCTCAAGATAGACAGAACTGGGAGAAGGAGTATTCCACTAAGATAAAGGGGCTTACTCCTGACCAGACTGAAAGAATGTATAGAAATGTCAAGTTCAAGGAGAAGTTTGGTAATAGGCCAGACTATAATATAATTAAGAATTATACTCCTGAACAAAGAGATAGTCTATACAATGAAGACTTGTTTAAGATGCAGCCTCTAGAAGCAGAACATACTGATGAGGAACAAGTTAAAGCTATTGGTAAAGCCTTTGAGCAGGGTCAACAATTTCAAGAAGAAGCAACTAAGCTTGATAGTATTTATAACCAATGGCCTGCTAGAGGTAGAAAGGCCCTTGATGAATTTGATAAGATAGCTGATAATGTATCTCCTTATTATAAGAGATACAAGAACACTGAATACTTGCCTTTCTCTGATGAAGAGAAGTATAAGATAGCAGCAGAATACAATGCTGCTAAGGCTGCTTATGGAGAGCAGGAAGCTAATAATATACTTAGAAGGAAGATGCAAGATACTGCATCAAAGAACCAAAGTGTATTTGAGAAGTTCTGGAATGGATTTAAGGGTATGGGTGCTCAAACAGCAGGTGCTCTAATAGGTACTGCTGGCATGGTTAAAGGTGCTATTGACTATGTTGGTGATGAAAGAAATGAAGACATTGATAATGCTTTCTTTGATTTCATGGACCATGTTATAGATAACAGTTGGACTAGGTATGGCAATGATGTAATGCAGTATGGCAGCTTATTTGATGCTAATATTCAAGAAGCTAAAGAGAATGGTGGTATGTCTAACATACCAGTAATTAGAACACAAGCTGAGGAACAAGGTACTATTCTTGATAACTTACTTAGTGTCAATACTATACCAGAACTTATTAATCAGCAAGGTTTTACAATAGCATCTATGCTTACTGGTGCTGGTCTTTCTTCTATATCAAGTAAGGCATTTCAAGGTGCCAAAGGTTTGACTATGGCTGCTGATAGGGCAGGTGCTTTAACTAACCTTAAAAAGGTTAATACTATACTTAAAGGACTCCAACAAGTACAACAAAAGACTAATGCTTTCCTTATTCCTGCAATGGTTGGTACTGTTGAAGGGGTAAGTGAAGGTCTTAATACTAAGATACAGTTCCTTGATGATGCTAAGCAAATGATTGCTGAAACACAAGCTAAGGCAGTTAATGATGAGTTCAATAAGAGATTACAGAACCCCGAAGAACTTAGCAGACAAGGCTATAATCCACAGGATGCAAAGTCTATGGAGAAACTATATAAAGATATTTATGATAGTTATGCTCCTAGATATGAGGAAGCTGTTAAGAAAGCAGAGGTAAATGCAGCTAAGGCAGGTGTATATAACATGGGTCTTAACTCCATGATTAATGGTGCTCTTAACATGACACTAAAAGCTGGTCTTCAAACTCCTTCTGTGCAAGAAGCTATGAGAAGAAGTAGGTTAGGTAGGTTATTTACACCACAAGACTTTAGAGTAGAAGCAGGTAGAGTGGTTCCTTCTTATGGGAGGATAGGTAAAGTACTTAATGTACTTCAAGAACCTGCTGGTGAGTTCACTGAGGAATATCTTCAAAGTGTATCTGATGCCTTTTCAAGAGGTGGTGCTGAGTATAATCTACAGAACTTTATTACTAATAAGTATAAAGGTGATGGTAAGGATGCAGTAGATGAATCTCTTGCTAATGACTTCTTTGCAGCAAGTAGAGCAGCAGGTGATGCAATGATAGATAAAGAGACTATTCTCTCTGGTATCTATGGTGCTTTAGCCTCTGGTATGGGTACTCCTACTATTAATAATAGAAGAGGTCCTGCTATCAGAAGAGAGGATGAGTCTAATCTTAGTTATGCTATGAGAAGGTCTCCTATTACATATAGAAATCCTATATGGGAAGCTATTCAAGAACAAAAAGAAGCTAGTGAAGAAAGGTCAACTGCTGCAAGTATAATGACTGATTGGATACAAGACCCAGCTAATAAATCTAAGTATGATGGACTGGTTGGTACTCTTAACTGGGCTAAATCTATGGATGAAGCATCAGGTAGAAATGATGAATTTGACTATAGAAACAGTGAATTAGGTAAGACTATTAATGATGTTATGACTCTTGAGAAACTAAGAGGAACAGACTATTATAACTCATTTATGCAGGACTTGATTAGAACTGCTAACCTTGAAGAAGGTTCAGAAGAAGCTCAAGCTTTAGTCCAACAATTCAAGAATGCACCTAACAACAGAGATATTGAACAAGATGATTCTCAGATACTTTCTACTATAAAGAAGAATAGCAATAGACTTCTTGATACTATGAGCAAGATAGCTACAGAATCTGAAAGTATTGATAAGATGTTAGGTAATGCTGCTGATGAAGATACTAAACAAGCTCTTATTTATGGTAAGTTAAGTGTTGATTCATGGAGAGAAAGAGCTACACAGCTTGAGAATGAAATTAGTAGCATCTCTATTAATCCTACTACTTCAAGTAGCCTTAGTGACACACAGAGAGATTTGTTAATTAACTATGGTTCATTAGGTAAAGCTCATTCTGAATATCAGAAACTGAGAGAAAAGATTGGTGAATTAGAGACTGATATAGCTAATATTAATAGTAGAAAGAACTTAGGAGTAAAAGAAACTGAGACTCTTAGAGCTAAGAAAGTAGCCTTAAAGACTTTAGAAAAGCAAGCTAAAGCTATTGCTAAAGTAGGTGAGACTATTGAGGGTAATCCTGTACTTAGTGAAACTGATATAATGCAGCTTAATCCCACAGATAGAGCTACCATCCTTAACCCTGAGAATAAGAATAAGTATAGTGAAGAACAACAATCTATTATAGATAATGTAATAAGAGAAGGTACTTTACAATACAATGATTTCATGGATAAGGTACAAGATGCTGGTAGGATTAACTTGGCTCAACAAGCTTATTTAACTCAATATAACAGCATACTTAGTAACCCTGCAAGCTTTAATGCTTTTGTTAATAGAATCAAGCAACAAGTTGCTGATGATAATACAAAGAAGAAGTATGAATTCTTGAATGGAGTACAGGACTATGCTACTTTTGTCAAAGGATTAGATAAAGCATATAGAGAATCTGATGTAAGAGAAAGACAGGTTATCAGAAACATACTTAGTGAGAATGAAAACTACAAGAGATACCTTGAAGATAATAAGAACCTTGAGGGTATGTTTGACCAGTTAGATTCTAATGATAAGTTCAAAGAACTTGATGAGAATGATAGAAATGTCATAATGACTACTATGCAATTCTTAGTTGATAGAGGTGTTAGTCCAACTGATGTTACAGCATTAGCTGCACTTACTGCACAAGATGAGAATGGTACTCCTGCTTTGCTTAACTATATTGATGAAGTTAATGGTAGATTGCCTAGTGATATGCAATTAACTCCTGCAAGTATAGAGGAGATTGTACAGACTTACAATGATATAATAGGTGAGCATACTAAGAACATCAATGAAGTTGAAGTTGTTAACAAGCCAGTAGAAGTAGCTCCTACAACTACAGAAGCATCTAAGCCTCCTGTACAAGTTGGTATCTTTGGTCAAATACAACAGAATCCTGAAATGGCTGCTGATAAAAACCTTAAAGAAGATACCTCTGCACCTGCTAAACCAGGAATCTTTGGTGATATTCAAAGTAATCCAGATTTAGCTAGAGGAGTAGCACCAGAGTCTACAACAGATACACCTACAACTGATTTAGTTGACAAGTATAAGGTTAACAGTAATGAAGAAGTAGCTAATAGTGTGCAGACAGGACTATCTATTATTGATAACTCTTCAAGTATTTATGATGATGTTAAAGAGCAAGCCACTCAAATTATAGATGAACTTGGAGATAGTGAGTATGAAACTCCTACTGATTTAAGTGAAGCTATTATGGCTAAGGCTAATCAGCTACAGGCACAAGTACAACAAGGTGGAGATAATAATGATAAAGCATCATCATTATTAAAGCAGGTTGCAGCTAAGATGAAAGTTAAATCTGAGACTCCTACTACTAAAGTTGAAAGAGCTGAAACACCTTCAACAGTAAGTGAAGAGAGAAGAAACAACAGTATGATAACAACTGCTGATGTTGATAGACATCCTCAATCTGTTGTAGGTCAAGCATCTAAGAACTTTAAGATGAATGACTACCTTAGAAAAGGTTATATTACTCCTAAAACTCCTATCATGTTTGTTGCAGACCCCGCTATTATAGCAGGTGTTAAACAAGAAATGGGGGAAGCTTATAATGAAAGTGACCATCTCCCTATAATGGCAGTTGTAGAAGATAGTAATGGTCCTATTATTATAGGTGATAAGAAGTACCAGCCTATTGGTTTTATGCCAAGAACAAGTGCTAATTCACAAGGTGCAGCTAGAATGGAACCAGTTAGATTGGCTGGTTTAACTCAGCAAGATGGTACTTTATTGAAGGATAAAGATGGCAAGGTTATTACAACCAATGGTTATGTAAGAGCTAATCCACCTGAGCATACTAAGGCAGGTACTCCTAATACTTTGATACATACTATCATGAGTAATGATATGGATGCTGAGTCCAGAGCTAAGATGAATGATGTTAACTTGCCTATACAAGAAAGACAGTCTATTTATAGAAAGTTCAAGAACAGTATCTTACCTAATATCAGAAGAGTTGCACAAGATGCTAAGGGTGAAAGAATACATTTAGCTTATTTCACACCTAATATGAAGGGTGGAGAACAAGAGTTTGAGTTATATGTAACAACTCCTCAAAACTCCTTCTCTAGAGCAGGTAAACCAATGGCTCAAGTATTAACTGAGGGAACTCCAGAAGAAATACTAAAAGCTAATAGTAGACTTCATAGATATGGAAAGACACTTGAAGAGTTCTTCAAGAAGAAGCCTTTTAGTGATGATGCTAGGTTCAAAAGAGAGAATGGGGTGTTAGTACCAGTAGGTGAAAGTGCATCTAAGTTGCAGACATTAGGTGAAAGTCTGACTAAGAAGTTAAGTAACTATATTACTATTCCTAAAGGATATGAATATGTACTTACTCCTACAGAAGAGATGCTTGAAGGTAATAGAATGTATCAATTAGCTTTAACTAATGGTGCTAGTACTATACCTTTAGCCAATGTAACTAATGGCACAATGACTGATGAAACTAAAGCTCAAGCTATTAAGAACTTGTTCATTGATGGTGGTAACTTTAGATATGAGGGTACTCAACCATTTGCTAAGTGGCAAGTTAATTATAATGACTTTGGTGCTAAAGAAGGTGAGTCTGAGGATGCTAGAAAGGCTAGATTAGGAAATGCTAGTGATATATTTGATGATAACATACTTGAATCAAGTAGAACTTCATTGAAGTACACTATCAGAGGTATTGATATTAATAGTCCATTCAAGCAAGATGGTAGCAGAACACCATCACCTACACCAGTAGTTGCTAATCAAGTTAATGCTACAACTAGCAAACCAATTGATACTCCAGTCATTACAGCTACTGACCAAGTGAAAGTAGGTAATGCTATAGTTGATAGTGAGTCTGGTGCTGTATTACAAGGTGAAGTTAAACCTGTATCTAATCCTGCTGTTGATAAGGCTAGAGATATAGCTAATAGAATAGTTGAAGATAGTAAATCTATTAGATTAGCTGATGATAATTCTGGTTATGTTGATGAAGAAGGAAGAAGATATGCTAGAGTTACTTCTATCATTCAAGCTGATGAACTAGCTGGTGAAAGATTTGACCCTAATAGTCCTTGGATTACACCTTCAACTAATATAGGTACTTCTGTAGATGAGTTTGTAAGAGACTTCTTTGCAGGTGAGTTTACTGGAGAAGATGGTAAGTTATCGAATGACTACTTATATGATTATCCTAATGCTACTCAAGCAGAATGGAGAGCTTTTGCTAATCAGTTAGTAGGTCTTAAGAACTACCTTGATGCTCAAGGTCTTACAGTAATTCCAAGGGATGTTACTGTTACAGGAACTGTTAAAGTAACTGATACACAAGGTCAGGTACATGAAGTACCAGTTGCTGGAACTCTTGACTTACTTGCTTATGATGCTCAAGGTAACTTTCATATCTTTGATATGAAGACTAATAGAAGCGGTATAAGTGAAGAAAAGAGAAAGAAGTATGCTAAACAAGTCTCAATGTATCAGAAGTTCATTGAAGATAAGTATGGTATTAAGGTAGCCTCACTTAACATTATACCTATTAATGTTACCTATCCTGCTCCTGTAGGATTTAGAGATGGAAAGACCAAGTATGAAGTTAGTGAAGGAAACCAACTACTTGCTAATGGTAAAGAGTACAAAGACTCTAAACCTATTCTCGAAGAAGTAGGTTCGGTACCATTCACTGATGTAAATATTCAATATGATAAACTTACTGATAGTGAGAAGCAAATGATTACTGATATGTTACCAGCAGGTGTAGAGGTTGAGAAGACTGAAATAGTTGAACCAGAGACTGTAGTTAACAAGAACCTTGGTCTTAAGATGGGTAGAGTTAAGAATAGATTTGCTAAGCCAGCTAAGAAAGGTAACCTAGTTACTCCATCAGCTAATAACTGGGAGTCAATTAGTGATGATGTTAGGCAAGCTGCTATACAGTTAGGATATACCAAGGAATCTTGGAATAGCATGACTGAGGATGAGAAGCAACATCAGAAAGAATGTCTGAGTTAAGTATAACTAAGATAAAAAAAAAGAGCTAGGGGGATTAACCTCTAGCTCTTTTTGTGTTTTATTACTTGGTAAGATTAGCTCTACCATACTGGTAACTCTGTGCTGCTTGATATGGATTTTGCATCATTAAGTAGCTTCTCCAATAGGGAAGCATTCTCTCAACTTTGTGTGCCCATTTCAAATCACCTTTCTCATAAGTACCTCCACTTGACTTATACTCCTCTTGAGTAGCAAATAGTGTAACTATATTAACTAAGTCAGTAGCCAAACTAAAGCCAACTGGTGATATATTAGTAACTACTGGAGCCTCTTTAACAAACCCCCAAGGAGTATTGAAAGCAGCTTGTTCACTATATAATCTACTAGCTGCATAATACAGGAAACCCATAGCTTGGTCAGGTTCTTCATCATCGTCATCATCAGGCTTAGCACTTAGCATCTTAAGTAAAGTTAGTGCTACAATAACTGCCATATCTGCCCAGTTTCTTCTCATATTATAATACTGATTAGCTGAGAAGCCAGCATCAAGCATCCTTTGCTGAGTAGTCTTAGATACTGGAGTTAGGATAGCTCTAGCTGTTAGACCAAATCCACCTTTATCAGTGAATGTAGATGCAATTACCTTAGCAAGAGTTCTCATAGAGCCTTCTGTTTCCCCACCTAAAGCTACACTATAAGTACTAACACCAAATCTTCTTTGTATCATACCTAAAGCATACCCTCTCATGGCTAACAAAGCATTACCATAGACATTCTGTTGAATAGCTACTTTATCTGCATTGTTATAGATACCGTGCATTCTATTATTAATTTCTCTAGCTCTATCCATGAATCTAGACTCATCATCTATACTCCATTCTCTTAGCTCACCAGTCTCAGTATCAATATACTTAACACCTTGCTTCATAGCTAAAGTCTTACCTAATTCAGGTTTAGTTTCATCTATAGGAACTACTTGATAAGCATTGTATAATGAAATAGGATTACCATTTTCATCTACTAGCTTAGTCTTATTAGCTAATGCTAAGAAGGCCATAGTCTGCATGTAGTGCTCACCACATTTATAAGGTAAGAATAGATTCTCACCAACAGGATTTAACTTAACCCATTTAGATTTATTGGTGAAGTATTCTCTTTCTTTCTTCTTATTTTCATTAAGAGTATTGAACTGTCTAATGAATAAGCTTACCTTATCTTCCTTAACATCATCACCAGCATGTAACCAGTTAGATGGCAGTGACTTCCAATAGGTTAGATTAGCTCTTTCCCAGTCTTTCACACTAAAGAATTCACCTGCTAAAGCCTCTTTGAATATTTCAAGACTTCCAGTACCAACATTAACTGCACCACCAAGAACATTACCACCTAAGAAGAACTTTGATGCAAGACCAGTAAAGAAGCCTACTATCTTATTTAGCACAACTTTCTTACCAATCTTTATCTTGGTAGTATTAATGCCATACACTTGCTTGTCTAAGAACTTCTGGTATCTCTTATAGGCTCTGGAAGTTTCATCTCTCTCTGACTCAGGCTTAACCCCTCCTACAGCTCTCCTCTTCAAGACATCTTTACCAATCTCAAGAGTACCTGCTATACTTGAAATACTTGCATAAGTATGAGCCATACCTGCATAAGCTAAGGTAGATTGGAACAAGTCTGTACTAAGTTCTCCAGTATCTCTTAACTTATTGATACCATAGATAGGAACTCTGTTTAACTTCTCTTTTTCAAACTCAAGCTGATTAGAGAACATATCTTCCTCTATTGTATTATAGGTTTGGTCACTACCAAAGTCTCTATCTTCACTATCTTCAACAAAGGTATCAGCCATATTTCTTCTCAAAGTATAACTAATAGCTTTACCAGTTCCCTCCGTCATTCTTCTATTCCTAATCTTATTCATAGTAGTGCCTTTGAATTGAGGCATTCTATAAACATTAGTACTACCATTAGGCAAGAAGCCATCAAGTTCTCTCTTAAGGTTCATGTATTTATTTAACCAACCCTCTCTCCTTGTTCCTGCTATAGTTCTAGCATATTGCTCACTTCTATAGTTATTATTAGGATACCATCTTTGCTCAATCATATGCCATTGGGAGTGTTGTTTATGCCATGACTTAGCTTGAGGTTTGAAGAACTGGTCCCAAAGCAGACTCTTTTCAAAATCAGACTTACCATCAAGGTTATTGTTAGCATAGAAGTTATCTCTTGCTTCTTTCTTGAATGCAAGCCAATCATCTTCATAGTCTCCCCATACAAACTCTGATACAATGTTACCTGTTAATTTGCCTGTTCTTGGGCTAACTTCACAGAATATATCAGTGTTCTTCTCACCAATATCATGCAAGTCTTTCTCCAATCCTCTAAGTCTATCTTGTGATTGAATAGTCATATCATCAGCATATTTATTAGCTAACTTAACTGCTCTATCTGCAAGCTGACCTATTACATCAGAGTTGTTAGACATTGATGCAAGGATTGATTCATGAATACTAATATCCTTTTCCATGTATCTAAGTAAATCCTCAATAGGAACTCTTTCAGCATTAACCCACTTAAGTCCTCTTTGTCCTTTCTTCCAGTCAAAGATTACTCTTGAAGCTCTTTCTACATAAGTGGAACCCATAGCATCTTCAAGGAATTTTAAATAAAACTCTCTCTGTTTGATTTCAAGATTACTTAGTAACCTATCATCACCATTAATAGCTTCATTCAAGTTTCTCCTAAGAGTCTTGAGTCTATTCATTGTATCTTCACTCACATTCTGTAACTTCAATCTAGAGTCTTCTGTAGTGGTTGCATCCTTTACAATCTTAATTAAAGCCTGTGCATTTGTGACAAATGTACCTACTTCTCTTAATAAAGCTGCATTCTCTGGAGTAATATTGGCTACATTGAAATCAACTTTATTGAGCTTGTTAATCATCTCTGGTACAGTATCAACCATTAAGTCCATAGCTTCTGTTATACCATCTACTGCTATCAAGTCAGCAAATAGTGAAGGGCTATTACTTATTCTTCCTGCCTCAACTTGACCTGCTAATTGATTGTACTTGTTATAAAGAGACTTATCTATAGCCCTCATTTCTTCTGTTTGGCTTCTTAAGATGTTCAATATAGACTTGAAGGTAGCTACATTAACAGAGTCTTTAGCACTGAATAGAGTTTCTTGAGTTTCAAGAGCATTTTCTACAGTTCCCTGGAAACCAGGTGACATAAATCCTTGTGCAATTGCATCAGCAGTTCTTATAGCATCAAGTTTAGCATTAGCTATCTCATTACCAGTAATAGTATTGAATACTCTCTTAATTGTATCTACAATTCTACCTATCAATGATTGCCATGAAGCTCTCTTATCAATTTCACCATTGATTGCTTTACCAACTAAATAGCCAGCAACCTCTCTTGCAGGATTACTTCTATAGGCAATAGTGTCATACTCCTCACCCATAATAGCCTTCTGTACATCAGATGTAAGCACTCTCTCAAGTCTCTGAACTAAAGGATTATTACCTAATGCACCTACAGCAAAGTGACCTGCTTCCTCAGATAAGCTACTATCAACTTGTTCATTATTAGCTACTTTAATTAGCTGATATAAACTATCAGCAGTCCTAGTTGCATTAATAGTACTATATCTACCATTAACTCTATCACTTGCATCCATGAAGCTGTAGTCAACACCAGCTCTATTAAGATAGAATTTAATCCTTTCTTGCAGACTTCTATTAGCTATATTATCATTAAGTTGAGCAGTATTAGTGCTATTCTTATCAACTATACTTAATTCTACCTTACCATCTGGTCTATTAATAATAGTAGCCATATACTTGTCATTGTATTGGCTAGCTCTATTAAAAGATTGAAGTTTAGGTACAGCCTCATTATAATCATATACCCCTGCACCAATATCTTTGTTAAGAGTTTGCTTTATCTTTTCATCACTTAACTTTAATTTAGTTAGCTGTCTCAAAGACTGAAAGGTTATCTCACCATTACTATCAAACTTAGCTTCATTAGCTACTCTACTTAAGAACTCAGGGCTTGTACCTACAGCATAATACTGCTTAGCTATTTCCCTATCATTGGTGTAATGTAGTAGTGAGCTAAAAAGCTCACTATCTACAAATTCACCTTGTTTGTTCTTTACTCTTGGAATTATACTACACTTATCCATATTAACAAATCTTATTACCTTCTTGGTCAGTTACATTATTAGCTTGTGCTTTCAGAGAGTTAATCGTATCAATCAAGTCTTCTCTACTAGCTTTACTTAGCATCTCTACTACCATATCTCTTTGAAGAGTATTATCAGCTTTAAGAGCTAAGTCAGTAGCCTCTTTTATTAGTTCTTCTGTAGTTAAACTTGTATCTGGTGTACTAACTACCTCAGGTTCAACAGATGTATTACCATTGTCTTGAACCTCAGTATCAGCTACCATACTTGTTGTAATTCCATTAGAACTGTATTGAAGAGATTTACCTGCATCACCTAAAGCATCTACTCTAAAGTAATCCATACTGCCAGTAGTACTTTGATTGAATACATCTCCTCCACTATTACACAAATATGCTACATCATCTATAACAATCACTGGTCTGAATACATCTATACCTTTATCTTCACTAGGAAGTAAGAAAGGGTTTGCATCTTTACCTAGCTTCTTTGCATTTAGTGTGAAACTGTTAACAGCTACACCCTTTTCAAATGCTAAGTTACTGATAATTTTACCACTTCTTCCTTTAGGATGAAGTACCAGTCTAGTGTTATCTAAGTGATTAAGCAAATACTGTTTAGCAAACTCTTGACTATTAACACCTATCCTACTCTTTTGCACTTCATTTAAGAAATCAACATAAGATTGAGGATTACCATTATAGTCATATCCTACTTGCACAGCTAACTTAACTTCTGTAGGAGCCAAGTTCATGAATGCCATAGGACTATAAGTAAAGCCTAACTTGTAATAGTTATATAAGAATAGAGATTGTGCTATCTCAGCAGTATTCTCATTTCTCATTAAGTCACCCCAACTCTCTTTAAGCTCATCCTTCTGATAAGGTGCTAAACCACCTATATCTTGAATGTTCATACTTACTTTACCAGTCTTTTCATCAGTTTGAAACTGCATATACTGGAATATAGGCATGGACTTCATTGTAGGATTAGCCTCAAGAATATTGAATAACCCTTCTGGAAATACCTCTGTAAAGTATTCTCTAGCTGTTACAACTTCACCAGCAGCATTAATAGGCATGTTTCCATTAAACAAACTATTCTCTTGCTGACTTAACATAAATACCATTAAGTCACTGTGTATGCTATTAATAGTCTCTGCATCAAGTAAGCCACTTCTAGTGAATCCTGCTAGCTCTTCTCTAGCTTCTTTATAAGCCTTAGTGTTGTAAGGATAGAACTTATTGATTGCCTTTTCTGCTTTTCTATTCATATCATACATAGCTTGTTCATAAGCAAATGGATTTTCAAGCAAACTTTCCATATACTCTTGGTCACTCATATCCAGTGTGCTACCTTCATTATTAATAGGTGAGTAGATACCTTGTGCTACTTTCATCCCAACCTTAAGAGCATCAGCTTTCTTGAAAGACTTAACATATGCAGCTACTTTCATCTGTTGTGCATAGGCATCACCAAAGGTAGAACCTACAGCATTAGATGCAGTAAACTTAGTGTTTCTAACAAACTGAGAAACATCATTACTTGCCTCAAGTATCTTTCTGAATAAGTCAGCTACATGAATCTGTCTTTCAACAAACTCATCATCTCTCATTAGGTCTTTCTTATCTTCATTAGCACTTCTAACAATGTTGTATGCTAGCTGCTCTTTATCAAACTCCTCAGGTATAGCTTTATTTAATTCACCTTCAATCTCATAAGTATCTAATACATTATCTATCACAGAGTTAATATCAGACATACCATTATTAAAGCTGTATTCACATATATCCTTAATAATAGGTTGATTAAATAACAAACCAATATCCTCAGTTGTGAAACCAAGTCTTGCTAACATTGCACCAGCATCAGCAGTAATAGTATTTAGATTCAAGAAGTTAAGTACAGGGTCTTTAACAGCATCTACTGATGCAGCTAAGAACTCAGCAACATTCAAACTTGTATCTATCTCACTATTGTGTAATAAGTCTGCATAAGTCTTGCCTGCAAATGAGATAGCTTCTTTCAAATAGAATTCTTCCATCAAAGATGCAAAAGCATGATTAGTATTCTGATTAGCAAATATACCAATCAGCTTACCTGCAACATTATTCTGCTGATTGTAAGTAACAATAGTCATAGGGTCACTAGGGTCATAGTTAGGTTCTGGGTCTTCCAGTTTACCTTCATCTATAGCTCTATTAATACTAGAAAGGTCAACAGTGCTAGAGCTATGGTCAGCAATTACATTACCAAACATTAATTCTCTCATCACTCTAGCTGCCTTTGAAGCATTACTAAATCCACCAGGGGTATATCTATCACCAAAGGTTTCAACATCACTTAATCTCTGCTGAATTAGATGAATAAGCATGTTGTTTCTACTAGCCTTACTATTCTCTAATGGACTCTTACTAAAATCATACTCTTCAAATTTAATATAACCTCTATCAGCTACAAACTGATTAAAAGCTGCTTGATATGTATAAGGTAATCCAGCTTTCTCCCAATACTTATACAGCCTATCTAATGATTCAGTGTCCTCTTCTCTAGCTTCTTTAAGAACTGCCTTCAAATTAGGATATGTATCATAGAACTCTGACCATATATTCTTTACCTCCTCTGATGTAAGTTGTCTTTGTTGATACTCATTTCTCATAAAGTACAACTTATCAATATCAAAGTCAAAACCTGCAATAGTAGTTCCCTGAGGTGGTACTTTAATAGTACCTCCAGCAGTCTTATGACTGAATCTTTTCACTCTCAGATTAATCATTGAGTAATCTCTTTCAGTTGGAATTCTATATGCAAGTAAACTAAGTATATTAGGATAGGTCTTTTCAAGTAATGTATTACCATCTGCATCAACCTTTAATGTACCATCTTCATTACAGTAGGTTCCAAAGTCAAGAGCATGTTCTTTACCAGCATTATCAGTATAGGTCAAATCCCAAGGAATCTCACACTCAGCATACAGTATGTTATTAGGATTATTAGGGTCTGTTACATATCTCAAACCTCCATCTTCTTCATAACCAGTAATACCCATAGCAGATACTTGAACTGCACTACCACCTTTAATAGACTGTTTGTTTACCATCTTCTTGAAGAGACTAAAGAATAAAGCTGAGCTATCATGCTCTAATCCTCCTTCAAATAAAGGTATAGTAAACTCACCTTTAGCATTAAGACTATAAGCCATAATGTTATCTTTAGACTCCCTGCTGTTGTTAGCTGTAGTCTGAATTAGTCTATTACTTATCTTACCAGCATCTGATATTGCATTCTCAAATAGATGATAAGAATCAATGATATTAGCAGTAATAAGAGAATTATAGAACCTTACAAGATTACCACCATTCAACTTAACATTACCATACTTACCACCAAGATTAACTCTCTTTCCACCTATATAGCTACTGTAGTCTTTGAACCTTTCTACCTTAGCCATAATCAGCTTTCTTACCTGAGTACCAAACAACTGAGAACTGTTAATATGCTCTGGAACATTAGTCTGAATTCTATAGTCAGCATAGCTTAACTGATGAACATAACCTTTATTAAGGTGCTCATCTATGTTATCATGGGTTGCATTAGCTATATCAGTAGAACCAAATCCACCTACCTTAACAATCTTAGTAGAACCAATCATATCTATAGGCTCACTCTTACCAGTTTCAGGATTAATGTGCTCTTCCATCCAATATGCAATATCTCTTAACTTACTACCAGCAGGAAGAAGTTCAGGTATAAGAACTGCCTCAGCATACTTATGCTGAACAGGTATCTTTAACATATCTGCTCCATTGATACTATAGTTTTCAAAAGAGAATAAATAAGGCTTAATAGGTTGAAATATAACAGCTAAATCTGAGATAGACTTAATATCTTCCATTGATGGATTCTCATCTTTACCTATCTTTGACCTAATAGATTGTATCTGATTATAAGCTGCTTCCATTCTTTCATCCCACTTACCAGCCATACCCATTACTTTCTTATAACTTTCAAGTGTTCTATAGCCTTGACCATCTGTTAGAGTATTCTTCTTATATGACTTATATACATTAGAGTTCTTACCAAAGTGATTAGCAATTGCTGCCATAAACTCTGGGTCAAACTTCTCAGCATTTACATCAATATCATCAAAATAAACTACTCTTTCAATACCATCATTACTATATCTTTCACCTGTGAATGGGTCAATAGCTTCTACACTCAATGCAGAACCTGGGGCATGAATTTCCTTATATCTCTTCTGCAAGTCCTTGGTTCCCTTATAGAAAGAAGGGTCAATAGTCATCATTTGCAACTGTTGAATAGTAGCAAACTTAGTATTCCAGTAATAGTCTGCTAGCACTTGGTCTATAGTTCTATCACCTTTAACTTCTTGACTTAGATATACATACTGATTACCTGCTTGTTCAAGTACTCCTAAGTTATTCAGTTGTTGCTTAAACTTAGTAACAGCATCATCCATATATGCTCTAATAGCTTGCTTAACTGATTGTTCAAGGTTTCCCTCTTTAATCATTCCAGCATACTTGGGTTCATTTAAGAAGGAAAGTAAGCTAAACTTATCTCCATTCTTTGAGAAGTTATCTATGGCTTTCATACCTAGCTCTTGAGTCTTTCTATTAGCAGCTTTAGTTAACTCCATCCTTCTCTTCTCTTGAACATAGACATTGTACAAACCATCTAAGATTTCCTGACCACCATATCTCTTGGCTTTAATGAACTTAGCAACTCCACTATCACCAAGGATAAATACAGGATACCAAGCATATTGACTATTAGGACTAATCTGCCTTTCAGAGAAATACTCATTGAGCATCTGTACTGCGTGTTGCTTACTAGTGAAATCATCAAATGTAAGCTTATCAGTACCTAAGAATCTCTTGAATGTGAAGTTAGCAGCAAAGTTATCTTCTTTACTTAAATCACTATTATAGAGTTCTTCTATCCATTTGTTAAGTATCTTACCATTATACTGGAAGTATGAGGAATCAAGATAAGTAGTTTCAAGCATAGCTTGAAGTCCTCTCTTATCAGTAGCCTTTACAAAGCTAGCTATTCTATCAAATCTATCTCCCATGAATGATGGAATGACATTACTAAAGAAAGTATTATCACCATATCTTACTCTACTTTCAAGCTTTAAGCCTTCCCTGCTCTTAGCTACAATAGCAAGTACTTTAGTAATCTTCTCTCTCAGTACACCTTTCTTTTCATTACTGGAAGCTCTCTTGATTAACTCCTCATAACTAACATCCTTCCTTCCCTCTTGCTCTTCCTTAGTAAGTGTTAAACCAAACTTAGCAGCATCAAGTAATTCCTTATTTAATGCTCTAACATCTCTGTTCTTACTCATTATTCTATCTAAAGTCTCACCATCTATATCAATACCCAGTGATTCTGTAGCATCAATTAAGAACTGCTTTCTTTCAACCTTGGACATTTGCCAGAACTTAGATTTCTCAGTTATTCTCTCTGGTTGTGTAAGAGTGTCAATTATCTTATTTCTAATTCTCTCTACTCTTACTGGCATAATCCTAGTACTAAGACCACTCTTTTCAAAGATACTTCTAGTAGGATTAATTACCTTACCAAGTTTAACTGAGGTCAAGAATGAACTAAAAGGTTTATCACCTTTAATTCTATTAAGTAGAGCAGTCTTGTAAGTCTTAATTCTGCCATCTTGTTTCTCAGTCTGCATAGCATAAGGTTGGAAGTTCTTCTTGAAATCAGTATAGAACTGGGTTCTTACTAATGGATTCTCAAGCTCTTCCATGAATGGAGAAACCCACCCAGCAGTGCTACTATACTCTCTAAGAGCATTCATCATTTCAGTTTCACTGCCAACACCTCTAAGTACATCAAGTAATTCTTGGTGCATTCTTACAGGGTCTTGCATTACAGGGAAACCTAAATCATCAAGTACTGGTTGACCATCCTTATATTGAGGTGTTCTTCCAATAACCTTTCTTACCTGCTTTCCAATTGAGCCAAATGATGACTCAAATTCAGCTTGTTCCATCCAACCTTCTCTCTTTGACTCTTCCATGATGAACTTCTCAGTCATGTCATTATCATTGAAGTTGTTAGGATTAGCATCATCAGCAAAGCTAATGTCTTGTCCTATCTTAAGGTCTTCTGCTTCTCTAATTCTAATCTTTGCAAAGGATAGTAAAGCTCCCCAGTTATCAAATATCTTTTGATACTTAGAAGCTGTTTCAGTGTCTCCCTCTTGTACAGCATCACTATACTGTGATTGGAGAGTATCATATATCTCATTAAAGATGCCAGCTATACCACCAACTTGCTGACCATCAATAGTGAAACCAGCTACAATATCTCTTCTACTTACACTAGGATTCTCCTCTTGAACAGCATCTACAATGTCTGAGAACATAGTAGAAATCATACTTATTCTATTGAACCTTTCTTCTGCACTAAAGTCATCCCTTAACTGTGTATAAGACACAGCAGGATTATTAACAGCATCAAGTATTCTCTTAGCATCTTCTTTACTAAGACTTCTTCTGAACTCTACAAGAGTTTCAGCAGTAGGAGTCTCAGCCTCAGGATTTCTTTCCTGATACAGACCTCTAAGATTAGCAACTAAGTATTTATTCCATCCTGTTACCTTACTAGCTATTACATCATCCAGTCCTTTAACTGGAGTATAACAAGTCTTACTCATATAACATTCAATTAATTAGTTAATTACTTTGCAAAAGTAGAATATATTTTTTAAATAAACAAGAGAATAAGTCTAAAAGTTCTGCACAAAAAGCAGAATCTTTACTAAAAAACAAAAGGGTAGCTAATGCTACCCTTACTATTATTGGAAATTACAATGATGGAGGCAAGTACTCCTATTACATCTATTCTTATACTCTTCAAGTGTGATAAGCTCTTCATTCCAAGAATAATCATAGTTCTTTCTATCCCAACCATCAGGGTCTAACACCTTAGGATAAGGGTATAAAGACTGCCATTGTGCTGATGTTTTCTTTATTCCAATATCAGTTTTATCATTACTCAACAACATACTTTGTGCCTCCAATAATTAGCCATTTGATAGTATTAATATTAACTGGTCTTATATTGTTATTGTCCTCTATGTCCATATCGACACAGTTATATCTGCCATCTCTACTCTCAAACTGAATCTTGAAGCCCCTCAGTACTCTATCTTCACCTTCTTCATAAGGAAGAATAGGATGTGTGATTAACTCTTCTGCAAATCTCTTTGCAGCATCAGCAACACCTTTCTTGCTCTTTTGAATAGTGTCAATTTCATTAGAGAAATCACTAATCAGTGTAGCAATCTCAGCATTCAGTTTCTTCTGAGACTTAGGGGTATCTTGCTTCTTAAAGCACACAGTAAACACTTGAGTACCATGAATACTCTCAAAGATACTTCTAATACCTAAAGTACCATCTTTCTTATCTTCTTTAGTTACCTTTACTTCATTGATAACTTCATCAGCAGATTCAAGATACTTCTCAATGTACATCTTATTAATATGTACACTATCACCACTTTCTTGATGCTTTAGTACTGTATCATTACCATAGATACCAGTCACTACATAGTGAGAACTCTCACTTAATACATCACCTACTTTAAAATTCTTTACCATAATTAAATGAACTTTTCTAAATTGGACATAAAATCTCTTGCCTCTTTCTTAGTGGTAGCAATAGTATTAATATCTGCTTCAATAGAAGCAATCATTTCTTTCTTACTATCAATACTAGCTTGCATTTCTGTGTCTAATCTGAGGGCATCTTCATATGCTCTTTTAAACATAGATTTAACACCACCTAATCTCTCTTGGAATGTAGGTTTAGATACTTCTACACTCTTGTTTTTCTTTGTTCCAAATGTTCCTAACATAATTAACTACTTTAAAAGGTTTCTATTCTTGAATTCTTCATGCAATGGGTGTGCCAGTTCCCTTGCTTGAGGATGAGCACTGCCTGCATCCCTCAACTCAAAGAAGTGTTCCCAATCACTTGCAAAACCAGTTACTACCAGTTCTGTTTTCAAGCTATTAGGTAATACAGCTCTTGCTTGTTGTGGTTTCCAGCCATTATTGATAAGATTGAAGTATTGTACCTCAGAAGAAGCAAGACTAAATAAGAAGTACAACTCATTCAAGTCCTCTTGTGTATAAGTAGGGTTACTTAAACTACCCATTTGAATAAGAAGTTCTTGAGAGTTTTGTTCTCCTAACTGTCTTTCATCTACCCAAGGAGGTAGGATAAAAGTAAGTTCATTACCAAACTTATCCTTACTATAGTTACAATATCTTGTACTTTCCTGAGCAAAGGACATTACTCTATGTCTTACAAATTCCAATAGTTAATGTTCAAGTTCTTTATCTTGAACTCTCTGAGTTTCCTCAGAGTATCGGACTATATCATCATCCTTAAAAGGATGCCCAACACTCGTGTCAGTATTATATTCTATTGTGTAGTATAGGAGACTCGAACTCCTGTGTTAGCTAAACTTCTTCCACCATAATAGTGGGACTACCCATTAATGTAGTTTGCATACAACTATCTCTTACCACAAATAGTTTCAACTGTTAGTCTCTGAACCTTCACACTTTGTTAAAGGTGTGCTTGGCTGCTGATTAGCATGATTTAAGACCTTTTGAGCAAATTCATATAGTTCAGACATTGATAATATGTGTTTACACCTGTTAGCTTGTGTTGTAACCCATTGAACATTTCCTTCTATATAACCCTTAGTAGAATCTATCCTATCTAAAGAAGCTTTTAATATATTAGGTAATTCATCTCCAGTTATGGTACATTTCTTATCTTGAGAAAGATACAAATTCCATAGATAATCTATAGTAAGATTAAATTCAATCTTTCTAACAACTGACTTAGCTTTAATACTATTAAATTTAGATAAAGTAAGGTCTCCCACTTTTCCATTATTAATAGTTAGATTATCTATATTAGTAAGATTAGAGCAATGCTTACATTGAAACCATCTACTTGTGTTAGTAAGTGCAGTAGCAGTTAAATACTGCTCATGTCCACACTTGCATCTACATTTATATCTTAACTGTCCATTAAAATTCTCAGCTTCCCCTATAACAGTCCAGTGCTTATAAGTTTCACCAACTATGATAGGAGTCCTCCTTTCTTTTCTTGAACATTGTAAACACTGAGTAGTCTTTCCTAATCTTAAGCTACTCCAATGTTTGTACTCAATTTTACCACATTCACATTGAACCTTAACATTTCTCTGACCTCCTGTAGTGTATACAGGAGTAGAGTCTATTACAGTCCATTTACCAAATTTTTGTCCTACTTCGATTTCTGTTCTCATACTATAAATATTAAATTCATAGCACAAAGATACGAAAATTATTTTGAATATGCAAATCTTAAATTTTAGCTTTCCAGCAATTCATTGGGTTTTCATTGATAAGTTACCTTATCAAGCCACAAATTTCTTATGGGACACTCCTCTGTCACATACAAAGTGAACAGTAATTCTCTTTGCATGGAACTCTGTAGGTTCACACAGGTATTGTAGGTCATCAATCCACTCATTTTCTATAATAACTCTATAATTACTGGTTATATACCAATAGTCATTCTCACTATTATTTATTACTACAGAGTAAGGATTGTCTATATACTTTATAACTATAGGTTCATTAGAGAACTCTCCTCTATCATCCATAGTTCCATAAGGAATTTTAAGATACACTGTACCATGCTCCAACATAGCACCATGACCTGACTTAATCATTCTTTCCACAAACTCCTTAGCAGAGTCTTCTGTTATCTTATCCTCAGATTTATAACATACTCTTCCTGCCCTTTCAATTTGTTTATAAACTCCTTCAAGACCTTCCTCTTGATTCCATATCTCAAAATCTGGTTTAATTATTTTCATATTTTCAAATGTTATGATTTACATAGTCAGCAGTCATATTATGCTCAAATCCAAGTACTTGAATAGGGGTAAGATTAGCTACCCACTCCTCAAAGTACTTATGATATTTCTTTATGTTAGACTTGAGCTATTGGTCCTTAAGCCGTAAATATAACTCACTACTCATACTTCATGCACTGTTTAGCATCCATGAACCTCTCTTTAAGGTACTCTTGACCTCCCCAAGCAGTCCATTTATACCTAACCTTAACTCTTACTCTGCCTAAGCTAACTATAACACCAAGGTTCATTGTTGTTGAACTAGTAGGTATGGCTACCTTATCTTCTAAGTGAAGCCTATTACCTCTGATGTCATGCAACTCAGGCTCTCCTACTATTTTAACTTTATCTTCCATGTTTTTTTTTTACAATTTTACAACAATACCACTTTGGTAGTCTTTGGACTCACTAAGGGCTTCTTCATAGGTATCAAATACCTTAGTTAAGCCAGTGTCTTCATCTACTACCAAGTTGATATTGCCATTAAAATCTTCAATTACAACATACCTTTCCATATCAGTCATCTAATACTACAACTTCATCAATATCAAACTCTTTAGGAAACTTGCCATCACTTACCTTCTGCCTAAAAGCATCTCTAATCTGCTCCTCAGTAGCATCTGGAGGCAACTCTACTTCATCATAGTAAGATATACTTGCACTAACAAACCTTTTATGTTTAACATCTAAAGGTTCATTATATGGTGCTCTTGTATCATGAGTAGCACCAGCAGGCAAGTAACAGCTTTCAAATAAACATCCCATAGTTAGTTGTTATTAAAGAATTCTACATTCTGTTCTGCCATTAAACCACAACAAGGTGGAATGACAATCTCTTCTGTCTTAGTTACAAGATACTCTGATTGAGTACCATTGTACATACCACTAGTCTTTAGTATCTGCTCAGCATCATTTGCATTAGATGCCTTTACCATTGCAATACCTTTACCTACACCTCTCAAGTCATAGGTAATTACCCATAATCTTGGTGGAAAGAATGAATCTTTCTCAGCTTCCACCATTACATTTTCAACTGATACTTCTGCCATATTAATATTGTCTTACATTATAACAATTATCACATAAACCACCTTCATGTGTTGAAGGTTTACCACAATACCTACATCTTTCAACTGCATTGAACCCAAGTTCTCTACTTGATTGAGTAGAATTACTCACTACTTCTCTTATTAGTGAGAAAGCTTGTGTTAGCTTTTCCACTTCTACTGATGTTAGTATTCCAGTTCCAGAGTAATAGGGAATAGACATACCTTTCAACCTCCAAAGTATGTTATTTCTAGCTCTCCACTTCCTCTGTTTCTCAGTAGGTTGCCTATCTCTATTAGGACTAGCATTAACTGGCCCTGCATAAATCTCCTGTTGACTCATACATTTTCAATTATTGATTTATACCTTTCATAAGTCTTTCTTATTACTTCTTCACCAATAGGGTTCTCTCTCTTAGAGTCCCTCTCAATACACACCTCAAGAGGTATAAAGAAATCTTTATACTCTAGTGAGTAACAATTCATATAACCAAGGGTACTATCAACTAAGTTTTCATAGTATTCTATCTCTTTTGGATTGAAATTCATGTTATCAACAACAATATCATATCCAAATTCCATAGCACTTACTATGAAGTCTTTCTTTGTATCAGATACAAGATGTTCTCTACTTGGAACCCAGTATTTACCAAGCATGTTTCTGATGTCATCATTATTGAACCTTACTCTATGCTCTGGGTCTTCAAGTACCCATTGTTTAGCCCAAGTAGTTTTACCTGAGCCTTGTATTCCTCTACATAAGATTATCTTACTCATAGCCTGCATCTATTTGTCTGATTCTCTCTTTAGCTATGTGAATTATCTTCTCATAGTCAAGTTTTCTACTATCAGTTTCCTTAGTTCTAAGTATCCTTTTAACAATATCTGCATCCCAAGGATTTAGATTATATTCTAACCATATATCCCAAGGTTGAATTTTATGTTTAGCATAATCAGATTGTCCTACATTATAGCTTCTAACATCTTCTTGAGTCTGAGACACTTGAAGAGTATTGGGTAATGAGAAGCTTTTGAAGAAATAATTATACTCCCATTCATGCTCTTCTTTAGTATCATCTACTAAATAAATACTGGTATTTTTTATTTTAGTTACAGTATAACACTTGCCTACATCAAAGTATAAACTCTTTTTTCCTTCATATATGACCTTATCACCTACTTTTAACATTCCCATTATTACTTTCCTCCCAATCTTCTAATGTTACAAACTTGTCAAGGAATTGCCTTTTATCCCTAACATAATACTGTTCATTCTTAAGACTAATATAAAGGACTGCATCTATCCATTCATTAGATAAGGTGTCCTTCATTTTAACTATACCTTTAGCAAGATATTTGTTCTTAGTCTTAGGATAAACATAAATGTTCTTCTTCTGCTCACAGTTCATCAAGTAGATAGAATAGATAGCCCCACATAGAGCTATCACAACTATCACTGTAATTATAAATACTTTACAAATTTCCATTCTAATGAATCCAATGTGTTTTTAAATTACCGACTAATAACTCTAGTTCTTCAAGGGTAGCATCAGATTTAATCATATTTGCTCTTCTTGAAATAACCCATACATTCCCTTTTGTATATCCTAGAGATGGTATCAATTTATCTATAGTGGGAGAATCAAATTTGGCCTCTCCTTCACCAACATGTTTATTAAGTTTAATACCAAGAAGAGGGCAATACTCAGGAATCTCAATATCAGTATAGTCAATATTAAAAGGAAGATTTTCAACAGTGGCTCTTCTTCTAGCTACTCTTATAAGACTTTTCTTATATGAATCACTATTGTTAATAATTCTGAGTAAATCTACTTGTTTCTCCCTTTCTCTATAACCTACTTCATTGTTTCTTCTTTCTAATCTCCTAAGTCTCCTTCTTTCTCTGGATTCAGGAGTATTATGTATAAGTCTATCACACTCTTTACATATACTCCTTCTACCAAACTTGCCACTACCTTTTGAATAATCACTTAAAGGTAAATCTCTGCCACATCTAGGACATACTTTTGTTTGAACATTTTCCATAATTCTTCTTATTTTCCACAAATATAAGAAAATAAAATGATATATGCAAATCCCTAACAAACAAAATTAGGGTTCAATGTATCCAACAGGACCCTATTTCAGGCACTGCCTTAATAGTCACTGATTTACAAAATAGTGATGCAGCATACTCCATACATTCACTTAACTTAGCTGCTTCCTCCTCAGCTATTTCAGCAGGAGGTTCAATCAAATACTCATCATGTACATCATTTGGTATAAGAACTTTGAATATTCTCCCACTCTCTATCAGATGGTCAAAATACACACTACCAGCTATTTTAGTCATAGCTGCTGCTGTTCCTTGACTAGTATAATTACATGATTGATTCTCTGATGCACTCCTTCTTTTACTAAGGTGCTTGAAGACTTTGACTATTACAGTCTGCCAGTTAATATCAATGTATTTTGTTTCTACTTTACCAGCTACTTTAACCTTATATTCATACCTTATAGCTATAGCTTGAAGAGGTTCACCTTTAGCAAACTTTCTTGCAATCTCTTGCAGAACTGAGTTAGGAACATCCTCTATAACTAAGCCAGACTCCTTAGCACTTCTATATAAGTCCCAGAACTCTTGACCCATGCCATTCTTCCTTCTCTCAATACCTTTGAGGATAGGCCAGTCATAGATATATGCCCTTAATCCAGTTAATTCTGAGATTAAGATATATCCTCTTTCCCACATCTTTCTCTTAGATACTTTAAAGAACCTGTCAATACCTTTAAAAGCATTAAAGTAAGTAACAAAGCACTTCTCACAGAAGTCAAGTGGCTTACCAGTATTAGCTGCTAATGCACTAGCTGTACCATTATAATTAAAGGTAAATCTAGCAGGTTTAGCTGCATCTCTTAAGTCCTTTCTCTTCTTCTTTACTTCCTTTTCAGGTATATCTTTAAGCTCATCAGGGAATATCATTTTAGCTACAAAGGCATGACCATCTCTCTCAGCAGGGTCATTATAGAATTCAATCCATGCCTTATCTTGAGTTAATTCAGTAAACACATGACCTTCTTGGTCTCCATAATCACAGTCAACAAGCAGATTCCCTGTATTAGGTATAAAACATGCTCTAGTCTCCTCATCACTAGGTAACTGTTGCACATTTACACTCTTATCAACTGCAATAATTTCATCTGCACTTACATCAGTTTCATCCTCAGCTATATCATCATCTTTAGTCTTTCCTCCACCTTTCTTACCTCCTTTACCACAGCTCAATCTACCTGTATCCATCATTTGATTGAAGGTAGGATGTATTCTTCCAGTAACAGGATTAATAGCATCAAGGAAGTTTTGACCAAAGGAAGTTACTACTTTAAATGCTGCTGAATACTCAAGATACAAGGGAAGAATATCACTCTTACCCTTCTGCTTTCCTAGCACCTTTGAATCTACAGACTTCTTTAACTTGCCTGTCTTTTTGTCCTTAGTCCACAACTCAAAGCCTAATTCTTCAAATAATGGAATAACCTGCTTGTTACTATTCCAGTTAATTATACATCTAGGTTTAGACTCTTCAAACAAGTTTCTCTGTGGGTCTATAGCTACATATTTACCAGCACTAGCCTTAGCCCTCTTCTTCTTACCTCTTCTAGTGGTAGAATCATAAGCTATCTCAGCATTTTCACCTTTAGATAACACATAGTTAATCACCCATTCATTTAACTTGGTTTCAGCTTCTCTCAATCTAGCTTCATCCTTAACCATCTTAGCCTTCCACTTAACAGCATCAAGTCTAATACCACAGAATTCAATATATGCAAGTACTCTAACAAATCTATTCTCAACCTCTAAAGCATTGAGTTGACCTCTAGCTTTAATCTGTTCTAATTGAGCATTCATTACATCCTCAAGCCAAACAACATCATTGGCTGAATATATAATTACCTCATCTGTTAAACCTGCATGTATCTTACCTCTAACAGTCTTGTCAAGATGTATATTCAAGTATCTATCACAACAAGCTTGTAAAGATAAAGAGACTGTGCCTGGAGGGAAACCTAAGAATAGTATCTTTTCACCTAAGAAAGTATCATAGACATTTCTTACTACAATTCCTTCTTTATATAGCCATCTTAAATCAAATTTGGCATTGTGAATGATAAAGAGTCTGTCACTTTCAAGGAACTCTTTGTACCTTCTTACATCTATAGTCAAGCAATCAATCACTATTTGAAAGTGTTTATTACCTAATTGAAGAAGTAACAACTGTCCTTGCCAGATTTCAGTACCTTTAGTTTCACTATCCAAGCCTACTATTCTCAGGGTTTCCAGTAGCTCCAAAGACTGCTCAACTGAGATACATTTGAAAGGTCTATCCTCATCTTCAAACAAATAAGATTGCCCTGTGACAAAGTATATTTGCTCACCATAGTAGATGGTTTCCTGCTGTTCCTCTCTAAATTCCCAGTCTTCTGTCATATTATTCAAATGTTATTGTATATCCATAACCCATAGTATAGTCAATTGATTTGACTACTGCTTGAGCTTCTTCAAGAAGAGAACCAACCTTAATCATTGGACCACCAGAAGGGTCAATAAACTCGTATCCTGTAGCTAGCTTACTAACTCTTACAGTTGGTGTGCTAACTTTAAGTACATAAGTCTTTGACTCTTTGCCATCTGGTTTACTAAGTCTCTTGAGGTAATTGTTCTCCTCACCTCTTGAATTAAGTTTGATTATATTCTCCATTACATTGCTGAATATGCTACAAGTTTATCAAAGTCTATGACATATCTATATCTTTGGAAGAAAGAATTACCAAGAATTCCATGCAGGTTTACACCATGACTAACCTTTAGATTACCAAAGGCAGCATCTAAATCTTTAGCATAGAACTCCTCATCAAAGGTATTATCTTTATAACTAATACCTATAGAAACTATATCAACTTCCTCTCTATTACCATCAGACCCATATATAGTACCTTTCTTCCCAGTAGGATTAGAGACCATATCTGCAAGTGCAGACTTATTAATTACTGAATTAGTGGCACCAGTATCAAGCAGAAAGTTAAACTTCTTATCATTGTTCCTAAAGGTAACAATAGGAAGTTCAGTTAAATCCAATGTTTCTCTGAATGACATCTTATCTGCCAACATTCTTGTATCTCCCTTTCTAGCCATATCAACCACCTTGGCAAAGAGAGCAGCCAGAAGTGCTAATCCCACCACAAATAATATATTTGTTATCATGTTCTCATTTTTTTTTAGAGTTATTACTTAACACCAGTACTACCTATTCCAGTTCTGTTGTTACCATTCAATTTCTGAACCTTTACAAGTTCAATGCCTGAGCTAAAGAGCCATTTAAGCTTCTGCCACATAGTAGCTTTCTGACTTAACTGAATTCTGAATTGGCAGATTCTATCACCTTTATGAATAGTAGTATCTCTGATAGCAATAGCAGGGAACTTCCATTCATCATCATTTCCTTGATATGAATTATCAATTACACCTTGGCTATTAGCACAGATTATACCTAGCTTACTAGGAGTGCTACTTCTTGCATCTACAATTGCTTCAAAGCCAGCAGGGAGTTGCATTGCCACTCCTAAGTTAAGTAAGTGATAATTAAAAGATACATCTCTATGACTTATCACTTCACCATCAATAGTTTCTCTCTTCCTTACACCAGCTTGAGGTGCTTTTAACACTACATCCTCTGCTGCTCTTAAATCTATCCAATCACCAGAATCATGTGAGAAAGGCTCACATCCTTCTGTAATAAGTCTATACTTTATTTTCAATTTCATATTTATTTATTCTTTTCCATTTATAACCACCAGCAGTTTTATTCTTACCCTTAATACATAAAGAGATGTTACCATTTCTGATACCAGTAGCTCTCTCAGCATCCATTATACTATTATAAGTAGCTACTAATATATTATCTATAGTTAACTGTTCTACTTGATGTTTTTCCTTAGAGTGAGAATTACTGAGTAACTCTTTCCTCCACTTGGGAAATTTTCTACCAGTTTGAACTTTACTTATCTTCTTCCTAGTATTACCAGTCTGACATCTTCTATGGTGCTTACTTATTAATAACTTACTTTCACAAGTATGAGTAAATGTAGTACCTAATCTGCCATCACCTCCATCAGTTATGTTATAAGACTTACCTTGTTCCTTATAAAACTTGATTAAATCCTTCTCCATATTCTTAGCAGTCTTCTCTCCTAGGTTAGATGCTATAATGTTATGTTGAAAGTTATCCCAACCATACTTTAGTATAGCATTAGCAAAGTAAGGGTGATTATATTTACCATTCTTTTGTCTAGTAAGATACCCCTTTCCATTTGCTCTCCATCTAATGGATGGGGTTCTGTTAGTAATTCCAACATAGATATTACCTGATGGAGATATATGTTCATAGATAATCCAACTACTCATACTTTTATTGTCATTTCCAGAATCTATTTGTTATATCAAATAATTGATTATGTTCCACTTTATATAGCCTTTGATTGGTGGTTCTTTCATTTAACGGACCTAAGAACTCATCATAATGACCTATCTTGATATAATCAAAGTGCTCAAGATTAATTTCATCACTAATCTTGTCTCTTCCACTATACCAAGCAACCTTCAAATCAAGTTCATCCTGTACCCATTTAGCAAGTCTATTGACTCTCTTAGGGTCTGCATCACCTCCCATAAAAGCTACACAAGTAATACCATCAGCCTCAGTAGCCAGTTGAGTTAACTTCTCAATAGATAAATCTTCACCTATATCTTCTGCTAAGTAAGAACTGTGACAACCTACACAATGACAGGGGCATCCAGATATATTGATAGCTAATGCTATCTCATCTGGAATCTCTGTCATAACTACTTTAGTATCTACATACTTCATACATTCTCTCCTTTTGAATATACTCTCTGAGTAGCATCCCAATACCTGCCTTTATCATAGCCATCTATAGGTCTAAGGAACCCTACAACTCTTGTCCAAGTTCTCATAGGAGAGCCACATTTAGGACATTCATTCATAGGATGTTTAGTAATGAAATGGCATGACTCATTGGTACATTCACTGTTAGGAACATTATAAGTGAAATAAGATGTACCTACCTTTGAGGCATAGTCCATCAACTTTAAATACTGTTCCTTACTAAGATGCTCTTCAAGATTACAATGTAATCCTACACCACCATCAAGTAATCCAGTAAACTCTCTACCATGAAGTTTAAACCTCTCAAGGATACTTGTATTAGGATTCCAAGCATTATAGAAGTAACTGTTATAAATCTTAGTATCACTGGGAACCCAGTAACCATCTTCTTTATCCCAATTATAGTTCTTTGAGCTTAGTCCTTCTGCTGGCACAAGCTCAGTATTAAACTTGAACTTCTTACTATAATGTAGTTTATTCTGTTCTCCAATAATCCCTGTAATCATTCTACAGAACTCCATATAGTATCTATTGTAAGATACTTCCATTCCTAAGAATCTTGCAGCCTCATTGATACCATTGATACCTATAGTACAGAACAAGTCTCTCATAGTAATATATCCAGCAGTAGAAGCATTGAACATACCTCTATCTTCCCATTCATATAGAATAGTCTTATAGGCTATATGGTACTTATACACTCTTTCAAGTATGGAAATAAAGTACTCTTTGAACTCAGCAATCCACCTCTCTCTATCTGGACCATTATAATGGTCTTTACAGTAATCCTGAATAATTCTATTCAAGTTAAGAGTAATCACATTACAACTTCCAGTTCTTACACCAGTAAGACCATTAGTGAAACTGAATACATTCTCTTCAATTTCATTTCTTAATCTGCAACATGATGCAAGTCCATTAGGATTATCACTGATATAAACAAAGAATGAATGTCCCTCACTGTGCATTTCTGCTGTAAAGTCCTTGTATTCTTCATCCATATAGTTACCATCCTTATCAGTCAATAGAGCCATAGTTTCAACAGGGAATGTCAGCATAGCTTTAGTTCTTTCCTCATTGAACCATTTCATGAATTTCTTTTGAAGATAAGATACTCTCTCCCATGAAGGTTGTGTACCATCAGGGAAATAGAAGTCTTTAAATAAAGCTTCCCAGTAATACTTATCATAGTAAGAAATGTTAGTGAAAGGAGATTGCCACCCTCTATTCTGAGCAGGCTGATTGATATAATATACTATAGTTTGAAAAGCTGCTTCAATCTTTTGCCCTATAGTCTTTCTACCTTTAACATGCTCTGAATCTGCATATAAATTCTCTTTCTCATGATAATTCTCACCATAGTCCTTCACACAGAAGTAGTCAAAGTAGTTAAAGAACTCTCCAAATGCTACTGCACCTTTACATTGAGCTGATAATAAGAATACCAGATTGTTGAATTGACCACAGAAACTTGAAAGATGATTAGCTATTTTAGGAGTAACTCCATCCATATCCTTGATACCATTAGTAATGAGGGGATATAATGATACTGCCTCACAATAGTTCTTAGGAACAGCAGAACTTGATTCATCATGTGTATATATGATATGATGTTCCAAATCCTTTTCATAATCTTTGGCTACCTCTGGAAATAATTCATTGAGTTTATTTTTCATTCTTGCTCTTTGAATAATTCTATTCTTAACCTTAGGTACTTCTGACTCAAGAGTTACTACATTCTTCATTGAGATATTTGCATTAGCATCTGTCTCTGAGGAAGCTGCTGCATTTTCAGTAGATTTACTATACTTTTCCATATAGTCTAATCTATCTCTTATATCTCTTGCTTCCTTATGTCTCTCTCTATACAGAATAAAGGATTTAGCAACTTCGAGATGATTACTTAGTATGAGAGTATTCTCAATCTTATCTTGAATCTCCTCAACTCCTATAATATCTCCTATAGCACCATCAAACATATCATTAAATAGTACTGGTAGACTCATAGGCATCTCCTTATTTACTGATTTAAAGGCAGCTTCTACTGCTTTCAGTACTTTATCTACACAGAACTCTTCCCTGCTGTTGTCTCTTTTGATTACAATCATATTGGCTTTAAATTACTTATTTTCATAATACCATTCCTTTCTCTAGCTTCTTTAGTGTATTTAATATCTGGTGACTGTAAGTAATAATGAAGTTCTACAAGAAGTTTCCTCCAATTTCTATATATATTACCTTTATCATCCTTCATATCAACTTCACTAAAGTTACCATAATACCTCCATACAAGTGGAGCTAATGTAAACCTATTAATTACTATAAAACTATAGTGTGCAATCTTAAAGTCCTTGAAGTATTCATCTTTACTAATTACTTGTTGAAGTATATATGTATAAAGCTGTGCTTGTATCATATATCTCCATGTAACAAATGATTGTTCAAAGTCTTCCTCTGCATGACCAGAAGTCTTTAAGTCAATAGGATAAATTATCTTCTCTTGATGGTCAACTACTAACTCATCAAACATACATCTGACAGATATTCCATTAAACTCAGCTTTGAATTTTAATTGGAATTCCTTTTCAAATCTAGTATCAAATGGGTTAATCTTGAAGAATCCTTTAGTATAAGGATTAGTCTTAAGTTCATTAACACAGGCAACAGTATCATCATAGTCTTTCTGAGACAAGATTTCTTTATCTGTTGATAGTGCAAGTAACTTATAATAATCTCCACATTTGCTTCTAATATGCTTGAGTTTAGCCTCATCCCCCCAATTAGATTGATAGGAAAGAGAGTGTGCTAATATTATCTCATCAGGTACTAAATCAAGACTTCTATAGTCATTACCATAACCATTGAATAGTTCTTTAGTTAATGATATTAGTACCTCTGATAATGATGGAAATTCACACACCATAAATCTCTGTGTAAAAGCTGCTTCACCATCAGTTAGCATAGTGTCAACTGCACTGCCAAATCTTAATGCTGGTGATTCAATCTTATCAAAGAGACTTCCAATCTTTCTCCAACCTTCTCTATCAAACCTACTTAATGTAGAATAACTGATAGCTGGGTCTGCTCTATAAACAGATTCTGTAACTTGCCAACTTATGGACTTAATACTCTTCTGCATAATCTTCAAACTCTTCTACATCATCCTGATAAGGTATTTGTAACTGTTCTACATAAACATCTACCTCTGCTTTCAGTTTGACTAATTCATCCATATCTAAACTAAGATACTCTTCCTTAGGATTATCACTATTTAAACTCTTCCTTGCCTTGATAATAGCTGAATCAACAAGCTCTTGCAATGACTCAAAATCTCTTGAATCAATAAATCTCTGTGCTAATACAATATCACTCTTTGGTAGGCACTTGGTTAAGCTCATCATTCTCTCTACTGGTTCCATAACCTTTAATTATTTCTATGGCTTCCAACAATTGTTTCTTTGTGAATATCTCAAAGATTAAATACTTATCTTTATCTGGCTGTTGTTCAAGCAAATGTCTGAACATCTTAAACTTGTAAGGCCAGACATCATTCTCAAAGCCTTTAGCTTCAATGATAATCTTTAATCCTTTGTACTCTATGTAGAAGTCTGGGGTGTATGTTACATCCACTAGTTTCCTAAGGTTGAGTATCTGTTGTTTAGTTTTCTCATTCCTTGTATAGAAAGGTATAGTAGGTCTAAATCCACTCCAGATTACATAAGTAATAGGTTCATATTGAGGTTCAAATCCATGTTGAACTAGGGTATTATATACCATAACTTCAATCTTGGACTTGAACTCAATACCATTACTTACTGTTGGAGTAGCATTTTTGACCTTCTTATTTTCCACCTCTCTTAAACAATTCTTTCATAAAATCTTTCAGAATATGCTTAGCGCATAGAGCATCTTCAATAGTTCTGAATGCAGCAAAGTTTCTGAAATTCTTTACCTTATGTAACTCTCTCAGTTTATGAATCTCACCATCAGTCATGTCAATGACATAAATCTCCTTGCTTCTTTCAATATGGTCTGGATATTTCTTATCCATCACAATTGCAACTTCTCTCAACAGGATTGAGAATACAGCAGCTTCATTGATACTAGCTAAGTTTTCCAAATATTTAAGCAAGTTCTCAGGCTTCCAGTTGATTCTTTCAGCAAGATGTCCAATGTAATAGTCAATGTTCACATGAGTGCAATTAGCTTCCTCTTCTTGCACTGAAATTACACCTCTCTTAATAAACATAGGAAGTGTTTTCTCTGTGATTTCTACTTCTTCTACTACAACAGGACCTAACAATGTGTTAGCAACTCTAGCCAATTTTTGACCTAACTCTACAGCTTCACCTGTCTTTACAAATACATACTTTTTCATGATTTGAAATTATTATTTATTAATACTCTTGGAACCATTTAATAGGTTCACCATACTTCTCTTTTGTTAGTCTGCTTACTTCTTCAAAGACTGTTGAAGGCATCCTCTTTTCCATTCTAGCATAGTAGGCTGGATGCTTTTCCTCAAGAATGATATTAGACTTACCATTAATATAAGGTGCAAATGTTCTAGCTTGTTCTCCAAATAGAACATAGATTATACCTGTATTCCACTCTGATAAGTTCTTTAATAACTTAGTGATGAAAGGTCTCCATAACATTGTATGACTTCCCACTTTATTCATCTCTACAGTTAATGCTGAGTTTATCATCAATATACCTTGATTAGCCCAACTTTCTAAAGTCTGGTCAAAGATAATACTATTATGTGGAACCTCAAAATTAATAGATGCCTCTTTAACAATCTTTAGTGAAGGAGATAAGTTATCTTCGCTTACCTCACTCCTGTTACCAAATAGAACACCTGTGGCTATATCTTTCTGTGGATATGGGTCTTGCCCTATCATAACTACCTTCAAGTCTTCATAGGGACACAGAGTGAATGACCTGAATACATCAGGAATACTAGGACATATAGGCTTTCTTATATTGCCTATAATCCCAGTAACCTTATTCAACTCATTAACATCTATAACTCTAATCCAATTACCAAAATATTCATTTAGTGTCATAACTTAAACTGTCTTACAACTTCATCTGCATGAGCTGCTAACATTTCATTCATCTCTTCATTAGTAAAGTCAGCTCTCATAGGTGTAGGAGTTCTAAAGAACCTACTAGCATCTTCAATAATAACCTTGACTTTAATATTCTCACTTATTTTTATCCAATTTATCCTAGAATAAGGAAGAACATCTCTGCTACTTAACAAATAAGGAAGAACTTTCTTCATTATACCTTTACCTATTAAGTCACTACCATCAATGATTATATTAGGATGTAAATACACTCTACATTCAGTCCAAGTCCAACCTCTCACTCTATTGCTGACATCTTCAACATCATAATGACCTATCAGAGTAGCAAAGAATATAGGGTTAAAATTAGCATCAAAGATATAGCCTCTTCCTCCATGATACTCAATATCTTTGTTTGTCTTTATATTCACCATGCCATATTGAATGGTAGATTCAAAGAGTTGTTTGAGTATAGAATCAGCAGCTCTTTTGTTATTAATATAACTCTGCTGAATTATAGGAACCACTAACTCTTTTTCTCCTATACTTGAAAAGGTTTTCCCAATAGTAGTTCTTAGTTCTCTCTCAGCATAACCTCTTATAGCAACTGGAACCTCAAACTCTGGACCACTTAAATCACATTTAGTGAACCTATTAAGCACATTATTATTAGACCAACTTATACCTGCTTGAGATAACTGAGGATACCCATCACTTCCTTCATTTCTGAATAAGCCAGCAATTGTACTAGCAAATCTATAGTTAATTGTTATTGCCATACTACATTTCTACTTTATAATACATAGTAGTTGCATCATAGGTAGTAAGGAAGGGCACATCTCTTGGGAATACTGGGTCACATTCATTAGCTACAAAATTAACAAATATATTGACCATAACTGAGCCAATCATATTAGCCATAAATGTAGTTTGTTTATAGCTACAGAGAGTTTCTTCTGCCTCTGCATCACTAAATAACCACTCTTCTTCATAGAGTTTCATTGCCCTTTCATCATCACCTTGAATTGCAATTACTTGAAATTCTTCTGCTGCTAATCTACCATCAATGAATAGACATTTAGATGAATCATCAGTTGTGTCTCTCCAGTTCTTCCAACTTTGATAGAATACCTTTCTTGCTTCCATGTTATCAAAGCCACAAATCATTATAGGACCTCCTAAAGATTGGTCAGTAAATCTTTGAGTATTCACATTACCATTATAGAAGTTACCATAATTCTTCATCATTTGATAAATGGCATTACTTTTATAGCTTCCCACATCTGTTACACTATACAACTGACCTGACATATTAACAGCTTCTACTCTATCATTATCATACATAGTGATTCTAGCTGGTTGCATTCTAGCTAATAGAAATGCAACATAACTACCAATACCACCTAATCCAGCTAATATAATAGATTTCTGTCGAATAGCTTCATACCAGACAGCACCACTAAATCTACTTGTAGATTCTTGCAGTTGCAGAGTAGCAGAATTCACAGGTATCTCACTGTCTTGAGTAGCAATTACTTGGTCAAGTACAGCTTGTTCTTCTGGTGTCAATTCTACTGATGGTTCCTCAGATACTTGAAGAGTATCATCTATAAGGGTTGATTCTTCAACCTCTCTACTAGCTAAAAATCTATCAGCTTCTTCTATTAGTGCAGCTAAATCAGGAGATAATGGCTCCTCTACAACAGGTATTGGAGTCTCATCAAATGTAGCAGTCTGCATAGCCTCTTCATAATCAATAGGCACTGCTTCTATTACTCTTTCTTCTTCATTCATAATTAAATGATATATCTATTTAATATTTCAATGAACTGATTAATATACTTACCTTTAGTAGTGAGTGCACTAAGCACCTCTGCTAAGTCATATGCAATTAATGCAGCAAGTACTTCATCATCAAACATCTCAAGCTTAGGGTCTTCTGTATAGTACACAAGGAACTCTACATATTGTTCTGCCCAAGCATGGAATAGCTTTTCATCTTCAAACCTTTGTTCAAACATCTCTTCACCAGCCCTAGCTAATTCATCAAGAGTTGTATCAGTAGGCTTAAAGTAATTGATGTCACCAGTAACTAACTGAGCAGCTAAATCATTAATAGTCTCAGGGTCAACTTTAACATAACCATAAGGAGGTGGCACATCAACATCAGGTTCTTCAAAAGGTAACTCATTCTGTACAGGTGGTACATAGTTAGGATTTGTAGGTACTGCTAGATTACCTCTTCCTACATTAGTCTGGTAACTGATGCCATTTGTAGGTACTGCTGGTTTATCCTCTTTCTTACCCCAGTTTCCATATTGACCATAGTTATTATAGCCACCACCATAGTTACCATAAGGAGTTGTTGCAGCTTTTTCTTTAGCAGCTTTAGCTTTCTGTTCTTTAACTTCTTCAATCCTAGCAGCCATTTCTGAAAAGGGATTTTCAATGGCAGGTCTTTCTACATCAAGCATAAAGTACTCAAGCTTCTTTCTATTGAAGCTGTAAGTAACAGGGCTTCCAGTTACCTCTTGACCATTAAATGTAGGATATTTAATGAAGCCAGTAGCCTGCATCTCCTCAACAACCACTCTTGTAATAGCTGCTTGATAAGTACCTTTAGTATCAATAATCAAGGATACAAAGTGAATTCTATCGGTGCCCTCTTCTCTAAGAGTAGCTAAGTCTGTACCACTAAAGAATGCACCTAATATATGATGTGAGTGCATTAATCCTTGATATACCTTTTCATCAAGTAACTCTGGATGCTCTACCATATAACCTATTACATCAGGAGACTGGTTAAACTCAGTATAGCCACTAGTTCCTATATCTTGCAATAGGAAATCAAAGGCATTAATTACCAAGTCTTTAGTTTCAAAACTTCCAGATACTGTATAGAATAAAGTACCTGAGTATTCATCTCTTGGAAATCTATCCAAGTAATATCTTATTTTCTGTTCCAATTCTGGGCTTACAATCAACTTATATGTAGATGACTGTTTTACTAGGTCCAGCAGTTTGGGTTTCTGTACTGTTGTTTCCATATTCATAATTTACTACTTTCAAAATACATTTATATATGTATTCTGCAAGTCTGTTGTTAATAAAATTAGATAAGTTATTATCATTGGCTCTGCTTTCCAAATCCCTTACCACTAGTCTTACTTCTTCACCTTTAAAGATACATACTTTCTTTCCTACATATCTTGAATAGTCAGTTCCTCTACCACTGTTATCATAATAGAACCTGTTGTTATTGATGATTCCTTTTACAAGTACACCTTCTGCAAGCAAGTCTAAATATGTAGCAGTTGCATTACCCTCAGCATATTGAATATTGTACCATTCAATGAATTCATTGCTCAAGAATATTCTCCAAGTGATATATGACATACTGATACCATAGCTACCATTAGCAAAATCGAACTTGAGTTTCTTTCTCTCAAGAAGCCATTTGACAAATTGTCTAACTCTTTCATTATTAAATGAATTAAAATGAGGCAAATTTTCACCACTAAACATAGACCAATTACTCTCACCATGACTCATACTATTCTTACCAAGATTTTCCATTCTCTTATAAGGACCACCAGCAAGTGACTCTACTTGAACATATTTACTAAGCTCAAGACAGAATAATTGCCATCTTAGTTCATCAAAGTCTGTTGCTAGTAATGCAAGAGTATCTCTAATAGGACCACTACCTAAACAAGGAGATTGAAATGATGTGAAGTCACTTGTGGGTATAGAATGAATATGACTGTGCATATAGTTATTCTGTAACTGGAATACATCATATTCAGCTCTATTTAGCAGGAAGTCTCCTCTTGATTTACCTCTCCAATTAAAAGTTACTTTAGCATACAACTCCCAGATGTCTATATATCTATCATTTTCATTAGTTACCCTAACTTCTGGAAATCTAACTAATATAAATATCTCATTGAACATGTTAGAACCATAAAGATTATTCCCTGGTTCAAGAATACTTTCCTCTGAGAAGTTCCTTCTAATAAGAGATATATACCTTTCTAGTGATAGGTAGTTCTGCATATCTACAAACTCTTCACCATAGAAATCCTTAAATATATCATAAATAATATTAGGCTTTTCCATGATAGAGTTATACATGCCTGTTATCTTTTCTATTATTCTTTCTTCCATATATCACCAAAAAAAAAAGAGGCTGATGAATACTCACCAACCTCTTAATGTTATTTACTGTGCCCAACCACCAAACAGAGAATTAATCTCTGATTGAGAAAGGTTATCATCTTCTTTCTTAGGAGCAGGCTGTTCAGCTTTTTCCTCTACAGCTTGAGTTTCACCACATTCACCTTGTAGGTCATCAAGCAATTCTGAATAGTTGCCATATAAATCCTCTTCATCAATAAGAAGATTCAATAATTGACCTAAGATTCTTCTTGCCTTTACATCTACTACTTGTACAGGTGCAACAGATGCAGGAGCACCACCTTGACCTTCAATAGATGCCATAGCACCTGCACCAATCAAGTCACTTACAAACTTAGCAGCAACTTCCTTAGTCAATCCTTGGATTCTTGAAGGAACGCCCTCAACGATGTCTTTAGCTTCTTTCAAGCTCACATTGACAGTTTCCATTACTACTTTCATAACTCTATGATTAGCACTACCTGCATTGCTGATAATAACAGCAGTATTACCTATGGTAGGGGCAGCTTCAACAGCAGGAGCTTCTACTTTAGGTTCAACTTTAGGGGATGCACCTGCAATTAGTGCCTCCAAATCAGAAGTACTGCACTGGGTAAAGTTCTTACCATACTTAGCCTTACAAGCATCCTGCAATCCAAGCTGCTTAATCTTAGCATAAGCAGCAGGTCTATCACCAGCACCACTTCTAATCTTCTTGTTAGCTGTGGTCAACATGAACACCAAGTCATTGGTAGTAGTGGCAGGGGTTGTGCCCTTAGCTGCAACAGGAACATTAGTAGGCAGAACTGAGGCATCATCCTTCAATTCTGTTCTTGTTCTACCTTCATAGAATGTCATGTTGTCATAGTTGATACCTGCCCTTCTCATGTCTGCTTTTAAAGCACCAAGAGTTTCAGCTCCTGACATAATACTTTTCTGACTTGAACTGTTGTTCATCACGAATAAAATCTTTCTTGCTTCCATAATGTTATTTAATTTAAAATGGGATATTGATGTTTACTTGTTCTCCATTTATAAGGCTGAGAATCACCTGTTTGAACTCATTCACATTGTTAAGGAGCTTGAATAAGTCACTACAATCTTTAGCTCCATAATCAGGTAATACTAAATTAGTGAACCCAGTGGACTCTGACAGTTTCCTTGCATCTTCCAAGCCAGCTTCATCATTATCCAGTAGTATATAAATCTCTTTATATCTCCTTTTAAGTTCACTAATTGCAGTATCACTTATACTATAACCTTCACCTTGAATTGCAATACATGGCACACCTGTATTAGACCAAACACATAGAGCATCTTTCATTGAAGAGCAGACTATTAACTTCTCTCCTTGCTCAGGTATTTTAGTCCAAAGACTTATTACTGACCTATCATGTTTGTTTGACCATTTATAGCCATTAGTATTGAATGGTTGATATATCTTAAGAGTAACTTTACCCTCTTTTCTCTCAACATAAGCATAAGCATACTTATCAGCAGCAAATATGAATTTGTTGTTACCCTTAATCACTATCTTATGTGATATAGGATAAATGTCTGCATATTTTAGCCAATCGAGAGATATACCAAAGGATTGCCAATATTCAATATCATGCTTCCTCCATTCTCTTACTCTGCATTGTAAGTCAATACTTTCACTATAACTGCTAATTGACTGAGGTTTGCCCATCTTGTTTGATTTAGCATAAGTAGTGGATATATTAGGTAAGTCATCCCAGACTTTCTTTAAGACTTCTCTGTAACTCACCCCCCAATATTCACCTAGCATATCCCAAAGACCTCCTGAGATATTCTTGGATAAGTCTTTCCAGTATATTTTACTTCCATCTAAGGTATAAATACCAAAAGAAGGGTCTTTATCTACCCTAAGAGGGCTAGATATTACACATGGAATATTACTCACGTTGAAATAATGATAGAGTATATCAGCTTCACTGACTTTGCTCAGAATATCATTAAGAGTTATGCTAGTTGTACCACTACTAAATGCCATATATCAATTCAAGTTAAAGGTTATTTTTAATTACTGTACCCAGCCCCAAGGACCTGCCTGTGCAGCAGGAGCTGCATTACCATTTGTAGGATTTGCAGGAGGGAAAGGCATAGCACCTGCTGAGAAGTCAGTTGACTCTACAGAATATTCATGCAAAGGTTCAATACTGAACTCAGTTGTAGGATAGGAGCCAGCAGCTTTTCTTCCTTGAATATCTGCATCAAGTTTGCTGTAATCAGTAATAATGTTCTTCAAGAACTTCTGAGTATAAACAGCTTGATATTGTTTGTTTTCATCAGTTGTTCTTACACCAAAACATGCCTTCACAACATTCTTAGGTTGCAGTTTCAAGATAGAGTCAAGCTCCTTGAAGTCACCCTTGAAATAGTTGTCAATGCTATCCAGTCTAGCCAGAGCATCATCCAGATTAGGCAAAGTCTTGGTAACAAGTTCACCAGTGTTCTTGTCTTTGTAGCTGAATGATGGGCTAGGGATATTCAAATAGGCTTTGATAAAGCCTGTCAATTCTTCCTCACCAATATATGCAGGTCTGTAATCTTTGTCAAGGTTTGCAGGACCATTTTCATACTGAGGAATTGCATGTGCTTTGGCTTCCTCAATAGTAGGCCAAGCAGTCTGACCATACTTGTCAATCACCTGAACTTTGGTGTTATCTCTGTTGTATCTGAATGCTTTCTTAACAAAGAAAGTAATCTTGGTTCTCATCTCAATGCCATTAGTCTTAGCAGCATCAGAAACAACCAAGAAATCAATTCTTACTTGAGGAACTTTGGTTTTATTACCATCAGGACCTACCTCAGATTCACCAAGATATACAGGCTCTTCATCAATGTCACTCTCATAAAACTTACTCAGCATTTCCTTGTTAGGGTTAACTGCTGTTACAAATACAGGAGCAATACCCATATAGAGTTTTCTATTGCTCTCTTTAGATTCAGAGCCTGCGGCAAAAGCCATAAATACTTTAGCACCTTTTTTCAAATTATTCATATCTCAAATTGTTTAAAATGTTATTACTTATGCTTCAAAAGGCAATGGATTTACATCTGTGCCTGCTTCTTCTGTAGGCATAAAGGGATTTGCAGGAGCATCTACAGGAGTCTCTGTAGCAACACTTGCAGTCTCAGTTGCCACTTCTTCAACAGGCTGTTCAGCAACCTTCAACTGTTGCAAAGCTGCATCCATTTCACCATTCAATACTTGTTCTGAGGTATAACCACCAGTTACCTCAATGATGGGTTGCTCAAACAAATCAATACTTTTGTTCACAGACTCAAGTTCTGCATCAATCTTAGCCTTTTGTGCTTCCAACTTAGCTTTCTTAGCTCTGAATGTTTTCACATTAGCAGCAGTTCTCTTAACTGTTGCAAGTTCTGTTCTACTTAATTCTTTCATTTTTCTATTTATTAATAAATTGATAATAATCTTCTACCACCCTGTGGCAACAATGGATTTATTGCACTCCATAGTTCAAAGATAGCATGTTCTTTCTTCAACATATCTAGTGTATCAAGGAAGACTTCATGTAGTAAAGGTTCATTCATTCCTATGAATTGAACAAACTTGATAGACATTTGAGGTGACTTTCCATGTTCCACACAATAGTTGAGGATAGTATCCATCTTAACCATTCTACCATAGTAACCAGGGTTAGTCATTATATCTCTCAACATCTGAACTACAGCTTCTCTAGTCATTACTCTCTATGATAATGTTGATTGATTAACTTCTTTACATAACCTAAATCATTAGGTATATACAAGGGGCATTCATCCAATGCACCAATAGAATCCTTTGCAGGATATTCACCATCAAAGTCAATTACAAACTGCTTAATTGCCTTCTTATTCTGGTCATCCCAGCTAGCTTTTCCATATAGAATGATGTCAAACTTACCTTCTGGAGTAATGTAGCCATCTACCATATTGCCAGTTGTCTTGAACTTATAAGATATGGAGTCTCCATTCTTATCTTTATACTCTTCATAATGAGCAAGAGCAAATAAGTCCTTTTCTCTGGTAGGAATTGCCTCAAAAGCATTAAAGATAAGACCCATACCATAGCCAATTTGCTTAGGAGTGTCCCATCCACCTTTCATTGCATTTGCCATGTAATAGTCTTGAGACAGATAATTGAAATCATCAATCACAATGTTCTTGAATGGTGACTGAGCCAGCATTTCAATAGCTGCTGCTACCACCTTAAACTTCTCAAGACCTGCAATGTTACCAACTTGAATTCTATTTCCAGTTCCAATAACTCTTGCTAAATCACTAGAGTTAGTGAATCCTGTAATCAGTTTGTAATCCAAGTTAGCAAGCTCTCTGTTTGCACATTGAATGAGAAATGTTTCTGCTGGGTTTAACCCTTCAATACCAAACTTCTTTCTCCCGCATAAGGAAGTAGTCTTACCAAAACCTGACTTTGCTAATACTAATACTTTAGCCATTTACTTTCTACTTTTTATTATTAAACCTTGCAAAGATAGATAATCTTTTCCATCTATGCAAATATCTACTCATTTTATTTCTCTTCTCAGCTATGTGTATAAATAGACTTGCCTTGCCCTCTTTCATTCTGATGTACTTGAGATATTCATACACTCTAGCTATACCATTCTTATCACTTGGTAAAGGTAGTTCATTGAAATCACATACAGCCCCATCAAAGAATAGTGGACATAAGCCTCCCATTTCACCATCTCTATTAACAAGAACTTCAAGGAATCTTATGTTATCTCTAAACTTAGTGATATCATACTCCTTATAAGTTTCAAGTTCAAACTTGAATGGACTAAATAAACCAAGAAGTATATTACAATCTCTTGCAATGTACTTACTATCACCTAGACCTTGAGCTGATGGTCTGATTCTGCCACTAACAAAGTTGTCATTACTTTCATTCTCAAAGGATTGTTGCTGAATGATAACAGGACTAAATCCATAGTTATTTCTAAGATACTTTGCCAGATACTCTGACAATTTATCCATAGATTGCTTTAGATTCATTCCTCTCTCAGTATCAATCAAACCTATATGGTCTATGAATGCAATCTTGTACTCTTTAGGGTCATCTGGAACATAGTAATCAAAAGTATCAGTTTCCTTTAACTCTCCTAATTCCCCCCTGTACACTGACTTTTTCTTATGAGTAGTACCATGTTCTTCTGCATATCTCTGACATTCTTTGAAGATGCCAGTAGGATTGGCAGTAGTGCTAAATATGATACTATCCTCGAAGAATTTAAGTATTTCTGCATACTCTGAACTCCTCAAGATTTCAAGTACCTCCTCTGGTAATGGCTTGTCATTCTTTGAACTTCTAAGGTCTTTTGGAGATATTCTAATCTTGCCTTTTGAAAGATGATACAAGATATAACTCATAAATCTCTGCATGACTCTCTCTTGTGTCTCTTCAAGTACAAAATAGAATATCTTCACTCTAACCTTATCTCTATTATAGAAAGCAAAAAGAATAGGATTGTAGATAAAAGCATAGGAAGCAAATTGAGATTTACCACCTTTAGTGACAGAAGTGACACAATAATAGGTAGATTGTTCTACACCTATAAAGTCATCACTGAACCTTCTGAAAGATGATGGAATACTATTAATACCACCATCAATCAAGTTCTTTCTTCTATCCTCAAGTATCTTTAATGTTCTTTCATATAAGCCCATAGTTTACTTCAAGCTAGATGTCCAATCAGTATCTACTGATACCCCACTTTCATTCTCAATATAGGATGCCAAGTCTGATACTTCACTAATATAACCAATTCCCTCAGAATCTAACTTCTTTTCATCTTTCCAAATGAAGTACTTAAGCACTCTCATATAGCTATAGTTGCCATTGAATGCTTTAACATACTTATCAGTAGCTTCAAGAATTTGTTTATCAGTGAATCTATTTCCATAGAGCTTAAAGAACTTCTTCAACCTAAGAGTAATATCTTTTCTATTACCTCTATAATATTGAGAAGTTCCTTGCTTCTTGCCACTAGGAAACAGTTCCATCATCTTGGCTGCAAGACTCTCAATCCTATCTTGTGGTTGTCTGTCTTTATCAGAGTCTAACAACACACTAGCTACTTTTTCATCATAGCCAAGAGTAACAAGATACTTATTGAACATATCTTTCACCAGTGCTTTCTTGTCTTCAAGACTAGCAAATAATACTGGCACATCTACACCAGTTTTCACTAGTGTAAGTGCAAGTACTTCTGGCATAGTCAATCCCCAGTTCTTGCATACTTCTTCATCAATTGTTATTGTCATACTTTAATCTGATTTAAACTTTCAACAATCTCAACCAACTCTGGGTTGTAGTCCTCAAGCATAGTCTCAAGTATCTCTTCTTCCCTTGTGTTCTTGTAATAAGGTATAATAAGCACAGGGTTAGAATGTCTAAGAATTCTTCCCAGCTTCTGCTTAATCATAACTTCACTACTATTCAAAGAAGCATATATTCCTACCTGACAATCTACAAGGTTCATACCTTCATTCAACATATTACATGATGTAATCTGATTGACTTCTCTCTTGTTGAACTGCTCAAGTACTTTATCTGAGTCCTTGTTATTGCTATTAATGCAGTTCTTACCTAATGTCTCTGTCTGTTCAATAGAGTTACAGAAAGTCAGGCATCTTTGCTTTCTAAGATGCACTTGAAGGTTAGACACAATAGAGGTCTTGAAGTTACTTAGCATCTTTAGCCTTAAACCAGCTAGGTATAGCCATTTGTTTTTGAATACTTCATTTCTACCTCTCATGTATATTCTCTTCCAGTAGTCTATCTTAGCACTCAATTCATTGATGTATTCCTGCTGAGTGCAGTTAACAATAACAGTAGTATAGGACTTGTCTTTGAGATACTTCCACTTATCTGAATAGTCACAAGTAATACTCTTACCTTTAGCTGACTTCCTTAATTCAAAAGGATATTTTCTGTCAGTATTATCTAAAGTATAAGGTATAAGATACACTTTTGGCTCTGCTAATACTTCCTCTTGAGCTTGCTTCATAGTGATTTTGTAACAATACAAATCCTTGAAACTAGCTCTTAATGCAGCTTTCTTTGAGTCTATAACAGTCCCTGATAAGAGAGTACTATACTTGAATGTCATAGTACTAATTACATCAAGTGATTTATCAGTGAAATGATGACATTCATCTGCTATCAACATATCAAAAGATTCTCCTTCATGCTTCTTAATACCTACATAAGTACTAAATGTAACTCTCTTCAAGTACTTGTCCATCTTCCATTTAACAAATTCATCCTTCCAATTCTGTATTAATACTAGTCTTGGTACTAAGATAAGTATGTTCTTAGGGTTCCTTTTGACCATAATGTCAAGTGCTTGTTTAGTCTTGCCAAATGATGTAACTAACTCAAGGAGTATGTTCTTAGACTTTATTGCCTGTATTTCTTTACTTGCTTCTTCTCTATTCATATTGCCACTTAAATCCTCCTGCTGTTTTTAACTTACCTAAACAACAACTACTTATATTACCTTGGGGTATATTTAGAGACTTAGCTGCATCTAATCCAGTTTCCCAAATATGAAGCAACTTTCCACTTAAATCATATTGCAAAACACATTTACCAGTAACTGCTCTAGCAGCATTAATTCTCTTTGCCTTGCTATAGTTATGATTATAATCTCTATTACACCATTCAAGATTATCGTAGGAATTGTTAAAAATATTTTCATCAATATGATTCACTTCTGGAAGGTTATCTGGATTAGGAATAAATGCTTGAGCTACAAGTCTATGAATTAAATAGGAGTATTCTTTATGATTCTTCCACAACCTAACCATTAAATAATCACTAGTAGAACTCTTAATAGGTTTTATTTCTCTTCCTTGAAACTTTCTAATTCTTCCATCAGAAAATGTGATAATTCTCTCTAAACTTCTAACCCTTCCAAAGTTACTTACTTGATAGCTTCCCTCCCAGTTTTTAATATCTTTCCATACTTCTTCCATAACTACGGAGGCATTAATTTAACTAAATTTCTCAGCTTATCCACATATAACTTATCCTCTGCATACTTAATCCTAAGTAGGAAATGATAGTAATCTTCACCATCCTTTTGTTTATATTCTATCATGTTCTTATATGCTAGAATACAATTAGTCCAATGGTCAAAGTTATAATACTGCCCAGCTTTACTATTATACAATCCAAAGATATTATTCTTCTCCTTACATAACCTTGATTTATAATTAGCACTCTCAAGCTTAGCTTGTGCTAATACAATCAAAGGTTCATTGATTTCATAATAGATAAGTGCCTTAAGTAAAGTACTATCACTAAGTTCTTCATTCAAGAACTCTGGTTGCTCAAGTTTTACATATGGTTGAGGCTTGTGTTCATTGGTATCATGGTCTAGGTACACATAGATACCCAGACCAATCAACATAATGAACAGTAGAATATTGATTATTCGCTGTTTCATAACTCTTTATTTAGTAAATTACTTAGCTTGGTAATCACTGACTTTGTGAACTTACCAAACTTCAATCTCCAGATAACACAGGTAGTTTCTCTATCTTCTGGGTAACTTGCTCTTTTAATCCACCATCCTATAAAGAATAAGAAGTAGAGTATATTAACTACAGAAATTATGTTAGCTACTATAAGAACTAACAGTCTTCCAACAGTTAATGTGAGCTTCTCCTCACTGCCTTCTATGATGCCATAGATTTTTCTATAGTTATTGCTATCTCTTTTAATAAGACCATACTCTGATTCATAGGTGTGAGAAATTACATACAATTCTATTAAGAAAAATATGATTCCAGTAATAATCCATTCCATAATTACTTACCTGCTACATCTTTAAATAATTGAGGCACAGTACCATAAGTAGGCAACTTGCCATCCCATCTATCAACAAAGTTCTGTTGTACAATTAGAGGAGATAATGAAGCGCTAATCTTTCTGTTATACTCTGCCTCTGCATCACCTTTAATCTTCAAAGCTTCTGCTGCCTTAGTAGCTGCTGCAACCTGTTTCTTACCTTCTGCCTCTACTGACTTAATCTCATTCTCAATCTTCAAAGCATCTTGCACAGCTTTATTCTTGGCAGTAATTGAAGCTTCAAGAGATTCTGGGTATTTAAGACCAGAAGTCATTTCACCAAGAGCAAAGTTTTCTCTAGCTAACACTTCCCTTAAATAGTCTTCTGTAACCTTCTCAAACTCTTCTCTCTTACTCACCAAATCATCAGTAGTATAAGCATTGAGTTTCAATCTGTAGGCATTCCTAATATGGGTAACAAGAACATTCTGAATTACATCCTCAAGAGGTTTTCTATACTTCCTAAAGATTTCAGGAGCCTTTCCTGCAATGGGGTTGATGTTAATTGTAGGGTCAATTACAAACTTACTACCATCCTTAGCATTGATTTCAAATGCAGGATAATCTACAGTCTGAACATACATTGGGTATTCATATACCTCAGTAGTAAAGGGATTATACCACACTCTACCAGATACCAAAGCCACATCACCAACACCCTTGTCATCACCATAAAGGTTTACTTTGATGCCCTCACAGCCTGCATCAATTCTCTCACATGATGAGAACACAATTACACTTGTCATCACCATAAAGGCTGTCAACAGCCTCTTTACAAACTTACTTTTCATGTTTTCTTGTAAATTTAATTGTTGTAAAACATCTGGTCTTGTAGGAAACCAGTACTATTGCCACTAATAAGAAGAACCCTACAACATTCTCCACTGTATTAGCTTGTGAAATCATATTGAAAGATTGATTAATCCCCCATATAATTAACACCAGCCATGCAGCAATTTTAATCACTTTATTCATATCTACACCACTTTAATAACACTTACATTGCTAGGCAGCTCAAGGTTTTCCCAGTTGAGATATGAGTTAGTGAAGTAAACTTCATCATAATTCTCACTAAGAGCTGTAATACCCTTAGGATTAACCATGTGAGTTACAAAGATAGCCAATCTTCTGTTGGGATTTATCTCTCTGATTTTACTAGCAACACCTACAAAGGTTCCACCAGCATCACACAAATCATCAATCACAACTAAAGGCATATCAATGAGTTCTTCATTCTCAAGTAACTCTGGGTTCTCAATGGAAAATCCTTCTAACTTGCCTGTCTCTGGATTACGAGTTTTACTGCATATAAGTTTATGTTCACCCATATATTCATGTCTTTCAACTGCACCTGCATCTGGAAATACTGGAATATATCCAGTGAAGTTAGGCATTTGCACGAACATATCTCCCCAGTATTTGTCAATCAAGTCCTGAACTTTACCTGAATGAGGTTCAAGAACATGAACTGACTCTGCTCCCATACTGTTGATTAGATTAGCAACCACTTTCAAACTGAATGATTCATTGAAAGATATTACTCTGTCCATTCTCATAGACATAAGATAATAGATTTGTAGTGTAAATATCACTTCATGTCTGCTGAGAATATCAGCCACTTGAAGTAGTATGTACAAATCATTAGGATTTGCTATTCTACATACAACTGTTACACTATCCTTTCTATTAATGTCACCAAGGACTATATGAGGTTCACCGTCAGGGAATGTAGTAACATTATAGGTAATATTACTCTTCTCTGGTCTAATTAAGTTTAATACTTGCATCTTTTTCTGATTTAATTAGTGAAATAACATTTGATAACTGATTAAATGCACACTCAAGTCCTGCTCTATCATCTAATAAGATGTTATAGTATGGCTTTCTTGTGTTCATTATCTCAGGACTCTCATTGATATAATCTACTGCAATACCAAAGTGCTTACAGTATTCAATCATCCAGTCAAGCCTCTTTCCTTCATTAGAAGTAAAGAGAATTAGGACAAATCCTAGTTTGCTACATTCTTTTAGCAGGCTAATAACACCACTGAAATCACCACCAGTATTGTGATAATCAAAGATAGTGTTATCAAAGTCAAATGCTACATATAACTTACCATGTTCTTCATATTCATTTAACAACCTACTGACACTTTTAGCATAGTTAAAGGGATGATTGAATGGTGCCATCAATGTTTCTCCTTATTTCGCTAAGTGAGTATTCCTTAACCAACTTGCCATCTTCAAACACTGTTTCAAGATATCCTTCCTTCTCAAGTTCCTTAGATACTTGGTCATAGGCATGAAGATTGCCATGTTCATCCAATCCTACCATAATAAGACCTTTAAGAGATTTCTTAACTCCATCATCAGTCTTTGGGTCTTTAAAGATTTCATGCTCAATACCTTTAATCTGACACCAAGTAGCCTTCATAGCAAAGCCTAAGCTATCTCTACTCTTAAATTGGTAAGTGAAACTACCATACCCAAGTACTAGATTAGTAGCAGCAAACTTCTTCTCCTCAAGTCTTCTGTAGATTTCCTTTTCCTTAGCTAAGTCTATAGAATCTCCATAGATAATACCAATGTGTGGGTCAAGAACTTTATAACCCTTCTCATTGATAGTACCACCAAAGATGTTCCATAACATCTCATAAGTCCCAGTAGTCTCTGGCATAGCCAACTCCTCCCAAGTAGCTTCTTCAACTACATCAAGAGGCCATCCACAGATAATATCAACAGGATTACCAGAATCTGGTCTAATAACCACTCTACCATCTCTAGCTAAGATTTCATCTTTAAGTCTAGGCAGATAGTCAGTAATTACTTTCCAATAATCCCATGTATCTGAAACAATAGACACAAAACCACTAGGATATACCTCTGTGATTAGTCTCTTAAATGTCTCAAATTCATCTTCTTTACCACCTGCACACATAACTGAATGCTCTGTTGCTGGTATAGTAGCTGCAATTAACTCCCCCTCAGCATCTGCATTGTAATACTCTTCAAGTGCTGCAATAGCTGGTATTGTTTCTGAACCACAGAATGATGTCATGTGCCCCATACCAGACATAATAGCTGCTTCTACTCCTGCCATGCCTCTCATTGAAAAGTCATGTACCAAGAAGTTCAGGTTTACATCAGGGCTAAATCCAGTCTTTTGTGCATGTCTAACTAACTCTTTCTTGGCTAATCTGGCACTTGTAGCACTAGTCATAGGCAACCAAAGAGTAGTTGAAATAAGAGTCTCAAAGTAATTAGTCAGCCAGAAGAAGTTAGGATGAGTGTTAATGAAGGTTAGTGCAGGAACTCTGATAGGACATAGTGTTCCCTCAGGTAGAGCCTTAATTCTAATAGGCAAATACTGCAAATCCCATAACTCCTCAATATGCTTAGTACCTACTTCATTTGGTCCTAAGAATGTATTAACTCTTCTTGCAAACTCAGCAACTGCAACTGCTTTTGGTCTTTCAAAGAACCACATTTGGAATTGTTTCATCAGATACTCTTTAATAAAGTACTGAATACCAAATACCACAGCTCCTTCTTCTGCATCAGGCATATAATGACAGCTTCTTGGTGTCCAATTACTGTACACATACTCAGTGCCTTCTGGGTACTGTCTTCGATAGTCTAACTTATAACCATCTGTTAATAGAATTGCTTCTTTCATCTTTTTTTTTAGGGTTTATACTTCTCTTTCTTATAAGCTTCAATGTCTGCAATCTTGACTACATAGTAGAAATAGTCATAGGCTCTTGACCAGTAATATGTAGGACTTTGCCAAGTCAACACTTCATAAGAATAACCATAATCAACTAATTCAACTCTAGTATATTCTTTAATCCTTTCAGCAGAAGCTTTACCAGAGATTCCTATGATTTGATGTGTAGGATTCTGTAATGATTCCCATCTAACTTTGCTAACAAGATATACTGGCAAGAATAAAAGATTACCTTTGACTACTACAAACATCTTACCAAGTGGCTGAGGTCCTAAACGACTTAGCTTTAAGGTTATCTCAGTCATTTCCTTTGCTTGTGGGTGATGCCTACGGTTGTATCTGGCGTGTGATTCATTATATAGTTTCTTTACTACTCTTGGTTTCTTGTAATTAAGGATACCATTGGTAACATAGAAACAATCACTAGGTTTAACTCCCCATCTTCTGTACTTATCACACCTATCAATAAAGCTATTAAATACTCTTTCAAGATTTTCAACTTGTTTATGCTTTCTAGCAGAAGCTAAGAACTCAGTATATACTTTATTAACAGGTCTTCCCACATTAGCTAAGAGGAACTTCTTAACCTTAATATAAGGCAAAGATGCTCTACCCCTTGATGTCTGCCCCCAGTAACCATGCTTCTCAGATTGCACTCTCATGGGTAGGTGGGTGGCATCAATTCTATTTATTGAAGCTCTCTTTGTCTTCTTATATAGCCTTGATTTTCTGCCACTACCATACCTAGTCATCTTAAATTCTATACTCATAAACTAAATAGTTTTATGTAAGTTCTTTTATAATCACCTGTCCAATTATACTTGTTATACCAGAGAAACAATTCATATTTCCTACCTGATTCAACTAAATCAAGTTTAGGGTTATACCTTACCAATCCTCTGATTAACAGTATAATAGTAGTGACACCAAATAACAGTTTAATAAACATCATACTTCTGGATTATTACAAATAATTGTTTCAAATCTGTTTGCTACATCATAAGATATATTATCAGGCTTTTTTCTATTTGCCTCAAGTTTATTCATACTCCAGAAGTTAGCTATGCAGAGGAAGGGATAGGTCTTTTTATTAACACGTTTATCTAAGTCTATAAGTATCTCGTTGATTGTATTACCACTTGATACAAAGTCATCAATTACTACTGGTACTACACCATTAAGTATTCTATGATACCCAGCCATGCTATCTCCATGAGTGTTTTCACTCTTCCTTGATATAACTATAGTTACTTTCCTACCTCTCTTTTGTAGTATATAGCCTACTGCACCAGCTATGATACAGCCAGATGTACCTCTACAGACTAAAGCAATATCTTTACCTTCGTCAATAATATTATGTAAAATCTTAGCTGCTTTTCTTATATAATCGAAGTTATCATAGAACTCCCCACCTATTGGATAGGTAACATCTGCTACCTTCTCAAAATATATAAAGTTCATCTCACCTTCCCCCCTATTAACTAATTCTGACTATCTTCTACCTTTGTAGCATATATCACAAGCTCATCTTCTTCCTTGAAGACAATTGTCTTGATAGGATACATCTTAGTAGAGTTGATTTCATTTCTCAACTCACCAGTCTGTGTATTATAGAACTTGTAATCAGCATCAATTACATCAGTTACCTGCATGGATTTGCTGTAGTCTTTTGATTCAATCAAATCACCTACTTCTACATCTTCTGATGTTCTGAAAGCATACTTAGTTAGCTTGTTATCAGCTATTTCCTTATTGGTAAGTTTTACATTTGTATATACAACTAATATAGTTTTCATATATCACTCCTTTCTTTATAGATTATTAGTAAGATAATTGTGAAAAATAAAGGGATTACTTTCACAAGCAATCCCTTTCAGTAACGATTTAAAAATCAATTAAAACGCCAGTTTCTTAATCTTCTGCATACTTCCAAATGAACCCACCAGCAGATTTTACCCTACCTCCATTGCAACATGCTTGAATATTATTTATTCCTGATTTCTCACATGCTTCTGATATAGATTCAAAAGTATTAAGTAATTTACCTTCCTTTGAGTATTGAGATACACGTTTCCTATTCCAAGTATTTGCTATCCCTCTTCTACTTTCTGAGAACTTAGCAATTCTACTACCATAACTGTTATTATATTTATAGTCACACCATTCTAGATTAGAACTGTTATTATTAGTTCTATCTTCATCTTTGTGATTAATAATAGGTAAATTACTTGGATTGTCAATGAAAGCTAAAGCTACTAGCCTATGTACTTTTATATTTTTCTGTATATCCCTATTACTTAACACTACAAAATAATACCCAGTTTTTCCAAGATAGGGTTTAAGAATTCTTCCTGTCTTTTTATTCCTAACTCTACCTAGATTAGAGACTTCATATTTATCTCCTAATTCAAATGTATCTCTCCACTCTTCCATACTTAACTCATTCTTCAAACACTTGATAAGTGTATGATGTTCCACCAAGACTCTCACATATTTTCTGCAAGTGAGCTTCAAGTCTCATCTTTGCATTCATACCAGCCCAAGTTCCTGCTTTAGACCAATAAGGAACATTCTCCTTATCAGTCATAGCATCATAACCTTCCTTACTGATATTAAGTGATTGACTTGCAGGTGCAGACTTTCTGGTCTTAACATGAATTACTTCTCTGTTCTGACCTTTTGCATCTAACACCTCCATATTAAACTCATCATACCCTGCTAAACCTTGTTCCTCAAGAGCTTTAGCTGCCTCTTGGCTTAACATAGTTCTTCCTTGAAGTACTACACTAAGACTTACTTTGATTTCATTATTCATATTCTTTATTACTAGATAAACTAAAGTCTACCTCAATTGGGTCTAACACTATAGGTGCAATAGTTAAATCTTCTTGTGAAATAACCATTGCACTATCATCCCATATATCAACTGTACCAGAGTTCTGGGATATAATCTCTTCCATATTCAAATGTTGTTGTCATACCATTGTATCTAAATCTGGATGTTTATTAATTAGCCATCTACATGATATTGCTACTACTAAATGTTGCACACCACTAGCTGTAATTACACCAATTACTATGTATTGCCAACTAGGTAATGATTCCCATGCTGATAGATAAATAGCACATAAGAAGAATGTTATCCATGTAGTACTACAGTAGATACAATAGCCTAATGGTCTAGCTATCCAAGCTTTAAACTTGTCCCATGCTTTAGGTTTAAACCCAGCTTCCACAATGTCCTCAGTACATTCAGCCCAAGGTTTCAACCATCCATAATAGATGAAGTTGAAAATCATACCACTTGGTTTCAAACAGTTTCTGTAGAACAGACCTAGTAAACCACCTACTAATCCTACAAGGATAAATTCAAATACTAACTCAATCATCTTTTTTTTTTAGAAATGAATACTAGATTTACTTATACATCTTAAGGTTCTTCCCATTGCATTCTGCAACAAGGATGAACAATTTACTTCTTTTTCTTTTTATTACTTTCATATTAATAATATGTTAAATCATCATATCTTGACTTTAAACTATCTACACTTATCTTCTCAGATATGCAACAATATAAAATTAAGTATACTAGAAGTGGTAGCAACAATAGGGATAAGAGTAGTGAGAGTGTTAATACCAATACCCATTTGATAAATTTTAGTACTTTCATCCTACACTCCTTTCTGGATTAGGTATTATCTCCCATCCTTCTTTAAAGTATGGTTTATCTGCCCACAACAGGAATTCTTCTTCTGTGAAGTTAATTCCATCTTCAAAGTAGTAAAGACCATTGGTACACTTAGTTACCCACTCTTCTTTGTCAAAATATCTATGCCTTACTCTATGAGTTTGCATAGCCTTTAATGCTTCTTGTAATGTCATACTATTCTTCTTTTAAAGTACAATCTATGTATTTTAATTATATACAATGAAAATACCAGATGTTTGATTACCTGTAATCAGCAGGAACATCTGGTATTAATAGTAGTCTATCAGCCAACACAACCGTTCTTATTGAATCTACTAAAGTAACTTTGCTAGTGCAAGAGGTTACAATCCTTCATGGGTGAAAGTTAGTGTATACAAACCATCGTACTCCTTATAAGACTCGAACTTATGACCCACAGATTAGAAATAAGTAGTATACTGATTAGATATAAATATTCTACTTAATTTATTGTTAATTCCAAATATTTTTCCTATCTTTGTATATAATTAAATAAACAAAGATATGGAAAATAAAGTATGTTCTAATTGCAAGCAAGAAAAGCCAATAACTGATTTCTATTCTCAGAAACTTCATAAACATGGAGTTATGAGTATGTGTAAAGATTGTTTTAATCACTTCTGCACACAGAGGTGGATTAATAGGAAGGTTAAATACATCAATTTACTTGGTGGTAAATGTGAAAGATGTGGGCTAACCTTAAATAATAGTCATTACTCAGTATTTGAATTTCACCATGTTGACCCTTCCACTAAAGAATATGTGTGGACTAAACTCAGACTATTTTCAGATGATAGAATAAAGAATGAATTAGATAAGTGTCAACTATTATGTGCTAATTGTCATAGAATAGTTCACTCTGAAATGGAATAACTTCTGTTGCTCTATCCAACTGAGCTAAAGGAGCATTTGTATAGTCTATATTCACATACTGACTATACTAAGTTAACTGAAAATTACCAAAACAGTTAACATACAAAACCATTATTCACCTATAAAACCTAATCCTTATCTATAGTTATGAGTATGTTTGTCTTATCTTTATATAGTATTACAAATTCATACTCATCACATATCTCTTTCCATTCTTGGCTATATGGCTCTACATCTTGTATTGCATCTAATGCCTCAAGCAGTAGAGTAAATGTTTCTTCATCCATTGAGATTACTGCATTATCAAATTCAGCATCTAAGTCTGTATAGACTGCCCAATATACTTCATCACCATCAGCAGTTGTAGACATCTTTGTATCTATAACATTATTGATATAGAATCCACAATAGTCCCAGCCTTCATAGCCTTCATCAGGAACTAATGTACCATCAAGGTCTTTCTCCTTATATACATTATCTACACAAGAAGAACACATTGTTACTACTGTTGCTATTAATAAGCAACTAATAAGGGCTGACATTAAGTACAGCCCAAATGATTTGATACTAATCTTTTCCATGTTTCACAAGTTTACCAATTGGACCATATTTATTTAGCTCTTTCTTAAGAACAGCATACTTTCTTCTGCTCTCTTCATTTTTGAAATCTTGCATTGTTTTCATAATGAATCAAATACCTCTTTAGGTAAATACTGTCTATACTCTTTGCCAGTTCTAGCACTTATCCTTAGTATGAAACAAGACTTTGAAGTCTTGTATATAGGATACTTCTTGCCTTTAGTCTCAAAGAAAAAGGTTGTTTTAACAGGCTCCTCTTTTACCTTTTTCTTTGATACATAACTGAATGTATTATCAGTTTTAACTACTTTAATGCTATCATTAGCATAGATAGCCACACTACCTAGTAACATGGCTATCATTATAATAAGATGTTTCATACTGCTTTTAGTCTAAACTCTTCAAGTTTCTTAATCAAACCTTCCTCAAATCTCTCAAGAGGTGAGAGAGTTTTAGGTGTGGAAGTAGTGCTAATCATAAGGAATAATGCACTATTGTTTACATGATTCTCTTCAAGCATAGCTCTATGAGCTTTCTTTGATTGAGCATAATTGCTTGATGAAGCAATACATGCTCTATTAATTCTCTTTCTCATGTTATTCAAATATTATATTAAGGATTCTTCTCCACTTAGATTGTCTTATTTCTATAGGAGATTGTTTAGTAGCTCTACTT